>Ga0310691_10000762_pt1 | contig 55598 bp, 39 predicted proteins | sample 176DNAGHGlowgp2_FD_203887 | JGI IMG/M metagenome (GOLD analysis project Ga0310691, IMG submission 203887) | Sheep rumen microbial communities from Palmerston North, Manawatu-Wanganui, New Zealand - 1766 DNA GHGlow gp2 (v2) (version 2) | ecosystem: Host-associated > Mammals > Digestive system >... | reverse complement strand
TTTCAATTTTAAAAAACATGTCTGTACTCAACGTCCTCGTGCGTCGCTACAGGAATCTCCGTAACCCAGCCAACCTCAAGACGGTGTTGGGTGGTTTCTTGGCGCTCATTGCCTATTTCGGCGTTTTGTTTATGGACCCTGCTGTCTATGGTCTCCCCAACCTTACTGCAGTAGAGGTTCGTGTCGTGGCAATCTTTTTAACCGCTGCCATCCTTTGGCTGTCGGAGGCAATCCCAACATGGTGTACTTCTGTGCTCATCATTGTTGTGATGCTGCTCACCGTTTCTGACTCCTCTCTATGGTTCATGAAGGTCGCTACAGCGAAGGACCCCATCGAGATACAGCAGCAATATGGTCTGGGCATCGACTATAAGGCCATTATGGCAACTTTTGCCGATCCTGTTGTCATGCTCTTCATGGGTGGTTTCGTTCTCGCCATTGCTGTTGAGAAGGTCGGACTTGACGTATTCATGGCCAAGGCACTGCTGAAGCCCTTCGGATCTCGTCCTTCATCCGTGCTGGCAGGCTTCATCCTGGTCACCGCGCTTTTCTCGGCTTTTATCTCCAATACCGCTACGGCTGCCATGATGCTTGCGTTCCTGGCTCCAGTGTTGCGTTCGCTGCCTGGCACCAGCAAGGGTAAGGTTGCGCTCGCCATGGCCATCCCGCTTGGCGCAAATATCGGTGGTATCGCTACGCCTATCGGAACACCTCCAAATGGCGTTGCTATGAAGTACCTCAATGATCCAGGTACACTCGATATGCTGCGTGAGGCTGGTCAGGAGGCTCATGAGGTGACGTTTGGTCAATGGTGTACAGTTATGATTCCCGTGACCTTGATTACTCTCTTCATCGGATGGGTTGTGCTTCGGATCATGTTCCCCTTCCAGAAGGGCGAACGCATCGAGATCAAGATCCAGGGTGGTTTGCGCAAGGGATATAAGACCTGGATGGTTGCTATCACTTTTGCCCTGACCATCATCTTGTGGTTCACGGGCGAATGGAACCACCTCAACGCCAATGTCGTGGCATTGGTACCAATCTGCTGCCTCTGCCTGACGGGTATCCTGCACAAGCGTGACCTCGAGAAAATCAATTGGTCGGTGCTCTGGATGGTTGCAGGTGGCTTTGCCCTGGGTCTCGGCTTCAACAAGTCGGGTCTTGCCCACCATCTCGTCACTTCCATCCCATTCGGCTCGTGGTCGCCATTGGTAGTGCTCATCATCGCAGGTATCATCTGCTGGACACTCTCCAACTTCATTTCCAATTCGGCTACTGCAGCTCTTCTCATTCCAATCCTCTGCGCTGTCGGTGTGGGTATGGGTGACAAGCTCCTCGAAATCGGTGGCCTCCGTTGCCTCCTCTTCGGTACAGCTATGGCTGCATCGCTTGCCATGACGCTTCCAATCTCAACACCTCCGAATGCCATCGCTTCTTCGACAGGCATCATCAATACGTCCGATATGGCGAAATCTGGTCTTACTATCGGCATCCTGGGTGGTATCGTAGGTTACCTGCTCCTGATCTTCTTGGGTTGAACCTAACAACTCTTATTATACAATGTCCGAATTTCTTCCCATTCGAAGAAATTCGGACGTTTTTTTGATGGATAGAGCAATAGTATTCGGAATTAATCTATCTTTTATGGGAGCATACAGATTTGGCAAACGAAATCTTTATGCCTCGGTTGGAGCATACAGATTTGGTAGATGAAATCTTTATGCAGCGGTTGGAGCATACAGATTTGGTGGATGAAAACTGTATGCCGCGATGGGAGCATACAGATTTGGTGGATGAAAACTGTATGCCGCGGTCGGAGCATACAGATTTGGTGGATGAAAACTGTATGCCGCGGTCAGAGCATACAGATTTGGTAGATGAAATCTTTATGCAGCGGTCGGAGCATACAGATTTGGTAGATGAAATCTTTATGCCTCGATGGGAGCATACATATTTGATAGATGAAAACTGTATGCCGCGGCAGGAGCATACAGTTTTGATAAATGAAAACTGTATGCAGCTACATCATTCTTTTTTCTTGCGTTTCGAGGCATCGAAGAGCATCTGTTTCTCTTCGGCAGTCAGTCCGTCGTAGCCATGTTTCGATATTTTATCGAGAATGGCATCAATCTGTTCTTCGTGGCTGCGGCGATCGGCATTGTAGTCCATATCGCGCTGCTTTTCGGTGCCGATGGGACCACGTCCGCCTCCGCGAGTGGCCTTCATCTTGGGTTTGCGGAAGTCCTCAATCCACTTGCCGATGCTGTCGATGAGTTTCATAGGCCAAGCGCAGATGTCGGTGCCGCGACGCTCCATCCAACCATACCATAAACCGAACAGAATGCCTCCGATGTGGCAGACTTGTCCGCCTGCATTGCTTCCATTGAAGCCCGTGAGCACAGTGAGTGCAAGAATCACGAGTGCAAGCCACTTCATCTTGACCCAAACGACCTTGACGAAAAGGTTAAGCCCTATGACCTGCTGAGACTGATTCATACCGACGGCGACGATGAGGGCGCAGATGGCACCGGATGCCCCGACGACATAGGAATAGATGCGTTCCAACTGGAAATAGGGGAAGACATTGTAGCAAAATAGGAAGAAGAGACCTGCGAAGATGCCGCTGGTGAGGTAGAACGACAGCAACTGACGGCTGGTGTGGGCTCGGAGGAAGAATTGACCGAACCACCACAACCAAAGCATATTGAAAATTATGTGGAACGGATCCTGACTAAGGTCTGCGTGACAGAACATATAAGTGAGGAGCGTCCAGGGATGCATAAGGAAGTCGTTGAGGTTGGAGGGTAGGGCAAGCCAATGTGTCCAGTTGTAGCCGCTCCAAACGAAGAGTACACCAACGAGTTTCCAAAGCTGTGTGAGCAGAAAGACCACTACGGTGATGTAGATGAGTTTGCCGTAGATGGGAAGAGTCTTGTATTTGATCATAAATCAGAAAGTCATGCGTTTGTCATGTTTCCATAACATAATGAGGATGAATCCGAAGAGCATGCCGCCGAGGTGGGCGAAGTGTGCCACATTGTCGCCGGCAGTGTTAGCAACGCCGCAGAAAAGTTCGAAGACACCATATCCGATGACGAGCCACTTGGCCTTGAGAGGCATAGGTGGGAAGAGCAGGAAGATGGTGGCGTTGGGGAACATCATACCGAATGCAAGAAGGATGCCAAAGACAGAACCGGATGCACCCACGGTGATATAATTGTTCACATATGCTTCGCAATAGTTGAGCAGTTCGGCATACGACATAGCGCTGATTTGGTCAGCTGGAACGCTGGGATTGGCGTACATCAGGGCACCTGCCATCGCATCGTGCATACCCCAACGCCAGGTGAGTTGCTGAACAAGGGCAGCGCCCACGCCACAGACAAGATAATAGATGAGGAAACGTCGTGCACCCCAAACCATCTCGAGCAGGCGTCCGAACATATATAGCGAAAACATGTTGCTGAAGAGATGGGTGAAATTGGCATGCATGAACATATAGGTAAAAGATTGCCAGACGTGGTAGTTCGGGGCGTCGTAATAGTGGAGTCCCAGGAGTTGGGTCAGATTGATTCCCTTGGAGCGAAATACATTGTCGGCAATAAGCATCACCACGTTGATGATGATGAGATGGAGTGTTACCGGTGTTGAGGGTGACCCCGTGTAATTATTGTTTGAAAAAGCCATATCGATAAGTTTTTAGGGTGCAAAAATAGTATTTATTTCTCAAAATCGTGCCACTTAATGACGTATTTTGTTCTTTTTCATGCAAAAAAGTTGCTTTTCGTGCAAAAATGTATTATATTTGCACCGATTTTGGGTAATTTCGGCTCTTCCGTACCGCCCAAAAATTGTTTAGATACATAAAATTGATATTTGTAATCTGTCAGTATAAATGAAGCGATTCTTCGGCGCAAAGTTTACTTCCACCCTCAGCATTGCCCTGGTGCTCTTCGTGCTAGGACTGATGACGATGGGCGGTTTGGTGGCTGCGCGTGTGGCCAAGGAACTGCGCGAGCGGTTTACGGTAACCATCACTGTGAGTGACGTTGCCTCGACCGACTACGGACAGCGATTGGTGAAGCGACTCAATAGGTCGAAATATACGGCCGATGCCGTTTATGTGAGCGCGGACAGTGCCTTGAAGGTGCTGCAGACCGAACTCGGCGAGAATCCCGCCGAATTCTTGGGATATAATCCGCTGTCACCCACTGTTGAACTCAAACTGAAGGCTGAGTATGCAGTGGCTGACAGCATCGAGATGATTGTGAAGGAACTAAAGCGATCGCAAGGAGCTAATATCGCCGCCATCGACTACAACGACACGCTGCTCGACATGGTGAATGCAAACCTCAAGCGATTTGCCATCGTGTTGTCCGTTCTGGCTGTTGTTCTGCTGATTATTTGCGTCTCGCTCATCGGCAATACAGTTCGTCTGATATTGCATGCCGACCGATTCCTCATCAACACGATGCGACTGGTGGGTGCTACGAAGTGGTTCATCCGCTGGCCCTTCATCAAGACCCACATTGTTTGTGGCCTGATTGCAGCTTTCGTTGCGCTGCTGGCTCTTGCTGCTCTCGTCTATGGTGGCGCCAGCCAGGGTTTGGCCAATGTCATTTCAGAGGTGCTTCTGCAACCTATTCCACTTCTCATCCTGGTTGGAACAGTGGTGGCTCTCGGAGTTCTGATTCCGGCTCTCGCCGCCTGGCATGCTGCCAACAAGTATATGGGCAAGTCGGTAGATGATCTCTACCTGATGTAACTCGGTCGAACCAATAATTGTTATTTGAAAATTATTAATTGTTAATTAAAATATGCGTCTTTGTTTAACTAAGATCAACTTCATCATTATGGGCATTGCTGCCCTGATGATTCTGCTTGGGTTCATTATGACTTGCGGTCCAGCAAGTACTCCCGAGCACTTTAACCCCGATGTATTCAGCAATACTCGCGTCGTCTATGGCCCAAATCTCTGTTTCTTCGGCTACCTGCTGATGATTGTGGGAATTTGCGTGAAGGGTCGCAATAAGAAGGATAGCGTAGAACAATAACCAAATATCGAGACAATATGGATTGGTTACACGCTCTTATCCTAGGCATAGTTCAGGGCCTCACGGAATATCTTCCTGTTTCTTCAAGCGGACATCTCGAGATCGGCAAGGCACTTCTCGGCCCAGAGGCTGAGGCTGGTGGCTTGACATTTGACATCGTGGTCCATGTGGCTACGGTTTTGTCAACATTGGTCATCCTTTGGAAGGAAGTGATCTGGATTTTCGGCGGACTGTTCTCTCCATTCAAGAATGGTAAGATGAACAACGAGCAGCGATATGTCGTGAATATCCTCATTTCGATGATTCCAGTTGGTATCGTCGGACTCTTTATGAAGGACAGCATCGAGTCGCTTTATGCTGATGACACCATCAAGTTGAAGGTTGTCGGTGTCTGCCTGCTCATCACTGCCTCTTTGCTTGCCTTGACACATTTCTACAAGCCGAAGGAAAAGGAAACCATTTCCCCTTGGCATGCTTTCATCATCGGTATTGCACAGGCTTGTGCTGTGCTGCCTGGTTTGTCACGCAGTGGTTCGACCATTGCTACGGGTCTGCTGCTGGGCAACAGTCGTTCGTCGCTTGCCCAGTTCTCGTTCCTGATGGTCATTCCTCCCATCTTGGGTGAAGCACTACTCGACTTCAAGCATATCGTTGCTCCTTCTGCGGAATATCTGGCTTCACATAATATGACTGAGCCGATAGGTCTTGTGCCGCTTGCTGTCGGCTTCGTCGCCGCCTTCATCAGCGGTTGTTTTGCCTGCAAGTGGATGATAGCCCTGGTCAAGAAGTGTAAACTTATCTACTTCGCCCTTTATTGCGCATTGGCTGGTATTTTGACCCTTGTTTTCCTCTAGAATACTAGATAATCTAGACTCTCAGGAAGCATGAAGATCTACAATTTCATCGAGGGTGAAGTATTGGCGTTCGACAAGCCACTGACCTGGACCTCATTCAATCTAGTGAAGGTAGTGCGCAACAATCTGAGTCGTCGCCTTGGACTGAAACGCCTGAAGGTGGGACATGCGGGGACCTTGGATCCGTTGGCCAGCGGTGTGATGATTCTTTGCACGGGCAAGTGCACGAAACTGATCGACCAGCTGCAGGCCGGAACAAAGGAATATGTGGCTACGCTCCGTTTGGGCTGCACCACACCCTCGTTTGATGCCGAACATCCTATCGACGCCATTTATCCCACGAGCCATATCACCCAAGCTGCCGTCGAAGAGGCTTTGAGCCGGTTCCGTGGATCCATTTGGCAGGTTCCTCCTGTCTATTCGGCTTGCAAGGTGGAGGGACGTCGAGCTTTCGACTACATTCGTCAGGGTGAGGATGTGGAACTCAAGGCCAAGGAACTGGTGATTGACGAGCTCGAACTCCTCGACCTGCATTTGCCGGAGCAAGGACTCATCTCCCCTCATGCCGACGAAGTTGCCAAGATGGCACGCGAAGACATCCACATCAAGGATTATGGGCGAGATAAGGAAACCTACGAGATTGCTGAGGCTACCAATATTGACACAGAGCATCTGACGTATCTGCAGATTCGTGTTGTCTGCTCGAAGGGAACCTATATCCGAGCCCTTGCCCGCGACATAGGACAGGCACTCGGCAGCGGAGCCTATCTGATAGGTTTGCGACGCACCCGTGTGGGAAACATCCGCGTGGAAGACTGCCTGCCCGTTGAAAACATTGAGCAGTGGTGCTATACTGTCCCGATTGTGGAACAACCGACAAAATAGATTTTTAAATTATATACAACCGTGAAATTAAGCCAGTTCAAATTCAAGCTCCCCGAAGAGCGCTTTGCCTTGAAGCCAAGTGAGCATCGCGACGAGTGCCGGATGATGGTACTCCACAAGAAGAGTCGCGACATCGAACACAAGGTGTTCAAGAATTTCATTGATTATTTTAATGAGAAGGACCTCGTGTTGTTCAACGACACCAAGATTTTCCCTGCCCGACTTTATGGCAACAAGGAAAAGACGGGTGCTCGCATCGAGGTGTTCCTGTTGCGAGAACTCAATCCCGATATCCGCTTCTGGGATGTGCTGGTCGATCCTGCCCGCAAGATCCGCATCGGCAACAAACTCTATTTCGGCGATGACGAGAGTCTGGTTGCCGAAGTGATAGACAACACTACTTCGCGTGGACGTACGTTGCGATTCCTTTTTGATGGTTCGCACGACGAGTTCATCGAGACGCTCTACGGATATGGAGAGACACCTATACCTCCTTCGCTCAAGCAGCGTCGTGATGTGATTGATACCCCTGAGGATGATGACCATCCCTTCACCGATCGCGAGCGTTACCAGACCATCTTCGCTCGTAATGAGGGTGGTGTAGTGGCTCCGCAAGCTGCTTTACACTTCAGCCGTGAGTTGCTCAAGCGCATGGAGATCAAGGATATCAATTATGAATTCATCACCGTGCACAGCAATCAGGGCAATTTCCGCGAAATCGATGTTGAGGATCTTACCAAGCACAAGATGGACTCAGAGCAGATTTTCATCAGTGAAGAAGTCACCGAGCATGTGAATGCAACCAAGGATGCCGGTTACCACGTCTGCGCCGTCGATACGTCGGTGATGCGTGCCATTGAGTCGAGTGTTTCGACCACCGGACACCTCAAGCCTTTCGAAGGATGGACCAACAAGTTCATCTTCCCGCCCTATGATTTTTCAATCGCCGATTGCATGGTGGCCAATTTCTATGAACCCTACAGCACCTTACTGATGCTGTCGTCGGCGTTCGGCGGCTATGAATTCGTGATGGAGGCCTACAAGCTTGCCATCAAGGAGGGTTATATGTTTGGCCCTTATGGTGATGCTATGCTGATTTTGCCCGATTGATGAACCGGCATATAGTATATATCGGATTGGGCAGCAATTTGGGCGATGGTCCGAAGAACCTGGACAAGGCGGTAGCTTTGCTTCAGAAAGAGGCAGGCGAGGTGCTCTATACATCTGCCTATATCGAGAGCGAGCCATGGGGTTTTGAGAGCGAACATCGCTTTACGAATGCTGTGACGGTAATCAGCACCACATTGGAGCCTCTGCCTCTCCTTGACCTTACTCAGCAGATTGAGCAACGGATGGGACGTACGCGTAAACGCCGTCGTGGCGAAGGGTATTCCGATAGGGTCATCGACCTCGATCTGCTTATTTACGATGATCTGCAACTTGAGACCGAGCGGCTCATTCTTCCTCATCCGCATATTGCTGAGCGAGATTTTGTCAAACTTCCTCTTGAAGAGTGTCTGGCTTTTATGCGCCAAGTGGATCTGCCATATGATTCAAAAGACTAATCAACCCTATAATAAATTAACATTTTAACTTTTATGAACAGCTTTTGGAAAACAGTGTTGGCCGTTATTGTCGGCACACTTTGTGTAAGCATCATCAGTTGTCTCTTCACCACATGCGTCTTCGTGGGTATGATTGCTTCGTCGTCATCATCCGACAAGGCTGTCAGCACCAAGGAGGGCGATGTGTTGTTGCTCAAGATTAACGGTCCTGTGACCGAGATTCCTGCATCCATGCCTTTCAACTTCGATCTCTTGGGCGGTATCACCAAGAATCAGGAACTAAGTTTGCGTGGTTATCTCAATGCCATCGCATGTGCCAAGGCCGATCCTAACATCGCCGGTATTTATCTCAATACTGATGGTATGTCGGCTGCACCTGCCAGCTACGAGGCTATTCACGATGCGCTTGTGGATTTCCGTGCCAGCGGAAAGTGGATTATTGCCTATAACGATAGTTATGGTATGGGCCAGTATTACGTGGCTTCGGCAGCCGACTCAGTGTATGTCAACACCATCGGTTCTGTCTCTTTTGATGGTATGTCAAGTGTCTTGACATATCCTAAAGGGTTGCTTGACAAACTCAACATCGAGATGCAGGTTTTCCGTGTAGGACAGTTCAAGAGTGCCGTCGAGCCTTATATGGTGGAGCACATCAGCGACGCAAATCGTCTGCAGGTCGAGACATATCTTCGCAATATTTGGGATCAGATGATGAAGGACATCTCTGCGTCGCGTAATATCCCTATTGAGACACTTGAGTCGTTGGCTAACCAGGCAGTGAGTTATATGGAGCCCGAAGAACTCGCTCCGACTGGTCTCGTCGATAGTATGCTCTATAAGAGCGACGTTGAGAAGATCCTGCTTGCCAAGATGGGACAGGACGAACTCAAGAAGCATGCTGTCACCGCCAGCCAGTTGATCAAGAATTACGATAAACTGTTCCCCGAGACTGGCGAGAAGATTGCCGTGCTTTATGCTTCGGGTGAGATTGCCAGCGAAGCCAAAGGCAGTGGCGACGACATTTATTATGATGATCTCATCAAGGATATCCGCAAGATTGCCGAAGACGAGAAGGTCAAGGCCTGCGTACTTCGCGTCAATAGCCCTGGTGGCAGCGGCTTCGCCAGCGAACAGATCTGGAAGGCCCTTATGGACCTGAAGGCCGCAGGCAAGCCTCTTGTGGTTTCGATGGGCGACTATGCTGCCAGTGGTGGTTATTATATCAGCTGTATGGCCGATTACATTGTAGCTGAGCCCAACACCCTGACAGGTTCAATCGGCGTATTTGGTATGATTCCTAACTTCGGCGGTTTGGTTACTGGCAAACTTGGTGTCAATTTCGAGGAGGTCAAGACGCATGAATTCGGTTCGCTCACCACTATGCGTCGTGCCACCGAGGCTGAGGCAGCCAAGGTTCAGCATGGCATCGATTCCTTCTACGACATCTTCACCAAGCGTTGTGCCGAAGGCCGTGGCATGGAGCAGGACAGCATCAAGGCAATCGCTGGCGGTCGTGTGTGGACAGGTTCGGATGCCGTCAACAATGGCCTTGTCGATGAGCTGGGCGACCTCAACACTGCATTGAACAAGGCTGCTGAACTTGCAGGCATCACCGATGGCAAGTACTATCGTGCTGTATTCCCCGAGGCCAAGTCTTCGTACGAGACACTGCTCGAGATGTTTGATGACACAAAGCAGGATCTGACCCTTCGCATCGTTGACCACCTCATTGGCTGCACTCCCGCCGATCGTGAGGCATTGAAGTTCATCGAGCACCTGAAGAATGCCGACCGCATACAGGCTCGTTCGTTCGATGCTGTAGTATATTAAATTATGTGTCTATCTGCCGGAATATCGTAATTCCGGCAGATAGACCTCATTTATCTCATGTATCTTCCTAAGGTAAAAAAACTGACATTGCTTGCCCCGCTCTCCCTGCTCTACGGATTGGGAGTTTGGGTGCGCAACAAGATGTTCGATTGGGGGCAGAAGAAGTCCACGTCATTCGAAGACATCGTCCCCGTAATCTGCGTCGGGAATCTCGCTGTGGGTGGTACAGGCAAGACTCCCCACACCGAATATCTGGTCAATCTGCTGCATCGCAACGGCTATGGCCCCATTGCTGTGTTGAGTCGTGGCTACAAGCGGCATAGCAAGGGGTATCACGTGGCTATGCCTCGTGATGGCAAGGATTCCGACGGGAAGGTTACTGCCGCTTTAATTGGTGACGAGCCCTATCAGCTCTACCGCAAGTTCCCGTTCCTTATTGTTGCTGTTGATGCCAATCGTGTCCACGGAATCAACGAACTGCTCAAACTTCCGGTGCCTCCCCAGGTCATCATTCTCGATGATGCGATGCAGCATCGATATGTGAAACCAGGTCTTACCATTTGCCTGAGCAGTTATCATCGTATCATGTATAAGGATATGCTGTTGCCGGCGGGCCGACTGCGTGAGCCTATGTCGAATGTTTCTCGTGCCGAGATGGTAATCATTACCAAGTGTCCCAAGGCTTTACGTTCGGAAGAAGAGACCGAGATTTTGGCAAATATTCCTACCCGCCTTGATCAACCTGTCTTGTATTCGGCATACCGGTATGGAAGGCTTGTCAACCTCAACACGCTGGAGGAATGTGACATCGACCATTCGACCGATGTGCTCATCGTGGCGGGCATTGCCGATCCTAAGGTTATGGCGGATTATGTGCATACTCATTACCGCCTTCTCGACATTATCAGTTTTGGTGATCATCATCACTTTTCCGACAAGGACATCGAGACCATCAAGGAACGCCTGGACGGTGTGAATGGCAAGGAAAATGTTTCCGACGGCAGCGGCCGCCAGGCTGTCATCATTACTACCGAGAAGGATGCAGCCCGCCTTGTAAACCATCCTGCGGTGAACGACGAACTGCGCCAGCGTATCTATTATCTCCCCACCGAGGTCTATTTCCTTAAGAATCACGCCGAAAAGTTCGACAAGATTGTGCTCGATTATGTGAGGAAGCCTCGTGCAGGCGTTGTAAAAGGTTCAAATTTAACCATTGGCAAATAATTAGCAAGTATGGAAATCAGTCATTACGGCGAATTCGGCCTGATTCGTCATCTCACCGAAAACTTTCCGCTCAAGAATCCCAGCTCCGTATATGGGGTAGGTGACGATTGTGCGGTGATCAACAACCTGCCTGAGGAAGGCATGACGGTGGTCACTACCGATCTTCTTCTTGAAGGCATCCATTTCGACCTGACTTATTGCCCGCTTCGTCATTTGGGCTACAAGGCATGCATCGTGAACTTCAGCGATGTTTATGCCATGATGGGTACTCCTCGTCAGATTACGGTGTCGATTGGTATTTCGAAGCGTTTCAGTGTGGAGGATCTCGACGAACTTTATGCCGGCATGAAGCTTGCTTGTGACATTTATGGCGTCGATTTGGTGGGAGGCGACACTTCTGCGTCGATGACTGGCCTCACTATTTCGATCACTGCCATAGGTGTAGCCAAGAGACCTGTCTATCGCAATGGAGCCAAGCCGAATGACCTGGTTTGTGTGAGCGGAGATTTGGGAGCTGCTTATATGGGTCTGCAGCTCCTCGAGAGAGAGAAGGCGATGTTCTGGCAGGAATTCAATGATTGGAGTCGTCGAACCAACAGTGGTGCCGATGGCTCGAAGGCACCCAAGTTCCAACCGAAGTTTGAAGGGCGTGAGTATCTGCTCGAACGTCAGCTCAAGCCCGAAGCGCGCAAGGATATTGTCAAGGCATTGCAGGATGCCGGCATTACTCCCACCAGCATGATGGACATCAGTGACGGTCTGTCGAGCGAGATGCTGCACATCTGCAAGCAGAGCCATGTGGGTTGTCGAATCTATGAGGAACGCTTGCCTATCGATTATCAGACTGCTGTACAGGCTGAGGAATTCAATATGAACGTGACTACCGCCGCTATGAATGGTGGTGAAGACTATGAATTGCTATTCACCGTTCCCTTGGAACAGCATGAATTGATACAGCAGATATCCGGTGTTCGCCTTGTCGGACATATCACCGAAGAGAAGCTCGGATGCGCTATGATTACGCGCGATGGCAATAGCGAGGTGACTCTTCGAGCCCAAGGCTGGAATGCATTTGTGGATTAGTTCTTAACCCCTCATAACCCATTTTATACATGAAACGCAATTTTCTTCTCATCCTAGCAGCTATATTGCTGCCTCTTTCGCTTTTGGCCAAACCTAAGGTCAAGACACAAGTTGATCTTTGGCCCGATGGTACTCCTGTTGGAGAATGGTTCCACGACCTATCGCCTGTCAATGTGGAGTCGTTGGGCAAACAATACAAACTGACCGACTACGGCATCTTTGCCGATGGTACGGTCCACACTCAGCAGATTCAGGCATTGATTGACAAGATTGCTGCCGATGGCGGCGGTGTTCTTGTTGTTCCTGCAGGCACTTATATCACGGGTGGAATTTACTTCAAGCAAGGCACACATCTTCACCTGCTCGAAGGCGCTACGCTCCAGGGCTCCGACTTCATTGGCGATTATCAACTTGCCAAGACCCGTATGGAGGGTGAAACTTGCACCTATTTCGAGGCTTTGATCAATGTGAAGGGCCTCGACGGATTTACCATCACCGGCAAGGGAACAATCGACGGTAATGGATTGAAATATCACCAGTCGTTCTGGCTTCGCCGCAAGTGGAATCCCAAGTGCACCAACAAGGACGAACAGCGCCCGCGCCTCGTCTATGTGTCCGATTCCAGGAATGTAACCATCGAGGGCGTTCGTCTTCAGAATTCTGCCTTCTGGACCACACATATATATAATAGTACACGTGTGAAGATTATGGGCGTCTCCATCTTCAGCCTTGCTCAACCCAATACACACAAGGGTCCATCGACCGATGCCATCGACCTCGATGTAGTGGAGGACGTGCTCGTTCATGGATGTTATATGGAGGTGAACGACGATGCTGTCGCCATGAAGGGCGGCAAGGGACCTTGGGCCGACGATCCTGCCAAGAGCGAGGGCAATGGCTCAAACCGCAATGTCATCATCGAGGATTGTACCTACGGTTTCTGTCACGGTTGCTTGACCTGCGGTTCGGAATCGGTGTTCAATCACAATATTATCCTGCGTCGCATTCAGGTTAATCATGCAACACGTTTGCTTTGGCTCAAGATGCGCCCCGATACTCCCCAGCGCTACGAATACATCACCGTTGAGAACATCACCGGACAGGTTTCGCGTGTGCTCTATGTTCGTCCATGGACGCAGTTCTACGACTTAAAGGACCGTAAGGACATTCCCATGTCCTATAGCGACCACATCACATTGCGCAACTGTACCATCGACTGCGATATCTACAAGGAAATTGAACTGAAACCCGATCAGTACGAACTCTCCAATTTCGTCTTCGAAAATATGAACATCACCGAAAAGAGCCCCGAGAAGGCTCCAAAGCTCGATGATGCAGGCGGACATGTCTTCTGGACCGAAAAGTAATTTTCCATTCCTATCTCTATAACAACACATTATCCACACATCTATGAAGAAGCTTTTTTTGACCATTGCTCTAACAGCTCTGACCCTTTCGGGTTTTGCACAAGATCAGCTCCCGTCGCGTGCTGAAGTCCTCAAACTTGCTCAGAAGGTAAACTCCTGGTTTATGAAGAAATATGATCCAGCCGATGCTTTCCTTGGAGGCGGAAAGGTTCGAACCACCAATCTTTGGACACGTGCCGTCTATCACGAGGGTCTTTGTGCGCTCTACAGCATCTATCCGCTTGAAGAGTACTATGAGTATAACCTGAAGATGGCTGAAGGTAACAAGTGGAGCCCTCGCTATGGCGCATATAGCCTTGATGCCGACAATTATGCTTGCGTGCAGACTTACGTCGACCTCTATCGCCTTGAGCCTGAATCCTATAAACTCCGCAAAGCTATCGCATGCTTCGACGCTATCGTCAACAACCCCGACAACAGCGGATGGTGGTGGATTGACGCAATCCAGATGGGTATGCCTGCCTTTGCCAAGTTGGGCCGCACCACTGGCAACTATAAATATTGGGACAAGATGTGGCAGATGTACGAATACACTCGCAATCAGTATGATGGCGGCCTGTGGAATGCAGCCGAAGGACTCTGGTGGCGTGACCACGACTTCAATCCCCCATATACCACTCCCAATGGCAAGAATTGCTATTGGAGCCGTGGCAATGGATGGGTCGTTGCTGCATACGTCCGCACGATGGACGAGCTCGACGAGCCTGCTGCTCCTGTCAAGAAAGGACAGATTGTAGCCGATCCTTATCACTACAACGACTACAAGGCCGACTTCATTGCCATGTGCAAGGCTCTCAAGGGCATCCAGCGTGAAGATGGTTATTGGAACTGCGACTTGGGCGACCCCGACAACTTCGGCGGACCCGAGACCTCTGGAACGGCCCTCTTCATCTACGGCATGGCTTGGGGCGTGCGGAAAGGCTATCTTGATCGTGACGAGTTCATGCCAACAATCGTGAAGGGTTGGAAAGCTTTGGCGAAAGCCGTTCAGCCCAATGGTTTCGTCGGCTATATCCAGGGTACTGGTAAGGAACCGAAGGACAGCCAGCCTATCACCGTCGATGGAAAACTTGACTTCGAGGACTTCGGCATCGGTTGCTGGTTGCTTGCTGCTACCGAGGTTTGGAAGCTCTCTCCAGGTGAGCAGGGACTTGGTGCTGCCAAACTGGCTGCTCTGAAGAAATAAACTTTCATAATTACATCAAATGCGATACCATAATTTCTCCCTAATTGTGCTATGTCTTGGCCTGTTGGCCATGGCAGGTCTTGATAATGTCAATGCTCAGGAGTGGCCAGTCGTAAAGCAGGAGGCCAAGCCTGGCACCCGTTGGTGGTGGCTGGGCAGTGCTGTCGATAGCGCCAACTTGACATATAACCTTGAGACATACGCCAAGGCTGGTATCGGTGCCGTCGAGATTACCCCCATCTATGGCGTGCAGGGCAATGAGAAGAACGACATTGACTTCCTGTCACCGCGTTGGATGCGTATGTTGGGGCATGTTGAGGCCGAAGGTCAGCGCTTGGGCATCGAAATCGATATGAACACCGGCACTGGCTGGCCATTCGGTGGACCAGAGGTGACTGTCGATGAGGCTGCTACGCGTGTCTATTTCACCACATGGCATGCTGGCGATGTTGTTCCGCAATTGTCCGACAAGGAAAAGAAGAACTTCCCTAAGCTGCATAAGGTCTATGCCTATCTCAACCTGAACGAGATTCTTGAGGTCGAGGCTCAGTCCAAAGATATCAAGAATGAAAAGAAACGTCAGGAGTATCTCGCCAACTACCGTTACGATACGCTTTTCGTAGCCTGCTACATAGCCAAGACCCGCCAGCAGGTAAAGCGTGCAGCACCTGGTGGTGAGGGTTACGTGATGGACCACTTCAATCCGAAAGCAGTCCAGAATTACTTCAAGCGTTTTGACAAGGCTTTCGCAGCCAGTGGCGTGCCTTATCCTCACACGTTCTTCAACGACAGTTACGAGGTCTATGAGGCCGACTGGACACCTGCTATGCTTGACGAATTCAAGGCTCGTCGCGGCTATGCCCTCGAGGAATATTTCCCCGTCTTCATGGATGCAAGCTTTGACGATTCGAAATATTTCTCGATTAATCATCGCACATATCCACAAGCCAAAGGAATCCGATTCAGGACACACGAGGAGGTGATTGCAGACTATCGACTCACGTTGAACGACCTCTTGCAGAAGATGTTCGCCAATCCTTGGATCAAGTGGGCTCATTCCCATGGGGCAAAGGTCCGCAATCAGGCACATGGCAGCCCTGCTAACCTGCTTGACCTGTATGCCTCTGTCGATATTCCTGAAATCGAGAGTTTTGGCCTTTCTGATTTCGGCATCCAGGGTTTGCGAACCGACACGCTCACACGTCGCAACGATTCCGACCTATCGATGCTCAAATACCCAGCTTCTGCCGCACACTTCTACGGCAAGGAGTTTGTTTCGGCCGAAACCTTCACTTGGCTCACCGAGCATTTCCGCACTTCGCTCAGTCAGTGCAAGCCCGACTTCGACCTGATGATGGTGGCAGGTGTCAACCATTGCTACTTCCATGGTACGACGTATTCGCCTAAGGATGCTCCATGGCCTGGCTATTTGTTCTATGCATCAATGGAGATGTCGCCCATCAACACAATTTGGGCCGATGCACCTGCGTTCTTCGAATATATTACCCGTGTACAGTCGTGGATGCAGTATGGACAGCCCGACAATGACTTGCTCGTCTATATGCCTTTCAACGACATCATCCATGAGTATCCGGGCCGACTCTTGCAGTTCGACATCCATTCGATGGCAAAGAAGGCGCCACGCTTCATCCATGCGGTCAATACCATCTACAATGCTGGCTACGACATGGACTATTGCTCCGACCGTATGATAATTGACATCACTGGCGTCGATCCGCAAGGTCGCATCATTGCTCCTAGTGGAGTGCGCTACAAGGCTTTGATTCTGCCTGAGGTCAAGTATCTCCCTGACAATGTCAAAGCACGTCTCGAAAAATGGAAGGTCTTTGGTGCTACCATCATCACCGTCGATAATCCTGATGATTATGTCTCGGCTTTGAAGAAATACCCTGCTATTGTTCCCGAGGATATGACAGCACTGCATGGACTCAAGTACATTCGTCGTCATAATATCACTGGTTATCATTACTTCATCACGAGTCTGCAGGACAAGGGTGTGGATGATTGGGTTGCGCTTTCCACCGAAGCACACCGAGCTTATATCTTCAATCCGTTGACCGGTGAAGTTCGCGAGACTCCCGTACGTCAGCAGAATGGTCGTTCTGAGGTATATCTTCGTCTCGCTAGTGGTGAGAGTTGCATCCTTCAGACCATCGTCGCCGATCGTCAGCTCACGTCTTTCGATAGTTCCAAGGAGAAAACTCTTCCAAAGATTAAGGCTGCTCCTCGTACGTATATGGCTCCTATTGACTTGACTGGCAACACTTGGACGCTCGTGCCACGGCAGTTTGAGTCATGGGGAAAGACAAGTTCACAGACCATTCGCGGACTCAAGCCTTGGACTGAGCTTGGCAAGCCGTGGGAAACTGGCAAGGGAACGGTACGTTATAAGACCACAGTTAATGTACCTGCAGGCTCCATCAGTGGTTCAAATGACGTGCTCCTCGACCTCGGTGATGTGCGCGAAAGTGCTCATGTCTATATAAATGGTCGTGATGTTGGTGTGGCATTCTGTGCTCCATTCCAATTGAGTGTAGGAAAATATCTACACGCAGGCAGCAACACCATTGAGATTGATGTGACGGGTCTGGCAGCCAATTATGTAGCCGAGATGGATCGACAGGGCATTGTGTGGCGTATCTTCAAGAATGCCAATATCGCCAACCTCAAGGGCGGTGCTGTCAGCTACTATGGAAATTGGGATGTTATGCCTTGTGGCCTCAATTCCACTGTCAAGCTGATTCCTATCAAATAAAGAGTCAGCTCCTTCCGAACCCTTCGAACTTTTCTGAACCTTTCGAACGCTAAAAAATGAAAATAGCAGCTTTATTATCAGGTGGTGTGGACAGCAGCGTTGCTGTCCACCTGCTTTGTGAACAAGGTTATCATCCCGACCTTTTTTATATCAAGATCGGTATGGATGATGACGGATATAGTTGTCCACAGGAAGAGGACCTCGAGATTGTTCGAGCGATGGCACGACGCTATGGCTTGACATATGACGTGGTCGATTTGCAGAAGGACTATTGGGATAATGTCGTGGCATACACCATCGACAAGGTGCGTCGTGGCTTTACGCCTAATCCAGATGTGATGTGTAATCGTCTGATTAAGTTCGGTGCTTTTGATCAAAAGGTCGGACATTTTTATGACAAGACTGCGACGGGACATTACGCCACCGTCATCGAGGAGGATGGTCGTTCCTGGCTTGGCACCACGCCCGACCCTGTGAAGGATCAGACCGATTTCCTGGCACAGCTAACAGGCTTGCAGGTTTCTCATAGCATGTTCCCCATTGGTATGATGGCGAAAGGTGAAGTGCGTCGAATTGCAGAGGAAGCCAAACTGCCGAGTGCGCATCGCAAGGATTCGCAGGGCATCTGTTTCTTAGGCAAGATTGACTATAATCAGTTCATTGAGCGTTTCCTTGGAAAAAAGGAAGGGCCGATAGTGGAGATTGAGACGGGTAAGATTTTGGGTCGTCATCAGGGATTCTGGTTCCACACCATTGGCCAGCGCAAAGGCCTTTATCTCAGTGGTGGTCCATGGTTCGTTGTAAAGAAGGACATCAACGAGAACATTATCTATGTAAGCAAGGGCTATCAGCCTGAAGCTCAGATGAAGGACGGGCTTGTAATGCGCGATATGCATTGGATTACGCTCGATCCATTTGCAGAACAGACCAAAATCTTCCCTGTTGCTAACGATGAGGCTCCCGTTCTCTTCAAGATTCGTCATGTGGCAGAGCTTCGTTCTGGCCGTTTGACACGTCGAGCCGATGGCAGCTATCACCTTCAGATGGATGCCAAGACCAATGGTGTCGCTCCTGGTCAATTCTGCGTTATATACACCCCCGACGGCCGCATTTGTCTCGGTTCGGGCGAGATTGCTTGGGAATAACCTTATTAACCCTAGAACACGTTCCTAATGAACAGACTTCTTTTCGTCCTTGTATCACTATTCGGCATTATCGTTTCGTCATGTCAATATAAAGAAGACCCGTTGGTCGTCAATACAAATTGCGGCCCAATCCGTGGCACTGTACAGGAAGGAACGATGGCCTTTCTTGGTATTCCCTATGCGAGTGTCGAACGTTTCTTGCCGCCGCAGCCCGTCGAACCATGGGACACGGTTCGCTCGTGTGACCACTTCGGGCCACAGGCGATGCAGCAGATAGGAGGGCGTGAACTCTCCGAAAGCGAGATGTCCGAGAAGAATTCTTGCGTGCTCAATGTCTGGACCACCGACAAGCGAGGTCATCGCCCTGTGATGGTGTGGCTGCATGGAGGCGGTTTCGACTCTGGCTCTTCGGCTTGGGATCCCGGTCAAAACTTGGCCAAAAAGGACGTGGTAGTCGTCGGCGTGAACCATCGTCTCAACATCCTCGGCTTCCTCGACCTCTCGGGTGTTTCAGCGCGATACAGGTACTCAGGCAACGTAGGAATGCTCGACATCATAGCCGCCTTGCAGTGGGTGCGCGACAACATCAGCTACTTTGGAGGTGATCCGCATAATGTCACTATCTTCGGCGAATCGGGAGGTGGGGGCAAGGTAGGCACGCTGATGTGCATGCCTGTCGCCAAAGGCCTTTTCCACAAAGCCATCATCATGAGCGGTACTATTCTGAATGTCAACACGCATGAGATGACTCAGGCCTTGGGCCGCGCTGTTCTGGAGGAACTCGGTATCGACAAGACAAATCTCGACAGCATCCTCGAAGTACCTTATCAGGACCTTTACGAGGCAGGACAACGTGCTATGGCTGCAAGCATCGGCACACGTCGTCCTGGAACACCAATGATGTGGGGCTTCGGACCTACACCCGATGGTGAGATGCTGCTGCAGCAACCTTTCCAACCTGGTTTCGCCAGCATCTCCGATCATGTGCCCTTACTCATGGGTACAACGTTTAATGAGCTGCAAAAGCTGCAATATAATCGTGAACTTACCATTCAACAAGCACGCGAAGAACTGCAAAAGACCTTCGGTAACGAAACAAATGCATACATCGAGGCATTTGGTAAAGCTTGGCCCAATTATTCACCACAAGACCTGCTGAGTATCGATTGGCTCTTCCGCCCCAAAACGCTCATCACACTCGATGCCATTGGAGGACATCGTCAGGCTTCGACTTACGCCTATCTTTTCTCCTGGTGTTCGCCCGTGAGCCACGGCTCAGTGCATGGTAACGAACTGTGTTTCTGCTTCAATCGTCTCCACCAGGCTCCCAACATTGTGCCCGATCCCTCATCCGATGATTTGCGTTTAGCCGATACCATGTCCAGCATCTGGTCTGCCTTCGCCCATATGGGGAATCCCAACGTTGATGGCCTTCCTGCTTGGCAACCTTACACCAAGGAAAACGGCGAAGTAATGATCTTGGATTACAACTGTGAGCTTCGTCATAACCACGACCGCGAACTCGAGGAAATCATCAATCGTCATTGCTTCCGCCAGCTCGACGAGTTTCGCGCCAAGAAGCAGTAAAACGTAATTGGCAACGACGGATAACGTGCATAAAATGTCTTTAAAGATGACGTTTTTTCATCGAAATGAACAAATTAGGCTTATATCTTTCATATTTTCGGCAAAAAAATTGTGGAATTCGTAAATTTGTCATATCTTTGCCTCATTATACGGAGATATAAAACTATGATATCTATGAATAATAAGTTTGATTGCTCATCGAAGACCCTCCTCATTTGCCTGCTCGTTTGGCTTCTTCCAAGCAGCATCTGGGCACAGACTAATGATGGGGATCCATCGGTTGTGGCAACGGGTTCGTGTGGCGAATCCGTCACTTACACCATCTATTCCGATATGTCGATGGTGATTTCGGGTACGGGAGAGATGAAGGATTATGTGGATGCTGATCTTCACATTGATGATGACTATTATCAGAAAATCAAGAACGTATCCATCGAAGAGGGCGTGACCTCCATTGGCGAGTTCGCTTTCTACTATTGCACCAGTTTGACTTCGGTAACGATAGGGAATGGTGTAACGCACATTGGCAATGCTGCATTCTACGAGTGTTATAGCTTAGCTTCAGTAACAATCCCGAATAGTGTAACAGAAATCGGCAATGGCGCGTTCTATTTATGCTCCGATTTGTCATCGATTGAAATGCCTGGCAGTTTGACAGTACTTAGTCCCGCCCTTTTCTTCGGTTGCACGAGTCTGGCTTCGGTTACTATCCCCGAGAGTGTGACCGAGATCGGCGATGCTGCTTTCGAATGGTGTACAAGTTTGACGTCTGTTTCAATCCCTGCAAGTGTACAGAGTATTGGAGAGGGCGTGGTTGGTAGTTGTACGAACCTTTCATCGATCACAGTCGATGCTGCCAACACCGTTTACGATTCTCGCGACAACAGTAATGCTATCATAGAAACATCAACCAACACCTTGATTGCTGGATGTGTGAGCACCATCATCCCTGCGAGTGTTACCGCAATCGGAGGGTATGCCTTCTACGAATGTACAGGCCTGACCTCGGTGACAATTGGTAATGAGGTAATCGCCATCGAAGATTATGCTTTCGCCAATTGTAAGGGTTTGACTTCGATTACAGTTGAAAACGAAACGCCCATCTCCATCAGTCAGAAGGCGTTCTTGAATGTCGATAAGGCTGCGTGTACACTCTATGTACCTGCAGGCAGCAAGTTTGCCTATGAAAATGCTGAAGGATGGAAAGAATTTGAGAATATCGAGGAGACTGAAAACTTTGTCATTGGTGACGCGAATGGCGATGGTGAGGTGCTCATTGGTGATGTTATCGCCATTTTGAACTATATCGTAGGCGTAACCTCCGAAAACTTCAACGAGAAGGCAGCCGATGCAAATGGTGATGGAGAGATCCTTATCGGTGATGTCATCGCAGTACTGAATATCATCGTGGGACTGTAGTTTGATTGTCTTCAGAAGGCGATATTCGATACTGACTTTTGAAAGTTTTGCGTTACTTTTTTATTTATTGGAATTGAACAAATTAATCATTATGAAAAGGACTGTTTTATCGAGCTTAATGCTCACAGGTATGCTTGTCTTCAGCTCGAATGCAGCTGATTTTGGTGGCAAATTCTATGTGGAGGATGCAGTCATCAATCCTGGTGAGACTACTGTGCTCTCCATCCAATTAGATAATGATATCGAAGTAAGTGGTTTCCAGTTCCAGATGCTTTTGCCAGTGGGTATTTCTTATCAAGGCTGGAATATCAACGAGGAGCGTTTGCCTGCAGGAGCCAGTGCGAAAGACCTGCTGTCAATGCAACGTTTCAATAATTGCAAGCTTACTCTGGTAGGCGCATTGAATTATGGAGCTACCGCTTCGTTCACGAAGGCACAGGGCGAACTCGCTAAGATTACCATTGTGGCTTCACCTAACATTCCGCTGGGTACATATCTCGTTGAGTTGCGCAGCATTGACATCTGCGATTCGATGGGCAATGACTATAACGTTCCATCTACTACCTTCACCCTAATAGTGGGAGAACCTTCGTCCATCGAAACGCTGCGAAATGAGAATGGCGATGCACATATATATGATCTTCAGGGTCGTCGTCTAAGTGGAGTTTCGAAAGGACAGGCAACTATAGTGAATGGACGAGCTGTTTATCGAAAGTGAGTTTATGAATCAATGAGATGACAAGATGAATGGATCACAAGACAAAAATGTAACAACTATGAAAACCATAGGAACCCGTACAATATTTTTTTTAGTCTGCATACTCGCTTGCTGGGCCTTCCCGAGCAGCATTTTGGCATCTGTGGAAGTTGATGGCATCTTCTATGAACTAAACACATCAGCCAAGACAGCAACAGTGGTTGCAGCGAGCCTTGGTAGATATACTGGTGCAATCGAAATACCTTCCAGTTTTGTGCTTAATGATGTTTCATATAGTGTTAAGAACATCGATAAATGGGCTTTTAACAAATGTAATAACTTGACCTCGGTTTCCATTCCCAATAGTGTGAATGCCATTGGTTCTTATGCATTCAGTGAGTGTACAAGCTTGACTTCTGTTACAATACCTAACAGTGTAACCAAAATCGATGCATGGGCTTTTTATAAATGTGAAAGTCTTTCGTCAATATTGCTTCCAAATAAGTTGTCATATATCGATGAAAGTACTTTTGAGGCTAGCGGTCTTCAATCTATAACTATTCCTAATACCGTAACGTATATTTATTATAGAGCTTTTTCGAATTGCTCGAAACTGACTTCTGTAATACTCCCCAGCAGTGTGACCTGTATCGATGAACTTGCTTTTGCAGATTGCATTAGTTTGGAGGAAGTTGTTTTCCCTGAAAAAGATATAATTATTCGCGGTTCTGCTTTTATTCGTTGTAGCAGTCTATTATCTTTGAGTATCCCTAATAGTGTGACATATATTGGAGGCCTCGCCTTCGATGGAACCGCATGGTATAACAATCAGCCAGATGGTCTAGTCTATGCTGGGAAAGTTGCATATGATTATAAGGGGTACAAGCATGAAGATGAAATCATAATAAAAGATGGTACTTTAGGCATTAGTGAATTTGTTTTCCAAGACTGCTATTGGCTTAATTCTATTCATGTTCCTAGCAGTGTCGTTAGCATCGGTTGGAATGCTTTCGATGGAACAGCTTGGTACAATAATCAACCAGACGGGTTGATTTATGTGGGAAAAGTTGCTTACAAATATAAGGGTTCGATGCCAGAGGGAACAGAGATTGTAATTAATGAAGGAACAAAGGGAATTGCGGCTAGAGCTTTCATGAATTGTACAGGTTTGTCTTCAGTAAAAATACCTAACACTGTGGCAAATATTGGGATTAGTGCATTTAACGGCTGTAGCGAAATTTCTTTTATTGAAATACCCAATAGTGTAACTAATATTGGGCCGGCTACTTTTTCAAGTTGCAGTGGCTTAACTTCTGTAATAATTGGAAATGGAATAACTACCAATGGTATGAGGGAGTTCTATGATTGCAATAGCCTAACTTCGATATATGTTAAGAGAGAAATCCCTATGCCAATTAATTGGGCTACATTTTATAATGTTGATAAAACTTTATGCACATTATATGTGCCAAAAGGTAGCAAGAAATTGTATGAGGAAGCTGATTATTGGAAAGACTTCGATAATATTATAGAGTGTGAAGAAAGTGAAGAACCCGACACCGACGTCTCCACCCTTGACAACGTCATTTACATGGATAAGTCTGAAGGACGTATCGGCGCAACGATGGACATTCCAGTGAAGCTGAAGAACAACTATCCCGTGCGAGGCTTCCAATTTGCCTTGGAACTTCCTGAAGGTGCAACCATCAACAGCTGGGCATTGAGCAGTGATCGTATGCCATCGGGTGCAACCATGAGCGACAAGATTTCGACACAGAAGATCGAGGGCAACAAGATCACTGTGGCTTGCTCGTTGAACTATGGCGATGCTACTTTCACGGGCAATGACGGCGAGATTGCCACCGTCAATGTCACTTTCGCCAACGACATGGAAGTTGGTGAATATCCAATTTATCTGACCGCATGTGACATTTCGGATGCGGTAGGTGCGGACAATAAACTTAGCGATATCAAGGCCACGCTCGTATTGGAAGACTATGTGGAGGGTGATGCCAACGGCGATGGAGAGGTACTTATCGGCGATGTTATTGCCATATTGAACCATATCGTGGGCGTTACCTCAGACAACTTCAACGAGAAGGCAGCAGATGTCAATGGTGACGGGGAGATTCTTATCGGTGATGTTATCGCCGTGCTGAACATCATCGTGAGCCAGTAGTTTAGTATGTTAAAAGAAGGAAGTAGAGTATTAATACAATTATAAAACCAATGAAAAGAAAAATGATTTCAATCCTTGTGCTTGCAGGCATAGTCGCCTTTGGAGCACAGGCAGAGGACTTTACTGGCAGCATCTATATCAAGAATGCCACCATAGCACCTGGAGGGAAGGCTACACTTTCTGTTCAGTTGGAGAACAGTGAGGGTGTTGCAGGCTTCCAATTTGACATGAAGTTGCCCGAGGGCATCAACTACATCAACTGGGGTCTTAGCGAGGAGCGTTTGCCTTCGGGAGCTACGACGGGAGATTGTGTCAAGAGTCAGTCTTTCGTGGACCAGATGTTCAAAGGTGCGTTGGCACTGAGCTATGGCCAAGGCGCTGTTTTCTCGGGAACATCGGGCGAAGTCGCTACCATCACCATTGAAGCAGATGCTGATGTTGCCGAAGGCACTTACACTGTTGATCTTGAGAATGTGGTAGTGGGATTCCCTTCGAGTACAAATGTAAGAATCGCTGGGACCAGCTTTACTCTCACAGTCGGAGCGCCAAGCTATGACGAGGGCTACAGTGTTGAGATTCTTCCTTTCGCCTTTAAGGAGGATATAGAAATGCCCATTACACTGGAAAACCTTACGGACATCACAAATATCGCTCTTGATGTGGAACTACCCAGTGCGTTAGTGAACGGAGAGTTGTATTATATTGACAATCCTCTTGGTAAGACTAAGTTCAACGTCGGTGATGAATTGAACACTGATGGAACCGTTCACGTAACAGTCGATCGTCGTTCATCAAACAAAGTGAATGCTGGGTCGGGCACCGATATTGTAACCCTTGGCCTTGCATTCGATGGAAGTGCTGTTCCTGCCGGTGTCTATCCCATCACCATCAAGAACATCACCATGACCGATGTGGATGGCAAATCTTATCTGGCTGCACCCTATACGACAGAGATTTTCGTGGGCAATTCTCCTAAGGCTACAGTCACTGATGGCGTTGCTGCTTTCCACGGCAACTATGGAGGTTCTATAGAGTTTGCATTGTTGAAGGCAGCTCTGCCCACAGGCGCTACTATAGACTTGACTGAAGTAAGTGCGATGGCAGAAGATGCTACTGCATTGAAGACCGACAATGTGATTGTGACTGCTGATGCCGTGGCATATGGTCGTACCGTATCCAATGATTGGGGTACGCTGTGTCTTCCTTTCGCTGTTGAGTCGGACGACAATATCCAGCTCTACGAAATGTCTGGAGCAAGCAGCGAGTCATTGTCGTTCGAAAAGGTATCTTCGGCAGTAGCCAATACCCCACTGGTCTTCAAGGCTACGGGTGGTTTCTTAATCAAGATCCCTAATGATGGATCATTTGACTTAGGTTTTGCAGTAGCTAATCCTAAAGTCAGCATAACTCCAAGCGTTACCAACTGGGTTGTCAATGGTTCGTTCATCGATGAGTCAATCGATGTAAGCAGCTTGCAGGCTTACGCGCTCAGTAACGATCAGTTCCACAGGGCTACAAGCAAAATAAACGTGAAAGCTTTCCGTGCGTGGTTCCAGAACAATGGCTCAGCCATGGGCGCTGCTATTCGTATCCAGGAAGGAACTGATGGTATCGACTTCGTAGAGCAGGAGGACGGCAGTGTTAAGCTGATTTATGATATGCAGGGCAGATTGCTCAAGAATGGCGAGCAACAGCAAATGTATATCGAGAATGGAAAGAAAGTGATTTCAATTAACAAATAATAATTAACAATTAACAATTATATGTTAGTTGTAAAAATACGGTAAATATGAAAAAGACATATATTATTCCTGTCATCCGTTTGCACGCTGTTCAAACTTCCAACATCATCGTCACTTCGGATAATATTCCAATCGGTGATGACCAGGGCGAGGTTTCGACCGATGCTCCTCGTCGAAGCGATGATTGGTCGGACTATAACCGATAAACAAATGATTTTTGCCTAATATGAGGGCGTGTAAAATGGTAATCGACCTTTTACACACCCTCATATTTATTCTTTATCGTTCAATAATCTGTGCAAGTCTTCTATTATTGCCTTTGTTCGGATATCCGCCCCTTCCGGAGTCATATGATATGGAGTGTCGAAGTACAACGAATCCTCAAAGGAATAATATGATGGAGAGGATTGCCAAGGAACCCCATTCGTCTCTAAACAATATGCAAGCGAGTCTATCTGATCGGCACAGTTCTTGAAATTACTCTTCATAAATGTCGGAGGGAGAAATACAAGTTTAATTCCTTTCGATTTGGTGTAGTCACGAATATATTTGAAATAATCAATCAGTTCTTCATCCATAACACCAGATAAGGTATAATTATCAATGGAATCCTTGTGCTCTCTCTTCCATTCAATATCCCCAAATTCATTTATGGCATTAGCGGAATAAGCATCATCATACTCCTCAACATCTTCATGCCTTGAAGTGCCGAGATTATGGAGACCAATGAATTTGTAGATATACAGCCATTGGCGTAAAGAAATTTTTCGATATCCTTCTGGCAAATGCGTACTTAATATCCTCAATAGATTGTAACCTCCATATAATCGTTCTTTGCCACCACCATACTCTGGGCATAATATTACAATGTCTCCATCACGAAGCATATCTTTGAACGTTTCAAACTGCATCCTGAGTCCTATGGAAGCATGTGTGCAGGTATTGACAACAGGAAGATTAAAGGCTTCATGTATCATTCTTGAATTGAAGCCGAAGGCCCCACTTGATCCACCAATAATGACAATCTTGTTGGAATCCTTTAGAGCCTTAAGACGATAATAGGCAAGCGAAAAGTTGCGTTCATGAGAATAATAACTCAAATTATCAACTTTTCTAAGTATAGCGATGTCAATTAGTATAATCATTACAAATGAAACAATCGCTATTATTGATACTTTTATCAAAAACTGTTTCATTAGAATTGGAAATATATAAAAGGACTATTATCGTAAAAGCGTTCCATATATGCTACATACGACATGCCGATTATTATGAGGTAAATAGTCCACCTTACAATCCTATAATTAAATGGCTTCGTATTCGTAAACTGCAAAGCATGCTGTTTGTCCCTCTGAATCCACTCTATCATCAAGAATAGAATACACCACATTGTAGCTTCGCCAAATCTCATTCCCTTCGCGATGAATGGATTTGTGAGCATATGCTCGAAATAGTCTATTGCCTGTGTCATGGATTCCGCACGGAAGATAATCCACCCGAAAACCGCAAGGCAAAACGTTAGGGCCATTTGGAAAAATTCCTTAATGCTGGGCAGGTATTTGCCATAAGCAACTACATTATTATATTTCGTGTTGATGCCAAAAATGTTGTAAATGGCAAGTAGGGTGGCATGGAACAATCCCCAGAATACAAAATGCCAGCTGGCCCCATGCCAAAGGCCGCTGATGGCCCAGACTATATAGACATTGCGGAGAATCTTCCACTTGTCACATCGACTGCCACCCAATGGGAAATAGATGTAGTCGCGGAACCACGTGGTTAATGATATGTGCCATCGCCTCCAAAACTCAGGGATGCTGCGAGAGAAATATGGGAAATTAAAATTGCGCATCAGGTTAATTCCGAATAGCCTGGCACATCCGATTGCTATGTCTGAATAACCTGAGAAGTCACAATATATTTGTATTGTGAAAAGTACTCCAAGCAAGAATAGACTAATGCCTGGGTACACTTGGTATTGTTCCCAGGCTTCATTAACTATTTCACCACAAGAATCAGCTACGACAATCTTCTTGAAAAAACCACACAGCATTTGCCTGCAACCATCCACCGCTTTGGCATAGTCGAACTGTCGGTTGCGTTGAAATTGAGGAAGCAGGTTCGTCGCTCGTTCGATAGGGCCTGCCACCAATTGAGGGAAGAAGCTGATGTAGGCAAAGAATTCCACAATATCATGTGTGGCGGGCAATTTTTTCTGATAGACATCAATGGAATAACTGAGCGCCTGAAATGTATAGAAAGAGATGCCAACAGGCAGTATGACGTTCATCGACACCCAGTCGAGGTGGAAGCCCATCATCCCGAAGAGCATATCCAGATTCTCGACAAAGAAGTTATAATATTTGAAGATGCCGAGAATTGTCAGATTGAGCACAATATTTGTTGCGCTGACCACCTTCTGCAGTTTACGTCGCCCTTCATATCGTTCCAACAACAATCCGCTGAAGAAACTGAAAAGCGAAGTCAGGGCAATCAGAATCAGAAATCGCCAATCCCACCAGCTATAGAAGACGTAACTCGCAACTACAACAAACAGGTTTCGCCACCATCGACGACGAAACACAAACCAATAGGATAGAAAAACTATTGGCAGAAAAATCAGAAACTCGAAAGAATTAAAAAGCATTTACGACTTTTTCTTTCAGAATCCCTCAATCCCACGATCGGCGGGGGGGTAGTCGATGGAGTAGTGGCAGCCACGGCTTTCCTTGCGCTCCATAGCCTGGCGCATGATGATGTAGCCGGTGTTGATCATATTGCGGAGTTCGCAAATGTCCATATTGACCTTCGAGCGGAGGAAGAGTTTCTCGGTCTCTTCGTAGAGGATGTCGAGACGGGTCCAAGCACGCTTCAGGCGGAGCTTGGAACGGACGATGCCGACGTAGGTCTGCATGATTTGCTGCACTTCGGTCTTCGAGTCGGTGATGAGGTAGAGTTCCTCCTGGCGTACGCTGCCGGTATCGATCCAGTCGGGGATGTCGGTGCGATAAGTGAGTTCATTGATACGGGGGATGCTGTGCTTGGCAGCCAAGTCGGCATAGACGATGGCCTCGATGAGGGAGTTGGAGGCAAGGCGGTTGCCGCCGTGCAGACCCGTGCAAGAGCATTCGCCAGCAGCGTATAGGCGATTGATGGACGACTGTCCGTCGTAATCGACCTTGATGCCGCCGCACATGTAGTGATGGCAGGGCACAATGGGGATACACTCCTTGGTGATGTCGATTCCGATGGAGAGACACTTCTTGTAGATGTTGGGGAAGTGGTGCTTGGTTTCCTCCGGATCCTTGTGTGTCACGTCGAGCAGCTCGTGGTCTTCACCGCGCATCTTCATCTCGTTGAAGATGGCGCGTGCCGTGATGTCACGAGGGGCGAGCGAAAGACGCGGATCGTATTTGTGCATGAATTCCTTTCCGTCCAAGGTGCGCAGGATGCCACCATAGCCTCGCATCGCTTCGGTGATGAGGAAGTTCTGGTGATCGCCGGGATGATAGAGGGCGGTAGGATGGAACTGCACAAATTCCATACCTTCCACGGTTCCCTTGGCGCGATAGACCATAGCCGTGCCGTCGCCTGTCGCAATGGGAGGATTGGTGGTGTTCAGATAAACCTGACCGACACCGCCAGTTGCCATCATGGTAACTTTTGAGAGATAGGTGTCAATCTGGCCCGCCTTTTCGTCGAATACGTAGGCACCGAAGCATTCGATGTCGGGTGTGCGGCGCGTCACCTCTACGCCCAAGTGATGCTGGGTGAGGATCTCGATGGCGAAATGACGCTCCAGAACATCGATGTTGGGATGCTTCCTGACAGCCTCGATGAGGGCACTTTGTATGGCGTGGCCAGTGTTGTCGGCGTGATGGAGGATTCGGAATTCGGAATGTCCTCCTTCGCGGTGAAGGTCGTATTCGCCATTTTCATTCTTGTCAAAATCTACGCCCCATTCCACAAGTTGACGAATTTGTTCGGGGGCTTTTGTGACGACAAGTTCCACGGCCTTCGGGTCGGATAGCCAGTCGCCGGCTACCATCGTGTCGTGGATATGTTTCTCGAAATTATCAAGTTTGAGGTTGGTTACCGACGAAACGCCGCCCTGTGCAAGGTCGGTGTTCGATTCTTGAAGTTCACTCTTGCAGATCAGTGCAACCTTGCCGGCATGTGCCACCTTGAGGGCGTAGCTCATACCTGCGATGCCTGAACCAATGACCAGAAAGTCGTAATACTTTTGCATATATCTCATTTTTAGTGCTGCAAATTTAAGGAAAAAAGAAATAGGATGGTATATGGAGGGCACTTTTTGTGATAATTTTTAGTAAATAATTTCAAAATATACCGTTTATGTTCTAAAATTTTGGCATTATCGTGTCTTTTTTGTATCTTTGTGGCCGATAATGATGAAAGAAAAAATGAAACATAGTGTTCTATCACTCCTCGCTGCCATCATGATGACGGTGATGTTGTGCAGTTGTCACAGCAGGGAGAAGATTGTTTATGTTCAGGGCGCCGATGAGATTGGTTCTTTCCAGAATCCAACACCGTACGAGGCTCGCATCGCCAAGGATAATCAACTGTCCATACTGGTGACCTGCAGCGACCTGCTGCTGGCCGTTCCCTTCAACCTGCAACGTCCTCAGGCTTCGATGCAGGAGGGCGGCGGCAGTTATAGCACCAACATCAACGATAATGACAACCTCTATTATCGTGTGGATTCCAATGGAGATATTCTCTTCCCGAGCATCGGCAAATTGCACGTCGAGGGTATGACTCGCGGAGAACTCTCGGATTACCTGACCAATTATCTGAGTTCGAAAGGCTACATCAGCGACCCGATTGTCAATGTTTCCTTCACAGGCGCTCACTATTCGGTGATAGGAGAGGTGAATAATCCCGGCATCATCACGATGACGCAGGATCGTGTCACCATCTTCGAGGCTTTGGCTGCAGCTCACGATATGACTATCTTCGGCGAACGTGATAAGGTCCAGCTGATGCGCGAAGAGAATGGTACACAGAAGGTGATACGATTGAACCTCAAGGATCCGCAGATCATTGCCAGTCCCTACTATTTCGTGAAGAATGGTGATGTGATCTACGTGGAGCCCAGCGGCACTCGTGCAGCCAACCGTGAGGTTTCGAATCTCTCGTCGTTTGCCATTTCTATCACTTCCATTCTCATCACCATCGCCAGCCTGATCATCACTGTGACGAAGTGATTCTGTTGAGTCGTTTTTACTTTTTTATCCGTTATATCGTTATTCCGTTATTCCGGTATAACGAAATTACGAAATAATCGAATTCCCTTTAATCCTAATAGAACTTTTAACCCCACTAATATATGGCTTTACAATGTGGTATCGTAGGATTGCCTAATGTCGGCAAATCCACTCTTTTCAATTGCCTGTCGAGCGCAAAGGCACAGGCAGCAAATTTCCCTTTTTGTACCATCGATCCTCAGGTTGGCATCATCACTGTGCCCGACGAGCGTCTCAATAAGCTTGCCGAACTTGTTCATCCCGGTCGTATCGTTCCCGCAACTGTCGAGATTGTAGATATTGCAGGCCTTGTCAAAGGCGCTTCTAAAGGCGAAGGTCTTGGTAATAAGTTTCTCGCCAATATCCGCGAGACAGATGCCATCATCCATGTGCTTCGTTGCTTTGACGATGACAATGTGGTGCATGTGGATGGTTCAGTCGATCCTATCCGTGACAAGGAAATCATCGATACGGAACTTCAGCTCAAGGACCTTGAGACCATCGAGACACGTCTGCCCAAGGTCGCCAAGTTGGCGCAAGTAGGCTCCGACAAGGATGCCAAGGTGCAATACAATCTGATGATGCGTATCAAGGATGCGTTGTCTCAGGGCAAGTCTGCACGTACGGTACAGCCCGAGAATCCTGATGAAGAGAAAGCCTATCATGATCTTTTCCTGCTGACCAGCAAGCCGATTCTTTATGTCTGCAACGTGGATGAGGCTTCGGCAAAGGATGGAAATGCTTACGTCGAAAAAGTAAGAGAAGCGGTGAAGGACGAGGATGCCGAGGTGCTCGTTATTTCGGCAAAGATTGAGTCTGAGATTGCTGAATTCGAGAGTTACGAAGAACGCCAGATGTTCCTCGAGGAACTCGGATTGGAAGAATCGGGCGTCAATCGCTTGATCCATGCTGCCTTCAAGCTCTTAGGCTTGCAGACCTACATTACTGCCGGCCCAATGGAAGTGAAGGCCTGGACTTATCGCAAGGGTATGAAGGCCCCCCAGTGTGCCGGCATCATCCACGGCGACTTCGAGAAGGGCTTCATCCGCGCCGAGGTCATCAAGTACGACGACTACATCAAGTATGGCAGCGAAGCTGCTGTCAAGGAAGCTGGCAAGATGGGCGTCGAAGGCAAGGATTATGTCGTGCAGGATGGCGACATCATGCACTTCCGCTTCAATGTTTAATAAAAAGAAGAGCCTTTTACTTCCTTTATAACTTATGAAACGACTGTTCCTCTTGGATGCATACGCGCTGATATTTCGCGCATACTACGGGTTCATCAACAAGCCGCTTGTGAATAGCAAGGGACAGGTTACTTCGGCCATCTATGGTTTCACCAAGACTCTGCAGGACGTGTTGGGAGGCCAGAAGATGCCCGATGCCAATCCTGCTTGGCTCGATGAGTCGGGGCTGCTTCGCCCCGACTGTATCGCCGTGTGCTTCGATCCAAAAGGAGGCACGTTTCGCCACAAGCAGTTCCCTACTTACAAGGCGCAGCGCGAGGCCACACCCGAGGACATCACTTTCGCCGTGCCGTGGATCAAGAAGATCATCGAAGCCTATCGCATCCCCATCATCGAAGTTCCTAACTATGAAGCCGACGATGTAGTAGGCACGATGTCGCGCCTTGCCGACGAGAGCGGAGAGTTCGAGACATTTATGATGAGCCCCGATAAGGATTATGCACAGCTCGTCACAGATCATAGTGTTATCTTCAAGCCTAAATCCTTCGGCCCAGGTTACGAGATTCTCGACCGGGATGCCGTGCTCAAGAAATATGGATTGAAACGAACCTCGCAAGTCATCGACATGTTGGGTCTGCAAGGCGACTCGGCCGATAATATCCCGGGATGTCCGGGCGTTGGCCCGAAGACTGCGCAGAAACTTATCGAGGATTTCGATAGTGTGGAAAATATGATTTCGGTCGTTGAGGCAGCCGTTGCCGAGGGCAAAAAGGAACTTCCTAATTTGAAGAAAGGCATGTTTGCCAAGGTGGCAGAGAACATCCAGCAGATCAAGGATTCCAAATACCTCGCCACCATCTGCCTCGACGTGCCGGGCACCGTGCTCGATGCCGAGGCTCTTAAGGTAGAGACTCCCGACTATGCCAAGCTCGCCGAACTTTTTGGCGAGCTCGAATTCCGCAAGATGCGCGACGAGGTTCGAGCAAAGATAGGCAGTGACTCCCTTTTCGCAGAGCAGTCAGCACCTGTCACTACGTCAGGCCCTGCAGTTGCCTCTTCGGTTCCTGTCGGTCAATCCCTGTCCTCGTCTCAGCCAAGTTTGGCTGAGGAAAGAGACGCAGGCAGCCGCCCCTCTCAACCAATCCACGAGGGTGTCCCCGTGGCTCCACAGTCCTATCAAACTATCCGCGACATCAAGACCAACTATATCATCGTTGATACTCCCGAGAAGCGACAGGATATGGTGTCCGAACTTTTTTGGACCGCGGAATGGGCTTTCGACACCGAGACAACCGCTCTGAACATCATCGATGCAGAGCTTGTGGGCATATCGTTTGCTGCTGCAGACCACAAGGCTTGGTATGTGCCCGTGCCTGCCGATCAGATTGCTGCGAAAGCCATTGTCGAGGATCTTCGTCCCATCTTCGAGAACGAAGCAGCTCTGAAGATAGCTCAGAATGCCAAGTACGACTATTCCATCCTGAAGCGTTATGGCGTCGAGGTGGCTTATCCACTTTTCGACACGATGATAGCGCATTATTTGCTCGAACCTGAGCAGCCGCACAATATGGATTACCTGTCGGAGATTTACCTTGGCTACAAGCCTATCCCGACAAGTGCACTCATCGACACCGGCAAAAAGAAAAAGGCTGCCGAAGCTGACCTCGACCTTTTTGCTATGATGGATGCAGCCGAGGACGAAGAAAAACCGAAAACCATGCGCGATTGCCCAGTGGAGCAGGTGGCTGAGTATTGTTGTGAAGATAGTGACGTGACGTATCAGCTCGCACAAAAGTTGCGCCCGATGCTGAAGAAGGAGAATTTGCTCAAGCTCTTTACCGAAATCGAGATGCCTCTTGTTCGTGTGTTGGCAGATATGGAACTTACAGGTGTGCGCTTGGATGTCAGTGCACTCACCGAGTCGAAGGCAATCCTGGAGGAGGAGCAGAAGCGATTGGAGCAGCGACTGGGCGAGATTGCAGGTCATCCCTTCAATCCGCTCTCACCTAAGGTTGTGGCACAGGTGATTTTCGATGAATTGCGTCTTGATCCGAAATCCAAGAACCGCAGTACGGCCGAAGATGTGCTTGTGCAACTCAAGAGTCGCCTTGACAATCCTGTGCATCTCGAACTTATCGATGGCATCCTGAGTTATCGAGGTAACAAGAAACTGCTTGGCACCTACATCGAGGCATTGCCCCAGGAAATCAATCCGAAGACGCATCGTATCCATTGCCAGTTCAACCAGACGGTCACGGCTACGGGCCGACTTTCGAGCAGCAATCCCAACCTGCAGAATATTCCAATACGCGATGCTACAGGCCGCGAATTGCGCAAGGCATTTGTCCCCGACGAGGGCGAAGTCTTCTTCAGCGCCGACTATAGTCAGATTGAGTTGCGACTTATGGCTCATCTGAGCCAGGACCCGAACATGGTGGAAGCCTTCCTCGAAGGAGACGATATTCACCGTGCCACGGCTGCTAAGATTTACCATAAGTCCATCGAGAAGGTCACCAAATTGGAACGTACCAAGGCCAAGACGGCTAACTTCGGCATCATCTATGGCATTTCGACCTTCGGCCTTGCTTCCCGTCTAAACATCCCGCGTGGAGAAGCCAAGCAACTCATCGATGGCTATTTTTCTACCTATCCCCGCATTCGTGAGTACATGGATGAGAGTATCCGCGTAGCTCGTGAGAAAGGATATGTGGAGACTTTGTTCGGACGTCGTCGTATGCTCAAGGACATCCATTCAGCCAATGCTACCGTGCGTGGCTATGCCGAGCGAAATGCCATCAATGCGCCCATCCAGGGAACTGCTGCCGATATCATTAAGATTGCCATGGTGCGTATCTGGGAGCGTATTCGTCGCGAGAAGCTTCATGCAAAATTGTTGATACAGGTACACGATGAATTGAATTTCACTGTGCCTCCACAGGAACTTGAACGACTCAAGACGGTGGTGCTCGAAGAGATGTCGGGTGTCGTCAAACTGTCCGTGCCGCTCATCGCTGATTGTGGAAGCGGTCCCAATTGGTTAGCAGCACACTAAAGTATGCTTTGCGACAAGATTTTGGAAGACCGCGATTTCGGTCATCTGTATATTATTGTCAATCGTCGTGCGGTTCGTTACACATTCCGTCCTGCCAATGATGGCACGCCAAAAGTTGGCATCCGTGTAACCGTCCCACCTCGTTATGACGTGAAGGATGTAGTGCGTGCGGTTGAGCAGAACCGCACGCAATTGCTTTCGATGCTGCAGGTTAACCAGACTGCCAAAGACAAGAAAAAGGAAACCGCGCGTATCGACTGGGATTTTCGCATCGAAACCGATTGTTTGCATATTTCGTTGGTCAAAGGCGTAAGTCCTCGGTATATGCTACATAGACTGCCGGCACAGATCGACAAGGATGAACAGGGCGAGGACATTATCGTGAAGCCTGCCGTTTTGGAGATACATTGTCCACCCGATTGCGATTTTTATAAGGCAAGCATACAGGCGTTTCTCGAACGTGCTATAGTCGAAGGTGTACGCAATCATGCCAAGGTGCAGTTACTTCCGCGTCTGCTTGGGTATGCCTCGCGTTATGGCATCCAGTTGAATGAGGTCAAGATCAACAGCAGCAAGGGAAGATGGGGGAGTTGCTCACAACACAAGCAGAGAACTCTTCTCAATAGCAAAAAGAGTTACAACATCAATCTTTCGCTCTTCACGTTGCTCTTGCCCATGCATCTCCAGAAGCTGATACTTCTTCATGAACTCACCCACACGCTCTATATGGATCATAGCCCAGCTTTTCATACGCAACTTGATGCATGGCTCGGAGGAAAGGAAGACGCGCTTGAAAAGGAGTTGAAGAAATACACTACCTCGATATTCTCGTTCGTCAAAAAGGAATAAAGAGCATAAAAGAATACACCCAGATACAGGATGTATTCTTTTTTTATTTCTGCGGTCCAATTCACTAAAGTAAAATGGACTCATCCAATCGTGTCGGTCCAATTCACTAAAGTAAAATGGACTCATCCGATCGTGTCGGTCCAATTCACAAACGTAAATTGGACTCGTTCAATCGTGTCGGTCCAATTCACTAACGTAAATTGGACTCATCCAATCGTGTCGGTCCAATTCACAAACGTAAATTGGACTCATCCGATCGTGCCAGTCCAATTCACAAACGTAAATTGGACTCATCAGATCGTGCCAGTCCAATTCACAAACGTAAATTGGACTCATCAGATCGCGTCGGTCCAATTCACTAACGTTAATTGGACTCATCCAATCGTGCCGGTCCAATTCGCTAACGTAAATTGGACTCATCCAATCGCGTCAGTCCAATTCACTAACGTAAATTGGACCCATCCAAACGAAGCATGACCAATCCTGGCTAAGATTGGTCATGCTGCTATTTAGGATATTACTCTCGCTGATGCGAAAGTTGTCGACTTATCGGATGATGATCTTCTTGCCGTTCACGATGTTGATGCCCTTCTGGAAGCCGTTGAGGCGACGGCCATCGGGAGCAAAGATAAGGTTCGAATGGTTCGGGTGGTTCGAAGAGTCAACTTGTACTTCCTCGATGCCGAGGCTCTCGCCATTGGGACCATCGGGTCCGATATAAGCGGCTTCGGTGACGAAGAAGAGTACGATTTGTGCGGGACGAGCGCTGATGGTCTTCTTGTAGGTATAGGTATAAACGGTGCCGGTCTTGGTAGTAATGGTCGCCTTCATTTCGAATACGCCATTGGTTCCGAGGCTGCACGTCATATCGACAAGCGAACCATTCATATCACTCTTGAAGGTGTCCCAATTGTAGTTGCTCGAACAGCCGGTGTTCGATCCGGTGGTATTGTCCCAGTTGTCGCAGCGCACACCGAAGTATTCGGTGGTGATGTTGCCATTGCTGAAGGACTTGCATCCGTAGAGCGCCCAGTTCTGCCAGTTCTGTTCACCCTTGGTATAGTTGTAGAACTTGAAGTTGCACTGGGAACCTGCCTTGAGCGTGTAGGTGGGTGAGAAGGTCTGCCACCAGCCATTGCTGAAGTCCTTGGCACCACACTCGGGGAAGTAGGTCGGGGTGGCTTCACCATCGACGGTGACAGCGAAGTCCTTGGTATAGACGTAGCCGTCCTTGCGGATAGTGGCTGTCAAAGTGGTCTGGCCATTGCTGACAATCTTGCCTTCGTTGGTGAGGACGTTGGGATTGCTCGATGTCCATTCAATAGTAGCGCCAAGCTTTCCAGCTGGAAGCGTGATGTCGGAGTTGACTTTGGTGCTGAGGCTTACCTTGTCGAGGGTGTACTTGATGGCAGCCTTTGCATCGGCTTTGCTGCCCCAAACCTGGAGGCCGCGCGTCTGATTGGATGTCGAAACATAGCCATTGCTCGAGCTGAGGGCGGTGAAGCAAAGGGCAGAGATGTCGGTGAAGTCGATGGTCTGACGTGTCAATACGCCCTTGAATTCGATCAGGTTATTGCCTGTACGGATGCCCTTGAGCGAAATATTGATGTAGCTGGTGCCATCGACGAGCTGCCATGTGCCCGTGTATTGGCCTGTGACGGTGCCGTCGCTGTTCAGATGGATAGTGGCAGGAGACTCGTAGGCCTTGTTGTCGGTATCCTGATTGTAGGGATGGGTGATGAGCTGATAGTCGCCTGCCACCTCGTCAGCACTATATAGCTGCGATGCTGCGATGTCGGAAGTCGAAACGGTCTCGCCGCTGAATTCGTAGGGCGCAGTGACGAGCCAGCCATCCTCGTTGACGAACATCTGATGGACGCGCACCTGATGTCCTTCGGTATTATTGTTGAAGCGGGTGTGATAAACGAGCAGTGCACGACCCTCATGATCGACGATAGCAGAGTTGTGTCCTTGGGCAAGTTCGGCAGTAGGCATGGTGTCCCATTGATAGTTGGCCAGAATCTTCACACCGATGCAACGACCGATGTTTCGGCCGTAGTTGAGGATGTAGCTGTTGTAGATGGCTGACTGACCGGCAGCGGTGCAGCAGTCCTTGTAGGGTCCGTCGGGTTTGTCGCTGCGGAAGACGCGTATCTGGTAGCCACCATTGGCAACCAGTCCACCATAGCTCATGAAGAGGTAGTAGTAGTTGCCGATATGCTCGATGTAGGAAGCCTCACCCGAGACATAGTAACCGCCCGCAATCTTCTTGCCGAAATAGGGGTCGCAGGTCATGTCCTTCGAAGCAGACTGGGAGGAGGAGTCGACGCCGTTGATCTGCAGCGGGTAGGTGATGGTGTAGTCACGCAGGCCAGTCGTTTGGTCGAGTCGGATGATGAAGATGCCGCCCGACCACGAGCCGTAGCTCATCCAAAGCTTTCCTTCTTCATCGTAGAAGACGCAGGGGTCGATGCAGTTGGGGTAATACTGACCCCAGTTGCTCGATACGTTGTAGCGAGAGGGTAGGCTGGACTGTTCACCGATGGCAATCTCAAGGTCGGTGTGCTTGTAGTCCTGGGTGCAATCGAAACCGTTGTGAGCATAGGACCCCTGGAAACCAGAAAAGACCACGGGACCTTGATAGATCCATGGACCCTGCGGCGAATCAGAAGTCATGCAGACAATGACCGAAGCCCAATGGTCGCCATTGATGCTCATATACATCAGCCACTTCTTCATCGTCGGGTTGTAGATTACATCGGGGGCCCATTCGTTGCCCTGGATGTTGTCGCCCTTATACTGCCAGTCGTGGGCATTGAAGTTTCCGAAATTAACTTCTGTGCCCTGGTAGTTCTTCACTTTCTTGATGGCATGCGTATTGTAAGCGCTGGAAAAGTTGACGCGATTGCCGTTGAGGTCAGCGAAGAGGGTGCAGTTGCTGGTCTCGCCATTGCCGAAAGCGGTCCAGTTCTGGTAGTTGCTGGTGGGGGAGGTGTAACCGGCTCCAAGGTGTGAACCGTAGATGTAGTAGCGTGGAGAGGTCTTCTCGAAATTGATAGTGTCCATGAAGACCGAAGGATCGTGGCATACGATGCGCTGGCCGTAGCTCTTGGTGTGCCAGGCACCCACAAGGTCGGCATCGGTCAGGACAGTATCGGCCAAAGCAGGAAGCGCTGCGGCAGAGAGTGCTAAGATTAAGAGATGTTTCATATATTATATATAATGTGTAGTCTATTTCTTGACAATATATACTGCGAAGGTCTTGGCCTTCAAAGTCACGTTGAGGACATCACCCTTGGCAGAGATGCTGGTTTCCTCGGGCACGATCTTCTCGGGCTCGTCGAGGGTGTTGTCAGCATCGAGGTCATCGCTGTGGAGCAGAATCTGACGAGCTGAGGTGATGCCATCAAGGCCATTGAAGCGTACGGCGAGCGACTGGTCGGAATCGCTGGTGTTGGCCACCTTGACGATGTATTCGCCTGTGCCCTTGTCAACGACAGCCGAAGCGAAGAGACCATTCTGGTCTTCATCTCCTGCCACAACCTTCCCATCCATGGTGAGAGGCAGGACGTTGGTGCCCTTGTGGTGGCAATAGAGCTGCTGTACATAGTAGGACACGGACTTCATCGAGCGGAGATTGTCGAACCAGATCATGTCGGGACGCCACTGCCAGCCCTTGACGTGGGCAAAGAGAGGAGCGTAGGTGGCCATGTGGACGATGTCAGCGTTACGTTCGATGCCGGTCATGTGAGCAGCTTCGTAAAGTGAGGTCTCGAAGTGGTTCCACTTCTTGCCCTTGCCGTGGCAGGCATATTCGCCAGCGAATACGGCTGGACCCTCACGATCATAGTTGTCATAACGATGGCCGTGGCTGAGGAACCATGCCTCGTCGCGGTAGTAGTGCTCGTCATAGAGATCGACCTTGAGCTCCTTCATGCGTGGCTGCAGGAGGTCGAAGTCCCAGCCTTCGGAGTTCGGGCCGGTGGTGCCGATGAGTTTGAGGTCGGGATAAGCGGCACGGAGGGCGTCGCTGAAGAGTTTCAGACGAGAGGTGAAGGCTGGATTGTTGCCACCATGTGCCTCATCGTAGTCCCACTGCTCATTACCAACACCCAGATAGTGGAGGTTGAAGGGTTCGGGATGTCCCATTTCGGCGCGAACCTTGCCCCACTTGGTGTTGACATCACCATTGGCAAACTCTACAAGGTCGAGAGCATCTTGGATGTAAGGCTTCAGGTCCTTGAGGGCAACGTGTACCTTGGCCTCGTCCTTGATCTCATTCTGGAACTGGCAAGCCAGACCGCAGCTGATGACAGGAAGCGGCTCGCAACCGAAGTCCTCGCAAAGCTGGAAGAACTCGAAGAAGCCAAGGCCATAGCTCTGGTGATAATCGGGATAAAGGCGATGGGGGAAGGTGTTCTCCCAACGGTTCTCGTTGATGGGGCGATTCTCGACTGGACCTACGGAATTCTTCCACTGGTAGCGCTGCTCAAGGTTGGTGCCCTCGACGATGCAGCCGCCGGGGAAACGGAATACGCCGGGCTTCAAGTCGCAAAGTGCCTGAGCAAGATCCTTACGCATACCATTCTCGCGGCCCTTCCAGGTATCCTTGGGGAACACAGAGATGTGCTCGAGGTCGGTAGCCACGATTGGTTCCTTCTCGTCAAAGCCACGAAGGAAGATACGGAAGGCAAGATCATCGGCAGTTACTTTTGCGGTAATCTCTGTGGTGTATTTCTTCCATTCCTTGCCTTCTACGTCAATGCGACCTGAAGCAGTCTCCTGGGTCTCACCCATAGAGTCGTTGTCGGAGAACCAGAGGAGCAGGGTGCTCTTGCCGCCATTTGGGCAACGAGCCCAAAGGCTTACACGATAGACTTCATCGGCCTTGGTGGCAATACCGAAGAAGCCTTCGTTCTCAATACCAGTGCGCTTGTGTACGTGACCTGGATCGGAAAGACGTACATAATGAGGATTACGCTTGAATGGACCATCGTTACGAACTTCGACCTTGCCGAATGCCTGCCAGCCCATCAGTGCCTGTGGAAATTCGAACGAACGGTTCTTGATCATTTCGGCATAGAGGCCGCCGTCGGCAGCATAGTTGATGTCTTCGAAGAAGATGCCGTACATGGTGTTCTTGATCTCGGCACCAGGTTGTGTGGCCTCGACGAGCAATTCGCTGGTGGGGACAGTAGGCTTATTGTCACAAGAAGCGAGGGTTATTGCACCAAGGGCCAAGAGGGCAAAAGAAGCAAAATTAGTTTTCATTGTGCATTTTTGGAATTTAATGTGCGTTATATAATAGAGTTGATAATAGTCGAAAGGTCTTGTTTTAATCGATGCAAAGATAGTGCTTTTTTTTGGAAATTTTATATATATTCATTAAGAAAAAAGTGTTTTGGAGTCAAAAAAGATGTATTTTTAGTTTTTTTCATCATAATTTTCATATTTTTTTGTAAATAATTCTTATGTTTCAAAAAAAAACTCTATCTTTGCGCATGAAATTTGTTTAAGCTTGAAGTTTTTCTCGATGATATTTCGAAGAATTAAGGATAGCCAACATTTGATAGTGGTGCTACAACTAACAACACATTATCACACACATCTTAATCACAGATGCTTTTCAATGTTGCCATCGCCATTGACTCGTTGAGTATGCTTTATGCTCACGGGTGCTTTGCGATGTGAGTGACGTTTTGATTTGTCAAAAGCAGTCAAAAACAACTACACATTTTATATAATTAACACTAAATTAAAGTTACAATGCAAAAGCAACTATTCTTATTGATGCTTGGTCTGAGTACCATGGGCGGCGTAGCGATTCATCCTACACCGGCAATGGCCTTAGAAGCACCGGCTCCTAACATTACTGTTAAGGGCCAAGTTGTTGACGACATGGGTGAACCACTCACAGGTGCAACCATCAAGGTGAAGGGTACGGCCACAGGTACGATTACTGACCTTGACGGCAACTTTGAGCTGAGTGTGGATCCCAATGCCACCCTTGAAGTGAGCTACGTGGGATTCCAGAACCAGGACGTTCAGGTGAACGGACGCACATCGCTCCCCACTATCAAGATGGCTTCCGACAGCGAAATCCTTGAGCAGGTCGTTGTCGTGGGTTACGGTACACAGAAGAAAGCCGACCTCACCGGTTCGGTGGCTATCGTGAATGCGGAGGAAATGAAGAAGACCTCCAACTCGAATATCTCGACCATGCTCGAGGGTAAGGTCCCTGGCGTACAGATTACCAGCGACGGTCAGCCTGGTGCCGATCCTGCAGTTCGTATCCGTGGTATCGGCTCGTTCGGCAGCACAGCTCCTCTTTACATTATCGATGGTGTGCCTGTGGGTACGACCATCCGCGACTTCTCGCCCAACGACATCGAGACCATCCAGGTGCTCAAGGATGCAGCAGCAGGTGCCATCTACGGTTCTCGTGCTGCCAACGGCGTGGTCATCATCACCACCAAGGGCGGTAAGAAGGATCAGCCTCTGAAGGTCGATTACAAGGGCTACTTTGGTGTCGATCAGATCAGCAAGGGCGTCTATGACCTAATGGATGCCGACCAGTACAGCAACTATCTCGGCCAGGCAAGTGCAAATTCAGGAACGCCTCTTGCAGGAGGCTATAGCCAGCAGGCTGATGGAAGCTACAAGTTCCGCGATGCTACCAACACCGATTGGTTCAATGAGGTGTTCAAGACAGGTATCCGCCAGAATCACAATATTAACCTTAGCGGCGGTGGTGCTCACAATACTTATAATGTCGGTCTTGATTATTTCAATCAGCGAGGCACTCTCGAAGGTGCAGGTCCTAATTATAAGCGATATACTGCTCGTGTGAACAATGTGATGGAAGCCAAGTTCGTCAAGTTCCAGACCAGTCTTACCTATTCGCATTCCAATCAGGATGGCATGGGTCTTTCGAATGCTTCAGAGTACGTGCAGGGTCTCTATGGCGATGTTACCAACGTACTGCGTGGCACTTTGATTATGCCACCTACGATCATGGCATACGACGAATCTACATGGGTGCTTGATGACAAAGTAGGATCCGCCAGCAGTTACAATTATGATGCATACGGTTATGGCGTTTATTATGATACCGTTCATGGCGATATTTCAGTGTCTAACCCTCTGCTTGTCAATAATCAGTTAAAACGAAACACTATCTCAGATCGCGTTGTGGCTACAGCCTCTGCAGATGTCGATTTGCTGGAAATGTTTGGAGTCTCGGTCAAGAACCATAAGCTAAGCTACAAGGTCAACCTGTCGTATAGCAAGACTAACGCACAAGATAAGGTCTGGATTCCTGCTTGGATACAGAGCAATCGTGTCTATCTTGACAAGAGCAATGAGCGACTTGATAAGAGCAGCCGTTCATATTCCGATGCTCTGATTGAGAACACGCTGAGTTATGATGGAACCATTGGCCGCAATCACATCAATATTGTGTTGGGTCAATCCTACGAGGAAGGAAATACCCACCAGTTAAGCGCATGGGGCAATGAGTTGTCCGAGCCGTATTTCCATCAGATTCAGAATGCGAGCAGCCGTAATGCTGAGTCTTGGGAATACAAGAATGCCCTTGCTTCTTATTTCGCCCGTTTGATTTATGATTTCGACAGCAGGTATCTTTTGTCTGCTATTGTTCGTCGTGATGGCAGTTCTCGTCTTAACAAGCCCATTCGCTGGGAGACCTATCCTTCGTTCTCTGCTGGTTGGCGTATCGATCGCGAACCTTGGTTCAAGGTCAGCAAGAATGTCATCAATCTCTTGAAACTCCGTGGCAGTTATGGCGTTCTTGGAAGCCAGAATATTGGCGACTATTTGTTCCAAGCTACCATGAGACGTAAGAACATGACCTATAGCTTCGGCAATGCTCCTGTATGGGGGTCGGCGGTTTCAACTTTCGTCAACGAGAATATTGGCTGGGAGAAAAAGAAGACTTACAATGCAGGTATAGATATTGCCTTGTTCAATAACCGTATCGAGTTTACCGCAGAGTGGTATAAGAACATTTCTGAGGATCTGTTATTTGATATGCATGTTCCTTCCAGTGGAGGCTTTGCTAACACAACTGTGACGATGAATGCTGGTACGATGGAGAACAGCGGTCTTGAGTTCTCCCTCACCTATCGCAATCATGATCATCCGTTCAAGTATGATTTTAGTGCCAACTTAAGTACTTTGAAGAACAAAGTGACTTCGCTTGGCATTGGCACCGATTCTTATATACAAGGAGCTTATGCTACTTTCCTTGGTCAGGAGATTGGTCAGTTCTACGGCTGGGTCTATGAAGGCATTGCCCGTACCCAAGAAGAGCTTGATGCACACAACGCTGTGGCTCGACAGGATGGTGCCAACGTAGGTGACTGCCTCTATAAGGATCTGAATGGCGACGGCATCGTGAACGGTGACGACCAGACTGTGCTCGGCAGCGGTCTGCCAAAGATTAACTTCGGTCTGAGTGCTCACCTGGAGTACAAGCGCGTGGATCTCAGCATCTCGACCTTCGGCGCACTCGATTTTCACGTGTCTGATGACATCTACAACAGCCTCAATTCTAGTTACGGACCTAATAACAAGGAAGTGGGTGTGCTTGATGCTAACCGTTGGGATGGCACAAGATACATTTCTGATGTGCCACGCACTTACTACTCGAACAATGGATCTCTGCAATGGAACGACCTCTTCAGTGAGCGTATGATTCAGAATGCTGCCTATTGGAAGATTGCCAACATCGAGCTTGGTGTCAACCTGCCCGACAAGTGGTTCGGCGGTTATGTCTCGGGTGTGCGCATCTATGGATCTGCCCAGAACGTCTATACCTTCACGGGCTATCATGGTTATAATGTCGATTACGCAGGAGGCACCTTCACTCCGGGTTACAACTTCTGTTCGTTCCCAACACCACGCACCTTCATGGCTGGTATCCTCTTCTCATTCTAATCTTTTCATACCACAGAATGAATCATCATAATTTAGAAGAATATGAAACTATATAGAATATCCTTTGCACTTTTGTTAGGTCTTGGCGTGATGACCTCATGCGATGACAAGCTGGATCTGATTAATCCTAACCAGCAGACGACTGAAACTTGGGGTAACACTGCAGCTGACCTCGAAGAAGCCGTGATTGCTGCCTATAACCACATCCGCATGGAGGGCACCTACGCCCGTGTGGGCTACAATATTGACGTGTGCCGTGGTGATGAAGTTTGGAACTCCTCACAAGTCTGGTACATGCCTTTCGATGACCTCAATGAGCCTATTACCGACGAGATCGGACAGTGGTCATGGCGCGACTGGTATTACACCATCACCGTCACCAACTATGTACTTTCGCGTTGCGGTGAGGATGACAATGCGCTCACTGATCAATATAAGCGCATCAAGGGTCAGGTGCTCTTCCTCCGCGGCCTCGCCTACTATAACCTAGTCAATTACTACCAGAACCCAGTACTGATTACGGACTATGGAGCTTATTCTACTCTTGAAGGACTGTATGCTGCCAACGTGCAGGAGGGCGAAACCGATGGCTTTGCGCAGTACGACCGCGTGCTCGACCAGGTGGAGGCTGACTTCCAGGAGGCCATGACGCTCCTGCCAACCCGCGACCTCGGTGGCGAGTGGTCGAAGGGTCGTGCCACCAGCGGTGCCGCTGCCGGCTATTATGCTCGTGCTTTGATGCAGCGTCATAAGTACAGCGAGGCTCTTGCTGTGCTGAAGGACATCATCGGTCAGCGCTACGGCAGCTACAAGCTGATGGACAACTACGGCGACAACTTCCGCGAGGGTCCAGCCTACGAGAACAACGCAGAGAGTCTCTTCGAGGTTCAGTTCCTCGACCACGATTCTCAGGGCACCGACGACGAGTGGACTCCTGTCAACACCAGCGCCAACGCTACTCAGGGCTCTGCCATCGAGAGTAACTTCGGTCCTGGCGACTTCGGCGGATGGGCTGACCTTTCGGCCGCTCCTTGGCTCTACAACCTCTTCAAGACAGAGCGTACCACCGATGGTAACCTCGATCCACGTCTCTATTGGACCATCGGCACCTACGAGCCCGAATGGGACGGCTTCGAGTACGGCAATGTCTGCTATACCTTGCCTATGACAGCTGACACTTACGTTGTTACCAACAACAACTTCGGTGGTCTTCCAATTGCCAAGTGGACCAACCTCCGCACAGGCCTTTATGACAAGGTGGTTACCGGTCTGCACGATGGCATCAACCTCCGCATGATGCGCTATTCCGACGTGCTCCTGCGTGCCGCTGAGTGCGAGAACGAGGTGAATGGCCCGACACAGCAGGCTATCGACTGGATCAACCAGGTACGAGCCCGCGCTGGTCTCGCAGGTCTCAATCTTGCAAACTTCGGCTCAAAGGACAAGCTCTTCGAGCAGATTGCCAACGTGGAGCGTCCGAAGGAGTTCGGTTGCGAATATGGCCGTGGTCTTGACCTGATCCGTTGGGGCTTCTTCTACGATGCTGCTCGTATGGCTCAGATTAAGCAGCATGCCGCTGTCAACTTCTGGACGAAGTCTGACTACGAATCTGGCACCTACGCTTATACTCCCAAGGATGCTGTCAGCTACGACGGTTGCTCGAAGAGCTCGTATGACTCGTTTGTCGATGGTCATGAGTACCTGCCCATCTATCAGGGCACGCTCAACGACAACCCGAACCTCGTGGGTAACTCTGCCAACAACAGCACTTCGAATGCTTCTTACTTCTCAAGCAAAGGTTGGACTGTTCATCCAGTCGTTGACCTCTAAACAAATAAGAATTAATTGACACTTATTTATTTCAAGAACATGAGACATCTAAATAAATTAGCATCCCTCTTTGGCACCACAGCTATAGTCCTTGCCCTGATGGGTTGCGAAGGCGCTGAACTCTACACCGTGGATGCTCCTGACTGGATTGCCGAACGTGCCGACTCGATTGCTAACGCTAAGAGCAACGAGCCGCAGGAAGAGCTCGAAGGTATGGAGGAGGATGTATATACCATTGGCAATACTGACTACTCTACGGGCTGGTGGGCAACATTCTCAAAGTATTATCAGATTCCCGATGGCGAGACTTGGAACTCGATTTTCAATCTGAACATCAATCCCAATGCCTCCAACACCTACAAGAACTTTGCACTCATTCTCTGCAACGACGAGGATCGTGGCGCCGGCAACTACAAGGAATATGGTGCCATCCGTTATGACAACCAGCCCAGCGGCAACTCCGAATGGGGCGACTACATCGACCGCGATTGCGTAGAGAGCACGCTCACTTTCGGCAGCGATACTGATGCCGGTGTTGAGAAACTCGGTGGTCGCGTCACCCTTACCATCGACCGTTCGGATCCAAGCACGTTCGTCGTAAAGATGACCAATGGTACTGTCACCAAGACCTACAAGGCCAAGTCGGCCCTCCCGAACTTGAATGCCGATGAGTCGAACAACAAGATTCGTGCCTTCCTCGTTCCAGAAGGTTCCTACATCAACTTCCTGCAGTCGAACATCGAGCCTATCGGTGGCTTCACTTCTGCCGAGGACAAGCAGCCACTTTCGTTGAAGCTGAATGGTGTGCCTCGCAAGGTGCTCGAGAACACCGAGCTTGCTGACTTCTTGGCAAATATCACTGCTACTGTAGAGTTCGAGCAGCAAGTTTCGAAGACTGTGAAAGCTGAGGACCTCACTATCGAGGTAATTCCAGATCTTGCTTCTTTGGGCACGAAGACACTCGTGGCTGCCTATAACAAGACCTTCAAGGGTGAGAATGCTGCTCAGCCAGTCATTGGTTATGCAACGTTCGAAGTGGTTGACAAGATGTACACCAGCGTTGGTGCCACCGACAACTCGACACCATTCTGGGGCGCTCATTCCGAGTACGTCAAGGTGGCTCCTTACGAGACCTTCGTTTCGAACTTCACCAACTTCACCAGTGGTATATCCAACTGGAACAACTTCTGCGTTGTTCTCACTCGTCTGGATGCCAGCGAGTATGCTGTTGTCCGCGCCGACAACTATGGATGGGGTGATGGCTATGGTAATTGTATCCCAAGTGGTGGACAGGCCGACTGGGGCGCATGGCTCGCAGCTATGGATGGCGCCAAGGTAACTACCTTCGTGACCAACAATGGCGACGGCACAGCTGACGTAAAGTGCGTGATGGTTGGTAATGATGGCAATACCTATTATCAGGATTACATCGGCATCGGTGGCGTTGATCCCGAGGACTTCTACTTCCACTTCACCGTGGATGGCAGCCACATCGAGTTCGATAATGTCATTGGCGAGGAAGACAACTCATCTCCATTCTGGGGCGCTCACTCCGAGTATGTCAATGTGCCTGCAGGCCAAACCTATACACAGCGATTCAAGAACTTCACCAATGGTGTTTCGAACTGGAACAACTTCTGTGTAGTTCTCACCCGTCTGGATGCCACTGAGTATGCTGTTGTACGTGCTGACAACTATGGTTGGGGCGACAGCTATGCAGCTTGTATTCCAAGCGGCGGTCAGCTCGATTGGGGCGCATGGCTTGCTGCTATGGACGAAGCTATGGTGACCGTTTCGGTAACCAACAATGGCGACGGCACAGCTGACATCAAGTGCGTGATGGTAGGCAATGATGGTAACACCTATTATCAGGATTACCTCGGCATCAGCCCGGTTGATCCCGAGGACGTCTACTTCCACTTCACCGTGGATGGCAGCCATCTGATATTCGAGTAAATCGCTGAGTCTCTTCGCCATTCGTGGCAAGAGAAGGATTCTAAATTGGAAGACCGAAGTGACAAACAGACCACTTCGGTCTTCTTTTTCTCTACACAATTGTTAATTGTTAATTTTTAATTGTTATTTTTATAAAATTTTACGTATCTTTGCGCCGCTTTTGCCCACTAAAGGGCAGGCCTAACTAAATTTTTTATATGTCTAACAATTTAAAGAACACCGCTATCGAAGACTTCGATTGGGAAGCTTACGAGAACGGCGAGACCCTTACCTCGGCAAGTAAGGAAGAGCAGGTTGCTGAGTACGACAAGACCCTCAGCAGCATCAATGCTAACGAAGTAGTCAAAGGTACTGTAACCGCTATCAACAAGCGTGAGGTTATCGTAAACGTTGGCTACAAGAGCGAGGGCGTAATCCCAGCATCAGAGTTCCGCTACAATCCCGACCTGAAGGAAGGTGATGAAGTAGAGGTTTACATCGATTCTCCCGAGAATCGCGCTGGTCAGCTCGTGCTCTCTCACAAGAAGGCTCGCGCCACTACTTCTTGGGCCCGTGTCAACGAGGCTCTCGAGAACCAGGAGATTGTCACTGGTTTCGTGAAGTGTCGCACCAAGGGTGGTATGATCGTTGATGTCTTTGGCATCGAGGCATTCCTCCCAGGTTCGCAGATTGACGTTAAGCCAATCCGTGACTATGACGTATTCGTCAACAAGACAATGGAATTCAAGGTTGTGAAGATCAACCAGGAGTACCGCAATGTCGTTGTCAGCCACAAAGTGCTCATCGAGGCTGAGCTCGAAGAGAAGCGCAAGGAACTCATCTCGCAGCTTCAGAAGGGCCAGATCATCGAGGGTACTGTCAAGAACATCACCTCTTATGGTGTATTCGTTGACCTCGGTGGCGTTGACGGTCTCATCCACATCACAGACCTCAGCTGGGGCCGCGTAAGCGATCCTAAGGAGGTTGTGCAGCTCGACCAGAAGATCAAGGTCGTTATCCTCGACTTCGATGAGGAGAAGAAGCGTATCGCCCTTGGCCTGAAGCAGCTTTCTCCACATCCATGGGATGCCCTTGATCCTGACCTCAAGGTCGGCGACAAGGTGAAGGGTAAGGTTGTCGTTATGGCCGACTACGGTGCATTCGTTGAGATTGCTCCTGGTGTTGAGGGCCTGATCCACGTATCTGAGATGAGCTGGAGCCAGCACGTACGTTCGGCCAACGATCTGCTCAAGGTCGGTGACGAGGTAGAGGCTGTCATCCTTACTCTCAGCCGTGAGGAGCGCAAGATGTCGCTCGGTCTGAAGCAGCTCAAGGAGGATCCATGGGCAAGCATCGAGACAAGGTATCCTATTGGTTCGGATCACGAGGCCAAGGTTCGCAACTTCACCAACTTCGGTGTATTTGTTGAGCTCGAGGATGGCGTTGAGGGTCTGATCCACATCAGCGACCTCTCTTGGACCAAGAAGGTTAAGCATCCTTCTGAGTTCACCCAGATTGGCGCTCCTATCTCTGTTCGCGTGCTCGAGATCGACAAGGAGAACCGTCGTCTCAGCCTCGGTCACAAGCAGCTCGAGGAGAATCCTTGGAATGCTATTGAGGAGAAGTACACCGTTGGTTCTATCCACAATGGTACCATTGCTGAGCTCATCGACAAGGGTGCAGTCATCAGCCTCGAAGAGGGCGTTGAAGGCTTTGCTACTCCTAAGCACCTCCAGAAGCAGGATGGTTCACAGCCTAAGTTGGGCGAGACCCTTGACTTCAAGGTAATTGAGTTCAAGAAGGACAACCGTCGCATCATCCTCTCTCACTCTCGTATCTTCGAGGATGAGCAGAAGGCTGAGCAGCGCAAGGCCAACGCCGAGAAGCGTGCAGCTGCCAAGGCTGCTGCTGCCGAGAAGGCTGCTACTCCAATGCCAACTATCGAGAAAACTACTCTCGGTGACATTGACGCTCTTGCAGCTCTCCGCGACAAGCTCGCTGGCAAGTAAGACCCAGACCCTCTAAATCCCCCTGCTTAGGGGGACTTTAGCTGGAGAATAAAATTCAGGCGCTATCCCGATTGGGGTAGCGCCTGTTTTTATATCCCGAATTAGCGAATTATCGAATTGTGGGCATCCTTATACTAATTCTCCGAGCAAGGTAGCCGATGATGCATCGGTGACGCGGACCATCACCAGGTCTCCGGGCTTGGCATCGCCCTTGGGGAAAACAATCATCTTGTTCTGCTGCGAGCGGCCGCACATCTGTTCGCGACTGCGCTTTGAGTAGCCTTCGACGAGCACCTCGAACGTCTTGCCGATGTCGCGACGATTGCTTTCGAGGCTGAGTTCGTTCTGCAGGGCGATGATTTCGTTGAGTCGGCGAATCTTTTCCTCTTCGGGCACATCGTCGGCATAATGACGAGCCGCAAAAGTGCCGGGACGTTCACTGTACTTGAACATGAATGCCGAATCATAACCAACTTCGCGCATCAGGCTAAGCGTCTGGGCATGATCGTCGAGCGTTTCACCACAGAAACCGCAGAACACGTCGGTCGAAAGTCCGCAGTCGGGGATGATGCGCCGAACGGCAGCGATGCGATCGAGGTACCACTCGCGGTCGTATTTGCGGTTCATCTTTTTGAGCACGGCCGAAGAGCCTGACTGGACAGGCAGGTGCAGATGATGACAGATGTTCTTGTGAGTGGCCATCGTTTCGAGGATCTTGTCGCTCATGTCTTCAGGATTGCTGGTCGAGAAGCGGATACGCATTCCGGGAGCAGCGTCGGCAACGATGCCAAGGAGGTCGGCAAAGTCGATGCCTTCCTGTTTTTCAGCGTCGCAGTAACGATAACTGTTGACGTTCTGACCCAGTAAGGTCACTTCCTTGAAGCCTTTCTGTTCAAGGTCGCGAAGTTCGTTAAGAATTGAACTTACTTCGCGTGAACGTTCACGACCACGGGTATAGGGAACGATGCAATAAGAGCAGAAGTTGTTGCAACCACGCATAATCGAAATGAATCCGCTGATGCGGCTATTGCCGACGCGGCTGGGAATGATATCCTTGTAGGTCTCGGTAGTCGATAACTGAACATTGACTGCCTTCTCGCCAGCTTCAGCAGCTGCCACGAGATTGGGCAGGTCAAGATAGGAGTCGGGACCTGCTACGAGGTCGGCGCCGTGCTCGAAGAGACCATCGCGGACACGTTCAGCCATGCATCCCAGCACTCCTACAATGAGCGGGTTATGCATCCCGCTGTCCTTCGGACTTTTGGCCCGCTTGTTCTTTACACTCTGGAAGAACTGCAGTCGGCTATATATCTTCTGTTCGGCATTATCGCGCACCGAACAGGTGTTCATAAAGACGGCGTCAGTATCGTCGATGTTATCGCACAGCTCGTAGCCAATGGTCTGCATGATGCTGGCCACAACCTCGCTATCTGCTACATTCATCTGACAACCGTAGGACTCTATGAATAGTTTCTTCATACTATTTTGTTAAATATTGTTTATAAATTGAACTTTGTTGTAAAAAAATTTGGCAAATGGATGAAAACATCTTATCTTTGCAGCGAAAATTTATCATAGTTAAGGTTTAGGTTAATACAACAAGCGAGCCTGTGAAGGTTAGCTTGTTTTTTTATATCATTCGCTTTACAGGTTGACCAAAATGGGACAAAAAAGGAGGGATAAGATGAATTTCCCCCGAAATATTTGTCTGTTTCAGCAAAATTCTGTAAATTTGCGCCGCAAAGATAGCCATTATTTTTCAAAGACGCAAGAAAATTGATATGAATTATACGAAAATGACTCCTGAAGAGGCCGCAGCGCTCATCAAAGATGGCGATACACTTAGTTTTAGCGGCTTCTCTTCGACCGGCACACCACGAGTTGTTACCGAAGCGTTAGCCAAAAGAGCCGAAGCCGAACATGCCGCAGGTCGTCCTTTCAAAGTAAGTCTGTTTACAGGAGCTATTACGAGTGATAAGCTCGACGATGCTTTGGCCAATGCCCATGCCGTTGATCGTCGAATGCCTTTCAATGGTTCGCCAGTGATGCGCAAAGCTATCAACAGTGGAGAGGTGAATTATCTTGATATGCACCTCTCGGTAGTTGGACAATATGTGCGCTATGGCTTCCTCGGCAAGGTCGATTGGTGCATCATCGAGGCTGTCGAGGTCTCTGATTTAGGTGAGATAACCCTTGCTGGTGGTGTCGGATGTGTAGATACCTATGCCCGTGTAGCTGACAAGATCATCATCGAGCTAAATTCGGCTTACGACTATCGTATCCGCGGAATGCATGATATTTACACAGTGGCAGATCCTCCCCGCCGAGACGTTATCCCCATCTATAAGCCCTCCGACCGTATTGGCAGTCCTATATTGAAGGTTGACCCCAAGAAGATTGTTGCTGTCGTTCCTTGCCACTATCACTACAATGTACCGCCCTTTACTCCCCTTGACGAGATAACCACTAAGCTTGGTCGGAATGTTGTTGATTTCTTGGCGAATGAATTTCGTATAGGTCATCTCCATTCGGGTATCCTTCCCATCCAATCGGGTGTGGGTAATGTGTCGAATGCCGTACTTGAGGCATTGAAGGACGCTTCCGACATTCCTCCTTTCACACTTTATACCGAGGTATTGCAGGACAAGGGCGTCGACCTGATTGACTTGGGACGCTGCACATTTGCATCGACAGGTTCACTTTACCTGAGTGATGCTTATTATGATAAGGTGATGAATAACATCGACTTCTATAAGGATCACATCATCCTACGACCTTATGAGCTGTCGAATCACCCAGAGATTGTACGCCGACTTGGTGTCATCACCATCAACACTGCGCTGGAAGTGGATATCTATGGCAATGTCAATTCTACCCATGTCCTGGGCACCAAGATGATGAACGGTATTGGTGGTGCCGCCGACTTTGCACGCAATGCCTATACGTCCATCTTCATCTGTCCTTCCATCGCGAAGAAAGGCACCATCTCGGCCATCGTGCCCTATGTAACCCATGTCGATAGTTCAGAACATTCTGTGATGGTAGTTGTTACAGACCAGGGCGTTGCCGACCTGCGAGGCAAGTCACCTCGTCAGCGTGCCGAGACCATCATTGAGAACTGTGCACATCCAAGCTATCGTCCCTTGCTGCGCAAGTATCTCGAATTGGCACTCAAGGAAGGTGGGCATACACCAATGTCACTCGACCACTGTTTTGACTTCCACAAGGAGTTCCGCAAGTCGGGAGATATGCACAACACCACTTTCGATTGAAACTCAATCGAAAGGGTTTTGAAAGGTTTGAAAGGTTCTGAAATGTTCGAAAGGTCGTTCGTCACTCATACCCCTCGAACCCTTCGGACCCCTCTTAACCCTTGAACCCTTCGAACCCTTCGAACCCCTCGAACCTTTTTATATCCTCACATAACTATGTATCGTAAACAAACCTGTGGCGAGCTTCGTCTTGCCAATGTTGGCCAGGAGGTCACGCTGGCCGGATGGGTGCAGCGCGTCCGCAAGATGGGCGGCCTCACTTTCGTTGATCTTCGTGATCGTTATGGTATCACTCAGCTCGTTTTCGATGAGAGCGAGGCTGATGCAGCTCTTTGTGAAAAGGCCACGCACCTGGGTCGTGAATATGTCATTCAGGTGATTGGCATTGTACGCGAACGTGAAAGCAAGAATAAGAATATTCCTACTGGCGATGTCGAGATTGTGGCCAAGGAGCTGAACGTGATTTCGGCTTCCGAGGTTCCACCTTTCACCATCGAAGACAAGACCGATGGTGGCGATGACCTTCGTATGCAGTATCGTTATCTCGACTTGCGTCGTCCGATGGTGCGCAAGAATCTGGAAC
>Ga0310691_10000758_pt1 | contig 55696 bp, 31 predicted proteins | sample 176DNAGHGlowgp2_FD_203887 | JGI IMG/M metagenome (GOLD analysis project Ga0310691, IMG submission 203887) | Sheep rumen microbial communities from Palmerston North, Manawatu-Wanganui, New Zealand - 1766 DNA GHGlow gp2 (v2) (version 2) | ecosystem: Host-associated > Mammals > Digestive system >... | reverse complement strand
TCAAGGCTAAGCGCTCACTGCAGATCATTCGCGATTTCGACCCTGTGGCCGACAAACGCGTTCCGAAGGATGACTGGGTTCCCAACCCCATGAACCAGCCCGGACAGGAATATCCGCAGGTGAACTCTGAGGGCTTCGCACGCTTCCGCGTCGTTGCTCCCGAGGCCAAGTCGGTCATCGTCAGCCTCGGCCTCGGCGGTCGTGGCGGCACCGTGCTCCGCAAGGATAAGGACGGCGTGTGGACAGGCACCACCGAGGGTCCGATGGATCCCGGCTTCCACTACTACCACCTGACCATCGACGGCGGCGTGTTCAACGATCCCGGCACACACAACTACTTCGGCTCCTGCCGTTGGGAGAGCGGCATCGAGATTCCTGCCCCCGACCAGGACTTCTACGCCTGGCGCAAGGATATCCCCCACGGCAACATCCAGCAGGTGAACTTCTGGTCGGAGAGCACCGGCAAGATGCAGACGGCCAACGTCTACCTGCCCAGTGGTTACGGCAAGCTCGTGAAAGGCAAGAACGGCAAGCTCGAGCAGACACGCTATCCCGTCCTCTACCTGCAGCACGGCTGGGGTGAGAACGAGACTAGCTGGCCCGTGCAGGGCAAGGCCGGCATCATCATGGACAACCTGATTGCCGACGGCAAGATCAAGCCCTTCATCATCGTCATGGCCTACGGCCTGACCAACGACTTCAAGTTCGGCACCATCGGCAAGTTCACCGCCGAGGAGTTCGAGACGCTGCTCATCGACGAGCTCATGCCCGTCATCGACCAGCAGTTCCTCACCAAGCCCGGCAAGTGGAACCGTGCCCTGGCAGGTCTCTCTATGGGTGGCATGGAGACGAAGCTCATCACCCTGCGCCGTCCCGAGGTGTTCGGCTACTGGGGTCTGCTCAGCGGCGGCCAGTATGCCCCCGACGAGATCAAGGACCCGAAGGCCGTGAAGTACATCTTCGAGGGCTGCGGCTCCAAGGAGAACCCCGACGGCATCAACAAGAGCGTCGCCGACCTGAAGGCTGCCGGCTACAATGCCGAGGGTCTCATCTCCGAGGGTACCGCCCACGAGTTCCTCACCTGGCGCCGCTGCCTCTATCAGATGGCCCAGAGCCTGTTCAAGTAAGTCGATACTGAGAAAATAATCATAAGAGGGCAACCGCTGACGCGATTGCCCTCTTATAATTCAAGATAGAGAGTTTGGGCTACCTTACGGCACGGATACAGCGGCCGCTGAAGCGATTGCTTGAAAGTTTTCCGAAGGTCACGGATGCATTGTCGAGATTGAACTCCAGGCACCAGGCTTTGTTATAAATAGTGGTGTAAAGGGATGAAGTCCAATAGTAACCGTAGACGGCACGAAACTGTATGTCGGCATAGAAACGGAACCCCGTGATAGGCAGGAAGATGGAGTTGCCCGTCTTCTTACCTGTTACCTTATAGCCGTTGATGCCATCCTGAGTAGTCCATTCCCATGTGCAGTTGTCAGGATTGACCAACTCTTCGCACTCGTCGGCAGTAGGCATGCGCCAATCACCGCCCCAATTGGCATGGGCTGCATCGTCAACGGGCGCCAACTGGGTCTTTCTGTCGTTGGGCGAGTATCTGGTCAGATACTGGCTGTCACCCTTGGTCCATATATAGGTACCCCACGAGTAGTACTCTTTGGGCTTGGTCTCGCCCCACGCGAAATACGAGCCAAAACCAGAGGGTTTCTTGGCACCCACATTCATGTTTGCCCACTTCACACTCAGCCCCAAGTCAACGGCTTCCACTCCGTCCGGAGTCCCGGCCTCGGATTCCGTCCCATTTACCTTTGCATAGCCAGCTGTCCAGAAGAACATGACTGCCAGCGTCATCAGACAAAATTGCTTCATATCTCTTTTTTTGTGGCAAAGATACGAAAATAATCGGAAAGCGCCATACTTTTTAAGATTTCTTATGTTACAGTGGCATAACAGAAGTATTTGCATCTATTAACACAAAAATCCATTGAATAATGATAAATTAAGTAAGAAATTAACTATCTTTGCAACCTACAAACAAAACTATTAATGAATAGCTATGCAGCCAATAAAACGACTTCTGATTATCTTCATCGCACTGGTGGCGGCCGTTCAGGTCATGCCGGCACAAGATGCAACCATTGTGTTTACACCCCAATGGACGGCACAGGCACAGTTCGCCGGCTTCTATGTGGCCGAGGCCAAGGGATTCTTTCGCGAGGCAGGGGTGAAAGTGAAGATCGAGCATCCCTCAGTCACGCTGCCCGCCATGAGCCGGCTCCGGACAAATGTATCTCAGGCCACGACGCTGCAACTCTGTCAGGCCTTGGAGATTGTGGATGGAGGCATACCTCTGGTGAATATTCTCCAGACGTCGATGAACAATGGCATGGTCATCGTATCTGCCCGAGGCAAGGATCCACTGACGCAGAAGGGCGCCAAAGTCGGTATCTGGAGTGTGGGCTTCGGGCAGCTGGCCATCAGCATGAGCATCAAGGAGCACTTGAACTACGAATGGGTGCGGTTTGCCCAGAACATCAACCTGTTCCTGGCCGGTGCCCTCGATGCCACATTGGCCATGAGCTACAATGAATACTATCAGCTGATGCAGGCAGGTATAGAGCTGAACGACAAGAACGTGTACCGCTTCTGCGACCATGGCTACAACGTGCAGGAGGATGGTGTCTATATGACACGCGACTATTACGAGAAGCACCGCGAGCAGGCCAAGAAGTTTGCCAATGCCTGTCGGAAGGGCTGGGAATGGGCAGCCCAGCATCCCGACGAGACTTTGGACATCGTCATGAAGTATGTCGAAAAAAACAGCATTGCCACCAACCGCGTGATGCAACGGCTGATGTTGAAGGAAGTGTTGCGCCTGCAGGTGGACCGCGAATCGAAGAAACGTGAGTTCCGCCTTCGCCCCGACATGGTGGAACAGGCCAGCCACCTGATGGTGGAGAACCAGATGTTGAGCCGTGAGGTGACGTATGAGGAACTTATTGAAAACTGAAAACTGAAGACTGAAATTAATATTAGATGAAAGAATTCTACCAACTTATCCGCCGCAAACTATCCGTCAGAGTCAGCCTGTGGGTAGTATTGTTTGCCGCCATCATTTTCAACGTCGCTCTCGGCTTCCTGTTCTTCCAGTCACGTGATGCCGTTCGCGAGGAGGCTGTCAATCACGCTATGCAGATACTCGACAAGACCTCGCTGCGCGTTGAGGGCATCCTGAACCGTGTAGAGGTGGCGTCGAACATGACCACCTGGCTCGTACAGCGACATCCAGACAAGCCCGACTCGATGTTCGTCTACAGTCGGGGCATGCTACTGAATAACCCCGACTTCTACAACTGTTCCATCGCCTTCGAGCCTTACTATTTCGAGGACAAGGGCAGGTACTTCTCGGCCTACACCAAGCATGACGGCGACAGCATCCGAACCATACAGGGCGGCAGCGACAAGTACCAATATTTCTTCATGGACTGGTACCTCATGCCCATGCTGCTCGACAAGCCTTGCTGGACGGAGCCATACATGGACTATGACGTGGCTACGAACACGAGCGAGATGGTGACGAGCTTTTGCCAGACCATTAAGGACCACCACGGACAGAAGATCGGTGTCATCAACACCAGCCTCTCTATCAGCTGGCTCTCGCAGACCATCTCTGCCACAAAACCCTATCCAAACTCCTATAGCATCATGATTGGACGTGGCGGTACCTATTTCGTACATCCGGATACTACCAAGATTACCCGCCAGACCATCTATACCCAGACTATTGAAAAGCCAGACACGGCGCTGGAGGCATTAGGACATGCCATGCAACGCGGGGAGGAAGGCATGAAGCATATGATTATTGACGGAGAGGACAGTTACGTGTTCTACAAACCCCTCGGTCAGACGGGTTGCTCGATGGCCATCGTATGCCCGGAGAAGGATGTATTCAGTAGCTTCAACCGTCTGCGCCAATCCGTCATGGCCATCGTCATCATAGGTCTGCTGCTGATGCTCTACCTTTTCATCCGCATCATTACACGCGAGCTCAATCCCCTGCGGCGCCTGGCCCAAGAGGCCGAGACGATTGCCTCTGGACAGTTCGAAGCAGAGCTGCCCGACTTCCAGCGCATTGATGAGATAGGCCAGCTGAGCCACTCGTTTGCGGGCATGCAGCAGTCGCTTGTGAAATATATCGAGGAACTGAAAGAGACTACGGCCCAGAAAGCATCAATAGAACGTGACCTCCACATTGCCAGCGACATACAGAAGGGCATGCTGCCCGAAAAATTCCCTACAAAGGCCGACTGTGACGATGTGCAGATCTACGCCTCGCTGACACCCGCCAAGGATGTCGGTGGCGACCTGTTCGACTTCTACTTCCGCGACGAGAAACTCTTCTTCTGCATCGGCGATGTCTCTGGCAAGGGTGTGCCCGCATCGCTCTTCATGGCCGTCACCAGAGCAGTTTTCCGCACTGTCTCAGCCCATGAGTCGATGCCTGACCAAATTGTAACAACGATGAGCAAGATGATGGTCGACATGAACAAGACTCTCATGTTCGTCACCCTCTTCGTCGGTGTGCTCGACCTGCCAACAGGGCGCCTACATTACTGTAATGCCGGCCACGACGCTCCGCTCCTCGTCGGTGCTGGTGTCGGCGAGCTGCCTTGTGACTCGAACATCCCTGTAGGTTTCATGCCGACGTGGAAGTACACGCTGCAGGAAGCGCTGATCTCCCCTGGTACCACTATCTTCCTCTTCACCGACGGACTGACCGAAGCGATGAATGCCGACTGCGCCCAGTTCCAAATGAACCGCATCAACGAGGTTGCCCTCAAGGCCCTCTCAACACAGCAACTGGAGCCCCATCAGCTCATAGAACAGATGACTGCCGCCGTACATGAGTTTGTGGGCGATGCCGAACAGAGCGACGACCTGACCATGATGGCCATACAATACAGCAGACAGCAGAGAGAATACAAAACTTCCTGCTAGAGACCGTCAACTCGGCGGATTAGGAGTCCATATCATGCGCCACAACATGGACTCCATCAACTATGAACGCACGGATGGTCTCAATGTGCTGACCCAAAGAAAGAAACTGCGTAAATGAATCATTGAACTTTTAAAACAATAACATCAAAATGAAAGTAACAATTCAAGAACAAGACGGCAACATGGTTGCCTATTTGGAAGGCAGTCTCGACACTGCCGCCGCACCAGAGACAGAAAAGGCTATGCAGCCTCTCTACGGATGTGAGGGAAAGGATATCATTATCGACTGTGCAGGATTGGAATATATCTCATCTGCAGGACTGCGTATCTTCCTCGGTATCCTGCAGAATGCAGAGGAAAAGGGAGGACATGTCTATATCAAGAGCATCACTGACAACGTGCGAGCCATCTTTACCCTGACGGGATTCAGCAATATCTTTCAGTTCAAGTAAAGACGGAGATAGAAGATTGTTTACATCTTTATTATACCTCCGGGCTGGATGAGACAAAAGGTCCGGACTTTCACAAGCCCGGACCACACACCAAAACAATGTAAAGTTCTAAAATTATCCATCAACCGATGGACAATGGTTGCTTACTTTGTAATATACTTCTTACCGTTCTTAACGATGATACCCTTGTAAGCCTTTGATACACGCTGGCCAGAGAGGTTATAGATAGCGTCAGAAGCGGTGTTGCCATAAACTACGCTGTTGATACCGTCAGCACCGTAAACATGAGGCTCTGTGCCTGCACCTTCCTTCACGTAGAAGTTCTTTGAACCCTCCATGTCGATCAGTGTCTCAGTGTTGTCCTCAAGTTTCCAGATAACGTTCTTGATCGTGTAGTCACAAGCGTCCTTGATCTCAGCCATGTTGAATGCGATAGACTGCATGCCATCGGCCTCAGCAGGAACAGTGAATGTAGTTGTGAAGTGCTGCTCCTGAGTGGTGAAGGTGACATCACCAATGCAACTCCAGTGGAGGTAGCCACCAGGCTGAGCGTGACACTGAGTGGTAGTCTTAGCTTCCTTAGTACCGACATAATCGAACTCAACAACTGTTACCTCACCTGCACTGAGTGTGCGGTTAGCAACAATGAAGAACTGGTTGTCCCAAGGCTGACCTGTAGCATCGGGATGATCATCATCCTTAATATCGTCTCTCTCAAGACCCTTCACAACAACAACTGTCGGGTTAGGTTTCACATCGAGAGGCTCTTTATCCTTGTCACCTTCAACCTTCACGAAGTTGATCTGCTTGCCCTCGGTATCGATAGAAATGGTCCATACACCAGCTGCGGGGAGCTTGATCTTAGCATTTGAGCCATCAACATAGTCACCCCAGTTATCTTCACCAATAAAGGTTCCAGAAGGCTTAATAGTAGCGCCCTTGAATGCCTTGTCATTACCACGAACGGTTGAAATCATCACCTCATTCACCCAAGTGTCCTTCTTACCCTTTGTACCAACAGTAGCAACCATCAAGTCTTCAGCTGCAGTAAACTCAATAGCGTTGTCGAAGTCATACTCAATACCGCTAGCTGTGTTAGAAGAAGCAACGAAGAGACCCTCATCGAGTTTCATGACAGATACAGAGAGATCATCGAAATAGAAATCGATTGCGTTCTTGTTCTGCGGGTTCAGGTTGAATGCGATAGACCATGCATCAGTTGCTGCATCGGGAACAGTGAACACACCGTCAAACTCCTGCCACTCTGTGGTGAACTTAACGTCGCCAACAGCCTGCCAGTGAACATAGTCAGAGGGGTTCTGGTGGTGGAACTGAGTGTTGGTATTAGCCTCCTCAGAAGCCTTGTAACGGAAGTGCAGCTTGAACTGGTTACCAACCTTGAAGACCTTTGCATTAGGAGCCTCAATCCAGAACTGGTTGTCCCAAGCAGAGGCATCACCCTCAGTGTCAGCAGCCTTGCCGTGAACGACGAATACGTTGTTACCATCAACCTTTTCGATAGTAGCGGGGAACGGATCCCAACCACCGTCATCATTCATATTCACGCCTTTTTCTTTACCCCAAGCAACAATCTTGAAGTTGTTCTCCTTGTCATTCCATCTCGTGGCCTTCTGCTCATCAGTCCAAGGAGTCTCAGCATCACCATTGGTGAGCTGCTCGAGCCACTCTACGGGACGCTCTTCCTTGCCCTCGTGGGTAATCTTAAGATATGCGATATCCCAGTCACCTACGTAGTCACCGCACTGCATGAGGATGTTACCATCGTTATTGGTAGCCTCGTAATCAACAGTACCCTCGACCCAGTCAGTTGTGATGGGGAACTGTCCGTAAGGTGTCTGACCGAATCCAAGCATAGAGACATTCTGAGCAACAGTACCCTTAATCTTGAAGTGAAGCGTATAGACAACGCCCGGCTCTGCGTCAACACCACCGATGGGGAAGAACTGGCAGTCCCATGAAGGATCTGTAGCCTCCTCACTGTGGAAATGCAGGCAACCATCCTTAATTGAAAGGCGTGCCTTTGCTGATTCACTGCCTCCCCAACTTGCAAGTTTGACTTGCGAGAAATCAGTGTACTTAGAGAAGTCGACCTCTGCGTCAACAATCTCTTTCGCATTTGCTCCCAAAGCCACAGCCAGGAAAGCAAAAAGAGTAAATAATTTCTTCATAATTGAAAAATTTAATTAATAAAACAAGTTAATTGAAAAAATATAAAATAACAATCAGGGTAATGATTGCCAGGAAGACCAGAATGCCTTCTTTTCCTCACTGGCAACCGTTTAAATCTTTATTGTCCACTTAGAGCGTCGCAGAAGGCCTTGTAGGTGGCAGTGCGCACCCAGTCCTTGCTCTTGCTGTCGATAGACCAGAGACCTACAGGATCCGTCGTATCAGAGAGGTTACTCTTACAGATGCCTGCCTGCTTGTCTTTAGGGATATCGGTCATATACCTGTTGATGGCGTATTTATAGAAGTCTGCAAGCTTCTGACGCTGATCTGCTGTGATCTTGTCTGCAGTTACATTAGTGCCTTCAGCATCCTGGTACTTGATGTCAAAATTCGAGAGACGGATGAGTTTGCCTGTAGAAGCTAGATTACCAAGCAGTTTTTCAAACACTGCCTTGTTGGCAGCCAGAGTTGCTTCATCCTCGCTATAAGTGAGATTCAGCTTGGCATTGATACCGTCAATCTTTGCACCATTTGCGTCCCAAATACCAATCCAATATTTCAGACTCTCGAAAGTCTTCTGATCTTCAAGGCCAATCTCGCTGATGAAGAATTTCAAATCAGAAGAGTTACCTTCATGAGCAGTAAATTTCTCGCTTGCAACCTTTGACACGACAGGAGCATAGTTCTCACTGCCAAGAATATCCTGCCAGAAAATCTTATCGGTAGAATGTTTGAGGTCGAACATGCCGTTATCCAATACTGCTTTCGTATCGATGGCCTCGTCAATGAGATCGAACGACTTGATACGGCCATTGTTGATCTTCATCAGACCATCACACCACGTGTTAAGGGCATAATTGATCGTATCAGTCCTCTCTTGGGCAGTCTGCGGACGGTGGTTGTCGGGATAATAGCCTACCTCCACTCTCTGGATATAGATAACAGCAGAACGCGAGTTCTCAATCCTTAAGTAACCTTCTGTTTCGCCTTCTGCACTTTGAGCCTCCACAACGACCTTTGTCCATTTTCCCGGCTTAAGCGTCCACTTTCCATCAGCACCGTTTCCGTTAACCTTATTCCCCGAGAAGGTGATGGTATAGGAAGCGTCCTTGTCAACCTTAGCCCAGAACGTCGTGGTGTATTTAGCGAGAGGATCAACTTCGAAACCTTCGACTATGCGGACATTAACTGCCGTACCGATTTTTAGCGTGTTCTGATCGTCATATTTGGCAATGGATGCATTAGTACCCTTCTCGATAGTACCATGGAATTCCGTTGAGTCGTTGTAGTTGACGACCTTGCCTTCTACAAAGTCAACAGGAATCTCAATAGGTGCTGTGAGGTTGGCCAGCCATTCATCAGCCTGATTGGTATTGGCGACAATAGGGCTGCCATATACCTCATAGCCTATTTCTTCCACATGAGAAAGCAGATCACTCATATCAAGGAAATTCATCACACCTTTGGCATTGACGATGGTACCCGACATCAGTGAGTTACCGAAAGCGACATTATCGCAGTTGGTGACAATCGCTGCATGAGCCAGTTCCTGCTTGTTGAAGTCTGATACTTTGAGCGTAGCACCGAGAGACATGTTTGGATATGTCTCTCTGTTAATATACGATTTGACAGGCGCCAGATCCTTATATGGCTCTATATAAGACGGATCCGGATTCGCACTAAAATCATCTGTCACATTATAGTCGGCACAGGCTGCGACAAGTGCGCCTGCTGCTATCATAAAGAGACTGTTTCTAAAGATTCTATTCATAATTCTCAATCTTCAATGTTCAATCTTCAATGTTCAATCTTTATTTCTTCACGTATTTGGGTGTGAAGAATACTTTCTGGTTTGACTCACGAGTCTGGACAACGAGCGTATCGGCAGAAGAGATGTGGACATCGTTCTCAAGGATCCAGTCGACCTCCTTGCCCAGTTTCGCATCGTACTTCTTACCGATGACGCGGCCCTTCTTGAAGGTGACGTTGTAAGCCAGGCGGAGGATGTCGCGCTGAACGGGTTTGCCGTCGTTGCTGCCCCACTGGTAGTCCTTGTACTCGGGACGCTCGGTGCCCTTCACGATGAATTCGCCAGCGCCTTCACCGGGCACGTCCTCGTCTTCGGAGACAATGGTGCACTTGTCGCCGCTGAACGAGAGCACGAGGCTGCACTTCTGAGTAGGACGAACAGAGCCGTCGGGATCCTTTCCGATGTACATCGACACGGGGAAGACGGCCTGCGACATGTTCCTGGTGGAGATGCCGCACACCTCGTCGTTCTGGTTGACGGGGTTCTCGGTGTAGTGCTCGGTGTCGGAATTCACCAGCGAGAAGTCCTTGCGGACGTTAACAGTGGTGACTTCGTTCTCGGTAATGTTGTCGACGCCGCGGCGGATGTACTTACCCTGCCAGGGGTTCATGTACTTCACGCAATAGAGCACGTAGTCCTTGGCGAGCACTTCCCAGTCCTCGGTGTTGGTGCGCGAGGGGTTGAGACCTTCGCGCGGTGTGCCAGAGAGGATGTGGTCGATGCCTTTCACGCTGGTCATGCGGAGAGGAATGACGTAGGTGTTCTCAACGGCCTTGGCATCGGCGAAGAAAGCATCCGTGAACTGCACTTCCACATAGCCCCGAGGCTCACCATTGTAACGAATAGTATTGGATGCCAGCTGATAGTAACTTGTAGGCATTGGCTTCACAGGCTTTGCCGCATTTCCACCTTCATCAGTGAACCATAGGCTGTCGCAGAGCGATTCGTCAACAACAATATCTACAACGGCATCACGTCCGCCGTATGCTCCGCCCATGGTTGACCATATCTGGCACTTGTGCTCGTTGTCGAGCGTGTTGTCGTAAATGTCGTTACCAAGTACGAGTGTGCGTACGGGGTACTGATAGGCGAAGTAGGCGGTTGTGCCTCCTTCAAAGTCTGGGAAGTCCTTATCTGCATTATAGCAAGATGTATACGTGAGAGAGAGAGCTCCCAGAGCCAGTCCGCATATATAATTCTTGAGTTTCATCCTTGTTAAATTATCAATTATCAACTGTCAATTATCAATTATCACTGCCACCCCTTGTTTTGCATGAGGTTGCTCCATTTGAGCATTTCGCTCTTTGGAATGGGGCCATACCACTGATAAGGGCTGGTGAAATTACGATCCTCAACATCAATGATGGTATATGTGAGTTCACCAGTTTTTTCGTTGCGGTCAATCTGCATACCCTTTACACCTTCATTGATAGGCATCATCCAGCGACGGAGATCCCAGAAACGTTTATTTTCAAAGCAAAGTTCAAGACGACGCTCGTTACGTATAAGTTCTGTCATCTTAGCCTGGTCACCAGAGCACTCTTCAAGATAGACATCGCCCTCAGGGAGCTCTCGTCCAAACTCATCTGTTCCGAGTCCGGCACGCACACGGATAGCTTTGATCACGTCGTAAGCGGTAAGGCCTATACCTGTCGGATCTGCCTTCGGCCCCCATGCATCGTTGGCTGCTTCTGCGTATGCCAAGAAAATCTCAGTGTAACGGATGCGCGGGTAGATGTGCTGCTGCTCAATGAGAGAACTTGACAACGGGCTGACATCCTCACGAAGAAGCTTCCTCAGGTAATAACCCGTACGAGTGGAGGTTCCGATGCTGATAAGGTTGTCATCAGTCTCATTCTTGGCGTTAGGATATGTGCCCGTAATGATTTCAGTTTTTCTGAAAGTTGAGCCGTTAAAGATAACGTATGTGCTAAGACGCGGGTCACGGTTTGCATATGGATCCTTCGGATTATACCCGGAATTCGGGTCTGTAATAGGACGTCCACTGCGCATGGGGAATGCATCAACAAGATTCTGGGATGGGTTGATGCGACCATTACCATACAGGGTGGGCGGGAAGTTCTCCCTTTCCTGCTCTGCATTCTTATGACGGTCTTCACGCCATAGAATCTCAGCCATTTCTCCACCAGAAGGTTCAAGTTTGGTCGTATTCTTGTACCAAGTGTTACCTGTCGGGTCAAATCCATCTAATCCGCCTATACGCTTTAGTACCATTCCGCACAGCGTTGCAGCCTCTGCAGAAGAGACACCACTCTTTTCGCGGAATGCTGGACTGGCTGCAAGTAGGGCAGTCTGTGCCTTGATAGCCTCGGCAATCCTGCCTGACAAGAGATTTCTGGCCTTGTTGCCAAACACAAGGTTATAATTAGAATAATTCGCACCAAGAGCCTGATACTTGGCTGGGATACCTGCATTATTGTCTATATCTGCATAATCAAGAGGGAGAAGTGCCATGGCACTGTCACAGTCAGCAAAACATTGCTTAACGCATGCTGCAAAAGTGGCACGTGGCTGGTTGTAGTCGGAACTACCGTCCTCAGGAGTCGTGAGCAATGGTACACCATAAAGTTCACCATCGTCAGCGTAGCCTCCATGAGCCTGGAGCAGATACATATAGAATAAAGCACGAAGCCCAAAGGCCTCACCTTTTAAACGATCAATGAACATCTGCTGCTTTGAAGCAGAACTCGGAGCCCACTTGACCTTATCAACCTTTGAAAGGAAGAGATTGATATATTGAATACCATCCTTACAAGCGTCCCATCGAGACATCGGATTGTTGTCTGAACGCCAGGAGCCTGTTGTCATCTCACGGAAACTGTTACCTTTCAGGTTGGTCACTGCATCATCTGTAGCAACATCCGTCCAATTGTACTGGTTGCCTACATTGGTTATATAAGGAAGACGGTCATAACCGTATATCTGCAACCCATGCGCATACTTAGACTCCTCATACATGGCATCCTCCTGTCGGTTGTTTTCATCTGCCGGCTCAAACATGTCATCGCATGATATGAGGAGGAAAGCGGAAAGTGGAAGGAGCAAAGTAAATACTCCTACAGCCACCTTATTATATATTCTGGTAATCATAATCTTCAATTTTCAATTTTCAATTTTCAATGATTTAGAGAGTTACCTTTACACCGAGATTATAGAAACGAGTCTGTGGTGCATAGCCAACGCTTGTCTCCATCAACTTGCGTTCCTTTGCGATAGTAAAGAGATCGTTTCCATTCAAATAAACCGAGAGAGCCTTTACCCACTTTCCATTGAACATTTCCTCTGGGAAGTCATAGGTCAACTGTACCTTACGGAGGTTGAAGCGGTCTGTGCTGTACATCCAGAACGTGGAGTTAGCAGAGTTGTTGGCTGAGCTTTGTGTGGTCAGACGGGGATGGGTAGCAGTAGAGGCTGTCTCCGGCGTCCAACGACCACGAGCATTGACAGAATACTTAGCGTCGCCACTCATATAGTAGTAACCATTATTCTTCATTCCATAACCACCGAACTGGCCATTGCCAAGTACGAAGAGTGTGAAATTCTTATACTTGAGCGTGAGGTTCACACCAAGTGTGAAAGGTGAGCCATACGTACCCCACTTACCAAGTTCAACCTGATCCCTATTGTCGATGTCATGATCGCCGTTCACATCTTCGTATTTCAAGTCACCAGGCTGGATAGTTCCACCAATCCTGGGCTGCGGGAGCTCGCTCTTCAACGTGTACTTTCCTGTATCTTTATCATAATTGAAGTCGTCAGTAGAATAGAAACCTAGGCATTTGTAGCCCCAAATGGTATCAATAGGACGTCCCTCCTTATGCTGGTAATCATATTCTACAAGCTCATCGTACTTTTTATTCTTGGTCGTGAGCCAGGTACCGACAACGCCAAGCTTAGCATACACATCACCAAACTGTTTCTGGGCGGTGATGCTGAAGTCAAGACCCTTGCGGTTCTGGATGTTATTGTTGATGGCCGGCATGAATGTGCCGTTGTTAAGACCACCCTGCAAGTGTGAAGGGAACGTGGTCAGGTTCTGGACAATAAAACCATCCATATCCGTATTGAAGAATGTAAGGTCAGTGCTGATCAGCTTGTTGAAGAACGAACCGCGAAGGCTGACTGAGAACTCCTTACGATGAACGAAGTCGAGGGAAGGATTGCTACCCATCGTGGAATTGGTACGGTCTGTAGAAGATCCTTCATTCCAAGAGAAACCACCACCAGACGTTGTCCACAAAGCATCATAAAGATAGAAATAGACATCATTGTTATTTTTTCTCATATAGACATCGATATCTTCGTTCAGATTGCTGTAAGAAGCACTGAGCAACAAATCGTCTACGATGCTGCCCTTCATGAAGTTCTCCTTGGCGATGTTCCAGCCAACGGTGAAAGAAGGCGAGAGGGCTTCACGATGACCTTCAGCCAGACGGGCAGAATGTACGGCAGCCACTGCCGCTTCTGCGAAGTAACGGCCCATATAGTCATAACCGGCCTGGAGGCCTAAGTTGGCATTGGCATAACGATGATACTCACCACTACGTGTTGTTGTGTACATATTGGCCAGCAGCATACCTGTGATATGATGCTTGTCTGCAAATGTTTGGTCGTAGTCGAAATGACCATTCCAACTGATGGTCTGACGATATTTGGTATTCGACATGGCCATATGACCTGTCACGATTTCATCGTTCTGCTGAGTAAGGCCAACAATAGCATCCTGGGAGTTGTAGTTACTCCAAGTTGGGATAAACACAGCATATTTGTTGTCATACGAGAGGCTGTAGTTGGCTGCATAGTCGATAGAAAACATTGTCTTGAACGACAAGCCCTTCAGGAAGCTGTTCATGTCATAGATAATACCTGCATCGAATTGGAACTGTCGGCTGACGTCAGTTGTCTGACCTCCGAAATAGCAGTCTGCTATGGCATTGGTCTGAGTGGCTTTCGTACCGCCAGGGAAATATTTTCCGTCTAACAGGTTAAGCGACTTGCCAAGAATGGCCAACGCCTTCGAAGCATTGGGATCAACCATGTCAATAGGAATCAGCGGGGCAGCATTTTCTGGGAAGTTAGGACGACCATTTTTGCCGGTATTGATCCAGCTGCCATTCTGCTGCTCTTCACCTGCGGCCTCATGCCAGAATTCACCCTTGTTCTTATTGGCATTGTAGAACGTAGCGCTGGCATTGGCAAAACCTTTAATGAGTTTGTTGATCACCAGGTCTACATTACCACGTACACTAAAGCGATCAGTGTAGTTATCCTTGGCCTCGCCGAAATTCAGCAGGTCCTCTACACGATAGTAGTTGATGTTCGTATAGAAGTGGGCACGCTGTCCACCACCCTGAATCTCCAAAGTCCCTTCTGAACGGTTATAGGCCTTGCGAACATACTCGTCAGAATAGTAATTGACGTTCGGATAACGGTATGGATTCAGACCAGAAGCATGATTGTAGATATCCTGCTGAGAATATCTTGGAACCAGTCCGTCGTTGGCACGAGCTTCGTTGTAGAGTGTCATGTACTCAGCCGATCCAAGATACTCAGGGAATTCCTTTGCAATGTGGAAACCTGTGTTGGCGTTGGCCTGAATCTGAAGACCGTCAACCTTGCCACGCTTTGTTGTGATCAGAATGGCACCCTTTGCGCCCTTCGCACCATAGAGCACCACTGCCTGTGCACCCTTGAGGAAGGTAATCTGCTCAATTTCAGAAGGAAGCACATTGTTAGACGGACGCTTCACACCATCGATAATAACGAGCGGAAGGTTACTGTTGTCGTTGTTGTCAAGACGGTCATTGTCCATACCCCAAAGGTTGTTTCCATTCCATCCGCCAACAAGCGCATACATGTCCTCAAGACTACTCGTCATATAATCCTTCTTCTGGAGCTCTTCCATGTCAACATAGGAAATGCCTCCGAAAAGATGGTCGGGATCCTTGTCGCGGAAAGCAACATGGACTTTCTTTTTAACCACGGTAGAATCAGCGTCGTCTGCGGCCTGGGCATTGACCGTCAGTGGCGATACCGTAAACATGGCAAAGAGAAATATGTTTCTTTTTATATGTTTCATATCTGTAAACTATATACTATATACAATAAAACTAACTTACCATCCTGGATTTTGAGGGAATCCTTCGTAAAGATAGATATCCTTGTCAGGAAGCGGGAACCAGTAATGTTTTGATTCCAAACGACGGCTAATCAACTCTTTCTTATGGAAGTTGCCAATCCTTGCATCCTTTGGATCGTGATCCTTAAACCAAGAGGCATCTTCCATACGCTCAAACTCATGAGAGTATTTCGTCGTGTAGGGAGCTTCTGTCAGAAGGAGCCAACGCTGAAGGTCACACCAACGGAAACCTTCGAAGGCAAGCTCAACAGCACGCTCACGGCGAACCTCATCAAGGAAGTGTTCTCTGGTGTCCATAAGGTTTGCCTGGACATGCTCCATGGGATAGTCGTTAGAATTCACGCGGTCACGAAGTGCGTCGATTGCTTCAACAGCTGAGTATGACGGGCAATAGGTGGGCCTTTCTTTGAGGTCATTTACACTGGTTGCTATAGCAGCCCTTGCCTCTGCGTACATCAGATAGACATCAGCCAGACGCATATAAGGCAGATAGCTTTGGAAGGCATAATCCCAATCGTACCATCTGTCACCTTCATTACACTGGTGAGGTATCAGTTTCTGAATGAAATAGCCCGTGCTGCTTGCATTGTCAATGGCTCGCATGGCACCACCTGTGAAAAGGTCGCAATACTCAAGTTTCTTCTGTTCGCCGTCCAAGGCATCCGTACTGAGTACATAGTGGAAACCATCGAACACGATATCATGGTAGAATCGCGGGTCACGATTCTTATAGGGATGCTCAGGATCCCATCCGGATTTCTCATTCAGCACATACTGGCCATTCTTAACAAGATAAATAGGCTGTCCATTGGCCATACCATACTGGTCGATGAGGTTGGCTGTCGGATGGTGAATGATGTTGTCATGAGCCACGAGACCTGCAACTTTCGGACCAAATATCTTTGCACAGTTCCAGTTGGCAGAGTTGACACCAGGAAATGCACCACGGAAGATGGCCTCTTGGGCACCCGGCATCTTCCAACTCTGCTTCACCGTATAGAAAATATCGGAATAGAAATTGTCGGGGTCGCTGTTCTCGTCACGCTCGTGATCGTAGAGATTGGAGTATCTGAACTCAGCAAGTTTGTACCTGACAGTTCCTTTCTTTACCAAATCAAGAGCCTTACCAAGAGTCTCAGCTGCCTTCTTACAGTATTCAACATCATAATCATAGGTCTTACCATTAGAACTGGCGCCTAAGAGCTGGGCAACACCACCATTCTTGGTCTTCTCCATCTCTTTCATAAGCGGTGAACCTGCCCAAAGATAGCACTTGCCCAGATAGCAGAGTGCCATGAACTTGTCGATACGCAGCTCGTTCTTGCCTGCAGTCTGCAAACCTGCCAGTGTCTCGTCCCAGTCGTAAGGCAGCAGATCGTATGCCTTTTCGAAATCCTCTGCACAACGATCAGCACACTCCTGGAAACTCAGGCGAGGTAGCTCTGGGATTTCTGATGAAAAAGCCTGGTCAATATAAGGAAGACCACCGAAATAGCACATCAGCTCGAAATGCCACCATGCACGGAAGAAATACATCTGTCCGAGCAACAGGTCACGCTCCTCATCTGTTCCTACGAGAGACTTTATGTTCTCAATACCCATATTACACTTGCGGATGCAGTACCAAGAGTTTCTCCAAAGAGAGCTCCTGTCACCATTCAGCCAGCACTGGCTATTGCTCCACCAGTTACGATAGTTACCCAGATCTACCTGATGGTCCATGTGTGCATAACCCTCCGGATTATGAACAGCGTCATCACCGAAATTCCATGCGGTACAATAGTTGACCTTCTGCTTATCAGGAACCAGATTGTAGATTTCCTCGATATATCCCTGGAAATTGCGGAAGTTCTTGAAGGCCTCATCTTCTGCCACGATAGACTCCGGATCCTTGTCGAGCCAGTCGGTGCAGGAAGTGATGGAGGCGCTTGCCACAAGGAGCAGCGAACCACACAAAAGGGATTTTATGTTATTACTATATTTCATATCTTATTATTTTATAGCGGTAGCAAATTGTTCACTTTTCACTTTTACCTTTACCCTTAAATATTGAGCTTAATTCCGAAGTTATAACGTCTGACAGTTGGGTAAGCGCCACCGCCACCACTGAATCCGTAGTTACTCTCACGGTCGTCAGGCATCTTTGTGATCAAGAAGAGGTTGTTACCATTCACGTAAAGCTTCAAGCTCGTGAAACCAAGTTTCTTGATCCAACCTTTTGTCCATGTGTAAGCAATCTCCACGTTCTTCAGACGGAAATAGGAACCGTCGTAAAGATACTGTGTACCATTGTTGTAGGAAACCTGAGTGGTAAAGCGCGGAACGACGACATCACCACCACCGTCAATGGGATTCCACCAACTGCCATTGTCATAGACTGTGAGAAGCTTGTTATTGAAAGAAGTGAGGCCTACGTCACGGGTGACGCCTGTTGCACCATATAACTGTGCAAAGCAGCTCCATCCTTTCCATTCCCAGCCGATAGTGGCATTATAGGTGTGCTCCGGAGTTCCAGTGTATCCATAAGGTGCCTGGTCGTTGGTCTCGTCAACCACACCGTCACCGTTGAAGTCAACGATATAGTGGTCACCGATGAGTACCTGACCGTCGTCCTTCTCGCGTGCAGGCGAACTATAGAGTTCATCGTAGGAACCGATGAAACCGTTGTCGATAAACGAAATGTACTGGCCTTGACTGTAACCCTTTGCCTTACGGTAAGCAGGAATCAGTTCTGGGTCGTCCTTTTCTATAATCTCATTATGCGCATATGTATAGTTGGCATTAGCCCAGAAACGCATACCGTTGTTCAAGACCTTATTGAAGCGAAGTTCAAACTCGAAACCATAGTTTTTCATCTTACCCTTGTTGATGTCAGGGTTCGTGGCTGCACCGTAGTATGAAGGCACAGAACGATTGTTTCCTGAGATGAAGATATCTTTACGGTCGTCACGGAAATAGTCAAAGCTGCCTGCGAACATACCTCCGAGGAAAGCATAGTCAAAACCGATATTCTTTTTCACCACTGTAGCCCAACGGAGGTCTGGATTGGCAATGACAGCTTCTTTATAGCCAATGAACGGACTTGCAGAACCGTCAGTAGACATATTGAAACCATTACCACTATTGGTTACTTCCCATCCTGTCAGGTAAGCCCAGCGGGCACCGCCTGCGTCGTCACCGATCTCACCGATAGAACCACGGATCTTGAACATGTCGATAATCTTCTTCTCCCTCAGCTTCTTCATGAATTTCTCTTCTGAAAGCATCCAACCTAAGGCTCCTGAAGCAAAGAATACAAAACGGTTGTCTGGAGAGAACTTCTGCGAACCATTGTAAGCACCGTTCACCTCGGCGAAATATCTGCCCTTATAATCGTATGTTGCACGGAACACCCAGTCCTCGCGACGATTCTCAAGATCAGCATTGCCAGCCTGGATACGGCGTTTCCAGTTACCCATGAGAGTCACATTGTGGTCACCGAACTCACGGCCCCAAAAGAGCTGGAGCGACATTTCTGTTGCACGACCTGTATAGCCTACTTTACCGGCTACCGTTGACCAGTCACGACTTTCATAGAAATCGAAACCTGTTGTTGCATTGATTTCATTCTCCCAAAGCATCTGACCAACCTCAGGAAGCATATATGCTTTCTTGGTTGTGTGCAGGTCAGAGATACCACGATCACTCTCATTAAATTGGTTGTCCCAAGAGATGGTACCACGAGCAACAAGACCCTTTGTAATAAAATCAAGTTTCTGCTCCAGTGCGAAATCGGTAAATATGCGCGTAATGGTTTTCAGTTCATAACCTGTCGTTGCTACGCTCGCAGGAGAATTCTCAATATTGGAAACCAACGGATAATAACCCCAAGACCCATCAGAGAACTGAACAGGGAACAGGTTTGGTGCCATACCGTAGGCACCAGCCCATTTCTGCTGCTGGAAGAACTCACCATTATTACCATAATAATATCGCGGCGTCTTCTGCTGGGCGTTAGAGCCAGCCAAGTTCACTTTGAATTGAGTGGTCTTCGTAATCTGGAAGTCAAGATTTGAACGTACATTCAAACGATTATAGGTGTAACCACCTTCATAACCCTGATGGTTATCCCAAATCTTTGTCATATCACCTTCGTTCTGGAAGTCGAATGCCACGAAGTACTTGACGAACTTTGTACCACCTGAAATATTGAGGTTTGTATTATAAGAAAAAGCGGTAGACTCAAACATCTCATCTTGCCAGTCCACGTTTGCATAGCGCTCAGCCTGACTGTATTCGCCGAGATAGGTACCGTCAGCAGCATAGTGAGGCTTCACCGTATAATCCTGATTGCGGAAGTTATCGATAAATGTCTGTGGACGATAATATGCCCAAGAAGCGTCACCACCGATGGCAAGCTCATGCTCAAGGGCCTGATTGCGGTACATATAACCATCGTAAGAATCATACTTGCGCGGGAGCTTTGACACAGCCTTCAATGTAGCGTTAAAGCCGACATCGATTCTCGCCTTACCTTCTACACCACGCTTTGTAGTAATCAGGATAACGCCGTTAGCACCTTTCACACCATAAACGGCTGTAGCAGATGCATCCTTCAGCACCGAGACAGATGCCACAGATGTCACGTCAACTGACTTGATCTCACGCTCGACACCATCTACGAGAATCAGCGGCTGAGCGTCCGTGTTCCAAGCTGCTGCACCACGGATGTAAATACGCGGGTCCTCTTCACCAGGCTGACCGGTAGAAGCAATGGTCGCAACACCAGGGACGTTACCTGTGAGAGCTGCACTCACACTACCGATACCTGCAGAACGTTCAAGCACTTCACCTGTCGTCTGCGTAATGGCACCAACCACTGAGGCTTTCTTCTGCTGGCCGAAACCAACGACAACCACTTCCGAAAGCTGCGTGTTGTCAGTCAGCGTCACGTTAAACGTACGCTGCTTGCCCACTTTCACTTCTTTCGTATTCATTCCCACATAGGAGACCACGATGATAGAGGACTCTGATGGGACACTGAAGGTGAAATTACCGTCGAAGTCCGTAACCGTACCCACCGACGTATTTCCCTTAATCACAACGGAGGCACCTATGAGCGCCTCTCCGTTCGAATCGACAACCGTTCCCTTAACGGAAATGCCATTCTGTGCCCATGCCGAGGCACAAGCCAGAAGCATCAACGACAATGCCGACAAACGGCATTGCCATTTTGCCCATGGAAGAACAGTTCTCACAAAGTTAGTTAATTGTTTCATTTTGCTGATTTTGATTCAACATTGTTTTCGTGGTGCAAAATTAATTAATATTATATAATCTTGTTTTATGGTAGGTATCATAAAATTTACAGCACCAACCAAACCTTAAAAATGTTACAAAAGGCAAAGTAATGGATACATTTAAAAAGAAATCTCCCCAAATGGTTCAAACCATTCAGGGAGACAATTTTTGTTCTTTAACGATTAGTGACAGCGAAAATTCCACTTAGAATTGTCACTGTTGAAATCATACTCGGCCAATGTCGGGGTTGAGTCTCCTGCAGAATAGAGGCAATATTTGGTGTTAGTGCCCCCCATGCCAGGGATAGCTTTCGGCATGATACGGTAGGTTCCGTCGGTAAGTTGCTCAATGCGCCAAAGCTGTTCATCCGATCCTGTATAAGCGGGAACAGTAGTCACTTCGCATGCTGCGGTAGCAGCCAGTGCGCGATCTGTTCCTTCGATAGTGATCTTGAAGTATGGATTGCTCAAATATCCTCCAGCCTCATTAACGGGTGTGATGGTCCAACGCTGGTGTGGACGATACATATAGTCGCCAATGCGGGCAGGGATATCACCCTCAGGCCATTTACCAATGACCTCCTGAAGCGTCTGGTTAGCAATGGGCTTGGCAGGCTCCTGCATCTGATTACGGTTGAACCAGCCCTGTCGCTGTTGCTGCATACGGACGAAATCGACGGCGAGTTCGAGGGCATAGCCACGACGTTCAGACTCGATGGAGAAATTGCCGCCTTTGAAGTTGTCTCCTGCCACAGGCCAACCGTTCTTCCAGACCAGCGGACGGATAGCGAGCGTAGAGCGGCCGCTGAGTTCAAAGTCTGCCTCCCAATGGAATGACATCACCTCGACACCTTCATCAATGATGAAACGTCCAAAGTGTCCTGCACCGCAAGCGCGCTTTTCAGCTGAAATAACCATCTTACCGCCGCCATGGAACATGTCACGACCCACATTATCGAGATAGGGTCCCTCAACACTCTTAGAACGACCCACAACTATATTATAAGTGGAGTTGACACCGTCGCAGCAGGTTCCATGGGTGCCGAGGAGATAATACCAGCCGTCACGATACATGAGGTCGGAGGCCTCACAGTCGATGGCGATGTCCTTCTCTTTATTTCCCTTGACACGGAAACCCGTCTTGGGGTCGAGTTCAATCAGGCGGATCGTACCGAAATAGGTTCCATAGCTTACCCACAGACGACCCGTTGTAGGATCCAGGAGCAGTCCCGGGTCAATGGCATCCTGATCCTCCATGCCATCGGAGTAACACACCTCGACAGCCTCAGACCACTTGAAGTCAGGCGACTTCGGGTCGAGTGTCTTATTCCACATCGTAAGGATGCGGCCTGCGTGTCCACCTCCGAGACCACCACCTGTGGCTCCGTAAATGCAGAGGTAACGGTCGCCTATCTTCAGCACATCAGGAGCTGCACCGCCACCAGGACGGTCTGCGCCACTGTTCCAACTCCAGCCGTCTTCGGATATGAGTCCTCCACCGCCTGTGCCGAACGTATAGTATTTGCCGTCGCACTCAGCGAGTGTCGAGGGATCATGAATATAGGGTGCGCCAATCTGCGCAGAAACCTTGTCAACACAGAGACACAGAGATACAGAGAGCAATAGGAATATCTTCTTTTTCATAATTATATCGTTTATCTTTGTAATCATCTATAAACTATAAACTTTAAACTATAAACAAAACTATTGTGCTTTGATTGAATAGTTCTTAACAGGGTTACCTTTCTCGTCGAGGAAGCGGACACAGAAGTCGCTCATGCCAGGGCCATTGATGACGGCACCCCGCAAGATGTTACGTCCCTTCTTGAGGGTGAGGCGGGGCGACATGGCATCGTCCTTCACCATGCGGCGGTCGCCAGAGAGCAGCAGAGCCTCCTCGCCGTTGAGCCACCACATGGAAGCAGAGTTGGAACCTACGGCCAGACGAACATTCTCGATATCCTCGTCGCAGTCGATGATGGTGACAGTCCAGAAGAGGACGCCATAGACCTGCTGGCCCCACTTCTCTGCGAAGCGGAAGAGCTTAACATTGTAGTTCTCACTATCGAGAGCATGCCAGGTGAGTGTCTGTTTCACGGTGGTGACCTTTGGCTCGGCAGGTGCCTGTTGCATGCCACGTCCGAAGCCGGGAGCCACCTCTGTCTTCTTGTACACAGCCTTCACCTTCTGGCCATCCTTCGGCACAATAGTCTGCTGGCCCTTGAAATACTCTGTAGCGAAGTTCTCGCGCAGATAACTATCTGTGAAAACGGTGTTGCCACTGTTGGGCTTGTCGAGGGGCTCGAGGATGAGCCAGCGACGGATGAAGCCGTCGGCATCAGGTTGGGCAGGCTGGGCATTGGCAGCCACAGGCGTAAAGTACTTGGGACGATTCTTGAACTGTATCCAGTCTACGCTGACGGGGGCATCACCCTCAACGGTAATCACCAAGTCTGTCACACCCTTAGGCGTGAATGCCAGCGAAGCGGTATTCGTGAGCCACTGGTTGCTGAAGTCACGACGGAACATGGCAGGAGCGCCAGCAGGCGACTCGGGCTTCACCGTCATATCGATCTTGGCAAGGACCTTACCGGTAGCACTCTTCTCACGGATAGAGAATGAGGTGTTCTCGGCGGCCTTGGAGGAAATCACCAAGTAGCCATCAGTGAGGCTGCTGAAATCAACGTCATTATACTTCAGCCAGCCCTTAGCGGGAATCGTGGCCTGATAACTGCGGAAGGTGTTGACGGTATCGATGAGCGCATAAGTCACACCCTCGCTAGCGCTGCTGTAACGGTCAATCTCTATCTTCTCTGTAGCTTTGTTGACACCTACGCCACGCAAGGTCTGTTTCACTTCCTGAATGGTGCCGTCGGGATTGAAATAGAGTTTCTCGATACAGACAGAGCGGCGCTTGTCGTCGCTGGGCGAGAACCAGTTGCGGTGATAGAACAGATACCACTGACCTTTGTAGTTGACGATGCTGTGATGGTTGGTCCAACAACCGTTGTCGTGCTCGGCCATAATCAGTCCCTTGTACTCGTAGGGTCCCATCGGGTTCTTACTCATGGCATAGCCGAGCACTTCGGTATTCTCCCTCACGTATGGATATGTCAGATAATAGTTGCCGTTATATTCAAATGCAAACGGCCCCTCGGCCTGACGGTTTGGCAGGTCCTTGAGACAGTTCACACCCATCATCTCGAACTCTCGCTCACCCCATTTTACTTTCTCCTTCGGAGTGTCGTCGGCGAGTTCCTTCATGTTGGGCTTGAGTTTGGCACAGCGTCCTGCACCCCAGAAGATGTAGGCATTGCCGTCAGAAGCCTGAAGCACACAGGGGTCGATGCCGTTAATGCCCTTGATAGGCTCCGGCTCAGGGATGAACGGCCCCTCAGGTCTGTCTGCGATAGCCACGCCGACACCAAAGCCGCGCATGGCTCCTTTGGGAGCAGAGGGGAAATAGAAATAGTACTTCCCGTTTCTCTCAATACAGTCAGGTGCCCACATCGAATAAGAGTCAGGCCTCACCCAAGGTACTTTGTTCTGGGTGACAATCACACCATGGTCTGTCCAGTCGGTGAGATTCTCGGATGAGAACACATGGTAGTCCTCCATGCAGAACCAATCCTGCCGCTGTCCTGCGGGAGGCATGATGTCGTGGGATGGATAGAGATACACCTTGTCTTTGAATACGCGTGCCGTCGGATCAGCCGTGAACTGGTCGCGTATAACCGGGTTCTGTGCCACCGCAAGAAGCGGCACACCCATAAAAATGAAACTCAACAATTTTTTCATTGGCGTTATTGAAAATGAATAGTAATGCAAATATACAAAATACTTATCAATTAGACTGATTTACGTGGAAATGGTTTAATGGAATTATCTTTTTTGACAATTTGGACACTATTATGTTACATCTGATAAAATTTGTGATACTTTTCAAATCATTCCTCAAACATATTATATTATAATAAGGTGTAAATGGTACGCTTTATACAATACATGATACAATTAATAAAGACGGAATCATTTCTTTTTCGTAATTTTGCAACCAAATCAAATCGTCATAATCATGTACACGAAAAAGAAATCTCTTCTCACTTTATTCACCGTCTGGGCATCATTGGCTACAGCCCAGACTTCCACCGTTTGCAATACCGACGGCACCGTGACGTTCCAGTACAAGAACGACCAAGCCAAAGAGGTGATGGTCGATGTGCAGTTCGCCGGGCGCAACGCCATGCAGCGTAACGAACAGACAGGCCTTTGGACCGTCACTCTCGGCCCAGCTGCACCCGACATGTATCCCTACTGCTTCATCGTCGACGGTGTGAGCGTAATGGATCCGGAGAATCCACAGTACTTCCCCAATGAAGGTTTCAAGAACAGTCTGCTGGAGATTCCCGGAAAAGAGGGTCTGGCCCACGACATTAAGGACGTGCCCCACGGACAGATGGAGTATATCCACTACTACTCCAAGAGCCTTGGAGCCACGAACCAGGCTATCGTCTATCTGCCACCGAAGTACAAGGAGAACAAGGACAAGCGATATCCCGTGTTCTACTGTATCAGCGGCACCACCGATACCGAGGAAGTGTACTACAAGGTTGGCCGCGTGAACTATATCCTCGACAACCTCCTGGCCGAGGGCAAGGCTGAGGAGATGATCATCGTACTGCCTTACGGCAACCCCTATAAGCTGTTGCCCTCTCAGCCAAAGGGTGCATTCGGAGCCCCGCAGACACGCTTTGGAGGCGATATCTTCAGCCAAGACCTCAACAATGACCTCATGCCGTATGTGGAAAGCCACTACCGTACCATCAACGATGCCGACCACCGCGCCATCGGAGGTTTCTCACGCGGTGGTAACCAAGCGCTCTACAATGGACTGAGCCATCTCGATAAGTTTGCCTACCTCTGCAGTTACAGCTCATTCACCTCGACGGATATTCCTAATGTCTATGACGATGCTGCCGAGACAAACAAGAAGATCCGTCTGTTCTGGCTCGGCGTGGGTACCGACGACTTCCTCTACGGCAATGCCCGCGACTATATGGAGTTCCTCGACAAGCACGGCATCCGCAGCGTGAAGGAATTCACCCACGACAAATTCGGGCACACCTGGATGAACGCCAAGTATTTCCTGAGCAAGACCCTTCCGCTGCTCTTCAATCCCGAAGCCGCAGCCGAAGCCATGCTGAAGGGTCAGCCTGCCCCCGCAGCCACAGGCAAGGAGCCGCAGTTCACCGCTGGTGTAATGGCCCGTCTCTTCCCACGACCTATCGTCTCTCCTGAATACAAGTACGACAGTGTCATCTTCCGTATGAAGGCGCCCGATGCCAAGGAGGTGAAGCTCGCTGGCGAGATCTTCGGCAAGCCCATCACCATGCAGCGCGACAGCGACGGTGTGTGGAGCACGGAGATAGAGGAACACATCTACGAGGCTTTCACCTACTATTTCCTCGTTGACGGCACACCTGTGGCTGATCCGCAGAACATGTACCTCGCCCCCTTGAAGGGTTTCAAGCCCAGCATCTGCAACAATCCCGCTGCCACCTTCAGCTACACGAATATGGCCGAGATGGAGCACGGTGTGGTGAGTTATGACCTGAACAACCAGATAGCACACTATATCCCCGCCGGAGGCAAGCCCCAGTTCTGTATCCGTCTCATACCGGGCAAGGACAACACGATCGAGAGTTGGTTTAAGATTGGCGGTGCCGATGTGATGGCCGACAAGTTCATCGCCGCCAAGAAACTCCCGCCGTTCTGCATCTGCAGTTCTGCCTCCGAGGTAATCAACTGTAAACCGTCAACTGTAAACTGTAAACAAACCTTCACCCTCAAGGCCGACGACTATCGCACGTGGCCAGAGCGGCGCCATGCCCTCGAATCCATCCTCGACTCCCTGATGCTCCAGGCCGCCGCCAAAGGAGAGATCAGCTTGAACCTACCCCTCTTCCAGACGAAATACACTGCCGACCCCTCACCGATTGTGGTGGGCGACCGCCTGTTCCTGTTCACCTCGCACGATGCTTCCCCTGAAGACATCCCTGACGTGAACGAGAAGAGTTCCGCCGGCTTCTTCATGTACGACTGGCTTCTGTGGTCTACGACAGACATGGTGAACTGGACGGAGCACGGTGCCGTAGCCTCGCTCAAAGACTTCTCCTGGCGTTCGCGAGAGAATGGCGGCTGGGCCATCCAGACAGTGGAGCGCAACGGCAAATACTATCTCTATGCCCCACTCCACGGCCACGGCATCGGCGTGCTGGTGGCAGACTCGCCCTACGGCCCTTTTCATGATCCCCTCGGTAAGCCGTTGGTATGGGATCAGAGCAACTGGTTCGACATCGATCCCTCCGTCTATACCGACGACGACGGACAAGCCTGGCTATACTGGGGAAATCCACACACGTTCTATGCTCCTCTGAACGAGGACATGATTTCGTTGAAGGGTGAAGTAACGAAACTGCCTCACATCAAGCACTATCAGGAAGGACCCTGGTTCTACAAGAGAAGCCTCTCCCCTGCCCTCCCCAAAGGGGAGGGAGCTAAGTACTACCTGGCCTACGCCAGCACCTGCTGCCCTGAGGCACTTGGCTATGCCATGAGCGACTCGCCCACTGGTCCCTGGGAGTGGAAGAACTACATCATGCGCCCCACCCTCCGCGACCGTGGCAACCACCCCGGCATCTGCGACTTCAAGGGCCACTCCTACATCTTCGGACAGAGCTACGACCTGATGCACCTCGACACGTTCATCCATCACGAGCGCCGCTCCGTCTCGGCCTCAGAGATCACCTACAATGCCGACGGAACCATCAATGAAGTGCCCTACTGGCTGGACCAGGAACCGATGAAGCAACTCTGCTGGCTCAATCCCTACCAGCGTGTGGAGGCCGAGACCATGAACTGGGGCTACGGACTGAAATCAGCGAAGATCGGCATCCCTAACACAGGCGTCGTGGCCGACATGCCCCTGTCTACGGGAAAGAAGAATATGTATATCTTTGACATCAACGACGGCGAGTTCATCCGTCTCCGTGGTGTGGACTTCGGCAATGGTGCCAAGACGTTCAGCATCACAGCCGCTTCTACGGGGTCATGTAAAGTCACCCTCAGGCTCGACGGTCAGCAAGGTCCCGTGGTTGGCGAGGCCATTATCTCCAAGACTGGCTCGGTAGAGAAATACAAAGCTTTCAGCGCCAATGTGTCTAATGCTTCTGGCGTGCACGACCTCTACCTCTGTTTCAGCGACACCTCAGGCGACACCCACCTCGACTGGTGGCAGTTTAAATAAGGGTGAGCTACAGATTAACACGGATTTACACGGAAAATATGGGTATGAATAGAATATGAAACTGAAAGGATTGTTGATCATGAGTGTGACGACACTCTTGGCAGGCTGTAACACAGCCGTTGATATCGAACAGCAGGTGGATGAACTCTATGCTAAGATGCCACAGGAAGAGCGCATCGCCCAGCTGAGAAGTATGTATATGGACGAGCTCTTCAACGAGCAAGGACAACTCGACACGGCTAAGTGCCGCGAACTCATCCCCTATGGCATCGGCCACTTCTCACAGTTCTGCATGCAACAGCCCCGAGACCCCAACGAGCTGCGCGACCGCGCCATCGCCATCCAGGACTGGCTGATGCACAACACACCCAACGGCATCCCTGCCTTATTACACGAGGAGGTGCTCTCCGGTGTCAACACCTTAGGTTCTACCATCTATCCGCAGCAGATAGGCCAGGCCTGCTCGTTCAATCCTGAACTGGCAGAACTGAAGACACGCCAGACGAGTACCACATTGCGCAAGATAGGTGGTATCTTCGCCCTCTCACCAATGGTCGACGTGTGCCGCAATCCTTCGTTCAACCGCCTGGAGGAGTCCTACGGCGAGGATGGCTACCTCTCTGCCGTCATGGGCACAGCCTTTGTGAAAGGCCTGCAGCAGGGTAACCTGAAGACTGGTGTGGGTGCCTGCTCGAAGCACTACCTCGGCTACGGCGGCGGTGGTGATGCCGAGGAGAAAGAGCTGATGGAAGAGATCCTGCTGCCCCACGAGGCGATGATCCGTCTGACGGGCAGCGTGGCCGTGATGCCTGGCTATCATGATGTTCACGGCATCCGCTGCGTAGCCAACAGCGAGATCCTTCAGGACATTCTTCGTGACTATGTAGGCTTCGACGGTATGGTGGTGAGCGACTATACGGCCATCGATCAGATTCCCAATATCGAGACTTCTGTAGAGAAGGCTGCTGCTGCCATCAATGCTGGCAATGACGTCGACTTCCCCCACGGAGCCGATTACAAGAACCTTCAAGAGGCCATCGACAAGGGCTTAGTCAAGCCTGAGGTTCTGGAGCGTGCCGTGAAGGATGTGCTGCGCACCAAGTTCCGCCTGGGTCTCTTCGACAAGGATGCCTATCTCTATTCCAAGGAAGACATCAAGCTCGACACACCAGAGGAGCGCCAGACAGCCTACGACATCGCCGCCCAGTCTGTCGTTCTCCTCGAGAACAACGGCATCCTGCCCATTAACACATCTAACTCTTCGAAGAACATCCTCCTTACGGGTCCCAACGCCAATTCCATCTGGGCCATGTGCGGCGACTACACCTATCCTGCCATGTCCTACTTCTGGAAGAGAGTGGAAGATGTAGCCGATCGTGACAATCCCCACATCGTGAAGCTGCTGGAAGGCATGCAGAACCGCAAGCCCGAGGGTGTCAACGTGATGTACTCGCGTGGCTGTGACTGGACGGAAGATATAGAGACCAAATATGGAGAGACAGGCGACGCCCGCGCTTGGGAGTATTACCTCCTCCACCGCAAGGTAGACTCCGGCGAGAAAGCCGACAAGGCTGAAGCCCTACAGATGGCCAAGGAGGCCGATGTCATCATCGCCGCTGTTGGTGAGAATGTGATGCTCTGTGGTGAGAACCGCGACCGTCAGGGCCTCCGCCTGCCAGGCAAGCAAGAACAGTATGTCGAAGAACTCATCAATACGGGCAAGCCCGTGGTACTCGTTGTCTTCGGAGGCCGTGCACAGATCATCTCCGGCATCGCCGAGAAGTGTGCCGCCGTCATTCAGGCCTGGTATCCTGGCGAGGAAGGCGGCAATGCCGTAGCCGACATCCTCTATGGCAAGATATCACCCTCTGCCAAGCTCTCCGTCAGCTACCCCAACACCGAGCTCTATGAGCCCCTCTGCTACAATTCCTTGCCCTCAGACACATCTCACTCCACGCTCCTCACCCCTCACTCCTCGAATATCCAATGGCCCTTCGGCTACGGACTTACCTACGCCGCCTTCGACTATCAGAACCTGCAGGTGGCCAGCGAGGCACAGACCACTGACGACACCGTTGAGCTCACGTTCCAGGTGAAGAATACGGGCAGCATGGCCGCTACGGAGATAGCACAGATCTACCTCTCGCCGAAGGACAGCACCCTGCAGATCCGCCCCATCCAGCTGCAGGGGTTTGCACGAATTGCTCTGGAGCCAGGACAGACGAAGACCATCACCACACGACTCTCCTTAGAGCAGTTCGGCTTCTACACCCATAACGGCGACCGCCAGTGGAACATTGAGCCAGGAACCTACATCGTCAAGGTGGGTGCCTCTTCGGCTGACATCCGTCTCCAGCAGGAGGTCATTCTTCGCGGCAAAGCCTTCACCAAGCACATCCGCGACCACTACTTCTCCGAGAGCATCGTCTCACAATAAACATACAAAGGAGAAAAGATACTGCCCCATCTGCCCCAATTTAGGATAAACAGATGATCCACAATTATTTAGCGGGGGTACTATATGCCAATATAGCTACCCCCGTGCTACCCCTTGCTACCCCTAAATCGGCTGTTTTGAAAAAGTTACCACCCAGCGGACTCCAACTTTCCCGTAAGGGGACTCGGAGTTTCCCGGCACCTGACTTCAACTTTCCCGTAAGGGGACTCGGAGTTTGCTTACGGCTCGCTTTTAGTTGTACGGAGGTCAGGGCTGAGTTGTACGAAGGTCAGGGCTGCGAGGGAGTTTACAGGCAGTAAACTACCGTTCGCCTATAGCCGAACAACCGTTTGCCTATACTCGAATGACCGTTCGCCTATAGGCAAACGCTAGCGCTTCATAATCCTGTGGCAAAAGTATGTCTATCCGTCATTGACAGGGCGGCACAGTTTTTTCAGAGTTTATCGCTATATGTAATGGATGACACATGGAGGTCGCTTATCCGTTTCTTTGACTTAGTCAAAGATAGGCTGCATCTCAAAATAAAAGAAAAAGGAATTTTTCTTTGGTTTTCTTCTCGCTTATTCGTACCTTTGCAGACGATTTCAACAATCGATAGAAACTTTTTCATGAAAAGAACTTTATTATCAACTATTCTGCTGTGCGCTGGCATCATTGTAACGGCACAGACACCCTTCGGAAAGGGACAATTGAAAGTAAGTAAGGTGGCGAGGAACGCCGTCCGTGTACAATATACGACGGACGACGCAAAGGCCAACGACCTGCCAGACTGGCTCTACGTGAAGCACGACGAGGTGGAGCGGCAGGACATCAGCTATCAAGTGGATGCCCGGCAGCAGACACTCACCGTCAACGACAAGAGCGGCAAGCCCGTGTTCAAGGCGACACGGCACCAGCTCATCGACGGACAGGCGACGCTCGCCTTCGACTCGCCAGAGAACGAATTTCTCTTCGGCCTCGGACAGTTCCAGGACGGCTACAGCAACGTGCGTGGACTCTCTCGGCGGCTGACGCAGGTGAACACCCAGATCTCCATCCCCATGCTGCTCTCAAGCAAGGGCTACGGCGTGCTGTGGAACAACTACGGCATGATGGAGTTCAACCCCTGCAGCCAGAGCGTAAGACTGGAGAGGAAAGTGGAAAGTGGAAAGAGGAATGAGAATGGACAGGAGGCAGGAAAAGAGGTGGTGGACGTAACCTCGACGACGGGTAATAAGAAGGAGGTACGCGAGCGGCATATCTTCGAGGCAGAGCTCAACATCGAGGAAGCCGGTAACTATGCGCTGCTGCTCGACGTGGGGCAGAAGATGGCGCGCCGGCATAACCTCTGCATCGACGGCGTGCCCGTGATCGAGATTCAGAACGTTTGGCTACCACCCACAGCCTCGAAGATCGTGCTTCTGGACAAGGGGCGCCATACACTGACGGCAGAACTGACGAAAGACGACCAGCCAACAGTCTATTATAATAAGGTGAAGGACGAGACTGTGCTACGCTCACCCGTGGCTACGTCTGTGGACTACACCGTGTTCATAGGCACTCCCGACGAGATTATCGCCACCTACAGAGAGCTGACGGGTCCCTGTCCAGAGATGCCTAAGTGGGCGCTGGGTTACATCCACTGCCGCGAGCGCTTCCACTCTTCGCAGGAGATCCTCGAGACGGCCAACCGCTTCAAGCAGGAGGGGATGCCCGTGAGCATGCTCGTGCAGGACTGGCAGTGGTGGGGCAAGTACGGCTGGAACGCCATGCAGTTCGACGAGACCTACTACCCTGACCCCAAAGCGCTGACAGACAGTCTGCACAAGATGGATATACGGCTGATGCTCAGCGTGTGGTCTAAGATCGACAAGAACTCTGAGGTGGGCAAGCAGATGGGGCGCGACGGCTACTATATCCCCGGCACCGACTGGATAGACTTCTTCAATCCCGACGCTGCCGCCGCCTATTGGAAGAACTTCAACGAGCGGCTGGTGCCTACGGGCATCGACGCCTGGTGGCAAGACGCTACCGAGCCTGAGAACGACGACCTCGCAGGCCGCATGGTGAACAACGGCCGCTGGACGGGCGAGCAGGTGCGGAACGTATATCCGTTGTTGGTGAACAAGACGGTCTACGAAGGGTTGGTAAAGGCCGGCAAGGAGCCGATGATCCTCACCCGCTGCGGATTCCCTGGCATCCAGCGCTACGGCTCGGCGATGTGGAGCGGCGACGTGGGCAACGACTGGGACGCCTTCCGCCGTCAGATTGTGGCTGGACTGGGCATGCAGGCGGCAGGAATCCCCTGGTGGACGTATGACGCAGGCGGCTTCTTCCGTCCCAGAGACCAGTACACCAATCAGGAGTATATAGAAAGGATGCTGCGCTGGATAGAGACAAGCGTATACTTGCCGCTGATGCGTGTTCACGGCTATATGAGCAATACGGAGCCCTGGAACTACGGTGACGAGGCAAAGCAGATCATCGCCGACTGTCTGAAAGAGCGCGAACAGCTCAGACCATATATTGAAGCCTGCGCCGAGCGGGTGTCGAAGGAGGGTTATACGCTGATGCGACCGCTCGTGTTCGACTTCGCTGACGACGAGACGGCACTGAGTCAGTCGTGCGAGTATATGTTCGGTCCGGAGCTGCTCATCAGTCCCGTGACGGAGCCGGGTGTCACTACGTGGAAGACCTATCTGCCCAAGCAGAAAGGCGGCTGGACGGACATCCGCACAGGCAAGCACTACGACGGCGGACAGTATGTCACGACAGCTGTCGACAAGGCACGAATCCCCGTGTTTAAAAGGGTTTTATAGTTTATAGTTTAGTGTTTATAGTTTATAGTTTATAGTTTAATGTTTATAGTTTATAGTTTAGTGTTTATAGTTTAAAGCTTAATGCTTAAAGTTTAAAGATAAAATGGAGTATCAAAGAAATTGGTTAAAGGCAAGCTTGGTGGTGGCAGGGATCTTTTTATATTCTCTGAGCGCACAGGCACAGTTGTCGGCTAATCCCGACAAGTTTTTAGGAAACATCACCACCAGGGGGAACGTGGAAGCCGGAGGCGGACTGCCGCAATATTATACACTCTGGAACCAGATCACCTGTGAGAACGAATCGAAATGGGCCTCTGTGGAGGGCACCCGCGGCACGTTCAACTGGAGTGGTGCCGACAGAGCCTTCAACTACGCACAGCAACACGGATTCACACACAAGTTCCACGCACTGGTATGGGGCGCCCAGTATCCGGGCTGGCTGGAGTCGTTGTCACCCAAGCAGCGTTTCAACGCCATTATCAACTGGTTCAACCATGCCAAAGACCAGTACGACACCCTACCCATGATCGACGTAGTAAACGAGGCCATCGGCATGCACCAGAACGGCAATCCCATGATGAAGGAGAGTCTGGGCGGTGGTGGCAAGACGGGCTACGACTGGCTCATCAAAGCCTTCGATATGGCCTATGAGCGCTGGCCAGATGCCATCCTCATCTATAACGACTACAACTCGTTCACCTGGGATCTTGACAACTACATCGAACTCGTCAGCACACTTCGCAATGCAGGAGCGCCCATCGACGCCTACGGCAACCAGTCGCACGACGTGTCGAACATCAGCGTCAGCAACCTGCAGAATGCTATGAAGAAGCAACAGGACGCCCTCAAGATGCCCATGTTCATCACGGAGCTGGATATCGACATTGCCAGCGACGCACAGCAGAAGAAGCAATACGAGAACATCTTCCCGCTGATGTGGGAAGCCGACTACTGCGCCGGTGTCACCCTTTGGGGATACGTACATGGTGCCACTTGGGTCAGCAACTCAGGGCTCTACAAGAATGGAAAAGAGCGCCCAGCGATGACCTGGCTGAAAGACTATATCGCCAGTGACGAAGCGAAGACAGCACAAAGTCCGTTCCCTGGCATGAAGAAAGAGGCTTCGGTCTATATCCGTCCTGCTGCCCTGAAAATGGCGCTAAACGATGTGATGCCCATTAAGGTACATGCCAGAATGGCTTCAAAGACGATTGAGAAAATAGACCTCTATGCGAATGACGAACTGGTGGCCACGATGACAGAGGATCCCTATATCGCGGAATATACACCTAACTCTGTGGGCAAGAAGACGCTGAAGGCCGTAGTAACCACGACAGACGGTACCACCTATGAGCGCCTGTCGCAGATCCAGGTGGTGAGAGGAGAAAAGCGTGAGCCATACAATGAGGCAATCCCTGAGCTGCCAGGCACCATCAAAGCAGAAGAATATGACAAAGGTACTTCAGGAGTGTCGTACTACAATGCTACACGCAGCACCTCCACCGCCACTAAAGACGGACAGTGGATGGACTATACGGTCGACGTGACGGAAGATGGCCTTTACACACTGGAGATAGAGGTTGCCGCCACAAAGGCAGGGGGCATGTTTCACCTGGCAGAATATACGCTCGACAACCTCGTCTATCTCACTGATTTCACCGAGGTTCCGAAGACAGACGGCTCTACGGACTTCAAGACCCTGCGCTGTCCCATCAAGGAACCACTGACCGCTGGACGCCACGTGCTGACACTGCTCGTAGACAAAGGCGGATTCTGCGTGAAGAGCATGGCCTTCAAGCCTATGCCCACCTACAACCTGCCGTGTACCTTAGAGGCTGAAGACTATTTCGAGGCCGAGGGTATGGACATCGTGACAACCGCCGGCGGCTATGCGCTGGGCCATACGGCTGTCGGCAACTGGGCGGAATATGCCATCGAGGTTGAGCAGGCAGGCAAATACTCCTATGAAGCCACTGTCTCGTCGGCTGTGGCGGATTCGAAATTCTCCATGGTCATCGTTGAAAGCGACGGTACCGAGAAGACACTGGCCACCGTCACCGTGCCACAGACAGGCAGCACCGACACCTACGAGGTGAAGACAGGCAAGATCAGGAACGCCCTCAAGGAAGGCAAGCAGAAACTGCGCATCAAGATCACTGGAGCCGGCTGCAATATCGACAAGGTGAACTTCATCTGCACCGAGACTGGCATCAACGAGGTGGTGGACGACGACACTGCCACTGGCGAAACCTACAACTTGGCCGGACAGCGGGTGGACAGCAACTACAAGGGAATCGTCATCAAAAACGGAAAGAAGGTTATTCGATAGTTTAGAGTTTATTGTTTATAGTTTATTGTTTAAAGATATGAAACGAACATTATTATCAACCATCATGCTGTGCATAACCGCGTGGGTTATGGCACAGCCAGCAGGCGGATTCGGAGGATTCCAAGTACCGCAAGTGAAATTAGAGACCTCTCAAGAGTGGAAGGACGTGAACTATGCCGGCGACGGCCAGGCCTTCCACAACTGCGACATCTATCTGCCCAAGAAGGAGGCAGAGAGTTATCCCGTGGTCATCCACATCTATGGCAGTGCGTGGTTCAGCAATAGCAGCAAGGGCATGGCCGACCTCGGCACCATCGTGAAATCGCTGCTCGATGCAGGCTATGCCGTGGTCTGTCCTAACCATCGCTCGAGCATGGATGCCAAGTGGCCCGCACAGATACATGATATCCGTGCCGTCATCCGTTTCGTCCGCGGCGAGGCCAAGAAGTATAAGTTCGATACATCGTTCATCGCCACCAGCGGATTCTCTTCAGGCGGTCATCTCTCGTCTACCGCTGCCACCACCAGCGGTCTGAAACAGACAAAGGTGGGAACGGTCGACATTGACTTAGAGGGAACCGTAGGCAACTACCTCAACGAGAGCAGTGCCGTTGATGCAGCCTGCGACTGGAGCGGTCCTGTAGACCTCACGGCGATGGACTGCGGCGAACATATGCAAATGGGCAACGACAGTCCTGAGGACGTGCTGTTGGCCTCGAAACTCGCACAAGAGCCCGACAAATATCTCAGCCTGAGTGCCGTGAACTATATCGATTCCAACGATCCGCCAGTAATCATCTTCCACGGCGACAAGGACAATGTTGTGCCCAACTGCCAGGGTAAGAAGTTCTTCGAACTGCTGAAGGCCGCTGGTGTGAAGACCGAGGCAACATTCCCTGCAGAAGGTGGTCACGGAGGTCCCCAGATGTACACGGAGGAGAACTTGAAGAAGATGGTTCACTTCCTGGACTGCGTCCGCGAGAAGGGTTCCTGCTGCAAAGGTGATGGCTGCAAGGGTGACGGCTGCTGTAAGAAAGGCAAGTCGCGCATCATCGAAGAGGGCGGTACCGGAGCGTTCAAGACTGTCATGAAGGAAGAGACCACACTGCCGGAGCACACCGTGTTCGTGCCACAGGACCTGACACCCTTCAATGCCCAGAAGCCTCTGCCCGTACTCGTTTGGGGTAATGGTGCCTGCGCCAACTCACCCTGGGAGCACATGAACTTCCTCAACGAGATTGCATCGCAGGGATATATCGTCCTCGCAACGGGAATCATCCCCATGAAGGACGAATATTACAGAGGGCCTATGTCGCGCTCTGAGCAACAGATAGAGAGTATCGACTGGATCATCAAACAGAATGCCGACCCCACATCACCCTACTACCAGAAGATCGACGTGAAGAACATCTGTGTAGCCGGTATGTCGTGCGGTGGTTTGCAGACACTCTTCAACTGTGCCGACAAGCGCATCAAGACGCTCATGATCTGTAACAGCGGACTCTTCAACCAGCAGAACGCAGGTCAGGCCGTGGGAGGTATGCCCATGCCCCCGAAGGAGAAACTGAACGAAATCCACACACCTATTATATATATATTGGGAGGTAAGGAGGATATCGCCTACGAGAACGGTATGGATGACTTCCACCGCATCAAGCATGTGCCTGCCTATGCAGCCAACTTCCCTGTTGGTCATGGCGGTACCTACCGCGAACCTCACGGCGGAGAATTCACCGTGGTGGCCTTGGCTTGGCTCAACTGGCAGTTGAAGGGCGACATGGAAAGCGCCAAGTTGTTCAAGAACGGAGAACTGAAAAAACGCAAGGACTGGACGCTGGAGAGTAACGGAAAGTAGTTTACAGTTTATGGTTTACAGTTTACAGTTTACGGTTTACAGATGATTACTTTATGCCATAATAAGTGGAGCAAGTTGCTGGGTGCAGCTTGCTTCATGTTTTATGTTGGCGCCGCATCAGCTCAGAAGGCATCGGCGCCGAATGGTCGCATCACTGCAGAGACAAAGGGCACGACACTTGTCATCAGCTATGACGGACAACAGGCCCTACAGTTGGAAGATCTGAACATGACGGGTAATGGCCTGGCTTTTGTACGCAGCATCAAGGAGGACTATCAGATGCTCACGGGCAAAAGACTCGCCTGCAGCAATGAGGCTCATGAGTATGCTGCCGCCTTGGGAGAGGATGTCAGGCTGATTCTGCGCCTATACAACGATGGCATCGCCCTGCGGTATGACTATGCGAAGGGATGGACAGGCAGTGATCCCACCATCTTCCGTATTGCCGAAGGTACACGACGCTGGATGCAGCAATGGACAGACTCCTATGAGGGGTTCTTTCCGCCGTCGACAACCTACAAGGTGGAGCCCGTGCCTTCGTTCAGCGGCATCTCGAAGAGTGAAGAGGGGTATAACAACCGTTGGGGCTTCCCTGCCCTGCTGGAACCCGAAGACGGTCTCTTCGTGCTGCTCACAGAAGCGAATATCGAGCGTGGACAGAGTGCGGCATGCCTGTATAATGACAAGGAACGCTTTAAGGTCGTACCCGCAGATCTCACAAAAGGGACTGTCCCTATTGTGAGAAACAGCCCTTGGCGCGTGGCCATCATCGGCAGTCTCAAGGACGTGGTAGAGTCTACACTCGTCACGGATGTAAGCAAGCCAAGCCAGATAGCTGACACAAGCTGGATACGACCTGGTGTGGTGTCGTGGATCTACTGGGCCTATAACCACGGTTCCAACGACTATAACATCATCAAAAAATATGTAGATATGGCCGCCACGCTGCATCTGCCATACGTACTCATTGATGCAGAATGGGACCAGATGGACCAGCTCTCCAGCAATGGGGGTAAGACCATCGAGGATGCCATCGTCTATGCTAAGGAGAAAGGTGTCAGACCGATGATCTGGTATAACTCCAGCGTGGGATGGATAGACGGCGCCCCCACACCCAAATTCCGTCTGAATAATCCAGAAGACCGTGAGAAGGAGTTTGCCTGGTGTGAACGCCTCGGTGTAGCTGGTGTGAAGATAGACTTCTTCTCAGGCGACAACCAGAAGAACATGGACTATTGTGTGGACTTGCTGGAGAGTGCCGCCCGCCACCATCTGCTCGTGAACATCCACGGAGCCACCATCCCCCGCGGCTGGCAGCGCACATGGCCCAATCTCATGAGTACGGAGGGTGTCTACGGTGCCGAATGGTATAACAATGTTCCCACCTTCACCGCAAAGGCCGCAGCACACAACGCCACCCTGCCCTTCACACGAAATGTCATCGGACCTATGGACTACACCCCTTGTGCGTTCAGCGACTCACAACACCCACATATCACCACCCATGCCCATGAGCTGGCACTCACCGTACTCTTCGAGAGCGGACTGCAGCATCTGGCTGACAAGCCTGAGAGCTATCTCGCACAACCACAGGAGGTACAGGACTTTCTTAGTCATCTGCCTACAGTTTGGGATGAAACCCGTTTCGTTAGCGGTTATCCTGGCAAGAGCGTGGTCATAGCGCGCCGCAGCGGCGACACATGGTACATAGCAGGAATTAACGGTACTGACGAAGAGCAAGAGCTCACACTCTCCCTAAAGGACATTCTGCAAGGTTCCGAAGATGTCACGGCTTTCTTGGATGACGGAGAAAGAGCGTGGAAAATTCTACCAAAAGTATCGCAGTTACCTTCGACAGTAATCTGCCGTCCCCGTGGAGGTTTCATTCTTTGCGCACGCCAAAGCTCTCACGAGACTCGTCGCTAATGATACGGCTGGCCTTATTGCCATCGAAGCAAGTAGAATCCTCGGGCACTCTAATATCACCACGACGCAGATTTATGCGAAAATCACCATGAACAAGATTGATAGTGACATGGTAGAGCTTGGAAAAAAGTTAAGTACCCAAAGTCATATTGGGTATGTAGAAAGATGACTGGAAGTGGGTTTTTCTGGGTTTAAAACAGCGTTGAGATGTAACATAACTATAAATTTGTGTAACATTTTTTAAAATGGATACATTTCGCAAAGTCTTTGTTACAAACGATAAAATCAATATAATTTATTTATAATACCTTTGCAAGCGAAAAAATATTGAACAAACCAAAACTTTTAAAAGTTAATCTAACTAAATATGTGGAATATTAAAATGCTACGAACAGTGAGCAAATTGGAGGGTGCGCCCATTCGGGGTTCATCTTTCTTAGGTATAGTCTGTTATTGCAGGTTTAATAGTTAAACGTGAAATTTTCTCAAATTTATATAACTTTCTTACTAATTATTTTAATTTATGTGGAATTTTAAATCATTGCAAAAGCCGTTAATGGCACTGTTCCTGCTCTGTTTGTTCCCTCTGGGAGCTATGGCTCAGAGCATCGTCAAGGGAACGGTGAATGATGAAGCAGGGGAACCGATTATCGGTGCAACTGTAAAAGTGGACGGAACCAAGGTTGGAGCTATTACCGATTTCAACGGTAACTTCACTGTTAATGCTTCGTCTACATCAACTCTCACAATTTCTTACGTAGGTTACGAAACTCAGAAAGTAAAGGTGAACGGTCGCAGCGACATCACCATCGTTCTGAAGGAAGACGCCACGACACTGAACGACATTGTCGTAGTAGGTTATGGTACGATGAAGAAGAGCGACATCTCTGGTTCAGTTGCTTCTGTGAACACTGAGCAGATGATGAAGCGAGTCCCTACAAATATCGCTCAGGGCTTGCAGGGTGCAGCTCCTGGTGTGATGGTTCAGATGCAGGACGGTGCTCCTGATGCAAATGCACAGGTTCGCATCCGTGGTGTTGCCACAATTAACGGTAGCCCTGATCCTCTTTATGTTGTTGACGGTGTGCAGGTAGGTACCAACGCCAACTTCCTGAATCCTTCCGACGTTGAGAGCATTGAGATATTGAAAGATGCCTCTGCTACCGCCATTTACGGTGCAGCCGGTGCAAACGGTGTTGTGATGATCACAACCAAGCATGGTCAAAAGGGCAAGACAAACCTCAATATCACAGCCAACATCGGTCTTCAGACTGCTCCCGGAAACCTTGACGTCGTCAGCATTGACGAATATGCCAAGACCATCCGTACAGCCCGTAAGAACGATGGTACAGCAATTTGGAATGAGGTATGGAGCGAAAAATATGACGGCAAGCGTAAGTACATCGATTGGCTTGACGAGATGACACGTACTAGCCTTAAGCAGGACTACAACCTCTCTGCTTCTGGTGGCAATGACAAGACTCAGTACAACGCTTCTGTAGGTTTCCTGCGTAACGACGGTCTGGTTGTAAACACTCAATATCAGCGTCTTAACGCACGTGCCAATGTGAAGACTCAGATAAACGACTTCATTGAGTTTGGTGCTGATGTGGTATTCACACATACCGACTCTCACGGATCAAACAACTCTGTAGGTAACTTTGGTAACCTGTCTTCTTATCGTGACTATGCTTTCGCATGTCCGACAATGGACTTTGTAAGCCGTGGCGATGCTACATATGACCTCGACGGTGTTCCCGCAGGTACTTATGTATCACCTAACGTGGTGAATCCCGATGGAACATACGGTGAGGTGCTTTCAGGTAAGGACACCAACGATGGTATGTGGGGCACAACCTTAGGCAACATGTATGCCAAGCAGATGGAGAAAAATGGCCGCAGCCGCTCTAACCGTGCTCTGGCAAGTGCTTATCTGGCCATCACCCCGATTAAGGGCTTGACTTGGAAGACTTTGGTGTCATACGACTACACCGGTGCCTCTGGCAACAACTTCTCTGGTGGTATTGAGCGCTGGAACATCGTCGACGGCAAATATATCAACGTCACGAAGGGTACCAATGCCTACGTGAACCCCGGCGATAACAATGCTTATAGCCTCAGCATCTGGAACAACGACGGACAGACGTTGGATATCCAGAATACGCTGACCTACAACTGGAGCAACGACATTCACAACCTGACCGTCATGCTTGGTAATGAGGTTTCACGTTGGTATGGCCAGAATGCTTCTGCAGGTGCCAAGGGATTCCAGAGCAAGGACATCCGCAGTATCGCCCTCAACACAGGTGAATATCCAGTAAGTGCTGGTGGTTCTCTGCCACTGGAGTCACGCGGTATCTCTTACTTCGGACGTCTGGCTTACAGCTTGATGAACCGCTACAACCTGACAGCAACCATCCGTCGTGACGGTAGTTCTAACTTCGGTGAAGGTAACCGTTGGGGAACATTCCCCTCTGCCGCCGCTTCTTGGCGCATCTCTGAAGAGCCGTTTATGAAAGATAATATCAAGGGTCTGACAAACCTCAAGCTCCGCGTCGGTTGGGGACAAACTGGTAATGCTGGTGGTATTGGTGGTAAAGGTGTCGCAGGACTTCTTATGACCAACGTTAAATACTCTTACTATGCACTTGGCCAAGGTATGGGTTCACCTTATACTCCTGGATCTTACTGGGTACCTGGTTTCTACGCAGGTCTGGTGGATACCAATCTGAAGTGGGAGACCAATGAACAGATTAACTTCGGTCTTGACTTAGGTCTGCTTAATGGTGACTTGAATGTTACTTTGGATTACTTCATCCGCACAGCTAAGGACCTGCTTTTGGATCGTCAGGTACGTCCTTCTACTGGTTTCTCAAGCGTTTACACCAACTACGGTGAGATTGAGAACAAGGGCTTTGAGTTCAGTGTTGCCTACAACAAGCAACTGACTCAGGATTGGGGCATCAATGTCCAGCTGACAGGTTCTACCTTGAAGAACAAGGTAAAGAAAATGGGTGAGCCCGTTTACTATACGAACTCTGACTCTTCCGGTCAGGGAACTGGTGACGGTTCTAACACAGGTGCCGTGGGTGCTGCTTCTGGTTACTTCTGGGGCAACCACTCCATCACTATGGAAGGTGAAGCTGTTGGTTCATTCTATGGCTACCGCTGCATTGGTATCTATACCAGCGAATCGCAGTTCTCTGAAGAACACGATGTTTACGTTTATGATGAAAAGACTGGCGAGCAGAAGTTCAACCCAGACGGCACACCTGTTACCAAGAAGGGACTCCGCTACCCAGATGATACTGCCGGCAAGACACAGCTTGGTGACTACATCTTCGAGGATGTGAACAACGATGGTATCCTGGATGAGAAGGATATGGTTGTGCTTGGCAACGGTTTCCCCGATCTCAACTTCGGTATTACACTCGGTGCCACTTATAAGAACTGGGATGCTTCTCTGTATATGTATGGTGAGCTTGGCAAACAGATCTTCTCTTATTCTGCCATGCGTCTGAGTAACATGTTCGCATCTGACGATGGTACGACTCCTCGTATCCTGCAGGAGGTTGCCAACAATGCTTGGTCAACTGATAATCCTAATGCCGAGTACTCTCGTCTGTCTATTCAGGATCAGCATCATAACATGCGTGCATCTGACAAGTGGGTGAAGAACGGCGACTTCCTCCGTATCGCCAACCTGCAGATTGGTTACACCCTGCCACGAGCTATCGCACAGAAGCTTTTCCTCCAGAGCGCACGTATTTCTCTCTCTGTTGCCAATCTGGCTACTATCTCTGGATACAACAAGTACGGTGATCCCGAAACTGGTGGTAAGATTCTCGTTACAGGTCTTGACACTGGCCGTTACCCGATGCCTCGTACCTATACTCTTGGAGTCAACGTAACATTCTAATGACAGAACTCTCAAAAAAAGAAATAAACAGTAAATATAAAATCGTAATTAATATGAAAACAAGATATTTCATTTTCGGAACTGCGCTGTGCAGCGTGATGGGCTTAGGCCTGACATCCTGTGACAACGACAAATTCCTCACAGTGACGCAGACCGAGCTTCTTGCATCAAGCGCAATGTTTGAGAGTGATGACAATGCGAAATCCGCTCTCACAGGTTGCTATGACCTGATGCTGCCGAGTGGCACTGCCGGCCACAATGGAGACCCCTTCAAGCCATATGTATTCACGACTTCTCACCCCACAATGGATTCTCAGGCTTCTGGTTGGGACAAGGCATTCTGTGTACAAGGCTGGAACGCTCAGACCACTGAGCTGAATGATGGTTGGAAGCATGCCTACGCTGCCATTTCGCGCTGCAATGACTTCCTTTCCGGACTCGCCAATGCTGAAGGTCTTTCTGAAAACGTCAAAAGGCATCTTGAAGGAGAAGCCCGAGCTCTCCGCGGCTATCAGTTCCATTGGCTGGCAACAACTTTCGGACGCGTGCCGATGCTGGGTACTGGTGAAAACTATACAACAGCTCCCCAGAAGGCTCGTGCAGAGACTCACAAGGAAATGTGGGACTTCATTATTGAGGACTTCAAGGCTGCAGCTGATCTTCTTGACTGGCAGCCATTAGACGGACAATATGGCCGTTGCACCAAGGGTATGGCTCTCGCTTACCTGGGCGACTCTTACATGTGGCTCTCATACCGCACAGGCGAGGATCACTATGCCGAGGCCAAGGCTGTTTTCAAGCAGATTATCGATAGCGGTACCTACGAATTGAATCCTTCTTTCTCTACCCTTTTCGATGCCGATGAGGCTTGGGGTAAAGAAGCTATCTGGCAGGTTATCCTGAATGAAGGTCCAAACTGGGGTAGCTGGGATGGCTCAGTATGGTCAGAGGCTCACGGTTGGGTAGGATTCTATTATGGTGCTCCCGCCAATGGAGCCTGGGGAACCTACGCTTGCTCATATGAACTCTATGATGCTTACGAGAACTATCTCAATGATCCTGTTTATGGTAATGCATTTGACAAACGTCGTGATGCTTCTCTTGTAACTGCTTCAATGAGTGAGGAATTACTGAAGAGTTTTGGCAAGGACGATTTGGGTGATGAGATCGTAAAGCGCTGGCAGCAGAGATTTGTTCCAAAGGCTTGGGTGGCTAGTCCTGACAATGCTCAGTATATAGAGGGTAATACAAAGAAGGCTTCTATTGACCGCAGCGATGAAGGAAACAACGTCATTACTTACAACCCAAATTGCCCGATTGGTTTCAACCCCTTTGCACAGGAGTGGGTAGGCTACAGCACCCCACATAGAGAGAAGGGTGATATCCAGCCGACCGTATACTCTACCAAGCACTGGCGTAATGGCCGTGGTACTCACTGGTCGGGTGACCAGTGGCTTCCTGACCATATTTACATGAAGCGTTATGCCAATGTGCTGCTTGACTATGCAGAGTGCTGCTTCCGCACTGGTGACGAAGCTGAAGGCTGGAAGTATGTCGACATGATCCGTAATCGCGCATTCGGTAACCTTGAGGTTGGTAAGAGTGCTGAGCTGACCCAGAAGTTCACTGGCTACTTCAAGTGGTGTGCAACTTACTATGCTGATAACGGTTTCGGTAAGTGGATCTCTTCTGATGAATATCCTATCCCCTTCAATGAAGAGACTGTAAAATTCCCAAGTGCTAAGGAGTACTACACTATGCTCAAGAGCGTAAAGGGCTTTAGCTCCGAGGTGTGGAAGATTGCTGTCAACGAAGAGCGCCGTAAAGAGTTCAATGCAGAGTGGAGTTTGAAGACAGACCTTCAGAAGTCAGACTATCTCGTGGATCACATGGATCATAACTATCCGAAGAACTATCCTGGTACCCATGAGACAGGTATCGAGCAGATCTATCAGTGGCGTACCTATCGTAACTTCGACTTCGATATCAATAAGATGGATATGCCTATCCCGCAGGATGAGCTGATTAAGAATCCGCTTTGCGACCAGAACGAAGCTTATAGATAAAATTGAAAGCTACAATTAATCTGGTTAGTTAATAATAGCAGTTAGTATTAGACACATTGTTTTGATTAAGATGGTGCCGCGTTGAGACGACGCGGCACCTTAGTTAAATAAGATGTAAGTCATTTAAAACCGTCGATGAAACGATACAGCTATCAGATTGCTTCTGTAATATTGGCAGTTGCTATATTCTGCCTATGGTACTTCAAATATCCCCATATCCTGTCAGTACGTGAGCAGTCGTCATTGTTCATCTGGGACTGGACATATGTAGAGGATCGTTTGTCAATGCCGTGGGGCTGGGCCAATCTGCTGTGGTCGTTCATTGAGCAGTTTTTCTTCAACGAGGCATTAGGCGCAGCCATCATGGCCACCCTCAGCCTTCTCACCCTATGGCTCACTTGGCTGTTGCTGAACCTGCCTACACGTCGCCTCAACAGCCAATGGCGTATCTACAGTTTCTTTTTGGCACTGATTCCTGCGATAATAGTCTGCTACCTGCCCCTCCACCCGCTTGGCGGTACAGAAGAAGAGATGCAGTACGACTATCTCATCCGCAAAGGCGACTGGCAAGCCATCATCGACAAATACAACAACCAGAAGCCCCTATCCATGTCGTGCAACAGTGCTGCTGTCCTGGCCTTCTTCCAGACACAGCAGATTGACCAGCAAACACTGGTTACCAACATACCCACTACAAAGCAGATACTTAGCGGGCGCAGTGCCGCCTTTATCATGAGCGATGTATATATGCTGACGGGACTCCTCAGCCTGTCACAGCGCTGTGCCTTCGAGGCCATGGAATCCATCGAAGACTTCAACAAGAGCGGCCGTTCACTGGTACGGCTGACAGAGTGCAGTCTGATCTACGGACAAACAGAACTGGCCTTGAAATACATCTCCTTGTTAGAGAAGACCGTGTTCTACCGCAGATGGGCACAACAAATGAGGCCACTGGCAGAGCACCCCGAGTTGATAGACGGCCATCCTTCATTCGGAAAACTGCGCAAACTCAATGAGGAAATGAAGGACACATTCTTCATGTAAGGACGATAAAAGAAGGTGAAGACATGATTTACAATAAAGGGTGTAAGATGATCAGCAAAAGCGTTGCCATGTGGACGATACTTCTCGTCATCATATTTGCCGGTTGCACCTCGCAGCCCCAGAATATTCAGGAATCAAAGGAACTTCCTAAGATATATCCCGACTACATCGGGGTGACTATCCCCATAGGCATCGCTCCGCTGGACTTCGCAATGGCCGATGACAGTGTGACTACAGTCGATGTGTTTGTGAAGGGCAAGGGAGCAACAACATTACATGCCAATGGCCGATATGCAGACTTCATCATCGACGAATGGCACCAACTGCTCAAAGAAAACAAAGGCGGACAACTGACTGTCAGTGTCTGTGCTGAGAAAGATGGCCGTTGGACCCGTTACAGCGACTTCACTATCTTCGTCAGTCAGGAGCCCCTCGGCGAATGGGGCATCACCTACCGTCGTATTCCTCCAAGCTACGAGATCTACAGCCACATGGGAATCTTCCAGCGCGACCTGTCGACTTTCGACGAGACGCCTCTATTGGAAAACCGTCAGATGATCGGTACCTGTCTGAATTGTCATACTGCCAATCGTACAAATCCTGATCAGTATGTATTCCATGCTCGCGGAGACCATGGTGCCACCATCATACACCGCAACGGAAATGAGGAACTTCTGCAATCTCGCAATGACTCCCTTGGAGGAGCCATGGTTTACCCCTATTGGCATCCTGGAGGCCGTTACTGTGCTTTTTCCACAAACAAGACGTCACAGATGTTCCATACCGCCAACCCGCTGAAGCGCATTGAGGTATACGACTCTCAGTCGGACGTGTTTGTCTACGACACAGAGACGCGAACCATTCTCCGTGACACCCTCATCATGAAGAAATATTGGGCAGAAAACACACCTGCCTTCTCTCCCGACGGTAAATGGCTCTTCTTCACTACAGCCAAGCGACAGCTCTACCCTACTGACTATGATCAGGAGAAATACAGTCTCTGCCGCGTTAGTTTCAATGAGGAAACAGGACATATCGGCACAAAGGTAGACACTCTTATCAACACTCTCTCGACGGGCAAGAGTGTCAGTTGGCCACGCCCTTCTTATGACGGACGCTTTCTGATGTACACCCAAGCCGACTATGGCTATTTCACGATATGGCATCCTGAGGCAGACCTCTGGCTACTCGACTTGGAAAGCGGAATGGCACGCCCGATAAGCGAAGTGAACAGTCACCGTGCAGAAAGCCTTCACAGTTGGAGCACAAACAGTCGGTGGTTCCTCTTCACCAGTCGTCGCGACGATGGTCTTTATTCGCGCGTGTACCTTTCTTATATTAACAACCAGGGAGCAGCCACCAAACCCTTTCTCCTACCCCAACGTGACCCCAAACAATTCTATCGCAGGCTTATGTACTCTTACAATACCCCCGACTTTACGTCGAAGCCCGTAGACACCAATCCGCCTCACATGATGCATCAGCTCATGCAGGGGAACCGCATTTCTACGAACATTTCAAAATAGCACTCCATACGGAGTGAGAGAGAGCAGAGTCCTACACTCAGCGGTGCTTGTCGAACTTATGGAGGATGAAATTGAAGGCCTCAAGACCAACGAGTACGAGGAACGTTGCCGCTGCCGCGAGGATATACATGCCACCTCCGCAAGCAAGACCGATGGCAGCCGTCACCCATAATCCGGCAGCGGTGGTCAGTCCGCGGACCACATTCTCACTCTTGTGGAAGATAATCGTACCAGCACCAATGAAACCGATGCCGGAGACGACCTGTGCCGCCACGCGCGACACATCCCAACGATGCTCCGGGGTATGCATGGCTCCCTCAAAGCCATAAGCAGAAACGACCATGAACAGAGCCGATCCAAGAGCCACGAGAAAGTGGGTGCGGAAACCGGCTTCCTTCGCCCTATACTCACGTTCCAGTCCTATGGCTCCACCCAGTAGGGCTGCAACAAAGATGCGGAGTACAAACTCCCAAGTCATATTATCCATAATTCTTATAGTATTTTCTTGTAACAACGATGGCGACGGATGAGTTTCGATTCCAGATACTGCCATTGCGAGAGTACACCCTCGTTGGTCTCCATCATCGGCCCCGTTACAGCCCACTCAAAGCCATACTGCTGGAACTGTCGGATAAGATCATCGAAGATCAGTCCGTTGGCACCTTTCGCACGGTACTCTGGCAGCACTCCGATAAGCAGGAGGTCGACGACAGGTGTCTTGTGCCATTTGAGGATCTTCAGCAGGTTCCACCAGCCGAAGGGGAACAACCGCCCATCGCGCGTCTTCTGCAGAGCCCTGGAAAACGAAGGGAAGGTGATGCCGAAACCTACCAGACGGTCGTTGTCGGAACTATCAACGACACCCGTCACCAGATTCAAGTCGGCTATCTTGATGTAGTTACCCACCAGCAGGTCTATCTGTTTGTCAGTAAGCGTACAGAAACCGTAAAGGTCTTTATAGGTAGTGTTGAGCAGATTGAATATCTCGTGGGCCTTTCCTTCCTTCAACAGCTCATGACGGGAGAATTTATGAACACGGAGGTTATAGCGCCGGCGTACCATCTCTGTCACCTTGGCAAACTTCTCAGGCACCACATCCGGCACCTTCACCTTTGCCTCCACCCAGTCATTGGCTTTCTCGAACGTTCCCAGCTGCTCGATGTGTTGCGGGTAGTAGGGATAGTTATAGTTGATATACATCGACGCCAATTCGTCGAAGCCTTCAACGAGCATGCCCTCACGGTCTGTGTCGATGAAGCTCATCGGCCCTACCATCTCCGTCATGCCGCGTTCACGCCCCCACTTTTCCACCGCCTGCAGCAGGGCTGATGACACCTCTGCATCGTCGATGAAGTCGAACCATCCAAACCTCACCTGCCTGGTCTGCCATCGTTCATTGGCTCGGCGATTGATGATGGCTGCCACGCGCCCCACCACCTTTCCTTCTCTCAGCGCCAAGAAGTAGTCGGCCTCGCAGTAGTCGAACGAGGGGTTCTTCTGCTTGTCAAGCGTCGCCATCTCATCGAAATAGAGGAAAGGAACAGCGTTTTCGCAATCACGATACAGATCGTAATAGAATTGGACGAACTGCTTGAGTTCCTTTTTCTTAGCTACTTTTTGTATTTCAACCATCCTATTCAAATCTTGAACATGCTGCAAAGATACAAAGTTTTAGGGAGTTAATGTTGTTATCGTAGTTAAAAGGAGTTAAATCAGAGTGCATCGATGTATTCGTGGAGTTTTTTGTAAAAGGGATGCCGAGTCATGGTCGATGCGTCGCCAAGTATGATCAGTTTCATTCTGGCCCGGGTGATGGCCACGTTCATACGTCGCAGGTCACGGAGGAATCCGATCTGCCCCTCATCATTGGCACGCACCAGCGAAATGAGTATGATGTCGCGCTCCTGTCCCTGGAAGCCGTCGACAGTGTTCACGCTGATCAGAGAACGGTAGGGCTTGAAAAAATCTTTCTTCTTCAACTGTCTGCGAAGGTACTGTACCTGTGCCCGATAGGGTGAGATGATACCCACGTCGAGACGTTCATCGAGGATGCGCTCCTTGCCAATCTTCCGGAAATACTTTTCCAGCACCAGCAGCGTCAGCTCGGCCTCAGCCTTGTTGATCCGCCCGAAGCTCTCACCCACGAACTGCTCTTTAAAAAGTGTGGAGCTCTCACTCCACGAAGAAGTATCAATCCAACTCATGGGAATGTCGAGGTCGAGGATGCTCCGATACTTTACCTCAGGGGCCGACTCCACCTGATTGCCATAGAACCAGTCGGAGGAAAAGCGCATGATCTCCTCGTTCATACGGTATTGCATCTTCAACAGGGTCACCGTCTCAGGCTTGTTCTCCACGATGCGTTCCATAAGTGTCTTACCTAGTCCGCCCTTCAGTGCGGCGATGCTCTTCACCGTCGGAGGCAACTGGCAATGGTCGCCTGCCAGTATCACCCTCGACACCCGCCGGATGGGAATCCAGCAGGCTGCCTCCAATGCCTGGGCGGCTTCATCTATAAATAAGGTGCCGAACTTCTGTCCCTCCAACAGACGGCTGCTGCTACCCACGAGTGTAGAGGCGATGACGCGAGCCTCACCGAAGAGCTGGGCATTGATACGTATCTCGAGTTCAGTTGCACGTTCCTTGAGACGTTCCAGCTTCTGGTGATATTTGTCGTCTCCCCGTTTCCTATGGGCACGCAACTCACGGATAGCCTTACGGATTGACCATAGCAGCTCATAATCAGGATGGGCCTCGAAACGGCGCTCATAGGTGAAAGAGAGCATCTTGTCGTTGACACGGGTGGGATTGCCGATGCGGAGCACGTTGACGCCACGGTCTACGAGCTTCTCGGAAATCCAGTCGACAGCCATGTTACTCTGCGCACAGACCAGCACCTGGCTCTCCCGCCGCAACGTCTCATAGATGGCCTCCACGAGGGTCGTTGTCTTACCCGTGCCTGGAGGACCGTGAACCACCGCCACGTCCTTTGCCTTCAGCACTTTGTTGACGGCCTCTTCCTGTGTGGCATTCAAATAAGGAAATCGCATGGGTGCGAAGCTGAACGTCTCGGCCTTCTGGCGGGTATAGAAGAGGTCTCGCAGATAACCCAGCCGCCCCTTGGCCTTCATCACACGGTCGAGCGCTTCGAACATCGTCTTATAGCTCGTCTCGTCGAAGAACAGTTGGATGCCCACGTTCTCTGCCCCCTGCACGTCTATCAGATGCCCGTCGTCAGGCACAGCCACCACCATACGGTCTCCGTCGACATAGCTGACGGTAGCCGTAAAGTTGAAATACTTAATCTGGTTCTTGTCGTCAACACGGAAAAAGGCCACGGGCCGCCCGAACTCGAAGTTGTGTTCTATCTCGTCGTCGTCACCCTGCCGGAACACCTCCACCACCAACTGGTTCAGCGAGTTATAGTAGCTCCTGCCCATCTTCAGCGGATACCATGCATCACCGCGCTTCACCTTCCGCTGCAGCCCCATCTCCTCGGTCTGCTTGCGAAAGGCCTCCTTCTCTGTCTGATACTCCAGCTGGAGCAGCAGTCGCTGTTGTTGAAGCGCCAATATCGGCGAGTTCTGCTGATTTCCCATGAACTGGCTGCAAAGATAATCTTTTTTTTAGACATAAGTACAAAAGAAACATAAAAAAGCTTCTGTTCTTATGTTCTTATGTCTAAAATATTCGTAACTTTGCACCCAGAATGAAACAGATATTACTGATAAACGACGTTGTAGGCTATGGCAAGGTGGGCATGGGTGCCATGCTCCCCATCCTGTCCTATCTGGGCATTCCCACTTACAGCCTGCCAACGGCTCTCGTATCCAACACGCTCGACTATGGCAAGTTCAACATCCAGGATACGACAGACTATATCCGTGGCACGCTGCCCGTATGGAAGGAGCTGGGTTTCTCGTTCGATGCCGTCTGCACAGGCCTGATGTTCAGCGACGAGCAGGCCAAACTTGTGGCAGGCTATTGCAAGGAACAGGGTGCCCAGGGCACAACGGTCTTCGTAGACCCCATCCTCGGCGACGGCGGGCGCCTTTATAACGGCATGACCGAGCGCCAGGTGGAGCTCATGCGTGAGATGGTCAGCGTGGCTCATCTCACCTTCCCCAACTACACCGAGGCCTGCTATCTAACGGGTACGCCTATCCACATGGAGGGCATCAGCTGGGAAGAAGCCAAGACGCTGCTCGACAAACTGCGCCAAATTGGCTGCAAGTCGGCTCTTATCACCAGCTGCAAGATCGACGGGAAAAATGCCGTAGCCGCCTATAACCACCACGACGGGCAGTACTTCCATCTGGAGTACCACGAGATACCTGGACTCTTCCACGGCACGGGCGACATCTTCTCTGCCGTACTCATCGGCCACCTCTTGAATGGCGAGACGCTGAAAGCCTCCACCCGTACGGCGATGGACACCGTATTCCGTATGATCGACCGCTACAAGGACACCCCCGACAGGAACAAGGGCATACCCGTGGAGAAATGTCTCGACATCCTCAATGCCAACGCTGACCACTAACGATATGCCATCGCCCTTGCATCCCCTCACCACAGACATCGCTCCGCCGGAACGGTTCACCTACCCCTTCTGCTACGAGCCTCATCCGTTGTGCCTGCTGGCTGCAGAGGAGGTGAAACAGGAGATTGAGCGTATCCAGCCCTCAGAGGGGAAGATGTTCGGCGTGCTGGTGGTAGAGGGTGCAACTGTAAACTGTAAACCGTCAACTGTAAACTGTAAACCGTCAACTGTAAACTATTCATTCCTCGCAGCCTACTCCGGACTCCTCGAAGGGCGCAACGACTGGCCCTATTTCGTGCCGCCCGTCTATGACGCCCAAGATCCCAATGGCTACTTCAAGACCCGGGAACGGGAGATTTCGGATCATGTTCGGGGGTACGGGGGTACGGGGGTACGAGGGTGCGAGAATACTCCAGAGGCAGATAAAAAGGATTCTACAGGGGTTGATGGTAATCTCGCGCCACCGCACCCCCGTACCCCCGTACCCCCGAATTCCAAGCAGATGTCCCAAGACCTCCAACTCTGGCTCTTCCACCAGTATCAGTTCCTGAATGCCAGAGGCGAGACCAAAGACCTTGTCGACGTGTGGCAAGACTACCACATTTCGCCTCGCATCCGCAGAAGATTCCCCCTACCGCCAGGCGGCACTGGCGACTGCTGTGCACCCAAGCTCCTGCAGTATGCCTTTATGAACGGACTGAAGCCCCTCTGCATGGCCGAATTCTGGTGGGGACCGTCGCCCAAAGGCATGATACGCCATCACGGACAGTTCTACCCCGCCTGCCGCGGAAAGTGCAAGCCTGTGCTCACATGGATGCTGCAGGGCCTCGACGTCGACCCCAGCCCCGACGAGAACGGCTTCCCACATCTGGAGCCTGAGGTGGTGTACGAAGACGAGGTGATGGCTGTCATCAACAAGCCCGCCGGACTTCTCAGCGTCCCAGGGCGCACCGAAGACTTCTCCGTCGCCACATGGGCACAGCAGCGATGGCCAGGCTCAAAGCCTGTGCACCGCCTCGACATGTGGACACAGGGCATCATCCTCATCGCGAAGACAAACGACGCCTATCACGCTCTGCAGAAGCAATTCACGGAGCACACCATCAAGAAGAAATACCTCGCCCTGGTGGAAGGCGTACCAGCAAAAGAGCACGGCATCATCGACCTGCCCCTGCTCTGCGACCCCATGAACCGTCCGCGACAGGTGGTCGACTTCGAACGCGGCAAACGTGCCATCACCGAGTATAGAGTGCTAACCCCACCCGACCTCCCCAAAGGGGAGGAGTACCTGCCAGAACTTACCACCGCAGGCACTCCCCTCCTTTGGAGGGGTCGGGGGAGGTTCACTTTACTCGCCCTCTGGCCCCATACAGGTCGTACCCACCAACTCCGCATGCACTGTGCCCATCCCGACGGTTTAGGCTGTCCCATCGTGGGCGACGAACTCTATGGCACGAAGGCAGACCGCCTCTGTCTCCAGGCACAGGCCATCACCTTCGACCATCCCACAACGGGCAGGAAGATGCACTTCGAGCTGCCCCCGGCGTTCCACCTATAACACCCCATCCGTATCATCCGTTTTTCAAATAATCATTCATTCAAAATTATTACAATTATGGTTAAGCACATCATTCTCTGGACCCTGAATCCAGAACTCTCCGAAGAGGAGAAGAAAGCCGTCAAGGCAGGTATTAAGGAAGGTTTGGAAGGCCTCGTAGGCAAGGTGCCCGGACTCCTCGACGTGAAAGTCCATGTCGACGGCCGTCTGGCCTCATCGAATGCCGACGTGATGCTCGACAGCACCCTTGAGAGCGAAGAGGCCCTGAAGGGCTATGCCGTCCATCCGGAGCACGTCGCCGTCGCCAACGGCAAGGTACGTCCCTACACCGTCCAGCGCTCTTGTCTCGACTTCGAGATCTGAGTTCTGAAACATTTTTGCGCATAAGACTCTCTTACATGAAATATTCCTCCAAAAGGAGTGGTTTTTTCATGTTTTATTTGTATCTTTGCGTCGGATATGCGTGAGATCATTCATTTCTCGCAGAGCCAGTATTCTGAACAGCCATTCACCAGGCGATGCTTGAAGCCGAAACGGTAGTTATTCATCGACTTGCCCAAGACTGCAGGCGTCGCCCGCTTGGCATCGAAGTAGGCATAGCGGCTGGCGAAGGTGGACAGTATTTCTGAGGTTCCCCACCAGCGGCCCTCACCGTCCTTCGGCTTGCGGAAGGTCTCGTTGATCATCTCCACCAGATCGACGGTCCGCTGGTAAGGCACGTTCTCCTCAATCAGCGTCTGTATCTCATCATCATCCAACCAGAAACGCTCACCTTTATTAAATAGGTATAAGGCCTGGGCATAGAGCTGTCGATGCTCCAGATTGTCTGTGAAATCGATGTTCTTGCCGGCAGGGATGCCAACGCAGACGAATCGGCGCGAACCCGTAGGATCCACCAACGGTTGCAACTGGTTGGTAGTTCCGATGAACGAGGTATAACGTCGATACTGCTTGATGGTCTTGCCGTAAGGCGGACGGAACTTCACATCGGCTGACGACAGCAGATATTTCAGCACAATCTGCTGCGAATTGGTGGTCTTGTCGAACTCATCGATGTTGATGAGCGCAAACGAGGTCAGCGCGATGTTCAGGTCGAACTCGTTCTTGAAGTTCAGCTTGTCGTTATAGTAGTCGCGCAGTTCTGGAGGCAACAGGATCTTGCAGAAGCGTGTCTTTCCGCAACCCTGACGACCTATCAACAGTGGAGTCAACGCATTGCCAGTCAGTTGCTTGTCGCTCTCGCGCCATTGCGCCACCATTCCCGTGAGCCAGAACCTCAGATACTTCTCCCAATGCGGCTGGTCCGTTGGCACTCTGGCGGCAAGTGGTCCGATACGGTCTACCCAATCCCACTCCGGCAAATTGTCGAGCCAGGTGTTCACGGGGTCGTACTGCTCGATGCGGGTGGAGTCGATGAAGCGGTTCACATCCTGATCCCACGACTTCAGTCCCTGCTCGCGGGCCTCGATGGTC
>Ga0310691_10000757_pt1 | contig 55704 bp, 52 predicted proteins | sample 176DNAGHGlowgp2_FD_203887 | JGI IMG/M metagenome (GOLD analysis project Ga0310691, IMG submission 203887) | Sheep rumen microbial communities from Palmerston North, Manawatu-Wanganui, New Zealand - 1766 DNA GHGlow gp2 (v2) (version 2) | ecosystem: Host-associated > Mammals > Digestive system >... | reverse complement strand
CCTCACAAAGAGCCTCATACCTATGGCCCTCTCGTCAAGTTGCGCAGGATAGGGAAGGACGGAGTGAAGTTCAATGTGTTCAAGTTTCGTACGATGTACGCCTATTCTGAGTACTTGCAGACCTATATCTACGAAAACAATGACTTGGATGTGGGGGGCAAATTCAACGACGACTATCGCGTCACCGAGTGGGGACGTTTCTTGCGCAAGACGTGGCTTGATGAGTTGCCCATGTTTATCAACATCCTGAAAGGGCAGATGAAGTTGGTCGGTGTGCGGCCGCTGAGCCAACAGTATTTCGATTTGTACACAAAAGAGATACAAGAACTTAGAATAAAAACAAAGCCGGGTCTCTTGCCTCCGTTTTATGTCGACATGCCCGAGAGCTTGGAGGAAATCCAGGAGAGTGAGCGCCGTTATTTGGAGGCCTATTTGGAGCATCCTTTCCGCACCGATTGGAAATATTTCTGGAAAATTGTCGGAAACATCGTTTTCAAAGGGAAACGCTCCAAATAAAATAATGACAATGTGTGCTTTTTTTGTTGCATTGTTTTATAAAAAAACCTATTTTTGCAATTTGTAATATGTGGTAATCCATTTGCCATGTTTACATTGACATTAGTCCATACTCAAAAGTTTTGGATAAGTGGCTTATTTACAAATAGTTATGACTTCTTGATGTGAGTCAAGATGCGGAAGCTTTACACTTTTTTGAGATGAGTAGTAATACGGAAAACGAAAACTGGACCACCATCATCAAGCCTCGTAACAAGCTTTTTGAGGTGAATCTGAAAGAAATATGGGACTATCGTGACCTGTTGACCATATTTGTGAAGCGCACCATCACGGTGGCCTACAAGCAGACTATCTTGGGACCGCTGTGGTGGATCATCCAACCGGCTCTGACGGTCATCATGTACATGGTGGTGTTTGGCGGCATTGCTGGTATTCCCACCGACGGTGTCCCGCAGCCCCTGTTCTATCTGGGCGGTATCGCCATGTGGCAATACTTTTCCGACTGCTTGGGCAAGACTTCGAGTACTTTTGTCGCTAATGCGGGCATCTTCGGCAAGGTGTATTTCCCACGATTGATTATGCCTTTGTCGAATGTCATCAGCAACTTGGTGCGCTTCGGGATACAACTGGGACTGTTTGTGCTGGTCTACATTTACTATGCCATCATCGGGCAAGCACCAAGTCCCAACTGGTATCTGCTGCTCTTCCCGCTGTTGGTAGTCATGTTGGCGGGTCTCTCCTTGGGCTTCGGCATCATCATCTCTTCGATGACGACCAAGTACCGCGACTTGCAAATCTTGTTCTCCTTTGTTGTGCAATTGTGGATGTACGCTACACCTATCGTTTATCCCTTGAGCCAGGTGATAGGTAAACAAAAGTGGGGAATTGATATTGCAACGGTCATGTGTCTCAACCCCGTGACGCCCATCATTGAGACCTTTAAGCACGGCGCCTTGGGTGCAGGGCAATTCATCGGCTGGGGCTGGCTGGCCTATAGCTTCGTGTTTATGCTCTTCGTCTTGGCTCTCGGCATCCTGATTTTCAACAAGGTTCAGAAGAGCTTTATGGATACGGTTTGAGTCGGTTTGGAGGGGAGACGCAATGCTTGATAAAAAAGACATAGAAACGATGTGTTGACGAGTGGAGGGTGGAGTGAATTGTCGTAGAAGAGTAGTAAGAGTGAAATGATAGATGAATCAGCCCAAGGTATCGATAATCATACCGGTTTATAATGTGGAACATTATGTTGCGGAGTGTGTATGATCATTATAGGAGAATGATAAAAAACAGAAATTATGTCAACAGCAATAGAATTCAATAATATCAGTAAGCTTTACCGTTTGGGCTTAGTCTCCAGCGGCACGCTGAGCAACGACCTGAAACGATGGTGGCAGATGAACATCTTGGGAAAAGAAGACCCTTTCTTGAAGGTGGGTTCGGTGAACGACCGTTCCAAGGCCGCCGATAGCGAATATGTTTGGGCTTTGAAGGACATCGACTTCAAGGTGGAGCAAGGCGATGTGGTGGGAATCATTGGAAAGAACGGCGCAGGGAAGAGTACCCTTTTGAAGCTTCTTTCCAAGGTGACTGGTCCTACCACGGGCACCATTAAGGCAAGAGGTCGTATTGCCAGTTTGCTTGAGGTTGGTACCGGTTTTCATTCGGAACTGACTGGACGCGAGAATATTTACATGAACGGTACCATCCTGGGCATGACCAAAAAGGAGATTGACGGCAAGATTGACGAAATCGTCGATTTCTCGGGTTGTGAACGCTACATTGACACACCAGTGAAGCGTTATAGTTCGGGTATGACGGTCCGTCTCGGCTTCGCCGTGGCGGCCCATCTTGATCCTGAAATCTTGGTGGTGGATGAGGTGCTTGCCGTAGGTGATGCCGAGTTCCAAAAGAAGGCTATTGGAAAGATGCAGGAGGTCTCTCAAGGCGAAGGTCGTACGGTGCTGTTCGTGAGCCATAATATGGAAAGCATCAAGAACCTTTGTAAGTCAGGTGTGATTTTGGAAAACGGTAAAACTATTTTCTTCGGCACGGCGACAGAGTGCGTGAACAAATATATCGATTCAGGTAGGGATGTCTTCCTGACTGAGACCAAGATTACCGATAAACATAGAAAATATTTGCGTTACAAACAAATAGAGATCCTGTCAGCGAGGCTGTTGAATGATTCGCCTTATTTGGCTATGGACGAGGATGTGGTGGCTGAGGTTGAAATGAAACGTAATGAATCCGACAGAAATTCATTTACCCTTGAAATGATGATTGATGATGTCTTGGAAAGAAGAGTAGGTTCATATATATCACCTGTGTGTGAAATTGAAAAAAATCATTTTAAAGCAACGATTAGACTGAAGAATCATAATTTGGCAAAAGGAAAATATTATTTGAATTTTAATGTAGGTTTTAAGGCTGACAACAAACACCAATTTGTTGACTATGATATTGTTTTTGGAGTATTGTCTTTTGAAATTGCCTATGTTCATAAAGATGGCAAAAAAGAACCAATTAGGTTGTGGCGTGATGATTGGGGACACTGCCAGTTCCATGAAGGGGAACTATATTTATCGTGATGATTTTTTTATTATAAAAAATGTTTGATCCCCCACTTTTTTCAATACTGATTGCCAACTACAACAACGGCCGCTATCTTCAGGAGGCCATTGATAGTGTGTTGGAGCAGACCTATACGAATTGGGAGGTCGTGCTGGTTGATGATGTGTCGACGGACAACTCATGCGACATCTATGCCAAGTATGCAGATGACCCGAGGTTTAGGATTTATTATAATGAAAAGAATAGTGGTTGTGGATATACCAAACGCAGGTGCATCGAGTTGGCGAAAGGTGAATTGTGTGGCTTTCTCGATTCTGACGATGCCTTGATGCCGCAGGCACTCGAGGTGATGGTGAAGGCCCATACTGAGCATCCCGAGTGTTCGTTGATTTACTCCACATGCTTTCGCTATTCAGGCGACAGGAGTGCAGAGATGCCGATCTGGGATTTTATTGGCACCATCCCAGAAAATTCTGATTTTTTGATATACCAAAAGAAATTGGTTTCGCACTTTGTTACTTTCAAAAAGTCGTATTATGAAAAGACAACTGGAATGGATCCGTGGTTGCGTTGCGCCGAAGACCGGGATTTATATTACAAGCTTGAAGAGGTCGGTAAGTTGCTGCATCTGCCATTGCCTTTGTATTATTATCGTGTGAATAACGATAATTCGGTTTCCATTGGTACCAGGCAAAAGGATATCTATGCGCATCATTATGGTGTTTGTGCCGACTTGAACGCCATCTGTCGGAGGATGGGAGGCGAGCTGTTCAATCGTCACAAAGAAGCATACCTGAGGTACATGAGGGAGATTTTGAGAGTTTATTACGCCTCAAATCTGTATGAGCTTCCAAAATTCGTCAAGTATTGTTATTATTATATTAAAGGCAATGGCTTTTCGTTGCATTCGTTGAGCCATGTATGGAAAATCCATAAAGGTAGATAATTGTACAAAATCCCAATCATCTTTGCCATCGACAATCATGTAGGGATGTAATTAGGTATTATCTATAATTTGTTGAAGTTAAGTGCATGTAAAAACATTTTTTAAAGGATATTGAGTTATGTGCGGAATAATGGGGGTTTTGGAACGTCGTGGCTCTGTAGATGAAACCGTTTTGCGGAAGATGCAAGAGTCGTTGAGGCATAGAGGGCCTGATGATTCTGGACTTGAAGTGTTCAATTTGAAAGATTCTTCTAAAGAAAGCCAAGCGTGTCAACTTGGAGTGGCGTTTGTTCGCTTAAGTATCCGCGATTTGTCTCCAACCGGTCATCAGCCAATGTGGGACTCTGAGAAAAAAGTATGCATTGCCATGAATGGCGAGATTTATAATGCGGATGAGTTGCGGTCGGAATTGGACGATGTCAGCTTTGTTGGCACTTCAGACACCGAAGTGTTTTTGAATCTATATTTGAAAAAAGGGCTGGAATACACTTTAAAGAATGTGGATGGTATGTTTGCCATATGTCTTGTTGATTTGCAAAATCAAAAGGCATATCTGATTCGTGACAGGATAGGGGAAAAGCCATTGTATATTTATGAAAACGCGGAAAGTGTACTGTTTGCTTCTGAATATAAGGCGTTTTATTGTTACCCGGGTTTCAAGGTCGTTCTTGACGAAGAAGCGTTGTCGGAGTATTTGCTGTTTCGCTATCCTGCGGGTGGACGAACGTTCTTAAAAGGGGTATGGAATCTTGCTCCTGGGAGTTATTTGGAATTGTCAGCTACTAGTGTTAGTCATCATGTATATTGGGAGTTGCCAAAGTCTTATGATAATCAAAAGAGTTTCGATGACAATAAAGAAACGCTGAAAGAGCTAATTCTAAAAAGTGTTAAGCGCAGATTGGCCTCCGATCGTCCAGTCGGTATCCAATTGTCGGGAGGAGTGGATTCTTCTTATCTGTGTTCAGTCGTGAAAAACGATTGTAAGAAGGATTTGGAAACATATAGTATTGTGTTGGATGACGAACAATTGAATGAGCAACCATATATTGAGAAGGTTGAAGATCATCTTAAGCTGAAATACCACCATTTTCGCTATCAATCTTCCGATTTTCTGAAATTGTGGAAACAAACAACATATTATTTTGAGGCCCCAATGAATCACGAAGGTACATTGGCACTCTTGCAACTGAACCAAATGGCAAGCCAGCAAGTGGCGGTTATGTTATGCGGGGATGGCCCAGACGAGTGTATGGGAGGGTACGAAAGGTTTTATAAGATGGATGGCTTAATGAGAAGAAGTAATGGCTTGGCATGGTGGGGAGTGAAACTGAAACATTTATTGTTGGGTGACACCCAATATTTGTCTAAAGATAGATTGTTTATTTCGTTTTCCCGATTCATTGGGAATGCAGATATCAAGGGATTAAGGCCAAAGCAATTTAGGTCGGATATTAGGAAATCGCTCCGTGCTCGCCGAAAAATAATGCAAAGATTCGGTCGAGAACAAGGCATGAGGAGATATTTGAATTACGAGATGGCAACCTATATGCAAGAGATCCTGATGCGTACAGATAAGGCATCAATGGCTTCTTCATTAGAGGTCCGAGTCCCGTATCTTATGCCAGAACTATTGGAGTTTCTACAGACGGTTCCGGAAAGGCAACTTGTTGATTATCGTTCCAAGATGATGTATGGTACAAAAATGATACTGAAGAGCCTTTGTGAGGATGTGTTTGGCGAAGAGTTTACATATAGATGGAAAGAAGGGCTGAGTGTGCCGACAAAGGACCTCTTTGGCGATAACCATTGTAGGGAGTATGTTGAATCTTCATTGTTGCCAGGGATAAAAAAAAGAGAATTGATGGATTATGAATATGTGCTGAAATTATGGAGTAGAGTTAAAGATGATAGGAAGGTGCAAGGGTCCAACATTCAGGCGCTATGGTGCGCCCTCTCGTTTGAATTGTGGGCTCAAATGTATTTGGATGGTTCTCCGTTTAATGGCGCGTCATTCAATAATAATTGTAATAATTGAGAAATGATGAACAAGATACCAATCATCTTTGCCATTGATAACAATGTGGTTGTCCAGTGTGGCGTAACTATTACCTCTTTGCTGTTAAATGCTAAAGAGGATACATTTTATGACTTTTATGTGCTATATGAGTCTCAAAAACTGCCAGAAGATTGTAGGAATAGGTTAAAGGAAGCTTTCGCATATAGTAAACAATGCAGTATTAATTTTGTGGAGGTCGTTGAGGACTATTCGGGGGTTAATGTCATTGGAGAGACGCTTACCGTAGCGACCTATTATCGTCTCTCCATCCCTTCCTTGTTCCCCCAATTCGACAAAGTCATTTATGCTGACATTGACATGATTTTCCAGCAAGACTTGTCGGAATTGTATCAGTCGTCCTTGCAACATAATGAGTTGCTAGCTGCTGTTTTAGATTTGGCAATTGACGACAAGTTTTATTTCCCTTCAACTTTTCCTCAGAAGATAGGGAAAACTGTTAAGGATTATTTTAATGCGGGTTTTTTGGTGATGAACTTGAAGCGGATGCGAGAGGAGAACGTCATGGAGGAGTTCAATCGTCATGCCAAAATCAAGTATGACCAAAACGATCAGGATGTACTGAACGTGGTGTGCAAGGATCGAGTGCAACTGCTGCCCTCCATGTATAACTTCCAGCTGAACCATTTCTCCAATTATATGTGGGGACGGAGCAAAGCGGATATCAGTTTTGGCGAGTTGTTCAAACATGCCACTCTGCACTATACTTGGAAGCATAAGCCATGGAACTCGTTGGAGTGTGTGGCCTACGATACTTGGTGGCATTACTACAAGATGTCGCCTTTCTATGACGATATGGTGTATTTCAAACGACAGTATGAACAAATCGAAGCTTCTAGAAACGATTATCACAATAAAAATACCAAGACCTTAATAATACAGCTTTTGGGAAGGATGAAAAAAGGGTTTAAAGGTATGTTCGGTAGATAGTTAGCAGCGATGGATAAGATTAAATATTTTGGCAGACCCTATTGGCATAGGAAGTATGTTGCGTTGTTGGAGAAGACACACTCAGAGAAATTGAAATGGGAACTGGTAAAAGAATTATATTATTCTGTCACGGGGAAATGGCTGGATTGGAATAATCCTAAGGATATTAACGAAAAGTTGATGTGGCTTAATAGGTATGACACCAATCCATTGAAAACGAAATGTGCCGATAAGTATCTTGTAAGAGAGTATGTAAAAGAAAAAGGACTTGAAAAAATTCTTATCCCATTGCTTGGCGTTTGGAATAGTGAAGAGGAGATAGATTTTAATTCATTGCCTAATAAGTTTGTTTTGAAGTGCAATCATGGTTGTGGTATGAATATCATTTGCAAAGACAAATCTTTGCTAGATGAGGAAAAGGTAAAGTCTCAATTGGGTACATGGATGAAGTCGGATTATAGTTCGGTATTATTTGAGACTCACTATAAAGATATTACACGGAGAATTATTTGCGAACAATTTATTGATGAGTATGCTGATGATGCAATAGTTGATTATAAATTTCATTGTTTTGAAGGCAATGTTCATTCTTGTTTGGTGTGTTACAATAGGAATGAGGGTCTGTGTTTAGATAGCTATTCAAAAGATTGGGAAAGATTAGATGTTATAAAGGATGAGTTTCATCTGAATCAAAGATGGATTGAGCGACCAAAATGTTTAGACGAAATGATGAAAACTGCATCTGAGTTAAGTAAAGGCTTTAAATATTGCCGTGTTGATTTGTATGAAATAGATGGTGATGTTGGATTTGGAGAGTTGACTTTTACACCTGCTGCGAATATGATGACATATTATAAGCAGGAGTTTTTGGATGAGTTAGGAAATCAAATCATGCTGTTTTGATTTTTGGCGTTTTTGTATGAAAAAGCTTTCTTTCATCCTTCCGTGTTACAACGTTGAACGTTACATCGCCGACTGCTTGAATAGCATCTACGCCCAAGGCTTGCCCGAAGACGAGTTTGAGGTGATATGTGTGAACGACTGCTCGACGGATGGGACGCGAAATGAGATTGTTGAGATACAAAAGCAACACTCCAACCTGGTTTTGCTTGACCAGCCAACGAACATGTACTCGGGTGCAGCACGCAACCGAGGCTTAGAGGTGGCAAAAGGGGATTACATTTGGTTCGTGGATTCCGACGACATGGTGAAGCCGAATGTGGCAATGCCTCTCCTGGAAATGGCATACGCCAACAATTTGGATGTCTTGCTGTTTAACTATGACGAGTTCTCGGACGGCCATTATGGGACCTTCCACGAGATAAATGATATTTTCCGTGATGCCGAAGTGATGGAGGGCGGTAGCTTTGTTGAGCGTGAGTTTGGATGCAACTTGAGCCGGCTCTCTTTGCTTTGGCTTCGTATGGTCAAGCGCTCGTTGATTGAAAAGAACCACATAAGGTTTTCTGACCTGTATATTTCCCAAGATGGACCGTTTGTATGGGAATCGTTGCTGATGGCTGACCGTGTGAAGTCCATCTCAGAGCGATGTTATTGTTTTAGGGCAAGTGCCCAATCCATAACAGCAAACAAAAACACTGCGAAAAAGGCGGCTGTTTGGTCGTTCCAATATCCGTTCCAGATACAAGCGGTAGGGGAGAGACTGAATCATCGTGTTCCCAAAGGCGTACTGGCCTGGTTGGAACAGGCTGTCAGATACGAAGTCAACCAATACGCTTTGCGTTATCTGCATTTGCCGGAGGAAGAAAAGCCGAAATACTATCAGGCCATGCGTGCCGAGAAGGAATGGTATGGCCGCTTTAAAAAATATCTGTCGAGGAAAAACAGGGTTTTATATCATGCCAGCGCATTGGGAGAAACCGCGTTCTGCAAAGTAGCCATGGCACTTGCGAAATGATTGAATTATGGAAGAAGTAAGGTTGATAGAACTGCCGAAGATAGGTGACCGTCGTGGCAACCTTTCTGTCATTGAGGATAAGAACCATATCCCTTTCGAAGTCGAAAGGACTTTCTGGATTTATGATGTGCCGGGTGGCGAGTCGCGTGGCGGCCATGCCTACCGTTCTACAGAGGAGTTTATCGTGGCCTTGTCGGGCAGCTTCGACGTGGTGCTTGACGATGGCAAGGAGCGCAAGACCTTTTCCTTGAACCGCTCCTATTACGGACTCTATGTCCCTAAGATGATTTGGCGAGAGATGACCAATTTTTCGACCAATTCGGTGGCTCTGGTGCTTTCCTCCACGGAATATGATGCCGCTGACTATATCCGCGATTACGAACAATTCAAGAAGATGAAGTCATGAAGAAGCCGACGGTCTACGATTGCTCAGTGGTGGAGTTGGGAAAGATTGAGAACAACCAGGGAAACCTCACGGTGGTTCAATCGAATCAGAATGTGCCCTTCGACATCAAGCGGGTGTTTTATCTTTACGACATCCCTGGAGGAGAAGCCCGCGGCGCCCATGCCCATAAGGAATGCCATCAGTTTTTGGTGGCGGTGAGCGGGTGTTTCGAGGTGGCGCTTGACGATGGAGTCAATAAACGTACGGTGACGCTGAACCGCCCGTTTTATGGCTTGCATATCCCTCCTGGAATATGGGCAGCGGAGCAAGGGTTCTCTTCAGGCTCGGTTTGTCTGGTGTTGACATCGGAGACGTTCAGTGAAGAGGATTACATAAGGGATTATGAGCAGTTCAAAGCCTATAGAAGTTAATAAAAACACCAATGAACCAAAATGATGGAAATCCTTGAGTTGTCCTCCAACGAGTACGGCCAGATTTTTGACCATCCATACCATGTGTTCAATGGCGCCGCATTTTCGGAACTGAACAAGCACAAGTGTGAAGGCTTGCATTATCTTGCATTTAAGGATTCGAAAGTCAGGCTGGGATTGGTTTTGGGAGAACGGGATGGCGTGTTGTGCAGTCCTTTCTCGGCACCGTTTGGTGGTTTTTCTAGCCTTCGGACTGTTGATGTTGAGGCTTACGAGGAAGCAGTCATGGCTCTAAAACAATATGCCGATGAGTATCGTATGCCTGTGAGGATTTCATTGCCGCCTGCTTTTTATGGTGAATCACATATCAGCAAGAGCTTTTCTGCATTGCTGCGCGGTGAGGCTCGCATTCTCTACTCCGACTTGAACTATCAATATAGGTTAGAGCATTTTGAAAACTTTGAGAAAAATCTTGAAAGGAATGCCAAGAAGAACTTCCACAATGCATTAAAAAGCAACTTTGTTTTTGAGCCACTAAATAGTGATAATCAAAACGAAGTGGCCCGTGCCTATGAAGTGATTCGAAAGAACAGGGCAAGCAAAGGCTTCCCTTTAAGGATGACACTTCAAGATGTCCTCGATACGATAAAGGTAATTCGGGCCGACTTTTTTGTCATGAGTTATGAGGGAGTGGATGTGGCCGCGGCGCAAGTGTTTCATGTGTCGGAAGGAATTTGCCAAGTTATCTATTGGGGCGATTTGCTTGAATACTCCCATTTGAGGGTGATGAATTATTTCACCTATAAAGTGTTTGAGCATTATTTCAACCAAGGTCTCAAGATACTTGATATTGGCCCGTCGACGGAAAAAGGAATTCCCAATTACGGATTGTGCTCTTTCAAGGAAAGCATTGGTTGTGAAGTGTCGTTAAAACATACGTTTGAATTGTAATGGAGAAAGTTGAATTGGTGCCTTTCGACAAGCACTTTTTTGACAAGTCGCGGTCGTGGCTCGAAGACGAGGAAGTGAATCGTCTGACGGATACTGGTGAATTGCCAACGGAGTCTGACCGCTTGAAGTGGTTTGAGAGCTTGCCTTCAAGGATGGATTATTTGATTTGGGGCGTGGCTTGCGAAGAAGAACCGATTGGCGCTTGTGGGTTGAAAAACATTCAGGGTTCCAATGCAGAGTATTGGGGCTATATAGGCGAAAAGACCTATTGGGGAAAAGGCTTGGGCTCTTCAATGCTGAAGGGCGTTGAGCGGAAAGCTAAGGAGTTGAACCTGGACGAATTATATTTGACGGTATTGGTGGAGAATAATAGGGCAATTGGGCTCTACAGTAAGAATGGTTATTTCGAGACAGGCAGGACGGATAATCGCCTTACAATGGCCAAACGACTATGATAAAATTCCTTGATTTACAGAAAGTCACCTCTTTGCACAATGAGGAAATCCAAGAGGCTGTCGCCCGTGTGGTCAACAGCGGCTGGTACCTGCAAGGCAAAGAGAACGAGAAGTTTGAAAAAGACTATGCCGATTATATCGGTGCGAAATATGCCGTGGGTTGCGCCAATGGCTTGGATGCCTTGATTTGGATCTTCCGCGCCTATTTAGAACTGGGCGTAATGCAACCGGGCGACGAGGTGATTGTGCCCGCCAATACCTATATTGCCACAATATTGGCCATCACCGAAAACGGATTGAAGCCCGTGCTCGTGGAGCCTCGCTTTGATACCTTGGAAATTGATGACGAAAGGATTGAGGAACGCATCACCCCCAAGACCAAGGCAATTTGCATCGTGCATTTGTATGGTCGTTGCGCCTATACCGAGAAAATCGGAGCGTTGTGTGAGAAGTATCACCTGAAACTTGTCGAAGACAATGCCCAAGCTCATGGCTGTTATGCCCCAACAAACAACTCTAAACTTGCAACTGACGCTCAACTCTCAACTCTCAACCCTCAACTAAAAAGAACCGGAAGCATCGGAGATGCTGCAGGTCATTCCTTCTATCCGGGAAAAAACCTCGGTGCTTTGGGCGATGGCGGTGCCGTGACGACCAACGACAAGGCCTTGGCCGATATGGTCAGAACGTTGGCCAACTATGGCAGCGAACGGAAATACGTGTTTGGCTATCGAGGCCGCAACAGCCGTCTGGACGAGATTCAGGCTGCCGTGTTGGATGTGAAACTGAGGCATCTTGACGATGACAACGCACACCGTCAAGCCATTGCAGCATATTATTATGACAATATCACAAATCCTTTGCTGAAGTTGCCATTTCGACTGAACGATGCACAAAATGTCTATCATATATTCCCCGTTTTTTGTGAAAGACGCGACGAATTGAAAGATTATTTGACTGAAAATGGTGTGCAGACCTTGATCCATTATCCGATTCCGCCCCACAAGCAAAGGTGTTATTCGGAGTGGAACGGAATGGAGCTGCCCATCACAGAGAAAATTCATCGCGAAGAGTTGAGCCTGCCCATCAGCCCGGTTTTGACGATGGAAGAAGCCAAGCAAGTGGTGGAATTGCTAAATGCATGGAAATGATGGAGAATCCATTGGTTTCGATAGCGGTAATCACCTATAACCAGCAAGAGTCTTTGCCTAAGACGTTGGATTCATTGTTGGCTCAAAAAGTGGACTTTCCGTATGAGATTGTGGTGGGTGAGGATTGTTCGACCGACAATACCCGAGAGGTGCTGAAAGGCTATGTCGAGCGTTATCCTGACATCATCAAGCCCATCTATAACGAGACCAACAAGGGTATTTTGGGCAATTATGTTGCGACGCTTGCGCAATGTAAGGGCAAATATATGGCCGGATGCGCTGGTGACGATTCCTGGAGCGACCCCGAAAAACTGCAGATGCAGGTAGATATCATGGAGCAACATCCTGAGATTGGGCTTGTGTATACCGATGTCATCGTGGACTCAGTGGCTACGCATCAGCAGTTTTATAGAAGATGCCAAGATCCGCAGGACAACCTTTTTACCCAGTTGTTGCATGGCTGCTTTATTACGGCACCAACAACGTGTTATTGCTCGAAACTGCTTCAATATGTGGATTTTGAAGAGTTTCAGAGGCTCGGCTTCATCATGGAAGACTATCCCATGTGGCTGACCTTTAGCTTGCATACAAAGTTCTACCATTTGAAGAGGGCGACACTTAATTATAGGATAGAGCGTAACTTTATCAACGACCCCAAGGCCGTTTCGCTCCATGCGGTCAAGTTTGATGAAAATACCACTGCCATTCGGCTCCATTTCTTAAAGAAATATCCAGGCAAGACCGATTTGACCGAGAATGAAATATTGGATGCGCATAACAAGATTGGCTATTTGGCGGGATTGAACATGAATGACAGAGAGTTCGCCTTGAAGTATGTCAGTCGGATGCACGACAGGACCCCGTATGTGAAACGGCTGACGACGATTTGCAAGTCTCCTTTGCTTTTTGGCATATATCAGAAGTACAGAGCTTTGACAGGCAAGAAACGTTCGGCTTTGGAAATGTATTTTGGACAATGATGTTCTCATGAATACTCCTGTGCTCCTCATCACCTTTAATCGTCCCGACCATACACATCGGGTACTGGAAGCCATTATGGCTGCCAATCCGGAGGATTTGTATGTCTTTCAAGACGGCGCCCGCGAGGGCAATGAGAACGATGCCAAGAAGTGCGCCGAAGTACGACAGGTGGTCGAGGACATGACAAAAGGAAATTCGGTGCGAGTACACACGAACTTCTCTGACAGAAACTTGGGTTGCGGAGCAGGCCCTATGACGGGCATCAGTTGGTTTTTCAATCAAGTGGAGAGGGGCATCGTGATGGAGGATGACTGCCTGCCACATCCTGACTTTTTCGGCTATTGCGAAGCACTGTTGGAGAGATACAAGGATGACGAAAAAGTGCTTTTCATCAACTCCACGCTTTATGACGACCGCTGGAAGTGCCATGCTTCGTATGACTTTTCTCGTTATATGGTGACGGGTGCTTGGGCAGGCTGGCGCAGGACATGGCAAGGCTTTGACTTGGACTTGAAGGAGTTGGATGCTACGGCATTCCGTAAGCATGTCCTTCAACTGACTGGCAATAGCGCAGAGGCCAACTGGTGGTTTTCCATCGTGAAGGAAATCCAGCATGACGAACGTAAGAAGTCGTATTGGGACTACCAAATGCAAATCCATTTGTTCCGCAGCAGTGCCATGACCATCCATCCCAAAGTGAATTTGGTGAGTAACATCGGCTTTGATGGCGCAGGCACGCATACCTTGAGCAACAACGACAACCATGGCGACCGTGCAGTGTTCCCGATTTTGCCTTTGACGCATCCAACGGCTCAAGTGGTCGACAAGGAAAGGGACGCCCGTTGTTGGGCAAAGGCCCAAAGTAAAGGCTGGATGAAGGATGAAATCAGTTATTTATATGAGCGTCTTCTGTGGTCCGATGGTCTTGGCCATACCATCCTGATGCAATACAAGAAAATGAGGGGCAAAGGCATTAATACCAGAAAAGTATGAATGATAAGCCGTTGAAAGTCCTTTCTGTTTGCACTTCTGATTCGGGTGGCGGTGCGCCTCGTGCAGCTTATCGCATCCATCAAGGAGTGCGGGAACTGGGTGTCGACAGCCGTATGTTTGTCAAAGACAAACGCACTAAGGATGCCAATGTTACTGCCTTGGATGAGTTTGTTCCACATAACTCTTTCTACAAGGCATTTGACTGGACCCGTAACAAAGTCAAGAACAAAATTCAGCATTACCGTTGGAACCTTTACCCCGAAAGGGAAAAGATTTTCATGTCCGACCTGCGAGGAACGGATTTGCATGGCGCCTTGAGAAAATTGGACTATGAAGTGCTGCATCTGCATTGGATTAACAATCGCTTTGTTACATTAGAGGATTTGCCGAAGGATAAGCCTGTCGTTTGGACATTGCACGACAGCTGGCCGTTTTGCGGTATTTGTCATTATTTCTTTGAATGCGAGGAGTATAAGTATCATTGTGGATGTTGTCCTTTCCTTCATTCCGAGAATGCAACCGATTTGAGCCATAAAGTTTGGAAAAAGAAAGAGGAAATATATAAAAACCTTGATTTGCATATCGTCACGCCGAGCCGATGGCTGGCTGATTGTGCCAAGCAGAGCGGTTTGTTGGGAAGATTCCCCGTTTCGGTCATTCCGAACTGTTTGGATGTTGAAGCATTTCGTCCCCTCGATGAAAAGGAAATTTCGCCCAGGTGGCGAAAGCTTCAAGAGATTGGCAAGACAAAATCCTTGTTATTGTTTGGCGCAGTTAATGCTGCCACTGATAAGATTAAGGGCTTTGCCTATCTGCTTTCTGCATTGAAACGTTTGGAACAGCAAGAGTATGCTGATGACTTTGAACTGATTGTTTTTGGCGCTACAGAGTCGGAACTCAGCATGGATGTCAAAATCCCTATCCATTATGTCGGTTATGTGGGCAACACGGACGATTTGGTGTCGTTGTATAATCTCGCTAACGTGATGGTGGTGCCGTCGCTGACGGAGAACCTGTCGTGTGCCATTATGGAAAGCCTTTCTTGTGCCACAACTGTTGTCGCATTTAACATTGGAGGCAATGGCGACATGATTGAGCATAAGGTCAACGGCTATCTGGCCAAGGAGAAGGACGATGCCGATTTGGCAACGGGCATCCTGTGGTGCCTTGAAAACAATGAAGGCAACCGATTGGGTAAGGCAGGGCGTGAGAAGGTGATGCAGAATTATACCTTTGATGTGGTTTGCCGACAATATAAAGCGTTGTATGAAAGTTTAATTAAGTAAATAATGAAGCCTCATATTTCAATAGTATCGCCTGTTTATCGTGGTGAGAAAATGGTCGCCGAATTGGTACGCCGCAATGTGGAAAGCGTGAGCACCATTACGGACGATTATGAAATTATCTTGGTTAACGATGCCTCGCCTGACAATTCGTGGGACGAGATTGTGAAGCAGTGTGCTGCCAATTCCAAAGTGAAAGGCATCAACCTTTCGCGCAACTTCGGACAGCATTATGCCATTACCGCAGGGCTGCACTACGCCAAAGGTGACTGGGTGGTGGTGATGGATTGCGACCTTCAGGACCGACCGGAGGAGATCCCCAATTTGTATAGGAAGGCGATGGAGGGGTTCGATATTGTGTATGCTCGGAGGGTGGTGAAGCATGTTGGTTGGTGGAAGCGCTTTTCGAGCGTGGCGTTTCATGCCGTGTTCGATTGGCTGAGCGGCTCGAAGACCGACCCCACCATAGCGAATTTCGGTATCTATCACCACAAAGTGATTGCCGAGTACAACAAGATTCCGCAACAGGCCCGGTCATTTGGCTCGGTGCTTGGTTTGCTTGGCTTCAATATCGGTTATGTGAATGTTGAGCAGGCCGAAAGCGCCAGGGGAGGAAGCAGCTACACGATTCGCAAACTTCTGAAGCATTCGTTTAATATCATCATTTCCAATACAAACCGCCCCTTGCGCATGGCTGTAGGATTGGGTTTTGGTATGTCAATCATCTCTTTCCTGTTGGCATTGTACAATGTAATTGCCAAAATGGTCGGCATCATCCAAGTCAGTGGCTATACCATGACGGTTTTCTCAATTTGGTTTGTTGGCGGATTGCTTCTTTTTGTGATGGGTGTCTTGGGACTTTATATCGGAAAGATTTTTGACCAAGTGAAAGGACATCCGCTTTTTGTGGTGCGTGAAGAGGTGAATATTGATTGAAAAGTTGTAATTTTGCAATCTCATATTATATAATAGACGCATGACAGACCCTAATTTGACATTGACAGGCTATGGCGTTACGTTGCGCCGTTTGATGCACGACAAGATAGAGGTGCTCCGCCAGTGGCGCAACGACCCCAAGATACAGCAATTCATGATTTATCGGGAGCATATCACACCCGAGATGCAGGAAAAATGGTTTGAAAAAATCAATAACGACAACAATTTCTATTTCATCATCGAATACGAAGGCCGCGAGGTGGGAATGATCAACATCAAGGATGTGGATTATGAGAAGAAGACTGGGGAGCCTGGAATATTCATCTACGATGAAGCGCTATGGAATTCCGATGTGGGGATGAGAGCATCGTTTTGTTTTGGCGATTTTGTGTGGAATGACTTGGGGCTGGAAGAGATGTATATCCATGTAGTAGCCTCAAACAAACGGGCTTTGCAATATAATTTGCTGTTAGGCTATAAAATAGTCCCTGGATATGAAGACAAGGAAAACATAATGTTGGTTCAAACGCGCCACAAGGCATTGAATCCGTCTCCCAAAGTGGAGAGAATCAAGAAGGTATTAAGTAAGAATAATAATTAACAAACAACATAGATAAAATACTGAATTATTATGGAAATCAAGGAATTTATCGAGAATTTTGCTGACCAGTTTGATGACACTGATGCTGGTGAATTCACTCCGACAACGGTTTTCAAGGACCTTGACGAGTGGTCGAGCCTCATTGCACTAAGCATTATCGCTATGGTTGACGAGGAATATGATATCACCTTGAAAGGTGATGACATCCGCAACTCTAACACCATTGAAGATTTGTTTAACATCGTTAAAGCAAAGGTATAAGATGGCATTCCTAAGTATTCCACATGTGAAGATACGAGGAATATCGGCATGTGTGCCTTCTACAGTTGAAGAGAATATTGAACTGCCTTTTTATACTTCTCGCGAGGAAGCCGAAAAAGTAATAGAGTCTATCGGTATTGAGCGTCGTCATGTATGTATTGATGGTGTTACTACAACCGATTTGTGTTTTAAGGCTGCTGAGAAACTTTTAACAGACTTAGGATGGGAAAAAGAGAACGTGGATCTTTTGGCTTATTGTACTCAAGACCCGGATTATCTTAACCATCCCAATTCATTTGTGGTACATGATAAGCTGGGACTGCCTAATTCATGTTTGTGTGTAGACTATTATCATGGCTGTCCTGGTTGGGTAACTGCATTAAGTAGTGTGGCTTCAATGGTTGCGGTAAGTGGAATTAAGCGAGCGATTTTACTCGTTGGTGACATGTGTAGCCATGATGCCGGAAAAGGTAATCGTGAAGAGCGTCCCCTTTTTGGAGATAGTGGTACTGCCACAGCAATTGAATTTGATGAAATGGCAAAGCCGCTGCTTTTCAATTTTATTACAAAGAGTGCGGATGGCAAGGCTTTGGCTCGTAGAAATGGCGGATGGAAGCATCCGTTTACGATAGAAACCCTTCAGGCTGACATCGATCGGCGTGAAGGCCGTTTGGCTCCAAAAGATACTACGGACAAGATGGATGGAATGGATGTTTTTTCATTTGCGATAACCACTGTTCCCAAAACGCTCAAGCAACTATGCTCCAATTTTGATGTTAATATCGAAGATATAGACAAATTGGTCCTTCATCAAGCCAATGGTATGATGCTTAAGACCATCGCTAAGAGGATGAAGATTGGTATGGAGAAAGTCCCTTTGAGCCTCAAGGAGTACGGCAACACGACAGGAGCTTCCGTCCCTTTGACAATAGCGAGTCAGTATGGCAAAGAAAAGGAGGGGCATCTTAAAACGCTCGCATGTGGTTTTGGTACAGGGTTGGCTTGTGCATCTGTATATTTTGAGACCGATAACTTGATTTGTCCAGATATGGTTGAATATTGAATTAAATGAAGAAAATTGATCTGAAAAATGTATAATCCATATTCGTTAGAAGGAAAAACGATTTTAGTAACAGGAGCTTCATCTGGTATTGGTCGTACAACAGCTATTGAATGCTCAAAAATGGGAGCTGCAATGGTTGTCACCGCACGAAACGAAGAAAGGCTTAAAGAGACTTTCTTTGCATTGGAAGGTGAAGGGCATCAGATGCTTTTGGCAGATTTGGCTAGAGAAGATGATTTAGATAAATTGGTTAGTGAACTCCCTCAATTGGATGGAATAGTAAACAACGCTGGTTTTACCAAGACTCTTCCATTGCAATTTGTTAAAAGAGAGCAATTGGTTGAGGTACTTAATGTGAATACGGTGGCTCCTATATTGCTTCTTCACAAAACACTAAAAAAGAAAAAAATTAATATTGATTCCTCTATTGTCTTCACTAGCTCAATAGCAGGTTTAGGGTTAACTGCACCTGGTAATTCAATGTACACGAGTAGTAAAGGAGCAATATCCGCATATATTAAGAATGCGGCTTTGGAACTTGCATCGAAGAGGATACGTGTCAATGCGGTTTGTCCCGGTATGGTTAATACTGGTATTTTGGAATTAGGGACCGTCACGGCCGAGCAGTTAGCAGAAGATGAGAAGAAATACCCCATGGGACGATATGGCGAGCCGAGAGATATTGCTTTAGCCATTATCTATTTGCTCTCAAATGCCAGTGCGTGGGTGACAGGGATCAATTTAATTATTGATGGTGGTATTTCATTAAAATAAGCGTATGGCATTTTTAGAAACCAAACACATTGCCTTTAGGGGCATTGCGGCATGTGTGCCCAAAAATATAGAGAAGAATATAGACACCTACCAGAAATGGGGTGACTATTCAAAAGTAAGAAACCTGATTGGCATCGATCAGCGTCATGTTTTTACAGATGGAAGATGTACTTCAGATCTGTTTTATGGGGCTGCAGAGAAGTTAATTGAAGAACTGAGATGGGAAAAATCAGACATTGATGCAATAGTATGTGTGACCCAAACCCCTGACTTCATCCAGCCCCCTGTTGCTTGTATTCTTCAAAACCGGTTGGGACTGAAAGAAGAGTGTTTTGCAACCGATATCCCCCACGGGTGCTCCGGTTGGGTGTATGGTTTAAGTATTCTTTGCTCCCTCATGCAAAATGGTTTCATTAAGAAGGGGTTACTGTTTTCTGGAGATACCGCGTCAAAGGTGGCTTCACCTGAAGATAAGACTACACTCCCGTTGTTTGGAGATGCAGGTACTTGTACGGCACTTGAATATACTGAAGAAGAATCGTCGATTAAGTTTGCCCTTAATACTGATGGTTCAGGGAGTGATAAAATTGTCATTCGTGATGGTGGTTATCGCCATCCGTTTAGCGAGCATACGCTTGATATGATTGACTATGGCGATGGGGTTATAAGGAATAATAACCATATCTTTATGGATGGTATGTCTGTATTTTCTTTTGCAATTTCAAAAGCACCTAAACAGATAAAAGATTTGGTGGAAAAATTCTCCATTAATCAAGAAGAGATAGATTACTACGTTCTCCATCAGGCAAATCTGTTCATGGATGAGAAGATTCGCAGAAAGATGCAACTCCCACGAGGGAAAGTGCTGTATTGTATTGAGGAGTTTGGTAACACAAGTAGCGGGTCTATCCCATTGACTTTGGTCTCAAGAGCAAAGGATGATTTACGAAATAAGCCTTTAAAACTCATTGGAAGTGGATTTGGAGTAGGACTCTCTTGGGCATGCTGTTATTTTGAAACAGATGGAATAATTGTTCCCGAGATAGTAGAAATATAGATTTTGAACAGATAGATTTTGATAATGATGATAAATACATTAGATATAAGAAAGCGCATTCTTGAGCTAGCTTTGAAAGCTGGCCCGAGTGGGGCGCATTTGGGAGGTTCCTTGTCATGTGTCGAGATATTGTGCAGTATCTATGAAAGGATAGATGTCTCAAACAAGTCTGAAAACAGAGACAGGGTGATATTAAGTAAAGGTCACGGTGCGTTAGCCCTATATTGTGTCCTTGAAGCAATAGGCGTTATGACTAAGGATGAGGTGGAAACATTTGAAACGAATGGTACTCATCTTTTTGCCCATGCGAGTAGGAACATTGACAAAGGTATAGAGTTTTCAGGTGGCAGTTTAGGTTTGGGAATATCCTTTGCTGTTGGTGTGGCGATTGCTTGTAAGTCAAAACGACTGACCAACAATATCTATGTAATTGTCGGTGATGGAGAATGTGACGAAGGTGTTTTTTGGGAGTCTCTTGAAACCATTAATAAGTACAAGCTGGACAATATGACCATCATTGTGGATAAGAATGGCATACAGGCAGATGGCCCAACAGATCAAGTGATGGATTTATCTCCGCTGTCTGAAAAACTCGCCTCTTTTGGGTTGAATGTGATGGATGCGGATGGACACTCCGTGGAAGATTTAAAAAATACTTTAAATAAAACCACATTTGGTAAGGCTAAAGCAGTTATTGCGCATACTGTGAAAGGGAAAGGTGTCTCATTTATGGAGAATACCGCAGCATGGCATCATGGAGTAGTAAATCAAAAAAAATACGATAAAGCAATGGAGGAACTTAATGCTTTATGATTATGGAAGAGAAGATGAAATTTAACGCAAAGTTGTTCTCCATGTTTGGAATGAATGGAGCTGTATTTGGAAATGCAGTACCTTTTTATCATGATGCTTTCAGTTTCAAGGTATTGACATCTGATATGAGTTACGGTGCAGGTCTTTCGCGATTTGAGCAGAAATATCCGTCTGATTTTATTGATGTTGGCATTGCTGAGCAGAATATGATGGGAATAACGGCGGGACTTGCCTCGGAAGGAATTAAGTGTATAGCCGTAGCACAAGGGTGTTTTTTGTCAATGAGAAGCTTTGAGCCTATACGCCAGTACATGGGCTATATGGGGAATAAGGCTATACTTATTGGGATTAACAGTGGTTTTGCGCTGACTTATTTCGGTAACTCGCATTACGCTTTGGAAGATATTACTTTGATGCGTAGTATTCCTGGAATGACGGTGTTATCACCCTCAGATGCCGGGGAGGCTGTAAAGGTTTTTGAATCTGCGTTAGAAATGGATTCTCCAGTTTATATTCGCTTGACAGGAACTACAAATGTACCGATAGTATATCGAGAAGATTATAACTATAGCATTGGAAAAGCGAAAAAAGTGTATGATGAAGGGAAGGAAATAGTCATTTTTGCAACAGGTACTATGGTGTACAACTCCATTGAAGCCGCTAAGACTCTTGCTGAAGAGGGTCGTAGAGTGACTGTATATGATATGCATACCATTAAGCCTATAGATGTTGAAGTGATTCGTGCCACTAAAAAAGCAAGGTTGGTGGTAACCGTTGAGGAGCATAACATCATTGGTGGCCTTGGTGGTGCGGTGGCAGAAGTGATGGCGGAAGAAGGAAATATGCCCAAGTTGTTAAGGCTTGGTGTGAACGATAGATTTTGTGAAGTTGGTGATTTCAATTATCTCTTGGAACAGAACGGATTGACAGCTGGCGGTATTGCAGATACAATAAAAAAAAGTACTATAATATGGAATTGAGTTTCAAGTATATTGTCAATCATATTGGGGTCGCTACACCAGACATCCAGAGTACCGCAGAGTTTTATAAATCGATAGGCTACGAAGAAGTTTTTGGTGCATACGATAAAGGTCAGAATGTCTATGGATATTTCTATAAGAAAGACGGATCCCCAACAATAGAATTGCTCGCTCCATACGATGACAAATCACCAGTGAATAACATCATAGCAAAAAATGGTGTAACTCCATACCATATTTGTTATGAGGTTTATGCCAAGCTGGAGGATGCCATCAAGGAAATGAGAAAAAATCGATTTATGCCGGTTGGCAAAGTCGATGTCTCAAAAGGAATGGAGAACAGGAGAATGATATTTATGTATCATAAAAATGTCGGATTGATAGAGTTGGTAGAACATGAAACGGTTGCAGAATAAAACGGCTGTTGTGACTGGTGCCAGTAGAGGTATAGGTATGGCAATAGTGACTAAACTGGCGGAAGAGGGGGCTAATATCATAGCTTGTAGCAGCCATGCTACAGAAGAACTTGAAATTGCTTATAAGAAGATTGCAGAAGGAAAAGGAGTAATGATTACTCCAGTATACTTTGATTTAAGTAATGAGGAGGCAGTAAAAATCGGTGTAAAAGTAATAAAAGCCTTGGAACAACCTATAGATATTTTGGTGAACAATGCGGGTATAGGATGCATATCTTTGCTCCCTTTTACGAGAATGGCAGATGCTCACAAGATTTTTCAAGTGAATTACTTCTCTCCACTAATTATAATTCAAGGATTAGTCGGTTTGCTGAAGAAATCAACATCTCCATCTATCATTAATATGACATCAGTCGCTGGACTTGATGGTGGAATCGGCGTTTCCATCTATGGCTCATCAAAAGCCTCTATAGCATTGACGACCAAGGTCCTTGCCCAAGAATTTGCACAAATGAAAATTAGAGTGAACGCAGTGGCACCTGGAATGATAGAAACTGATATGGCTGATGATATGGGCGAAAAGGCTAAAATGGCAATGGTTGAATCTACCGCAATTAAACGCCTTGGTAAAGCAGAAGAGGTGGCAAATACCGTTGCGTTTCTTGCCTCTGATGATTCGTCGTATATCAATGGACAGATTATTAGAGTTGATGGTGGAATTCAATAGATATTAATTTATACTTTTAATTGTAACAAAATGAATATTTTAGAAAAAGTAATCGAAATCGTAGCTGCGACTTGCGACGTAGACAAGAGCGAAGTAAACGAAAACAGTACCGTTGGTGATTTCCCTGCATGGGATTCGGTTGGACATTTGTCGATCCTTTCCAATGTGGAAGAGACCTTCGATATCAGTTTTGAACCGGAGGAAATGATGGAAATCGAAGATGTCAACGATATTGTAGAGGCGGTAAAAAACAAAGTGCAATGATTCCTGTTGAGGAACAAATCCGTGCCAACGCCTTGAATCATCCTGATGACATCGCTCTGATTTCGGGCGATGAAAAGGTGAGTTATGGGCAATTGTGGCATAAAATCCTTCAAGCCGCTTTGGGGGTCCAAAGCCGCTATGGATTGAAACGGGGCGATAGGGTGGTGCTGGCAGCATCGGCAAGTGTCGATTTCGTGTATGCTTATTTCGGCATACATCTTGCGGGCGGCATTTGTGTGCCTGTCGATCCTGATACCAATGCAACGCGTTTCGCGCTTATCAAAGAGGCAACGCAGCCCGTGGCGGTTATGGGAACACTGACCAAGGCGGAAAAAGAACCAGTAGACCCTTTCGGAATCGTTTTGGACGAACATGAAATGGAATACCAGCAGCCCGAGGCTGAACAATTAGCTGACATCCTTTTCACCACGGGTACCACGGGAGCACCTAAAGGCGTAGTGCTCAATATGCGTAACCTGTCGGCGGCAGCCACTAATATCAACTCGTTTATTGGCAATACAGGCCACGATGTGGAGTTGCTGGCCTTGCCAGTGAGTCACTCGTTTGGCTTGGGGCGGGTGCGTTGCGTGCTTTCTAGGGGGGGGGCATTGGTGCTGCTGGGAACCTTTGCAAGTATGAAAAAGTTTTTCGGGCAAATGGAACAATATCACTGCACAGGTTTCGGAATGGTGCCAGCCAGTTGGGCTTATATCAAGAAGATGAGCGGAAAATATATTGGACGGTTCGCAAACCAATTACAGTATATCGAAATTGGAAGCTCTTTTATGCCTCTTGAAGACAAAGAATTGCTATGCGAGCTGTTACCCAATACTCGCATCTGCATGCATTACGGGCTAACAGAAGCGTCACGCTCTGCGTTTATGGAATTCCATTCCGAACACGATCATTTGGATACGGCTGGCAAAGCCTCTCCGAATGTCGAAGTGGCTGTTTTCGATTCGACTGGACGTCGGCAGCCGGTAAATGTGGAAGGCGAGGTGTGCTTCCGTGGCGAGCATGTGACTTGCAGTTATTGGAATATGTCTTCCGACCAATTCGAAAAGGATTTCTTTGAGGGCTATTTCCGAACTGGCGACTATGGCTGCATAGATGACCAGGGGTATATCCATTTGAAAAGCCGTATCAAGGAGATGATTAATGTTGGAGGCAAGAAAGTGAGTCCGATGGAAGTAGAGGAGGTGCTGAACTCCATTCCTGGCATCGAAGATAGTGCTTGCGTGGCAATGCCCGACCCTGAAGGAGTGATGGGCGAATTGGTGAAGGCGTTTATTGTTTGTAAAGACGAAAACTTGACGGATGCTGCCATCATTGAGGCCCTGCGCCCCAAACTCGAAGTGTATAAACTCCCCGCTGCCATTGTGAGAATAGATGAAATTCCCAAGACGGCATCAGGGAAAGTCCAACGACTAAAACTGAAATAAAATATGGAAGAGCAAGTTCCTTATATGGAAGAATTGTTTGGCTTGCCTGCATACTCGGATGACGATGTGCAGCGAAGCCTATATCTCAAAGCCCTTCAAGAAGAGTTGGTGTTCCACTATGAGCATAACGAGATGTATCGTAGGTTTTGTGACCGCAAAGGTTTTGACCCGCATGCCGACATCGTTTCGCTTGAAGCCATTCCTCCTGTGGCGGTGAGCGTATTTAAGGAACTTGGAATGGGGTTGTCGTCTGTGCCCAAAGAAGACATCAAACTGCGCTTGCAGTCTTCAGCCACATCGGGAACACCAAGTACCATTGTGGTTGACAAGATCACGTCCAAACGACAAGCCAAGGCGATGGTGAAGGTGATACAGGAAGCCATTGGCCGCGAGCGTAAGCCTTTTCTCGTGATGGATATTGATCCTAGGTCGGAGTTTAGGAGCCTGTTGGGCGCTCGTTTCGCCGCAATCACAGGTTACTTGAACTTTGCCAGCAAGGCAGGGTATTTTTTGAAGGCAAAGGACGGCGTCTCTTATTTCGATGTGGATGCCATGCAGGAGTATGTGGCAGGCATTCCCTCAGACCAGCCCGTGGTGGTATTCGGCTTTACCTATATTCTATATAGCAATGTGTTGAAGTCCGTGCGCGAAAAAGGAGTCAACATATCTCTCCCTAAAGGCTCGAAGATTATCCATATCGGAGGCTGGAAGAAGTTGGAAAGTGAGAAGATTAGTAAGGAACTGTTCAATCAGCAATTGGCTGACTGCTTTGGCATTGAACCTGTGGATGTGATTGACATCTATGGTTTCACCGAACAGATGGGACTGAACTATCCCGATTGTCCTTGCGGTTGCAAGCACGAAAGCAGTTATGTGAAAGTGCTGGTGCGCGATGTGGCGACTAACGAGTTATTGCCCGCTGGACAGGAAGGAAAACTGGAATTCATTACCCCTATTCCACACAGCTATCCAGGCAATGCAGTTCTGACGGACGACTTGGGAATGATTGTCGATGGGCCGTGCCCATTCGGACGCTCAGGCAAGCGGTTCAAGATTTTAGGCCGTTTGAAGAAAGCGGAGGTGCGTGGTTGTGGAGACATTCTGTCCAACAAACTGACTTTCCTGAAACGTACCACCAGTGCGTTGAATGATGACAGACTGGAGATTCAGTATTATACCCGCGATATTCCCGAGGACGAGACCTCAGAGAAGGTGTTCCAGTCAATGATTGATAACCTGAAGGGCGAATTGTCGTGGTTGCGTAAACAGCCCATTGAGGCACTGATTGGACTGATTGATGCTGCTGCACGACACTGGACTACAGATCCAAAGTACTTATTCCTGAAGGATAAGGGCTTGCATTTCCTGGCTACTTGGTGCAGTGAGCGTCATTTGAAAGAGGTGGCACGATTTGGACTGAGAGGCGAGTTGGCGTATGCAGATAACTATTGTGCATTCCCCGATTCTTCCAAGCACCTGTTGAAAGCAAATTCTCGTGGCCTGTGTTGCCACTGGATGGCGGGCAATGTGCAGATTCTTGGACTCTTTGCACTCGTACAGTGCATTATCACCAAGAACGTGAATCTCCTGAAAGTTTCCTCACACGATGATGGTGTGTTTGCCAGACTATTAAGTGCCTTTGAGGGATTGACCTATACAACACCAGACGGCTACACGATTTCAGGTGATGACCTGTTGAAGACCATCGCCGTGGTATATTTTTCTCGCAATGCCGTGAAGTTGGGCGAAACAATGTCGAAAAACGCCGATGTGCGTATTGCATGGGGGGGGCGCGAAGCAGTAGAAACAGTGGCTGGCTACCCTTCGAAATACGATTGTGAGACAGTTATCTTTGGCCCTAAACTGTCTTTTGCCATTGTGTCAAAGGAAATGCTGTCTGATGAGCAGACGGCCAAAAAACTGGCGCGTCGGTTGTCGGTGGATGTTTCTGTTTTCGACCAAACAGGATGTGCATCACCGCATAATTTATTTATAGAGAAAGGTGGCGCTATTACTCCAAAGGCTTTTTGTCAGATCCTAAACGAATCAATGCGTAAGACCGAAATGCAACTCCCCAAGCCATCCATGACGGCAGAGCAGATTTCAGCCATTCATTCCATTCGTGGAGTGTATGACTTTTGTGGCGAGGTTTTGGGCAGCGAAACGATGTCATATTCAATATTATTGGATGATCTTGATGAGTTGCACAAGCCGGTTTATTCGCGTGTTTTGTTTGTCCATGCTGTTGACAGCATCATGCAGGCTGTCAAGTATGTGACAGATGACATCCAGACCATTGGTGTTGAGGCTACGCCAGAGCAAGCTGTCACCTTTGCGGAGGCCGCTACACAGTTGGGAGCCATGCGTTTCCCACAGATAGGTCGTATGCTCAATTTCGAAATGCCATGGGACGGTGTTGTTTTGGTTGACCGTCTGGTAAGGTGGAACACTTTGAAAGGGCCATTAAATTGATTCACTATGAGTAAGATTTCAATCATCGGTGCAGGCGAGGTCGGAGCATCATGCGCCACATGTTTGGCTGAGCGCGATTTCGTCAATGAGATAGTGCTCGTTGATGTCAAGCCAGGGTTGGCTGAGGGCAAGGCACTCGATCTGCGCCAATCGGCTGCCATCAAGCGTTTCGATACTATTGTTACAGGCGTGACTGCCGACTATACGGCTACTGCCAATTCTGATGTGGTTGTCATCACATCGGGCATCGCCCGAAAGCCAGGGATGGAACGTAGCGACCTTGTGGCCACCAACGCAGGCATTGTCCGCGAAGTGAGTCAAAAAGTGGCCAAATTTTCACAAGAGGCCGTGATTATTGTGGTAAGCAATCCACTCGATGTGTTATGTTATTGCGCATTGAAAAGCAGCGGATTCCCTTCCAATAGGGTGATGGGCATGAGCGGACAGCTTGACGTGGCACGCTACAAGTCGTTCATCGCAGAGGCTTTGCATGTGTCGACAAAGGATATCCAAGCGCTTATCCTTGGAGGTCATGGCAAAACGATGGTGCCGATGCCGCGTTATACCACCATAGGCGGAATCCCTATCCGTAATTTGTTGAGCGAGGATAAGGTTCAAGAAGCCATACACCGCACCCAACTTGGAGGTGAAGAAATCATCAACCATTTAGGCCGCAGTGGATGGTATGCCGCTGGAGCCGCAGTTTGCGAGATGGTTGAGGCTGTCGTTTGCGACCAACGCCGAGTTTTTACTGTGAGTGCGTACCTTGATGGGGAATATGGCTATAAGGACATTTATTTGGGAGTGCCAGTTATTTTGGGCAAACAAGGAGTGGAACGTGTCATCGAGTTGGAGTTGGATTCCGATGACAAGGAGCGTTTTGACGTCTCGCAGAAAGAAGTTCGTCATGCGCTGGAAATGGTACGATAAATACCCCTTCCAAAACGATTTGTCTGCATCAGTGTAAATCTTTTATGCGGCAATGAATTTGTTTTGCTCATTTAATACCTATGATTTAGGTATGATTCCAAATATTGGATTAGCCTTGGCGAAGTTGGAGAATTGATGTTTTTATCATTTTATGATTATCGTTTTATGACAAAATCAATCCCGATATATTTTGCCCTCGTCGGAGTGAATCTCGTTTATGCCTGTACGGGCATCTTCACGAAGATGGCTTCGCGGCAAGAGATGCTGTCGTGGCCTTATATGCTTTGGATGGCAGGTGCGGTGGGGGTGATGGGCGTTTATGCCATCCTTTGGCAGCAGGTGCTGAAACGTGTGGAACTTTCAATCGCCTACATGTTCAAGGGGACGGGTATGATATTTGGCTTGCTCATAGCCTGGCTCATTCTTGGCGAGCAAATCACCATAAACAACATGATAGGTGCAGCTGTCATCATTACTGGAATAGCCTTATTTGCCAAAGCATAAATTGGGACTGTATGTTGTATTATATCCTTTGCCTTGTTTCGGTGTTTTCGGCAGCCTGTGCGCAGATGCTGCTCAAACAGGCGACGAGAAAACAATACCCCTCCTTTTTGCGGCAGTACCTGAATCCTTGGGTGATAGGTGGTTATGGCATTATGGGATGCTCTTTGCTGCTCAATGTTTTTTGTTTGAGCAAGGGCGTGATGGTGAAGGAGCTGGGCGGCATCGAATCGCTGAGCTATTTGTTTGTGCCGTTGCTTTCGTGGCTTATCTTCAAGGAACGGATTACTTGGAAGAAAGCTGGGGCCATTGTGGTGATCATGGTGGGTGTGGTGGTGTTTTTTATGTAATTCATTAGTGAAAGTATAATCTTATGAGTAGATTAAGGAGCTTTGTGAAAAAGAATATTGATGTTGTTGGTATCGCATTGTTGATGTTTGCCGTGTTTTCGTATATTATGTTTGCAGTATACGATAATTCTGATTTGATTGCCCATGCGCGTATTGCTCAAAAAATGTTACTTGAAAACGTCTTATTTTCAAACAATTTTTTGATGTATTTTATGGCCAATCTTTTGACATTGTTCTCAGGAGCATTGATTCCAATAGCTTGGGCTTTGGTTTTGCTGATTTCAGCATCCAATACAGCAAAATATGTGTTGGTAAAAAAGAGCTTTTATGGCTGTTGTGGCAGTAAATGCGCAAGGATAGCTTCATTTGCTTTGTTGTTTGTTTATATAGTGCCGGTGTTTTATTTTTTGAAGTTGTTTGGGATCTTTTTGAATACAAATACAATGTACTTGGGTTATAGTGTCCCCAATGTTTGGCACAATTCCACCATCCTGTGTATGATGCCATTCGCAATTGCTGTTTATCAGCTGTCTGTTGAACAATTTGAAAAAGGATATGAAGGAAGAAGAAACGGATGGATTTCGATTTTTGTCATTATAGCGACTCTAATCAAACCTAGTTTCTTCTTCGTTTATGCGGTGGCTTTTCCTGTGGTGATGTTTGGCAAGTATCGTCAAAGGAAGGAATTCTTTTGGTCGTTGATTCCAATCTTATGTGGTTGTGTTTGTGTATTATATGAATATATTACGATTTATACCGCACCTTCATCCAGTCAAATAAATCCAGCAAATGCTGGGGGGGTAGCGATTGAAATAATGCCGCTGTTTACTTTAGGATTTTGGCAAGATAAGTTGCCTAAATTGATGATTTCCTTGGCGTTTCCTTTGCTATTTGTGTTGTCATATTGGAAATCAATCATCAAGGAAAGGGAGTTCTGGTTTGTCTTCGTAATGTTAGTCGTGGCATTTGGAATCAGTTGGTGTTGCAAGGAAACGGGACCAAGAGCTGCGCATGGAAATTTCGGTTGGCAGGTAGTTTCCTCCATGTGGTTTGTGTTTTATTATATGCTTAAGACAATACTGAAGGATGATATAGTTTTGTCAACCGAATCAAAACACAAAGAATTGACTATAAGAGGAAAGGTTTTTGTTTCATTGTTTGTCGTCCATGTAGCCATAGGCGTTTATTATTTATTAAGGTTTTTGGTTGTAAAAAATTTTGGATAATTTATATTTGTTTGTATGCATATTCCATTCAATCTACCTCATCTCACGGGCAAGGAAGCCCACTACATGTATCAAGCCGTGTACAACGGCAAACTGAGCGGCAATGGCGAATTCACCAAGCGTTGCCAGCGCTTTTTTGAAGAGAAATACGGCTTCAAGAAGTGTCTGCTCACCACGAGCTGCACTGACGCGCTCGAAATGGCGGCCATCTTGTGCGACATTCATCTGGGCGATGAAGTCATCGTGCCGAGCTATACTTTTGTGTCGTCGGCATTGGCTTTTGTTAGGGCAGGGGCAAAGATCGTTTTTGCCGACAGTATGAAGCGTAATCCCAACATTGATGCAGAACAAATTGAAGCTCTGATTACACCCAAGACCAAAGTCATCGTGCCAGTGCATTATGCGGGTGTGGCTTGCGATATGGACTGTATTATGGAAATCGCTGAACGACATAACCTGCTGGTGGTAGAGGATGCTGCCCAAGCTATTGATTCTTACTATAAGGGTAGGCCTCTAGGTACAATTGGACATCTTTCGGCCTTCTCGTTCCACGAGACCAAGAACATCATCTCTGGCGAAGGCGGTATGCTGGGCATCAACGACGAGCGTTTCATCCGTAGGGCAGAAATCATTTGGGAAAAAGGCACCAACCGAGCTGAGTTTTTCCGCGGTGAAGTAAATAAATACGGTTGGTGCGACATCGGATCGTCTTTTTTGCCGAGCGAGGTGGTTGCGGCTTTCCTATGGGCACAGTTGGAAGACTTGGACGATATTCAAAGTAAACGCAAACGGCTTTGGAACAAGTATTATGAACTGCTGAGACCTTTGGCCGAACAAGGACGATTCAGCTTACCTGATATTCCCGAATATGCCACCAACAACGCTCACATGTTCTATTTGGTGTGCCATAGTTTGGCGGAACGTACCGCTTTGATAAAGAAATTGAAAGAGAACGACATCTTAGCGGTTTTCCATTACTTGAGCCTGCATAGCAGTGAGTTTTATAAAGACAAGCACGATGGCCGACTGCTACCAGAGTGTGACCGGTATGCCGATTGTTTGGTGAGATTGCCGATGTATTACGATTTAAAAGAAAATGAGGTTGAAAAAATTTGTAACTATATATAATTAGGTTATATGAAAAGAACTGTTGCTGTTTTTTGGTCGGTTGTAGTCCTGCTTTTGCTGGCTTTATATGGTTATATTTATGTCAACTTAGAGAACGACTTAAAAACAATATTTGATGAGGGCTTTTTCTTCATGGGCCTCAAATTTGGCGATGTTTTTGTCGTTCAAGCCCCAAGTTTGTCTTTATGTGGAGCAGTTGTAAAAGCTTTCTTTCCTGGAATTGAAGAGCTGGATGTGCTTGCCTTACGTAGGTTGGCCTTTGGCGTCAAAGGAATTGGAATGACTTTTTTGCTGTTTTCCTCCTGCTTTTTTCTATACAAGGATAGGAAAGAGAAGCAATTGTCCTCTTACATGGTCATGGTGGCTTGCATCTTGCTAATGGGATTGTTTGTTATGCCGAGTGTGGTGATTAGCGCGAATGATATGACCCTTTTCTTTGAGATGACTGCACTTTCATTTTGTCTGCTTGCGGTCTCGACAACAAAGAATGCATGGGAATACGTTTGTATGGGGCTGACAGGATTGTCTTGTTTTTTTGCAATGCTAGTTATGCCTCCAGGAGGGGTAATGATAGGCGTTCTGTGCTTTTTGTTTTTGATTCTTTATAGAGACTTTGATAAGAAAAAATTGCTAGAAGTCTTTCTTGGGATGTTTTCCGGAGTTGCTATTGGTGTTGTAATAATGCACTTGTTTATCATCAGTTTGCCGGAAGTTGCTGCTTTTCTTAAGCAAGCCTTGGATTCAACATCGGATGGCGCAAATTCGTCGCATCATTCATTGGCGAATCTGTTCGTTCAGTTTCTGCTGAATATAAGGGATTTGATAATGACAGTTACCATTTTGTGTGGCGTTGCTTTTGTTTCTGTTTTGGTCTACCGTAAGTGCGGCAGAATATGGCTCGCTGCATTAGTCGGCTTTGTGCTTTTTGTGATACTCTATAAATGGCAAGTTAAGCCAGGAATTGGTTTTGCCAGCATCGTAAGTTGGTTGCTACTGATGACCCTGCTGTTGCTAACAAAAGATAAAAAGAATGTTGTTAATTGGAACGACTTGATATTGGTGATGTTTTTATGGCTGCTGCCGTTTGGCCAATCTTTAGGTTCTAACCTGGGCTTTTTATACAAATCTACCGTGTTTATTATGCCTTGGGGCGTTTTGCTGTTTTTCATGTATTATTTGACAAAACGAACAAATCAGTTGTTTGCCAAAGGCATTTTGGCTTTCGTCTTTGCTCTTGTTCTTTTCAACAATATTTATAGCATTGCACGCCAAGACAACTCCGACACGGTTGCTTTTACGAAAGAATATCCTATTGCCAGGATGCAATTGAATAGGAACCAGTATTCTTACTATGAAGAGGTGTATGGCATCATGGAAAAATATGATTACAGAAGCAAGCAGGATACAGTTCTCGCTTTTTGTTTCAACGAGATGACAGTTGTCGCTATTGATGCTGTGCCTTATACTAGTGACCAACTTCCTAATGAATTTCTGTTGCATGAAAAGAATAAACTTGTGAGGCCAGCTTTCATGATCCTTTCTGAATGGGATTTGGATGTGTTGGAATCATTGTTTGAAGAACTAGGCTGGGACTATCCTGAGGCATACGATCGCTATGAGTTAATTAACAATCCAGACCCTAATGCGGGTTATAGCATGACACAAAGCACATTGTTCTGTTTGAAAGATAGAAGGAAATAGTGTTATAATTGCTTTTGATGTTATTTGTTTTTAATAAAATAATGAAGCACAAAGAGTTATATATTAAACTAGTATTTTGGATGTTGTGGTTTGCTATTGTAGCAGTTTGTGTTTATTACATCATCCATAATGCCGAATGGCTTATAGGCGATGATGCCATTGTTATCCGGCATACAGGATTCGGGAAGGCGTTTCTGCCTAGAGAAACTGTAAACCCGTCAGCGGGCAGGTTCTATCCATTTGCATATTTGGCATACGACATCTTGCTGCTTTTTGGCGGTGACCATATCTCGCCGACAGCCCATTATGTTTTGCAAGCTGTCTTTTTTGTTCTTTTTGTAGTGTCGGTTACATGTCTGACTTTAGTTGTTCTTGAGAATCAAAAGGCGATTTGGAAATACTCTATTTCTTTGATGGTTGCCGTTGTGTTTATGGGTAGAGTGTATCCGCAGTATACCGAATGCTTTTCAACAGCGTGGTTCAGTTATTCGGTATTGGCTGTGTTTATGCTTTGCGTTTATTTGTTCTATAAAAAGCAAAAATGGATTTATGGCATAATCGCTTTGCTGTGTGTCAATTATAATTGCTATTGTGGAGAAAGTGCTTTCGTGTTGCCATTGTCATTTGGAATGTGTTCCTTGTTGTTTCAGCGTAAAACCCTCACTTCGAAAGAAAAAGTGTTCAACTGGTGCTTGGTGGGGAGTGCCCTGCTGTTTTTGGCTCTATACGCAACGATGATATTGCCTTATATCAGGTCTTCTTATGATAGCGCCCATGGCACGGACGTCGGTTTTGTCGAGAATGCAGTTAAAATGACATGGGCGCAGAAACTATTGTTATTGGCACTTGTGTTGCTTGTCGTCCGTTTGGTTGATATGCTTCAGAACAAAAAGGAGTATACCCTCTATGATAACCTGTTGTTGACAGCGGCTGCATGTTGCTGCGGGAACTTTATGCTTCGATTGAACTGGACGATGTATTACAATGGGGCGGCTTTGTTGGTGCTGCCATCGATTCTTTATTTTTCGATCCATTATTTGAAAGAAAGATGGACTTTGGTGCTGTTTGTGGCATTGGCTCTGTTTTATGGACGGAAAATTCCAACTACAATACAGAAAAACCAAAAACACAGAAAAGAAGTTTATAGTGAAATCACATATTTGTCGTCCATGATTGACAAAGCAGATAGCATTTTCTGGTATGAACCCAAGACCGAAACGAATTCGTATGATTTGGTGTTGCGTGATTGGCGCCACATCTCGATTGACACATATTTGGGCTGGTTGCGCTGTTCGTCTGGCTTTAAGACAAAAGAAGCAGAGAGCTTTGAACGAATTGATAACACAATTTGGCTCTCACCATCTGAAAACAAACATTTGTTCCCTGAAGATAGTTGCTTGTTAAAGTATGGAGAATTGATATTTAGTGCGGATTCTATACAAGGGTATCGGGTGCTTATTGATTAATAGCCTATTTTTGATTTTATGCGCCTCTCCATCATCACCATCAACCGTAACAACGCCGCCGGTCTCAAAAAGACTATGCTGAGCGTTGCCGCTCAGACTTATAAGGAATTGGAGTATATCGTCATTGATGGTGCCTCGACCGATGGCAGCATAGAGGTGATAAAAAAGCTGGAACCTGTTTTTGCCCACTTGAAATGGGTGTCGGAGCCTGACACGGGCATTTATAATGCCATGAACAAGGGTATTCGCATGTCCACGGGCGACTATATCCAGATTCTCAACTCAGCGGATGCGTTGGCGGCTCCCGATGTCACGAAACGTATGCTGGCTGCACTTGAAAAGGCGGGTTATCCGTCCATTTTCTATGGCAATATGGTCAAGTGCTTCCCTGATGGGAGAAAGTTGGTCGACAAGAGCTTTGCTGGCCGTGAAATCACCATGTTGGACATGTACACAGGTACCTTGAACCATGACCCGGCTTATATCCGTCGCGATTTGTTTGAGAAATATGGATATTACGACGAGAGTCTGAAAATCGTCTCCGACTGGAAATGGTACCTTCAAGCCATTATCTTGGGTGGCGAAAAACCCCAATATGTGGATATGGATGTAACGCTGTTCGACATGACAGGCATTAGCGAGGACGCAAAGAGTAAAGCCGTGATTCGAGAGGAACGATCCAAAGTGCTTGAAAAATTGATTCCAGCAGGTTATTTGCATGACTATCAAAAGTATTCTGAAGATATTCATTTGATGCGTCGTATTCATAGGCATCCTTGGGCTTACAAATTGGTTTGGTTTGTCGAGCGGTGCTTGTTTAAGATGGAAAAGAATTCTAACAAATGATTTTTGAATTATTATGAGTATTAAGCATTTGGTGGGGAAACTCAGTGAAAGATATTGGGCCTTGGGCTTTGTTATGAATGGGTTGGAAGGCATAATGAACGACGATCCTATTCATGTTGAATGGCTGAAGATGCCTAAGGATGGCTGGTTTGCAGACCCGTTCATTCTTGAGGTAAGTGACGATGAAATACAGGTTCTCGTTGAGGAGATGCCTGTTGGTAAAACTCACAGAGGCGTTATTTCATTGCTGAAAGTGGATAGACAGAATTATGCAATCATTTCGAAGAAGGTCGTGCTTGAACAAGCGACTCACTTGAGTTTCCCCAATATTTTGCGGGAAAACGATAGAATTTTTATTTATCCCGAAAGCGCAGATAGCGGGAAACTTGATTTATATGAATACAATCCAACAACAGAAACTGTTACCTATTTCAAGACGATTTGCGATGATATAGTTTGGGATTCATGTATAACCGAGCGTTTCGGCGAAAAAATGTTGTTTACTGCAGCCTACAACGACTTGTTTCTTGATATTTATAAATGGGACGAAACCAAAGAACGTTTTGTTCCGTGGAAACATCTTCCGTCAGACAACAATAACTCACGGATGGGAGGGCAACTGTTTGAATATAAGGGAGAGATATACTATCCGGCTCAGGATTGCAACCAAGGCTACGGCTCTGCTATCCAGATTAAAAAAATCAATTATTCGAACGGAAACTTCTCATTTGAGACTGTGAAAAGGATTGTCTCTCCACATCCGAAGATGAAACTCGGGTTGCATACCTTGAATGAGTATAAAGGTGTTGCCGTAATCGACGTTTTGGGATACAGACACCCGTTTTGGGGAAAGATTGTTGACTGGATGGTAGGTTTAAAGAAAAAATACTATCGGTATCATAATAAGTATGAATGATAATCAATATGATAACTATTAAATAATAGATGATGAATAATAATGTAGATGTTGAAGTCGGAAAACATAAGCATATAGTAGTCTCTGGAGACAATGGTAATGCTCTTGGGGTTGTTCGTTCAATAGCCGAGGGAGGGATAAATCCTATTCTTATTTATTTGGTAGAGGAAACTCATTTACCATGTCTAATAAAAAGTAAATATTTGACTGTCGTTCACAAAGTCAATTCCTATGAGGATGCGTTGGATTTGCTGATAGACAGATATGGGATGGAAGATTCTCTTCCATTTGTTTATACTTGTGACGATTCAATTCAATCGCTTGTGGACAAGCGATACGATGAACTGGCTGGACGTTTCTATTTTTTTAATTCGGGTGGACAAGGGCGTGTTAATCACTTGATGAATAAACATACTATTTGTGAAATAGCTGAAAAGTGCGGTTGCACGATCCCCAAGCAAGAAGTGGTGGATACGGGAAACTTACCCAATACACTGCAATATCCCATTATTACCAAGACGTTAATGTCAATTATGGGCGCATGGAAAGATGATGTCTATATTTGCCATGACGAAAACGAATTAAAGCGAGCTTATCAAAAAATAAAAAGTCCCAAACTCCTTTTGCAGGAATACATATATAAAAAGAATGAGTTGACAATACAAGGTCTGTCTATCGATGGAGGTCGTGAAGTGTATCCCATATTGGCGACATCTTACTTTAGGTGCTCGGAACAAAGCTATGGTGGTTACATGTATTGCAAACCTTTGGATGACGAGCAACTTGCCAAACAGATTACGTCGATTATTGGGGAATGTAAGTATACAGGATGTTTTGAAATAGAGTTTTTGATTGATGACAACGATAAAAAGTGGTTTTTGGAAGTGAATTTCAGATATTCTTTTTGGAATTACGCCGTAACATTTGGCGGCATTAATTATCCCTTGACATGGGCTCGTTCGGTGTTGGACAATTGCATCTCAAGACCTGAAGATGGAATGTTGAAGTCGTATTTCACCGCCATGTCAGAGCCTGGTGATTATGGTCAATCTGTTGTATCGAAGAATATTTCTTTGAAGAAGTGGCTTAAGGATTTACATAATGCAGACATGCTATATTTTTATAATCCAAAAGATCCAATGCCAGCTTACTCTTTTTGGTTTCATAAGTTCTTCCGAAAACTACGTCGTTTCGGCCGATAATAGTTAGGAATATGGCTGAGGATATAAAGTTGAGCATTGTTGTTCCCATTTACAAGGTTGAGCCATACCTTCCAAAATGTGTCGAGAGCCTGTTGGCTCAAGACTTGCCTAAGGAAGACTACGAAATCATCCTTGTGGATGATGGCTCGCCCGACCGTTGTGGCGAGATTTGTGATGCGTATGCAGCGCGTTATGTCAATGTCAAGGTTGTTCATCGCAAGAATGGCGGCTTGAGCGCTGCACGCAATACTGGGATTGAAGTCGCGCAAGGCGAATATGTGCAATTTGTCGATTCGGACGACTATCTGGAACCGAATGTGCTGAAGGCATTGGTCGAAAAGATGGATTCTGACAAATTGGACATCCTCCGGTTCAATTACCAAAACGTGAATGAACGTTATGAGGTTTTCGAGCCCAACAAGGTGAGCAAGCCTTTTGTGGATTATCGGGATGAGGTTTGCGACGGCTTGACCTTCCTCACCGAGCGATTGGGCTATGGCTGCTATGCCTGGCAGTTTATGCTGCGGCGGGAATTGCTGGAGAATTGTGTCTTCAAAGAAGGCATTTATTTTGAGGATATGGAGTGGACTCCTCGTTTGCTTTTGAAAGCCTCAAAGGTGACTTCCACGGATTTGATGGTTTACAACTACCTGATGCGTCAAGGCTCCATCACCCAAAGCGTGGATGAGAAAAAGAAAAGAAAGGTGTTGGACGACAGATTGTCTTTGGTTGGCTCAATGAAACAACAAATGGTGAAAGCTGTCGACAAGCGTTGGTTTGAAGGTATGATAGGGCAGATGGCTATAGGAATCATAAGCAGCGCAAGTGGAGATTTTTGGGAAAAACGCCAGGAACTGATTAAGCGTATCAAAAGAGAAGGCATCTTCCCGTTGTCATCCTACCATGCCACGGATTTGGCGGCACGCAAGATACGTCTTGCCAATATCTCGCCGATGTTGTTATGCCTGTTGCTGCATGCCAAAAACAAATGATGTTGAAGATAGAAACCTGGATGGGTTATGAAAGTTGCCTTTTTTATCGGAAGCCTTAACCGTGGTGGCACGGAAACCCTCGTGCTGGATACGTTTCGCCGTAAGGAAGTGTTGCCCTACGAGTGCATCTTGATTTATCGTAGCGAAGGAGAATTGTCGGAGGCCTACCGGGCAACGGGGGTGCCGATGTTTCGCGTTAAGCCACCAAAATTCAAGATAGGATATGTCACGAAATTACGTCGCCTGTTGAAAGAGGAAGAGGTCGACATTTTGCATACGCAGACGCATCTAAATGCTTTTTTGGGAGTCTTTTGCACCCGCTTTTCGAGGGTAAAACTCGTTGTGACGTATCATGGCTTCACACTATCGTTTTTGGATCGGGTATATACGCAATTGGGCTTGTGGTTCGCTGATGCGTCAGTTTTTGTGAGTCGATATGTCCAGAATTGGTATCTGAAACGAACTGTTTTTGCTCCGCGCAAGCGTTGTCATGTGGTGTATAACGGAATAGATTTCTCGAAATTCGACAAGCCGTATCAAACTCCCGATTTCCTTAAAAAAGATGTTGAGACCTCGCCAGAAACCGTAAAAATGGTGATGGTAGGAAATTTTTCGACTGCGCGTTCGCAAATGCTCCTGTGCCAGGCGATAAAAGCGCTCAAAGAACGCAACGCTGGCGACATTAGATTGTTCTTGGTCGGGAAGAAAACCAATGCGGATCCTGAGGCTTTTGACAACTGCGTGAACTACTGTAGTGAAAACGGTCTTTTGGATAAGTCGGTGTTCTTTTTGGGAGGAAGAAGTGACGTTCCCGCCATCCTTCAGCACATGGATGCTTTCGTCTATGCCACCAACCGCGACACTTTCGGCATCGCAGTGATTGAAGCCGTCGCCTCGGGATTGCCTGCTATTGTGAACGACTGGGAGGTGATGAAGGAGGTGACCAATAACGGGGAATGGGCCTCGTTATACAAAACCATGGATGTCGCTGATTGCGCTGACAAGATAGAGGAGTTTGTAAAGAATAAGGAACAGAGAAAAGAAGCCGCACTGCGGAACGCTGAAGCGGTGAGGCAAAGATTTAGCATTGAAAACCATATCCGTAATCTCAGCGAGGTGTATGTAAAGACCTTGGGAAAGTGAGGATCGGATACTGATAAGATTTACGTATGGCTATAAATATCATTATTGCTGGTGATGTTGTCCCTTCCGACAGGACAGTACCTTTGTTCAAGGAAAGAAAAACCGAGTTCCTTTTCGGGGAGGTTATGCCTGTTCTGAAGGAAGCCGATTATGCCGTGGTTAATTTTGAGGCCCCGGTAGTCATCGACAAAGGGAACCCGATAAAGAAGTCGGGTCCTAACCTTGCCGCGCCGCCACAGGCTGTGGAGGTGATAAAAGAGGCTGGCTTCAATATGATTACGCTGGCCAACAACCATTTTCGGGATCAAGGACAGACGGGCGTGATGGATACGCTGCATTCTGCAGTAAAAGTAGGGCTGGACTACGTAGGAGGAGGAGAGAACCTTGTAGAAGCTCAGAAAACCAAATATGTCACTATCAAAGACAAGAAGTTTGCGTTTTTGAATTTCTGCGAGCAGGAATACTCCATCGCCACAGACCATTATGGAGGTTCCAATCCCTACGACATTATCAATATCACCCGGGCAATCCAAGAAGCCAAAGCGACAGCAGATTATGTAATTCTTATCATCCATGGCGGTATTGAGCATTACCAATTGCCTACGCCAAGAATGAAAAAAGAGTATCGCTTCTTCGTGGATGCAGGTGCGGATGCGATCATCAACCACCATCAACATTGTTTCTCTGGCTATGAAATCTACAAAGGGAAACCGATTTGTTATGGGCTTGGGAATTTCTGTTTTGATGTAGCTGCATACCGATGCAATGCTATATGGGATAGGGGTTATTTGGCAAGACTTTCTTTTGGCAATGGGCGTATTGATCTTTCAAAGGTGCCTTATTCCCAATGTGCAGGAGAACCTAAAGTGAATATTTTGGAAGAGGGGACGTATGATGGCAAGATTTCAGAACTAAATGATGTGATTTCTGATGACGCAAGATTGATGACAGTATACCAAGATTATGTGGTCACTAAACAGAGAAAATTGTTATCCCAAATGAATGTGTTTGGAAATAAAACGTTTGACTGGCTTTTCAAAAAAGGATATACGGATAGCTTATGTAAAGAAAACCGTTTGCTTGTCATCAAGGATTTATTGTATTGTGAATCGCATTTAGATGTGCTGAAAAAATCAATTGTAAATTTAGCGAAAGAAGAATGAAACGACCTTTTTATAATGCGGTGCAGAGCCTGCTACATGATAGAAGATATTTCATATCCGCGCTTTGTGTCCGTTTTGGCTTTCTTTTCACTGACGAGCGTTATTTAAAAACGCGATATCGTTTGATTTTCAGAAAACCGTTGGATTTGAACAACCCTATCTCATATAGTGAAAAGTTGCAATGGCTAAAGCTGTATTATCATCGCCCTGAGTTTACTGTGATGGCAGATAAGGTGAAAGTGAAGCAATATGTGGCGGAAAGAATCGGGGAACAATATGTCGTTCCGCTGCTTGGGGTTTGGGACAGGCTTGAAGACATCGAATGGGACAAACTGCCCAAAAAGTTTGTTCTGAAGACAAACCATGATGGTGGAAATTATGGAGTTGTGATTTGTAGGAATATCGAGACATTTGATAAGAAAAGAGCAATCAAAAGATTAAAGAAATCCTTGAAAAGAGATACGTTCCTGCTGGGTAGAGAGTGGCCATATAAAAATATTGAACGCAAGATTTTTGCGGAACAGTATATAGAGGATTGTGCTATTAATGATCTTCCTGAGTATAAGTTCTTTTGCTTTGATGGAAAGGCAAAAATGGTTAATGTGGTAACCGAACGGCATTCCGCCACGGGTGTGAAGTTCGATTATTTTGATGAGCATTTCAATCATTTGGAATTGAAGAACGAATACCCTCATGCAGCAAAGCCTCCTAAAAAATCCGATTTTTTTGATTTGATGAAGAGTTTGGCTGAGAAGATGTCTGTCGGTATTCCGCATGTTAGAGTAGATTTCTTTGAGGCAGGAGGGAGAGTCTATTTTAGTGAGTTCACGTTTTTTAATGGGGGAGGATTGGTCGTCTTTCATCCCGAAAAGTATGATTATACCTTGGGACAATACATTCAATTGCCTGAGAAATATGGCGTGTAGGATTTATAATAAACTAAAGAAAAGATGAAACTATTAATCACCGGCGGTGCCGGATTTATCGGAAGCAACCTGTGTGAACACTTTGTGCTTCAAGGGCACGATGTGACCTGCTTGGATAACCTCTCCACAGGTTTTCTGCACAATATCGAACAGCTGATGAGCCGCTCGAATTTCCATTTCATCGAAGGCGACATCCGTGATTTGGAGACCTGTCGCATGGCGGTGAAAGGTCGTGAGGTAGTGCTGCATGAGGCAGCACTTGGTTCGGTGCCACGCAGCATCAACGACCCCATCAATACCAACGCCAACAATATCGATGGCTTCCTGAATATGTTGGTGGCCGCCCGTGACGAGGGCGTGCGACGGTTTGTTTATGCCGCCAGTTCTTCCACATACGGTGACAGCAAGGAACTGCCTAAGATTGAACACAATATCGGCCGACCGCTTTCGCCCTACGCCATCACGAAGTTTGTGAATGAGCTCTACGCCAATGTGTTCTCGTCGCTCTATGGGGTGGAAACCATCGGTTTGCGTTATTTCAACGTGTTTGGGCGTCGACAAGACCCCAATGGCGCATACGCCGCCGTGATCCCCCTTTGGGTGAAGGCCTTGATACGCCATGAGTCGCCCTTCATCAACGGAGATGGGTCCTATTCTAGGGACTTTACCTATATCGACAATGTGATTCAGGCGAACGAGTTGGCGGCCACCCTTCCCAAGGAGGATATCGTGTCGAGGGCTACGACCTATAATATGAATCTGCCCGAGAATGCACCGTTGGATTTGGTGTTCAATGTGGCTTACGGAGGCAATACCACCTTGATTGACTTGTTTGACTGTTTAAAGGAGAACCTTGCCAAATACGATCCGGAGATTGCGAAGATTGAGCCTGTGTTCCGTGCCAATCGGGCGGGGGACATCCCCCATTCGCAGGCTTCTATCTTGAAGGCACAGAAGGTGTTGGGATACAATCCTAAGTTTGACGCACGCGCTGGCTTCGCCGCCGCCTGCCAATGGTATTGGGAGAACTTAAGATGAGAGTCCTTTTTGTTGCAAGCGGCAACCATGGCAAGATTTCACCCGTGGTGAAGGCCCAGGGAGATTCTTTGGCAAAGGCTGGAATCGAGGTCGATTATTTCCTGATCAAAGGGAAGGGGATAAAAGGCTATCTGGGTCAGATTCTGCCTTTGAGGAATTACTGGAAGAAGGGAAACTTTGATGTGGTACATGCCCATTTTTCGTTCTCATCTTATGTGGCGAGTCTGGCGCGAGTCAAGCCTCTGGTTGTCTCTTTAATGGGCAGTGACCTGAAAGCGACCCCGTGGAACAAAAAGATGATACGGGTTTTCAGTAAGGTTTTTCGCTGGCGCGAAATCATAGTGAAATCCCGTGATATGGCAGCGGACCTGCCGATGGAAGTGTATGTTATTCCTAATGGCGTGGATACGGAGTTGTTCGTGCCGATGGACAAGGAGATGAGCCGACAGAGATTGGGTTGGAAAGAGGACGTGAAGCATTTGTTGTTTCCTGCAAATCCCGGCAGGGCGGAAAAAGACTTTACGCTTGCGCAAGAAGCAGTATCGTTACTTGACTATGATGTGCAACTGCATGTGTTTGAGAATGTGGAGCACAAGGACACGGTTTATTATTACAATGCCGCCGACGCCGTTTTGTTGACCAGCAAATGGGAGGGCAGCCCCAATGTGATCAAGGAGGCTTTGGCCTGTAATTGCCCTTTGGTCAGCACCGATGTGGGGGATGTGAGAGAACGGGTGGAAGGTCTTGAGGGTTGTTATGTAGCCGAATCGAGAGCGCCACAAGAGATTATGGGTTTGTTGCAAAAAGCCCTGGCATTTGAAGGCATGACTTGTGGACGTGAGAAACTCATCGCTGATGGGTTGGACTATTTGACCGTGGCGAAGAAACTGCAGAGCATCTATAAAGGAGTTTATTGTAAGTAACTAGCATCGATTGTCCCTATAACTTGAAAATTACTATTTTTGCAGCCGTTTTTGTTTTAGAAGTATGTTAACTTATTTCCCAAGATATTTTTCGACGAGAGCCATCATCTGTTATGTGGTGACTTTGGCTTTGGCTAGTGCCTTATTTATGAGCCACGCCTTGCCATTCGTTTATATGCTGTTTGGCTTGATCCCCGTTATTGTTTTCTTTACATACGCTACACAGATGACTATGAAATGGCAAACCTGTGGCGTGGGAACTTTTACGAAGAGATTGTTCACTACAGCGCTCATCCTTCGTGTCATTACTGTGTTTGTGGTTTATTTTTTCTACATGAGTTATGGAGGTGACCCGTTTAGGATTGGTTGGGGAGACGATAGGTGGTATAATTATCTTGCTGCTTTTTGGCACGATTATGATTTTCCAACAATGGTCGATGTCATGAAAAATAGTAGTGATTTGTCAGACTCGGGTTATCCATGGTGGTTGTCGTTTGAGTATGTGCTTTTTGGCACGAGTGTCTTTCCTTCTCGTTTGATCAAGTGTTTTATTGATTCGTTTTCGTGTGTGCTGATGTATCATTTGGCCAAGCGTAATTTTGGGGAATCGACAGGGCGTATGGCTGCTATCTTTTGCATGCTGATGCCCAATATGTGGTATTATTGTGGTGTGACCTTGAAAGAAACGGAGATGACTTTCTTGGTGTTACTATTTGTTGAACGTGCTGATTTTGCTTTACATTCCCCAAAAATCACTTTTGGAAATATTATCTTGCCAGGTGTGATCATTTTGGTGATGTTTACCTTTAGGACTGCTATGGCAGCTGTGTTGATGGCAGCTATGGCTGGTGCGTTGATTCTTAGTTCGGGTAAACAATTGCAAGCGTGGAAAAAAATACTGTATGTTTCTGTGTTTGCTATTTGGATGTTCTTGACCATGGGGGCGGAGATGATACAGGAAACGACGGCGATGTGGGCAGCAAGATCCGATGCCAATTATGAGTGGCGAGCCGAACGTGCTGATGGCAACAGTTTTGCTAAATATGCTACTGCATCTGTGTTTGCTCCTTTGATTTTTACCATACCATTTTCTTCGTTGGTGGCGACACCGGGACAAGAAAATGTGATGATGTTGAATGGGGCTAATTTTATCAAGAACATTTTGTCGGGTTTGACAGTTTTGGCGTTGTTCTTGCTCTTGATTCGAGGGGATTGGCGAAAACATGTCTTGCCCATTGCCGTGATGTGTGGCTATCTAGTGGTATTGGTATTCAGTAATTTTGCCCACTCGGAACGTTTCCATTTCCCCGTGTTGCCATTTGAATTGATGTTCGCCGCTTACGGCGTTTCCCAGTTGACCAACAAACATAAGCGATGGTACACGATTTGGCTGGTTGCGATGTGCATTGCCAACATCGCGTGGTCGTGGATTAAGTTGTCGGGCAGAGGCTTGGTATGAGGACACAGGTGGTGCCTGCGTTCCATATTAGTTTGTCCGTTTTTGTCGTGGAGAGGTGTATATGTTAAATAAAGTTGATTGCTGCGAAATAGTACCCGCAGAATGGGATGCTTTGATAAAGGATTCTCCTGTAGCCACATGGTTTCAGACCCGCAAAGCCTTTGGCTTTTTTGACAGCCTTTCGTTCCTTGAAGCTTTTGCTTTTGGAGTGAAAAACAATGGTAAATTAAAAGGCGTGGTTGTCGGTTATATTCAAAAAGATGGAGGCTGGATAAAGCGATTCTTTTCCAGAAGGGCGATTGTTTTGGGTGGTCCGTTGCTTGCCAATGGTATTTCGGAGGATGAGTTGACCTTACTACTTCACGGCTTGGTTGAAAGGGTGGGGAAGAAAGCCATCTTCATTGAATTCCGCAACTTCAGCGACTATAGCCATTGGCGTAAGACTTTCGAACAATGCGGATTCCGCTACCAACCTCATTATGACATCCATGTCGATACAACTTCATTGGAGGTGGTCGATGCACATTTGGGCAAAAGCAGAAAACGTGACATCCGTGTTTCCATGCGTGACGGTGCTTCTGTGGTGACGCATCCGTCCTTGTCGCAAGTCCGTGAGTATTATGATATTTTGAAAACCTTATATGAAACTAAAGTCAAGACGCCGTTGTTTCCCTTGGATTTTTTTGAGAGACTGTTGGCACTCGACAGTGCTGCGTTTTTGCTGGTGGAATATGGAGGTAAGATAGTCGGTGGCACGGTCTGCGTGGGCTTGCCAGGCGTGGCCTTGTATGAGATGTATGCCTGTGGTGAAGATGGCGTGCATAAAACGATCTTTCCCTCCGAAGTGGCGACTTATGCTGGATTGAAATATGCAGCTGAAAACGACTATCCTATATTTGACATGATGGGTGCGGGCAAACCGGATGACGGCGGCTATGGCGTTCGCGATTTCAAGCTGAAGTTTGGGGGCGAATTGCTTGAATTGGGACGATTTGACTATGTGTGCAAACCGATGCTGTATCAAATTGGCAAATTGGGCGTTAAAATCTTAAAGAAACTATGAATATCCTTTTTGATATCAACCATCCAGCGCACGTGCACCTGCTTCGCAACGCCTATTTTCTGCTGACTCAAAACGGACATCAGGTTATGGTGGTGGTGAAGGAGATTCCTTCCGCGATGAAGCTGTTGGACTTGTATGGAATACCGTTCATCAATATAGGCAAGAAAGATGATGCCTTGATGAAGAAGGGCTTGGACCAATTGGTTTACGACCGTCGTTTGTTGAAGTTGGTCCGCGAACACGGTATTGAGATGGGTGTAGGTTCTTCCATCAACATTGCCCATGTCAGCAAATTGAGCAAGATGAAAAGTATCATTTTGGACGACGACGATGATGAGGTGGAACCCTTGTTTGCCAAATTTGGGCATCCCTTTGCCGATACCATACTCAGCCCTGTTGATACGCCTAGGAAGTCAAAGAAAACCATCTATGTCAATGCCTATCACGAATTGGCGTATCTCCATCCCAATCGTTTTACCCCGGACCCTTCCGTGCTGGACGATGCAGGTGTCAAGGCAGGTGAGCCTTATTTTATCATGAGATTCAATGCCTTCAAGGCACATCACGATATGGGTGTGGTGGGGCTGACTATCGAGAACAAGAGACGTTTAGTGGACTATTTGAAAACCAAAGGGAAGGTGTTTATCACCACGGAACGGGATATTGACGACGAGTTCAAGCCGTATCAGTTGAAAGTGTCGCCCGAAAAGGCTCATTCGCTGATGTATTATGCCACCATGTTGGTAGGCGACAGCCAGACGATGACGTCCGAAGCCGCGGTGTTGGGAACGCCTGCCATTCGTTGCAACACCTTTGTGGGAAGAATCCATTACTTGGAGGAAGAGGAACATAAGTATGGTCTTACCTACGGATTCCGTCCCGAACAGTCGGAAGCAATGTTCGCCAAGATTGACGAGTTGCTTTCCATGCCCAACCTCAAAGAGGAATGGCAGTCCCGTCGCCAGAAAATGCTTTCGGAGAAGATTGACTATGCGCAGTTCCTGACCTGGTTCATTGAGAATTATCCCGAAAGCCAAAGTGTCATGCGAGAGAATCCTGATTATCAGTTTAGATTCAAGTGAGTTTCGAAGAGGTTGTTATGCTCTAATACAATGGATTTTACCCTAGAGAAATACGGTGAACTACTTCATGCCTTGGATGACAACGGCTATCAATTCCTTACCTTTGAGCAGTATTGCACCAATAAAGAGGCCTTGACTGATGTGAGGTTCGTCATCCTTCGCCATGATGTGGACCTGAAGGCGGAACACTCGCTGGCTACGGCTAAGATAGAGCATGCGCTCGAAAAACAAGCCTCCTATTATTTCCGTGTGGTGGAACAAAGCAACAAGCCTGAAGTCATCAAGACCATTGTTGCCATGGGCCATGAAATAGGTTATCACTATGAGGATATGTCGCTTTGTGAGGGCAATGTTGAAAATGCTATTTTGCATTTTGAAAAGCAGTTGAATTATTTCAGGCAGTTCTATCCGGTGAAAACCATTTGTATGCATGGCGCACCGCGCAGCCAATTTGACAGCAGGGACTTGTGGAAAGCCTACGATTACCATGATTTTGGGATTATCGGGGAGCCCTATTATGATGTGGATTTTTCCAAGGTCTTTTATTTGACCGACACGGGGCGGCGGTGGGATGGATTCCATGTCAGCGTCAGGGACAAAATACCTGTTTATCAGGATCAATGGATAGAAAAAGGATGGGCTTATCATAATACAGACCAAATCATCGAGGCTGTTGAAGACGGTTCGTTTCCTGATAGGGTGATGATGACGACCCACCCTCAGCGGTGGACCGACGAGAAGGGAGAATGGCTCGTTGAATTGGGGATGCAATCTATTAAGAATGTGGTAAAAAGAATGGTAATAAAACATCCCTTTCGAGAATAATTTGTATCTTTGCACAATCAAATCGTAAGAAAAATATTGTAATTTTATGAAAATCAATAAATTAATTGTACTTTTTGCCTTAGTCGCATTGGCCTTGGCTTCTTCGTCATGTGTAACCTCAAAGAAGGTCAGGTATTTGCAGGATATGCCTAAGCAGGGTATGCCTATTAACGATAATCTAGAGGCGACGGTGGCTCCGTACGATGAACTGAGAATTTTTGTTTTGAGTAATACGGGCAAGGATGACGAGTTAATCAAGCCTTTTAACGTGATGGGTGGTAGCCTTCAAGGAGGAGGTAATCAAGGATTGGGCTATCTTGTGGATGCCCATGGCAACATCCAATTTCCTGTGCTGGGCGAACTGCATGTGGAAGGCTTAACGCGTTTGCAACTTCAGGATACTATTGCCGCTCATTTGGAAAGAAATGGTTATATAAAGGATCCATTGGTTACGGCTCGCTTTATGAATTTCAAGGTGTTTATGTTGAGCAGTTCTGGAGGCAAGGTGATTAATATTGACAATGAGCGTTGTACTTTTTTGGAAGCATTGGCGTTGGCGGGTGGTTTGGATTGGTACACGCGCCGCGACCGTATCGGTGTAATGCGTGAGGTGAACGGGAAACGAGTTATTCATTATATGGACCCACGATCCACCTCCATTTTTGATGATGACTTTTTCGTGTTACAACAAAATGACATCATCTTTACTGAAGAAATGGGCTATAAGTTCTTCAGCAACAATTTGAATACGGTGTTGGCATTGATTGGATCGGTCACATCTTTGGTTTCGATTTATACTCTGATTAGGACTTTTATACCTAAACAAGACTAAAGGTTCTAAGGTTTCGATTTGTATTGTGTATTACTAATCAATAATAATTGACAAGATAATGGCTACTGACAATAACAATACGAACATGAGGCCCAACGACATGAATACGTTTTTCGATGAAAACGCAAACAGTGGCTTCAAATTTAAGGATTTGGTTTTCTTGGTTCTTCATAATCTGCCCTGGTTCGTCCTTTGTGCAACCATTGGCGGCCTTATTGCCTTCTACAATGTCCGAGGCAAGGAGAGAATCTATGCCAGTTCCTCTTCCATGTTGATTAAGACTTTGGCCAATGGCGGCTCGGAGTCGTTCCGTGGTTCGGCACCTTTGAATTTGATTTCGGGCCCTGGACTCGTAGTGAGTACGGTGAACAACGAGGTGATGGTATTGCGCTCCCAGGTGAACATGGAAAACATGGTGCGCCAACTCAATTTGTGTACCATGTATTCCTATAAGACTAAAATGTCTCGTCGAAATACTGACTTGTATAAAGATTCTCCTGTTACAGTTTCTTTTCCTGAGATAGACGAAAATGGAGGAGCATCATTTAGTGTGAAACCTTTGGATCAAGAGTATGTGTTGCTGGATGATTTTGGTGAGGACATCCCTTCCATGAAAGTCAGGCTGAACGACACGGTGATTTCCCCTGTCGGTAAGGTTGTGGTAACTCCCACATGGAAATATAATGACTTCATCAATAATGCCGTAGTGGTGCGTCATGTGCCTTTGAAGTCTGTTGCAGCTTCTTATCGCGGACGTATTAATGTGTCAAGAGATAGCGAGCGTAATGCCTTGTTGCGTCTGTATTTGAGAGATACCTCCCCATTGAGGGCCGCCGATGTGCTCAACACCTTGATGGAAGTGTATAATCAGGAATCCATCGATGACCAGCAGCGTATCTTGAACTATACGGAAAAATTCATCAACGACCGTATCGAAATGTTGATGAACGATATTGAAGAGTATCAGCAGTATTCGGTTGATTTCAAGAAAGGCCACAATATTATTGATATGGGTAGTTATGGCCAATCCTATGTCGCGAAAAGCAATGCCAAGACGGAGGAGGTTCAACAGCTTGAAGCCCAGAAGGACATGATGCGGTATCTTTTGAATTTTGTCAAGAATAACCAAGATCAGATTGTGCCAGTGGGTGTGGTGAAAGTGTCTTCTGAAGCTGCATCGGTCATCGCCAAATACAATGATAACTTGGTGAAGATTGAGAAGTACAAGGCAGATGGCACAATGAATAACCCAGTGGCTAGAAGTGTTGTGGAAGAGCAGGTTTCGCTTCATGCCAGCATTGTTTCCATATTGGAAACCAATCTGATGGGCTTAGAAGATCGTATTGAGGCTGCCAACCGAGAAAGGAATATAGCCAACTCGCAAATCCAAACCGTTCCCGAGGCCCAAGTTGAGTTCCAGTCGCTGGCTCGTATGCAGAACATCAAGGAACAGCTGTACCTCAATCTGCTGACCAAGCGTGAGGAGTTGATGATGACCAGCCCTCAACTGGAGGCTACGGGTAAAATTATCGATTATGCTTCGCCTAACTATGGCCCGGTGGCTCCCGATGAGAAACGTGCTACGTTGATTGGTATCCTGATTGGCTTGGCCATCCCGATTGCTATTATGCTGCTCCGCAATATGATGGATACCACCATTCACGATAGGGTGGATGTGCAGAAGAGTTCTAATGTGCCGTTCTTGGGTGATATTCCTTATGATGGCGAGGTGAAGGGCCATGTGGTCTCGGTGAAGGAGAATGGTCGAGACTCGCTTTCCGAGTCGTTCCGCCTTATCCGATCTAGTCTTGAGTATATGAAAGACCGAAAGGAAGGTGGCCATGTCATCATGTTTACTTCGTTTATGGTGTCTTCGGGTAAGACTTTCGTGTCCACCAACTTGGCCACGAGCTTTGCCTTGGCCACGCGAAAGACGGTCATCGTCGACTTGGATATCCGTAAAGGTACGCTGTTTAAGGTGTTTGGCGTCAATACCAGAGCGGGTGTATCAAATTATTTGTCAGGCAAGACGGATAGCGTTGATGATATCATCCACTCCAGCCAGACCACACCAAACCTTGACATTATCTTCTCGGGTCCCGTGCCGCCCAACCCCGCCGAGTTGTTGATGAGTACACGCCTTGAGGATTTGATTGCCGAACTGCGTAAGCGTTACGAATATATCTTCTTGGATAACGTGCCGGTGGGTATGGTGGCCGACTCCGACATCGTGAAGCGTGTGGCCGATACCACCATCATGGTGCTGAGAGCGGGCACGACCGACAAGCGCTTGCTTTTCGACGTCGACAAGTTCTACCACGACAACAAGTTCCCGAACCTCTGCGTGGTGCTGAACGGCGTGAACAAGAAGAAACGTGGCTATGGCTACTATGGTTACGGCTATGGTTACGGCTATGGTTACGGCTATGGTTACGGCTATGGTTACGGCTACGGTTATGGTTACGGCAATGAAGAGGAAGAGAAAAAGAAAAATAGGAAATGGTACGAGAAACTGTATGATAAAATCTTCCCCAATCGTAAACATCATCACCATCATCGTTCTCACGGTCACTTTAAGTCGGCAAATGACGGAAAGGCATAATTGAATATGTTCGGCTTTAGAAAGAAATATAGTTTACCGGAAGACTTCTTCCAAGGGGCTCATGACATCCATTGTCATTTGCTGCCCGGTGTCGACGATGGCTTCTCATCGGCTGAGAAATCATTGTACGCCTTGAAGAAACTGGAGGAACGTGGCGTGAAAAAGATGATTCTCACACCTCACTTCATGAATAATTACCCGGAAAACAACCGCAAAAACATCTCCGCTGAGTTTGAGGTCTTTAAGGCTGAAGCAGAGAAAGCCTGCCAGATTGAGTTGCGATTGGGTGGTGAGTATATGCTAGAAGGCGGTTTCCCCGAACATTTCAAGCAAGGTTTCCTGACTTTGGATAAAGCGGGCACCCATGTGCTTTGCGAGACCTCCTATATGATGTATGAGCAGAACTACACCAATATGCTCTACGACATCATGTGTGAGGAACTGCAGCCAGTCATCGCGCATCCGGAGCGCTATGAATATGCAGGAAAGGATGTCTATCTGAGGTGGAAAGACAAACGCTACAAGTTCCAGATGAACCTGCTGTCTTTGGCAGGAGTGTATGGCGAGCCTGCCCGCGAGAAGGCGCATTTCCTTTTGAACGAGGGGATGTATGACTACATCGGCTCCGACATGCATGGCTTGGACAATTTCAGGCGTTTTCTCCCAGAGCTTAGGCTGAGAACGAAAGAAATTGACGCCATAGCGCAATTGCTAGAGAATAACAAGACACTGTTTGACTGATCCCCAAAGGCTCAGCGACATAAAAAACAATCCCGATGGCATTGCCGTCGGGATTGTTTTGTTTATGGGTTTTGCTTGTCAGAAAGTGTATCCGACCGAGAAATAGGCACTGACGCGTTTGGTGCAGTCAGACCATTGCAGGGTGAACGAAATCGGGCCGATAAAACTATTATAGGCATAGCGCAAACCTACGCCAGAGAAGTGCCTCGAGCCTTCAATAAAGCCTTTGCCAAAGGGGTTGAAGCCATACAAGAAATTGTAGGTGGCTGTAACATAATGCTTTTCCAAGAAATTGAAGCGGAAGTCGCAGCGCGCAATAGCGGTGAAGTTGTTGACATAGTCGACATGGTTGATGCCGATAAAGGGCATCTGCTGGTCGAAATGCCGCCCTTCGATTTCGCCACCGACAACATTCCAAAGGTTGGCGTAGGCTGCAGCTCCAAACAAGCATCTGGCATAAAGTTGGGGGATGATGGTGAACATTTTGTCGTAGGGCGTGATGTAGCCTTGTATGTTATATCCGATTTCATATGTGTTGCCTGAGGCGCCTTTTAGGTCGAAGTGTATTCGCCCGTTTAAGGTCGTGTTGATGCCATGCTTGGCGAAATAGGGATCGTCGAGGTTGTCGTATTTCAACATGACGAAGGGTGTGACCAAGAGATTGTCGTCGTAGTAGGATGAGGAAATCGTCGACTGGTCAATGGTGTCGTTGCTGAAATCGATGGTAAAGGGATTGGAGAAGGAGGTTGAGGAGAGGTTGGCTCCAACGGCGGTGCTGATGTCAAGCAAGTGGAACTGCGACACGTATGCGCTGACCCGGTGCTGGACATAGTTGAGGTTGTTGTAGTCGTTGCCGGTAGTCAACGCTTTGTAGTGCTCGCCTCGATAGTCGTATGCCAAGCTGAAACTGGCCAGATTGATTCTCGCGTAAGTAGCCGTGATGTCGAATTTCGGATTGTAGCTGAGCTTGCCGCTGAGGCTGAGCTTGAATCCGTTGAGGCGTTTCTCGTTGAGACCTAACTTAAGCAACAGGCCTGCGCCTTCTTCGGTGTCGTATCGTAGCCCTAGACCGAAGACGTTGGGCTGTGTCGGTTTGAAGTTCATGCTTAAGGCATAGGTGTCTTGAACCTCTCCGTTGATGGTGTCTGTACCGCTTTCCGTCAAGTTGTAGGTGATGTCGTCGAAGGCTCCGGTGCCTCTATAGATGTCAACGGCATGGTTGATTTCGGCTTCCGAGATAAGCTGTCCCGCCTTCAGCTTTCCTTTTCTAAGCAGCCATTTTGTTTTCAATATGTCGCTTGGATTGATGACAATGGAGCTGATGTAGACGGGAGCGTCAGCGAGGTTTTTCGCTTTTGTCGCTCTTAATTGCTTGTCTAAAGGTGCTCCGTTGATGGAGTCCAATTGATGTTTGATGCTCATCAAAACGGAATCGTATTTCTTCGCTTCTTGGTAACCACGGTTGACCAGCGTGTCGATGGCGTCGTGGTTAAAACTTAAGGTGCCATAGCCAGTGATGTCGGGCGTGATGTGTAGCCTGCATAGTGCTTGGTTTTCGAATCTTTTGTTGTTGACGGCATTGTCAATCAGCCCGTTGAGGACGTCGGGTAGGGTGACGTCATCTTCTGCAATAAGGGTGTCGGCATCCGTCACTTCCACTCCGATGATGATGTCGGCCCCCATCTTCTTGACCAGGTCGGCGGGGAAGTTGTTGACCAAACCGCCATCGACGAGCAAATGATTGTCCATGGGAACGGGTGTGAATACCCCGGGGATGGCCATGCTGGCTCGCATCGCGGTGGGCACACTGCCGTGCCTGATGTCGACTTCCTTGCCGGTCTTGATGTCGGTGGCCACACAAGCGAAGGGAATGGGCAGGTCGTTGAAGTCCATCTCTTTTTGATAGCCTACGCACAAGTCATTGAAAAGGTTGATCAATGCCGTGTTGTTGACAAATGCACTGGGTATAAAGCCGATGGGCTGTGTGTCAAGTTTGGTGCTAAAGAGTCGGCTGAGACTGAAAGGAATACTGACGATATAAGTGCTACGGCGTTCTCTGGTCTCAAGCGACATGGCGGAACGGTCGATGCTGTTGCCCACATATTGCGACCAGTTCATGTTGGCTATCAATGAGGCGAGTTCGTCGGGCGAGTATCCCATGGCATAGAGTCCGCCGATGATGGAGCCCATGCTGGTGCCCGCCACGTAGTCGACAGGGATTCCGATTTCTTCAAGGTGTTTCAACACGCCGATGTGTGCGGCGCCTTTGGCACCGCCTCCTCCAAGCACTACGCCTACTTTCGGACGTGGCTTAGCATGGTGGCGAACTGGGTGTTGCGCATGGAGCGACAACCCCAATACGCTGATTGCAAACAATACTATGATACGTTTCATGATTTTGGTTGAATAGGCTCGGGAATTAGAATGTGTAGCCGAATGAGAAATATCCCCCAAAATGGTTGAGGAATTCTGTTCCGTCCCATGATCTCAACCACTGGCCAGTCAGTGAAACAGGTCCCACTTTGGTGTTGTACGAATACTTTAAGCCTGCACCTTGTGAACTATAGGCAAACACTTCGGAGAAGCTGTGGCCAATCCAATTGGACCAATTCGCCATGATGTTATACATGGCTGTCACATAATGCTTCCCATAGAAATTGTACCGCAAATCGCAGCGAAGAATACTCATTATGCTGTTATCGGTAGCGTCAATGCTGCCAATACCAATAAAGGGCATCTGTTCCTCGAAATGACGGCCTGAAATCTCGCTGCCAAACAGATTGGCCAAGCCTAAAGGCATGTTTTCACGGTTGGGGACATACGAGAAACGGCCGTAAAGCTGTGGAATGATGGTGAACCTTCCGTTTTTGGGAGTAATGTAGCCTAGAACGGAGTAGCTGAGGTCAAAGTATTTGCCTTTTTCCTTGGTCTCGTAATAGAAATGGGAAGTGATGTTGGCCGAAACACCATGCTTGGCAAAGTAGGTGTCGTCAAGATTATCGTAAGTAAGGATGACAAAAGGCGTGAGCATTCTGGTGTCACGGAGAAGAATGGTGTCCGTCTCGCTGTCTTCCTCTAAAGAGGCGAGGCCGTATTCCGTTCCGGTAAACGACAAGCCAACATTGGTGCTAAAATTGAGCATGTGGAACTGCGAGACGTAACCACTCACTTTTTGCTGCTGGTAATGCAAATATAGGGATTTTTTACTTATCAAGACGCCGAAATGCTCGTTCCTATAGTCGTATGCAACGCTGAAAT
>Ga0310691_10000756_pt1 | contig 55753 bp, 50 predicted proteins | sample 176DNAGHGlowgp2_FD_203887 | JGI IMG/M metagenome (GOLD analysis project Ga0310691, IMG submission 203887) | Sheep rumen microbial communities from Palmerston North, Manawatu-Wanganui, New Zealand - 1766 DNA GHGlow gp2 (v2) (version 2) | ecosystem: Host-associated > Mammals > Digestive system >... | reverse complement strand
GAATGGATATCAATATGCACATAACTATGAAGGTAATATTACTAAGATGGAATGTTTACCTAAAGAGTTAAGAGGAAGAAAGTATTATAGACCAACTGAAAATGGAAATGAGAAAAATGTTAAAGAAGTTCTACTGAGAATAGAGAATTTTAAGAAGAAGTAGTATTTATATTTATAAATATATAAGGTATAATAATCACGTAGGAAGGAGTAGTATTAATGAAAAACTTCGATGGAAAAGAATTAAAAAAAGCAAGAGATAATAGAGACAGAATCAATAATCTTTCTAGAAGTGAACTATTTAGTGAATGTAAAAAACTAAATATAAAAGTATCTAGAGAAAAGAATGAAGTATTAAAAGATAAATTAAAAAAATATTACTATTCTAATCTAGAAGACTATGAAGTTAAACTACTCAAGAAAGAAAAAGAACTATCAGATGAAGAAATAGATACTTATGTAAATGAAACTCTTAATAAGTTATATAAAGAATCATTTAAAGAGGATAATACACCAAAGAAAATAGATAGTGATTTAAGATTAATAAATGCGATGAGAGGTAGAAGATGACTAAAAAAGGAAAAAAGAGAGTAATAGCTTTATCTGCAGCCTTTGTTATGCTTTTCTACATACATTACACTAGAAATCATAGAAGAAAAGAAACTTGTTTCGTAATTAATAAAGGTAATATTACATATAGTGGAGGAACTATATATATTGGTAGTAAAAAATATATAGAGTCACTAAGTGAAGTAGGACCAGGTGATGTTCTAGTAATAGATGAAAGAAGAAGTGAAGATCCTAATTTTAAAGTTCTAGATTCATATAAAATAATAAGACCAAGTGTAAGAAATGAAATTATAGATGCACTACTTTATTATGAAGAAAAATATCCAACTAATTGGGATAGAACTAAGCCAAGTATGGTAAATGAATGGGATGCACATAACTGGATGCGTTATTTAGGTATAAGAGAAGATAGAACTACTGATACAGATTTTAATAATGCAGATGAAAAACAGTATACATTAAGAATAAAAAAATAAAGAATAGTAGATGCTATTCTTATTTGTTTATGATAAAATATATAACGTGTTGGAGGGTTTATGAATAATAACAGACAAATCGATACAGACAATTTACGACTAATTGTATTTGACAGTGCAAAAGAACTAGGAGAGAAGGTAAATGAAAAACTTCTAAAGCAATATCGCTTAGATCCAGAAAAGTACACATTTATTGTTCCTATCAATCAACTTTTCTTCGAAGATGGACATCTTAAAGTTGAGATAAAGGAAACTGTAAGAGGAAAAGATATCTTTATGTTAACAGATATCGGAAACTATAGTTTGGAATACAAGATGCACGGATTAATTAATCATACGAGTCCTAATGATTTGGTTACCCAACTTAAAGATGGAATTGGAGCATGTAACTGCCATGCTAAAAGCATCAATGTAATAATGCCACTATTATACTGTGGAAGACAACATAGAAGAAATACAAGAGAGCACCTATCATGCGGAGCAATGCTTTACGACTTAGATAGAATTCATACAGTAAAAAGTTTCATAACATTCGATGCTCATGATGAAGGAGTAGAACACGCAATACATAATACTGAGTTCGATAATGTATTTCCTACAAACGTTATACTAAAAGACCTTATAAATGATTTACCAGTAGGTAGACTTAAGAATATAGTATTCGTTTCACCAGATAATGGAGCAACAGGAAGACGAAACGTATATCTTAACTCATTTGGTACAGAATATGTTCATAAAGAAGCAGGAAGCTTCGTTAAACAAAGAGATTACAATACTCTAATAGATGGTAAATATCCAGTAATTGCTCATGAATACTGTGGATATGATAACCTAGAAGGTTATACAGCAATAATAACTGACGATATGATATCTAGTGGACAAAGTATACTAGATGTTGCAGAAGAGTTAAAAAAACATGGTGTTGAGCACTCATACGTAGTTGTTACTTATGCATTATTTACTAAAGGAATAGATAAGTTCCAACAAGCAGTTGATGAAGGAAAGATAGATGGTATATATACAACTAACTTATCTTACATCCCAGAAGAATACAAAAAGAAAGAATGGCTTCACATATGTGATTGTTCTGACTTAATGGCTGATCTAATTTACAATATCCACAATGACTTATCAATATCTAGATTACTTCACGATAAATCATTACCAATAAAATTAATTAAAGAAAAATTTGAAAAAGAAAAAAGAAAAGAAGAAGAACAACAAGAAGTACAAGAAGAAGTGAAACCAAAGACTCTATCTAAGAAGATGGGTACTAGAAAAAAGAAATAGTAAAATAAAAGAATTTCCAAAAGAAATTCTTTTTTTATGATAAAATATTAATTGGTGATATAAGTGAACTTTACTAAAGATATTAAGAACAATTCATTACTTATAGTTCCTTCTAGTATTAAAGATAAAATATTAGATAGAATAGATGAAGAAAATAGATTAATAAATATTAAGATAGTTTCTTTTAATGAGCTTAAAAAGGAATTGTTATTCTCTTTAGATGATGAAGCTTCACTTTTTTTAATGGACAAATATAAGTTAAAGAAAGAAGTAGCAGAAGAATACTTAAATAACTTATATTATATAGAAGATAAAAAATATGATAATGAGAAGTTAGATTCTCTAGTAGAAAAGAAAAACATATTAAAAGAGAATAACTTATTAATAGAAAATAATAGATTTATAAAGAATTATAAAAATAGAAATGTATACGTATATGGATATGACTATATAGATTCATTTAATAATAAATTATTATCTTTCTTTGATAATGTAGAAATAATAGAGAAAGTTCCTATTAAAGAATCTAATAAAGTATATGAATTTAAATATCTTAAAGATGAAATAGATTATCTAATAGAGAGTATTACTAAATTAATAGATAAAGGTGTTTCTCTAGATAAGATAATTATATGTAATGCAGATGATGATTATAAAAGAGAATTATATAAGATATTTAAGATGTCTAATATAAGTATCGATATAGATATATCTACTTCTATAGGAAGCACTATAATAGGTAAGAAAGCACTAGATTATTTATTAGAGTCTAAGTCTATTGAAAGTACTCTAGAATATATAATTGATAACTTCGATGTAGAAAAGAATAATGAATTATATCGTAAGATATTAAATATATTTAATAAATATAATACTTATGAATATGACTTTAATATTATATATGAATGTATTAAGAGTGATTTTAATAATATTAAGATAACTTCTAATAGTGGTAATGGTATTAGATTAGAAGACTTTAATAATAATATATTTAACGATGATGAATACGTATTCTTAGTTAATTTTAATGAAGGAAATATTCCTAGAATACATAAAGATGAAGAGTTTATAACTGATAGTATTAAACCTCTTCTAGGACTAGATCAAACTAGTATATTAAATAAATATGAAAAAGATAGTTTGATAAAGAATATTCTTTGTACTAAGAATTTATTTATAAGTTATAAAAGATTTAATAAAGATGAAGAATATTATGAATCTAGTTTAATAGATGGAAAAGTACTAATTAAAGATAATTATGAAATAGATAGAAATACATGCTATTCAGATACTTATATTAATTTAAAACTAGCTAGTGGAATAGATAACTTGATTAAATTTGATAAGAAGAGTGACTATTTAAATACTTTATATAACAGTACTCATATTCCATATAGAGAATTCGATAACAAATATAAACAAATTAATAAAGATAAAGTAATGAAATATATCGATAATAAGATTAATTTATCTTACAGCAATATAAATACTTTCTATAATTGTTCATTTAGATTCTATCTAGATAATATCTTAAAAGTTAATGGATTCAATGAAAGCTTTGATACCTTTATAGGTAGTTTATTCCACTACTGTCTATCTAAATTATACGAAGATAATTTTAATTTAGAAGAAGCTTGGAACGAATATATTAAAGATAGAGAGTTTACTAGTAAAGATAGATTCTATTTAAAGAAGCTTTATAAAGAACTAGAAATAATAGTAGACTTTATAAAAGAGTTTAATAAAGATACTGGACTAACTAATACTTATACAGAGAAGAGAGTAGAAATAGATAAATCTCATAATATGAATGTAATATTTAAAGGATTTGTCGATAAGATTATGTATAAAGAATATAATGGTGAAACTCTTGTAAGTATTATCGATTATAAGACTGGTAGTGCAGACTGTGACATATACGATAGTGCATATGGTCTTCACTTACAACTACCTGTATATTTATATTTAATAGATAAAGGAAACTTATTTGAAAACTATAAACCAGTAGGATTCTACTTACAGAGAATATTATCTGGAGAAGTTAATATCGAAGAAGGTAAAACTTATCTAGAACAAAAATATAAGAATTTAAAACTTAATGGATATTCAACTAGTAATGAGATAGATTTATCTAGATTTGATCCAACATATGAATCTAGTAAATATATATCTTCTATGAAGTTATCATCTAAAGGATTCTATGCATATGCCAAAGTATTAGATGAAGATGATATGCATAAACTAGTTAATCTAGTAGATAATAAAATAGATGAAGCAGTACTTGATATTGAAGAAGCTAAATTCGATATTAATCCTAAGGCATTAAGTACTGATAAAGAAGTAACTGGATGCAAATATTGTAGTTATAGAGATATATGTTTTAGAAAGAATGAAGATATTAAAAATATTGAAAAATATAAGGATTTATCATTCCTAAAGTAGGTGATGTAACATGGATAAAAAACTAATAATAGTAGAAGAAACAGAAGAATATGTATATTTGAGTTGGGATAAAAGTGAAGATGCTACACATTATAAATTAGTAGGAATGAATAAACTATTTGTATATGAACAAATACTTAAGACAACAAAGACTACAGCTAAGATAGATAAGAAAAAATTAAAAGATTATATAGGTATTAGAGTAGACTATGTACTTAAAAATAAAGAATTGCCTAAAGAGATATTGCTAGGTAAAACCAACAGTGTATATCTAAATAAAAAGGATTATAAAGATATTAAAATAAGCGCTTTAAGATCTTATAGAGGAATAACTCTTTCATTTAATATGGAAGGAGTATATGACAAGTATTATTTATATGAAAAAGAAAGTAATAAATATAATTTATTAATGATACTTGAAGATTTCCAAGTAAATAATGATCTTATTAAAGAAGGAAAAACATATTATGTAGAAGCTTATAAAAAAGAAGAAGATAAATATGTATTAAAAGCTAAATCAGATGAGTATGTATGTCGTGTTACTAAAAGAGAACCACTTACAGGTAAACCTAAAATATCAGTAGTAATACCTGTATATAACAGTGAAGGATTTATTGAAAGATGTATCGATTCAGTACTATTTTCTACTCAAAAAGATATAGAGATAGTAGTTGTTGATGATGAATCTACTGACAGTAGTCCAATAATAGTAGATTGGTATTCTAATTACTATAAAGGAATAGTTAGAGTTCATCATAAGAAGAATGGTGGAGTATCATTTGCTCGTAATAAAGGAATAGAACTAGCTACAGGTGATTATATAGGACTTTTAGATAACGATGATTTAGTTCATCCTAGAATGTATGAAGCTTTATATACTTCTCTAATAGCTAATGATAGTCCTATAGCAATAGGTAAAACTCTCATAAGAGAAGGAGTAGAGGACTCTAATATTTGTCTAGATATAAAGAAGCCTGAAGATAAAGATTATATTTCTTATACTTATGAAGAAATGATTCATTATAAGAATACATTCGATGCTAAAAATATATACTTCGTAGCAGTATGGAATAAAATTATTAGAAGTGATCTTATGAAAGAACATCCACTTCCTCCATACAATCACTATGAAGATACAGCATATACTCGTATGATTTATTCATACATAGATAAGTTTACTTTTGCACCAGATGCATATTACATTTGGGATAAAAGAAGAAGAAAGACTACTGGAACAGCATCTACTTATTACTATACTAATGAGACTAAAGATGAATTCCTATATCACAAGATATATCGTGATTCTAACTTCTTCGCTACTGTTAAAGGTAACCCAGATAAAATGGATTATATATTGTATGATACATTTAAAGAAACATATGAATATTTAAAAGAAAATAATGGTTTAGAAAAAGATCATGAACTATATAAAATATATGGTGAACCAATAATAGAACTAGATAAAAAATATCATGTATTAAATATTAAAATGATAAAAGAACATAAAGAATTATTTAATTTTTTAAGAGAATTATTAAATAGATAGGAGGATGCTTATGCCAGTATGGACAGAAGAACAAGAACTAGCAATTAATAAAAATAATACCAATATTATAGTGTCAGCTGGCGCAGGTAGTGGTAAGACAGCTGTACTTACAGAAAGAGTTTCAAGAAAACTTAAAGATGGTATTAAAATTAATGAATTATTAATACTTACATTTACTAAAAAAGCTGCTTATGAAATGAAAGATAGAATTAGATCAGCTATCTTAGAAGATGAATCACTTAAAGATAATTTATCTTTACTAGATAGTAGTTACATAACTACATTTGATTCATTCTCACTATCTATAGTTAAAAAATATAATTACTTACTTAATATAAGTAAAAATATAAGTATTATAGATTCTTCAGTATTATATTTAGTTAAAAAACAATTTATAGATGAAATATTTGAAGAGTTATATGAATCAAGTGAAGACTTCTTATCACTTATCGGAGACTTTACTGTTAAAGATGATAAATCTATAAAAGAATATATATTAACTATTAATAATAAATTAGATCTTAAATATGATAAAAAAGAATATTTAGATAATTATATAAATAATTATTATGATGATAAATATATAGAGGAATTATACAATCTATATCTAAAACTAATTAAAGATAAAACTAATAACATTAAAGACTTAATTAATGAATTATCTTACTATACAGATATGGATTATATAGATGAAGTATATGACTCTTTAAATGGTTTATTATCTGCAAATACTTATGAAGAATATAGAAATAATACTCTTATAAAACTTCCTAATCTTCCTAAGAACTTAGAAGAAGAAGCTAAAAATATTAAGAAGAATATTCAAGATGAAATAGAGGTTATTAAAGACTTAACTAGATTTACTTCTAAAGAAGAAATAATAGATACTTATAAGAGTACAGATAAATATATAAAAGCTATTATTACTATTATTAATAAACTTGATGATAAGATTAATGCTTATAAATATGAAAAAGGTTATTATGAATTTACTGATATAGCTAAGCTTGCTATTACGATAGTTAAAGAGCATGATGAAGTAAGAGATGAACTTAAATATTTCTTTAAAGAGATAATGATCGATGAATATCAAGATACTAGTGATCTTCAAGAAGAGTTTATTAAAAATATAGAGAATAACAACGTATATATGGTTGGAGATATTAAACAATCTATATATAGATTTAGAAATGCTAATCCATATCTATTTAAAGAAAAATATGATAAATATTCTAATAATGATGGTGGATTTAAAATAGATTTAACTAAGAATTTTAGATCTAGAGAAGAAGTTATACATAATATTAATGATATGTTCTCATCTATTATGACTGATGAAGTAGGTGGAGCAGCATATAAAGAAACTCACCAAATGAACTTTGGTAATACTTCTTATATAGAAGAAGGTAAAACAGATGAAGATTACAACATGGATATTCTTAATTATGAATACGATAAAGAATGTGGATTTACTAAACAAGAAATAGAGATATTTGCTATAGCAAAAGATATTAAAGAGAAGATGAATAACAAGTATCAAATATTCGATAAGAAGAAGAAAATACTTAGAGATGCTACATATAATGACTTTGTAATACTTCTCGATAGATCTACTAATTTCGATTTATTTAAAAAAATATTTGAATATTTAGAAATACCTATAGTTAAATATTCAGATACTAATATACTTGAAGAAGTAGAAGTATTATTAATTAAAAATATTATTAATCTAATAATTTCATATAAAGAGAAAAGATTCGATGTAGAATTTAAATATTCACTTACTAGTATTCTTAGAAGTTATTTATTTAGTTATACTGATGAAGAAATATTCGATATGTTCTTAAATAATAACTATTTAGATAATAAAGCTATGGATATTATTAAAGAATTATCTATAGATAGTTTATCTCTAGGAGAGATAATTAATCTAATAATAGATAAGTTTGACTTCTATAACAAAGTAATACTTGTAGGAGATGTAGATAAGAGAATAGCAAGAATAGATGAAATAGAAAAACTATTCTCATCACTATCTACTTTAGGATACGATTTATATGAATCATATAATTATTTAACTAGAATAATAGAAGATGGTTATGAAATAGATGTTAAAGATAGTGATGATGCTATAGATAGTGTTAGAATTATGACTATACATGCATCTAAAGGACTAGAGTTCTCTATATGTTATTTTGCTATATTAGATGCTAAATTTAATATAAGTGATCTTAATGAAAAGTTCTTATTTAATAATACTTACAATATAGTAGCTCCTTATTTTAAAGAGGGAATAGGTAAGACTTTTGTAAAAGATTTAGTTAAAGACAAATATATGAGAGAAGAGATAAGTGAAAAGATTAGACTTCTTTATGTAGCACTTACTCGTGCTAAAGAAAAGATGATTCTAGTAACTAATTTCGATAAAAGAAAAAGTAAGATTACAGATACTAGAAGTTTCTTAGATATGTTATCTCTTATAAAAGATGATCTAGATAAATATATTACTAATATAGATATAAATACTCTTAATTTAACTAGAGATTATAACTTAATTAAAGAAGGTAACTATAAAGATAGTATAGGTAAAACAAATGATAAGATTACAATTAAGAAATATAATCTAATAGAGGAAAAAGAAGACTATAAGAAAGCTTCTAAAGATATTAAGAAATTAATAACTAAAGAAGAAAAAGATAAGATGAAGTTTGGTACTATGATACATGAATTATTTGAATATATAGACTTCAATAATCCAGATTATAGTAATATAGAAGACTACTATAAAGAGAGAATATCTTATCTAATAGATAAACTTGATATTAGTAAAACTATAAATATTTATAAAGAATATGAATTCGTATATAGAAAAGATAATATTAAGCATCATGGAATAATAGATCTACTTGTAGAGTATGATAAATCTATTAAAATAATAGATTATAAACTTAAAAATATAGATGATGATGAGTATAAAAATCAGCTTAAAGAATATAAAGAATATATTGAAAGAAAGACTGATAAACCTATAGAAACTTATTTATATTCGATAATAGATAAAGAACTAAAAAGAATAGACATATAATCTATTCTTTTTTTTAAAAAATATTTTACTAAAATTATTTATATGCTATACTAATGTATAGTAAGATAGGAGTGATATTATATGGCTGGTTCATTAAAAATTGGCGGTGTAACAGTTCCTCTTCTTTCTCCAAAAGAAATAAAAGAGGCGGCTAATGCGGTAACTCAGGCAGTTGACACTATTAAAAATGGTGGACAACCACCTATGCCAGGAGCAGTACAACCTGTACCTCCAGCAAATGGAAACGATGCTGTTAAGCCAAACGAAATTTCAGCTACTGATCCTACAAGTGGGGCTCCTCAAGCTGCTCCAAAACCAGTTGAGAAGAAGTTTAACCCAGTTACTAGTGCATTCCATGGAGCTAGTTATGCTGTTGGAGTATTATCAGGTAATAATGATGCCTTCAAAATACAAAAAGCAACAGGTGAAGCATTAGACCAAGAACTTGCAAAAGTTCAAGCTCAAAGTGCTAACTATAAAGACCAAGGTGCATTAGAAGATCAAAAACGTTTAGAGAAGTATAAAAATCAAAAACTTATTTCATTTAGATATAAAGTAAGAGATAGTAGTGGTAAAATTACATCTAATACTTTCGAAGCTCCAAGCGCTAAGGATGTTAGAGCATTCCTAGTTAACGAAGGATACGAAGTTATCGAAGTTAAGGAAAGAAGTAAGTACGATATAGATATCGGTAGTACAGGTAAGATTAAAACTGGTGCTTTAGCATTCATGTTAACACAGTTATCTACTTATATTAAAGCAGGTATCCCACTTATTAACTCAGTTCGTATCTTAGCTAAGCAAGCTACAGATAACAACCAAAAGAAAATACTTAATAAAGTTGTTTACGAGTTAGTTGTCGGAGAAAAATTCTCAATTGCCTTAGAAAAACAAGGTAAAGCATTCCCAAGTTTCTTAATCAACATGGTTAAGACTTCAGAAATGACAGGAGACCTTGCTTCAGCACTAGATGAGATGGCTGAGTACTATCAAGAGATTGATTCATCAAGAAAAGCAATGATGTCTGCGTTAATCTACCCAGCAGTTATCTTTACTGCTGCAGTTGCTGCTATCATATTCATTGTTGTAGCAGTTGTTCCACAGTTCGTTAGCATGTTCGCTGACCAAGGAGCAGAACTTCCAGCAATCACTAAGTTCATCATCGGAGCAAGTAACTTCTTAACATCTTACTGGTGGTTGTTAATAATCATATTAGTATCAATAATCTTAATATATAGATTCTTGTTTAAAAATATTAGGGACTTTAGAAAAGCCATGCAGACGTTCTACATGCATGTACCAGTTATAGGTAATATCATTATTTATAACGAGATTGCAACATTTACAAGAACATTTGCATCACTTTTATCACATAACGTATATATTACAGACAGTATGGAAATACTATCTAAGATAACTAATAATGAAATATATAAAGAGATAATAAATAGAACAATGATCACCTTAAGTAAAGGAGGAAAAATAAGTGAATCCTTTAGAGGTGAGTGGGCATTCCCAGTAGTTGCCTACGAAATGTTAGTAACAGGAGAATCAACTGGTCAGCTTGCTACTATGATGCTTAAAGTTGCTGAACACTTTACAAGATTACATACAAACTCAGTTACAGCAATGAAGAGCTTAATCGAGCCAGTTATCATCATGTTCCTAGCCGTTGCAGTTGGATTTATTATCCTATCAATCATCATGCCAATGTTCGACTTATACGGACAGATTTAAAAAGATATGGAAATATTTATAGGAACAATAATATTTATATATGGCTTGATATTTGGTTCATTCTTTAATGTTGTAGGTTATAGATTACCTAATAACTTATCATTAATTAAACCAAGTGGAAGCTTTTGCCCAAATTGTCATCATGAACTAAGATGGTACGAATTAATACCTGTATTATCATTCATAATACAAAAAGGAAGATGTAGAAAGTGTAAAGAAAAAATTGCACTTTTTTATCCTCTAATAGAATCATTAACAGGTATATTATTCTTATTATCTTATATAGTTTATGGTATCAATACAGAGTTTGTAATATCACTATTAATAGCAAGTTATCTAGTAATAGTAATAGTTAGTGATGGAAAATATATGATTATACCTGATGAAGTAACATTATTTTTCAGTATTGCTATATTAGTAGTACAAACACTTACTTATGGGCCAGGACATGCTTTAGTAAGTCTAGTTAGCGGTATAGCATTATTTGCTATAGTATACACATTTATGCTTATTACAACTAAACTATTCAAAAAAGAGAGTTTAGGTGGAGGAGATATAAAACTAGAGTTCTTTGCAGGAGCAGCTCTTGGAGTAAGTAATGGATTATTCTCTATATTTATTGGAAGCTTAATAGCACTTCCAGTATCACTTATAGTTATGAATAAAACCAATAAAAACATGATAGCATTTGGACCATTTTTATTACTGGGGGTACTAATAATATATTTATTAAAATTAGATATATTATCGATCTTGAAAGATTTAACATATTTGTATTAAAAGACTTTGTAATAAAGTCTTTTTATTATGCTTGTTAACGTGTTATAATTTATGTGGTGATACATATGGAAAAAAAGGAATATGGTAAACATGATGATATGAAACTCGATATGAGATTCGATAAAGCTAAAGAAAATAAATCGTTTTGTTTAATATGTAAAAGTTTAGATTTACCACCAGAAGTATTAAAGAAATATACTTCACAGCTTCTTGAGTGCGCTAACGAATACGATAATTGTAAGAACTGTAAAGGACTTGAGCACTGCAAGAACGAGATGATAGGTGAAATGCTAAGAGCTAAGAAACGTGGTAATGGAATAGACGTTTCATATGTTAGCTGTAGATACAAAGATAAAGATAAATATAAAGAAAATATCTCTTTATTTGATTTACCAGAGTCACTTAAAAATGCTGATATTAAAGATATTAAACTTGATGGTAATAGAAAAGATGTAATTAAAGATATTCAAAAGTTCTATAAAGAATTTCTTGATGATAAAAAACCTAAAGGTTTATATGTAGTAGGTAACTTTGGTACAGGAAAAAGCTATATTATAGCAGCTTTATTTAATGAACTTGCTAAAGAAGGAAAACATAGTGTTATAGTACACGTTCCAGAGTTAATTAGAGAGATTAAAGATTCTTTTGATAAAGATTACAGTGAAAGATTTGATCTACTTATGAATACAGAGTTATTACTTCTAGATGATATTGGAGCAGAATATATAACTCCATGGTCAAGAGATGAAGTACTAGAACCAATTCTTCAGCATAGAATGGATCAAAACTTAACTACATTTTTTACTTCTAACTTCGATTATGAAGGATTAGAGAAACATTTTACTATTAATGGTGAAGTAGTTAAAGCACAAAGAATAATGGAAAGAATTAAGTCTTTATCTAAAGAAGAAAAATTAATATGTAAAAATTTTAGAAATTAATTTATAATTAACATAGAAAGTGTGACATAAATGGGAAATGGAATATTATTATTAACTAAATCTATATTTGCAGTAATGATAGGATTTTTACTTGCTGCAGTACTTGGATTATTTATTATACCTATCTTAAAAAAGAAAAAGATGGGACAAAGAATTAGTTCTTATGTAGGAGAAAATCATAAGAAAAAAGAGGGAACTCCTACGATGGGAGGATTAATATTCGTAATATCGACAGTAATTACTACTGTTGCATTAGTATTAACTGGTAAACTACATTTTACTACTAATTTGCAGATAGTATTATTTGTATTTATTGGATATGCTCTAATAGGATTCTTAGATGATTTCTTGTCTCTTAAAAGAAAAAAGAACGAAGGATTAACTACTTACCAAAAGTTATTTTTACAGTTAATAATAGCAATAGTCTTCTTCTTCTTATATATGAATAGTGGAGGATCTACTGCTCTTCAAATAGCTAAACTTGGTATCAATATAGAAATGGGATGGATATATGGATTGTTTATTCTATTCGTTCTTATTGGTGCATCTAATGCTGTTAACTTAACTGATGGACTAGATGGATTAGCAGCCGGGCTATCAGCAATTGCATTTTTTGCATTTGCACTTGTATCTATCGTGGTAGGAGATGTTGAAACTGGATTATTTACATTTATCTTAGTTGGAGGTTTAATAGGTTTCTTAATCTATAATACTTATCCAGCAAGAATATTTATGGGTGATACAGGAAGCTTATCACTTGGAGCAGTAATGGCTGCTATTGCAATACTAACTCACAGAGAAGGAACACTTCTTGTAGTTGCAAGTATATTTATAATCGAAACATTATCAGTAATAATACAAGTAGCATGGATGTTTATATTTAAAAAGAAATTATTCTTAATGACACCACTTCATCATCATTTTGAGAAGCTTGGTTGGCATGAACAAGATATAGTTAAATTATTCTGGGTAGTAGGTTTAATACTTACTATGGCAGGAATATATTATGGAGTTTGGTTATAAAAAGGGAGTAAAATATGGATAATAACGAAAATCAAAATGCACAGCCAGTAGTACAAAACTCACCCCAAGAAATACTTCAAAATAACGGAGCAGGATATACAGAGCTAGGACAAGAATCAAGAAGAGTAGATACATCTACACTTGATGAGCATCCTAAGAAAAAAAATCTAGTTTTGACAATAATAGTTCCACCAATAATATTTTTAATATTCTTGGCACTTTTTGTAGCATGGGCATTTCTAGTATACAGTGATTATGGAAGAGTTAAAGCATCACAAGATCCACAATACTGCGTATTTGGAACTAATGTAAATGAGACAGAAGATGGAACTATTACTGAATGTATCGGACTTGGATATAAAGTAATTAAGTATAAAACTTTAGATATAAAGATGACAGAGTTTGTTCCCGTATGGGAGAAGACAAAGACTCTTCAAGAACTAGAAGAAAAATAAAAATCTACTTCGTGTAGATTTTTTTCATTTTATATAGTAAAATTATAGGGAAGAAGGGAAGAAGCATTATGAAAAATGATAAGATTACAGAAAGAGATGTAGATTTTGCACAGTGGTATACAGATGTAGTTACTGCAGCAAAACTAGCAAGTTATTCTAACGTAAAAGGATGTGTTGTATTCGAACCAAATGGATATGCTCTATGGGAAGAAATACAAAGAATACTTGATCAAAAATTTAAAGAAACAGGGCATAGAAATGTATACATGCCGATGCTTATCCCCGAAGGTTTAATGAAAAAAGAAGGAGAACTAGTAGAAGGATTTGCTCCAGAAGTAGCATGGGTTACTCAAGGTGGACAAAAAGATCTTGAAGAAAGATTATGTATTAGACCTACTAGTGAAACTTTATTCAGTGATTATTATGCAGAGAAAGTTAAATCTTATAGAGATTTACCCATGAAATATAATCAGTGGTGTAGTGTACTTAGATGGGAAAAAGAAACTAGACCATTCTTAAGGAGTAGAGAATTCTTATGGCAAGAAGGACATACTATTCATGAAACTCAGGAAGAAGCAGAAAAAGAAACACTTGATATGTTAAATTTATACAACGATTTCTTCCATGAATATTTAGCTGTACCTAGTATAGTAGGACTTAAGACAGAGAAAGAAAAATTCGCAGGAGCAGAATATACTTATACAGTAGAATCACTAATGTATAACGGTGTTGCTCTTCAAAGTGGAACATCTCACTACTTTGGACAAAAGTTCTCTAAAGCATATGGCATTAAGTTCTTATCTAGAGAAAATAAAGAGGAATATGTATATCAAACTTCTTGGGGAGTATCTAACCGTATGATAGGAGCTATTATAATGGTACATGGTGATGATAGAGGATTAGTATTACCACCTAAAGTAGCACCAATCAAAGTAGCTATAATACCAATAGGTAAAGATGAAGAAGTATTAGAACTATGTAATATCTATAAAGAAAGATTAGATAGAGAAAATATTACATGTTATGTAGATGATACAGAAAGATCTCCAGGATATAAATTTGCTGAAGCTGAAGTAAATGGTATTCCAGTAAGAATAGAGATTGGAAGAAGAGATTTAGATAATGGAGTAGTAACACTTGCAAGACGTGATACTAGTGAAAAAGTTACTGTTGGAAGAGATGCAGATATAGTAACTAGTATTAGAGGTCTTATGGATGAGATTCAAAACAATCTATATCAAAAAGCTTTAGAAAGAAGAGATGCTATGACATATGAAGCTAAGAGTTTAGAAGAACTTGAAGATATTATGACTAAACATCCAGGATTTGTTAAAGCTATGTGGTGTGGAGATCAAAAGTGTGAAGAAAGAATTAAAGAAATAAGAGGAACTAAATCAAGATGTATACCATTTGAACAAGAACCAATATCTGATAAATGTGTATGTTGTGGAAAAGATGCAAAGCATCTTGTAATTTGGGGAATCCAGTACTAACTATTGAATTAATTATTTCATAATATTATAATTATCAATAGGAGGATAAAAAGATGGAAGAAAATAAAAAACGTAATGTATTAATTATAATTGTAGCTATTATTGGAATGCTATTAGCATTTGGATGTGGATATGTATTAAGTGTTTCATTAACACCTGCATCAAAATGTAAAGTAGCACCTAAAGAAGAGAAAAAAGAAGAATCAAAAGAAGAAAAGAAAGATATTCCAGTTCGTGATACATTTGCTATCAATCTTATGAGTGGTTATGTATATGTATTAAATAATGGGGAACTATATTATTTAGAACCAGATTTATTAGACGATGGTGGTATTTCAAGATATTTCTTACTTACTCATTCTGGATGTTTAGCTGATAATTCTTCTGAATATTGTAAAACTAATCCAATATATAGCAAAGAAGCTGTTAAAGTTAATGTAGAAGGTAGTGTAACAAGAGTTAAAACATTTAATAAAAAAGGTGCTACTGATGAAAGTTTTTCAGTATATGCAATTCTTGAAGATGGTTCAGTATATTTAATAAGAAAGACAACAGCAACTAAGGTTGATGGTTTAGAAAATGTCGATGATATGCTTAGCCAAAATGAAAATAGCATAGATGTTCTTCTAAAAGATGGAACACATAAGAATTATTAATTTGTATTGATTTATTAAAATAATAGTATTAAAATTACATATATCAATGTGATGACCGAGGTGGAATCTCGCGAGCAATATGTCAATAAGGTTCTTCTAGAATAAAGTAGGGTGGAACAGCGTTAATACGCCCCTACAAGTTATAGAAGAACTTTTTATTTTATAAGGAGGAATAATTATGGCAGAAATGGAAATGAGTGAATTAGTAAGTTATTGTAAACAATATGGATTTATATTCCAAGGAAGTGAGATATATGGTGGTCTTGCAAATACTTGGGATTACGGACCTTTAGGATCTAGATTAAAAAATAATATTAAAGATGCTTGGAGAAAGAGATTTATCCAAGAAAGAAAGAATGCATATGAACTAGATGCAGATATACTAATGCATCCAAGAGTATGGGAAGCATCAGGTCACGTTGGATCATTTAGCGACCCACTAATAGATTGTAAAGAATGTAAGATGCGTCATAGAGCAGATAATCTAATAGCAGACTTCGATCCAGAAGCACATCCAGATGCTATGACAGATGATGAGATGGTAGCATACATAAATGAACACAAAGTACCATGCCCTAACTGTGGAGCAGTTAACTATACTGGTATAAGAGAGTTTAATCTAATGTTTGAAACTCATAGAGGAGTTATCAAAGATGCTAAGAGTGTTGTATATCTAAGACCAGAGAATGCACAAGGAGAATATGTTAACTTCCAAAATGTACTTAGAAGTCAAAGAACTAAATTACCTTTCTCAATAGGACAAATAGGTAAGGCATTTAGAAATGAGATTACACCAGGAAACTTTACTTTTAGAACTATAGAGTTTGAACAAATGGAATATCAAACTTTCTGTAAAGAAGGTCAAGATGAATATTTCTATAATTACTTTAAAGAATATGGTAAGAAATTCTATATGGATTTAGGTATACCTGAAGAAAAATTAAGATATCATGATCATGAGAAGCTTGCTCACTATGCTAAAGCAGCATGCGATATAGAATACAAGTTCCCATTTGGATGGGGAGAAGTTAACGGTACTCACAACAGAACTAACTTCGATTTGTCAAGACACCAAGAGTACTCTAAAGAAAGCCAAGAATACTTCGATCAAGAAAACAATGAGAAATATATTCCATATATAGTTGAATCTACATATGGACTTGATAGAACAGTTTTAGCAGTACTATTTAATTCATACAGAAAAGAAGAAATAGAAGGTGGAGAAGAAAGAGAATACATGGCATTCCATCCATTCCTTGCTCCATACAAAGTAACTGTACTTCCACTTATCAAGAAGTATCATAGTGAAAAAGCTGAAGAAGTATACGAATTACTTTCTAAGAATTTTATGACTGACTATGATGAAGCCGGTAATATCGGTAAGAGATATAGAAGAAGTGATATTATAGGTACTCCATTTGCGGTTACAATAGATGACAATACTCTAAAAGAAAATACTGTTACAGTAAGAAATAGAGATACTATGGAACAAGAAACTATCAAGATAGATGATCTTGTTAAATATATAGAAGAAAGAATTAAATTTTAATGTTATATGCAGTTTGTAAAGTATTATTTGTCTTCTTGTTATATTCTTTTGTAGGATATGTAACAGAAATATTAGCTTGTCTAATAGATGATAAATATCTAACATTCCAAAGAGGGTATCTTTTAGGACCATGGATACCTATCTTTGGATGTGGATTCTTACTTTTGTTCCCACTAACTAGATATGAAGCTCATCCTGAAGTAGTATTTATAATGGGTGCTTTCTTAAGTACAGTACTTGAATATACTACTAGTTTAATAATGGAAAAAATATTTAGAACTAGATGGTGGGATTACTCTCATATGAAGTTTAATCTAAATGGAAGAGTAACACTTAGAAACTCTTTAGGCTTTGGTCTAGTTGGATTATTAACAGTATACGTATTTAGACATATTAATAAAGCTATATTTAACTTTATTCCTAAGAATGTATTAATATGTGGAACTATAGTATTATTCACAATCTTTGTACTAGATGCTATCATATCTACTAAAGTAATATGTACTGTTGCAAGAACTGACGAACTACTTCAAAAGAAAGATATGACTAAAGAAATTAAAGCAAGAGTTAACAAAGAATTAAAAGATAATTATATATTTGTCGATAAGATATTAAGTACTTTCCCTAAAGCATTTAAAAATGTTAGAAAAGTATTTAATAGATTGAGGAAAAAGAAATGATAGATATATGTAAGATATTCTTTGCATTTATTCTATATTCAGTAGTGGGATATGTAGTAGAAGTATTATTCTGTTCTGTAGGTAAAAAGAAAATATATTATCAAAGTGGTTTTCTTGCTGGACCATGGTGTCCTATATATGGAACTGGTGCAGTGCTTATGTATCTATTATCAGTATATAAGCCACATCCAGAAGTAGTATTTATAGTAAGTGCATTCATATGTACTCTAGTTGAATATATAACAAGTTATCTTTTAGAGAAGATATTTAAAACTAGATGGTGGAACTATAGAGATCATAAATTCAATATAAATGGAAGAGTATGTTTAAAGAATTCTCTATTGTTTGGAATAGCAGGTCTAGTAGTTGTCTATTTTGTAAAAGACTTTACTAGTAGTCTTATAGATAATATTCCATCTAATCTACTTATAATAAGTACGATAATATTATTTATATTATTTGTAATAGATATAATTATCTCTGTTATGATAACTATTAAAATATCTAAACTTAACGAGATGGGTAGAGGAGATAATACTAGAAAGATAAAGACTCAGATGATAGATGAAATAGAAAACAATTATAAATTTTTTAGAAGAGTATTAAACTCTTTTCCAAATGCATTTCAAAATGTAAGAGATGTAGTGAGGGAAATAAAGATAAAGAAAAAAATATAACTTGATTTATTATAGATATTAGTGTATATTAATAGAGGTGTTTTACCTAGGTTTTGGCTTTTCTCCAAACCATTACTTGGATAAAATGAATTAATTATAAAAGGAGGAAATAAAAATGGCTTTAACTAAAGAAACTAAACAAGAATTAGTTAAGAAGTTCGCTAGAGATGAAAAAGATACTGGTTCTGCTGAAGTACAAATCGCTATCTTAACAGAAGAGATTAATGCTTTAACTAAGCACTTAGAAGAACATAAACAAGATCATCACTCTAGAAGAGGATTACTTATCAAAGTTGGTAAGCGTAAAAATTTACTTGCTTATTTAGCTAGAAAAGATGTAAATGCTTATAGAAAAGTAATCAAAGAGCTTGGATTAAGAAAATAATAAAAGTAGACACTCTTTTCGAGTGTCTTTCTTTTGACAAGTATAATAGGTAATTATTGTTATTTGTTATTGTAATAAATCTAATAAGTATATTGTTATATTTATTACAATAATGAAGTAATTACCTATATAAAAGGAGGTAAGAACGTGTCAAAGAGAACTTTTGAATTAGACTTTAGAGGAAGAAAGATCATAGTAGAAAATGGAGAAGTTGCTAAACAAGCTACTGGATCAGTACTAGTTAGATATGGAGATACAGTAGTACTATCAACAGCAGTAGTAGCTAAGACAGCTAATCTATTATCTGATTTCTTTCCACTAACAGTAATTTATCAAGAAAAATTATACTCAGTTGGTAAGATTCCTGGAGGATTTATTAAAAGAGAAGGTAAACCTACAGATGCTGCAACACTTGCTGCAAGAATGATTGATAGACCAATGAGACCAATGTTCAAGGAAGGATTTAAAAACGAAGTACAAATAGTTAATACAGTACTTTCAGTTGATACAAATAATTCTCCTGAACTAACAGCTATGCTTGGATCAAGTTTAGCTACTATGATTGGAGGAATTCCATTTGATGGACCAATCGCTGGTGTTAAAGTAGGAAGAGTAAATGGAGAATTCGTTATTAACCCTACACCAGATGAATTAGAAGTAAGTGATATAGATCTTACAGTAGCTGGTACTAAAGAAGCTATCAACATGGTTGAAGCTGGAGCTAAAGAAGTATCTGAAGACGATATGCTTGAAGCTTTAATGTTTGGTCATGAAGCTATTAAAGAATTAATTGCATTCGAAGAAGAAATCGTTAAAGAAATTGCTAAACCAGTAATGGAATACGAAGTTCTAGAAATTGAAGATGAACTTAAAGAAGAAGTAAGAAGCCTATGTGAAGATAGATTAAATGAAGCTTTAAGAATTCATGATAAACTTGAAAAGTATGGAGCTATCGATGCAATTAAAGAAGAAATAGTAGAAAAATATACTACTGAAAATGAAGATAAACTTAAAGAAGAAGATTTAAAAGTATTAATTACTAAAGTTAAATTAATTCTTGAAGAAGTTGAATATGAAATATTTAGACATATAGTTGTTAAAGAAAAGACTAGAGCTGATGGAAGAGCTATGAATGAAATTAGACCTTTATCAACAGCAATAGATCTACTTCCAAGAACACATGGTTCTGCACTATTTACTCGTGGTGAAACACAAAGTTTAGGTGTAGTAACACTTGGAGCTTTAGGAGAACATCAAATACTTGATGGATTATCATTAGAAGCTGAAAAGAGATTTATGCTTCACTATAACTTCCCAGCATTCTCTGTAGGAGAAATAGGAAGATACGGAGCTCCAGGAAGAAGAGAAATAGGTCATGGTGCACTTGGTGAAAGATGTTTATCACAAGTTATTCCAAGTGAAGATGAATTTCCTTACACAATTCGTGTTGTAAGTGAAATTCTAGAATCTAATGGATCTTCATCACAAGCTACTATCTGTTCTGGATGTATGGCACTTATGGCAGCAGGTGTACCTATTAAAGCACCAGTTGCAGGTATTGCTATGGGATTAATCACTGATGGTGATGACTATACAGTACTTACTGACATTCAAGGTATGGAAGACCACTTAGGAGATATGGACTTCAAAGTAGGTGGAACAAGAAAAGGTATTTGTTCACTACAAATGGATATCAAAATTAAAGGTATTACTAAACAAATTCTTGGTGAAGCTTTAGCTCAAGCTAAAGATGCTAGAATGGAAATCCTAGATGTTATGGAAAAACAAATAGCTAAACCAAGAGAAGAAGTATCTGAATACGCTCCTAAGACTGTTTCATTTATGATTAAACCTGAAAAGATTAAAGATGTAATCGGTAAAGGTGGAGAAACTATTACTAAGATTATCCTTGAAGCATCAAATGTTAAAGCAGTTACTGATATGAATGCTGTTAAAGTTGATCTTGAAGATGATGGAAGAGTAATTATTTATCATTCTAATAAAGAGATTATCCAAAAGACTCGTGAAATGATCGAAAATATCGTTAGAGAGCCTGAAGAAGGAAAAATCTACAATGCTAAAGTTGTTAAAGTAGAAGATTTCGGAGCATTCGTTCAAATTTGGCCAGGATGCGAAGGATTAGTTCATATATCAGAACTTGATACTAACAGAGTTGAAAAGACAGAAGACGTTGTAAAACTTGGTGATGAAGTAGTAGTTATGTGTATAGGAACAGATAAGAAGGGTAGATTAAACTTCTCTCGTAGAAAAGTTTTAGCACCTAGTGAAAAACACGACAAAGAAAAGAAAGAAAGAAAATCTAAAAAAGAAGAAAAAGAAACTGTCGAAGAATAGTAAAATAAAGACTACATAAGTAGTCTTTTTTTATTTGCTATGATATACTCCTAATAGGAGAATAAACTTATGAATAGAATAGTTAGAAGAATTATTTTAATCTTATTATTTTTAGTTATATTAGGGCTTTGTGCATATGGAATATATGAAGGATTCTTTGCAGAAAAAATAAAAGTTTCTTATGATAAAAAGTTATTAACAAATACTCTTAATGAAATAACAGTTCATGGAGATAAAGATTACACATATGAATTTGATGTCAGTGATGATAGTACTGCATATTTTACAGAAAGAACAAAGAAAGGAAAAGAAGTTACAAACAAACTAGTTGGTGTATCAACCGGACAAGTAGCACTTTATATAACTGTATTCGATGGAGATTTACTAGTTAGATCAGTTATTAAAGATGTAAATATTGAACAAGGAGATAAAGAAGTAGAACCTGTTCAAGATGCTTCGAACAAAAGAGTAATTAAAGTAAAAGAAATAATACCTAGTAAAAAGTCTATTACTATAAATGAAGGTAAGTCTGTTCAATTAAAACAAACAATTAATCCTAAAAATGCTACTAATAAAAGCATATCTTATACAAGTAGCAATAATAAAGTGGCAAGAGTAACAAATAAAGGTTTAGTAACTGGATTAAGTGAAGGAAAAACAGTAATAACAATTAAATCTAAAGATGGTAATGCTAGTGCTAGTGTAAATATAACTATTAAGAAAGTTCCTAAACTTAGTGAAACATCAAGTACTAATACAAATACAACAATTAATAATAATTCTAAAGTAGTTCATGTAAATGATATATCTTTAAATAAGAATAGTATTGAATTAAGTGAAGGAAATTCTTATACAATTATTCCTACTATTAGTCCAAATAATGCTACTGACAAGAGAGTTAACTATCATAGTGATGATACTAGTATTGCAACTGTAGATAATAGTGGAAAGATTACTGCAGTTAAAGCTGGTACTGTAAATGTTTTTGCAACTTCAGTAGATGGATCATATCAAACTAGTATAAAAGTTACTGTTAATTCTTCAAATGTAGCAGTTACTTCTATTACAGCAACAAAATCATTTAAGATTAAAACTGGTGATAAAGTAAATATTTCTTATACTGTTAATCTAGAAAATGCTACTAATAAAGGTGTATCATTTGAATCATCTAATAAAAATGTAGCAACAGTTGATGCAAGTGGTAAATTAACTGCACTTGGATCTGGATATACTACAATTACTACTAAATCAAAAGAAAATAATAAGATAATTGCTAAGACAGATGTAACAGTAGACTATACATATTTTGATACATGTGCTAAAGATAAGGCTGATACTTTAAAAAGTATTAAAACTACTTATGGTAATGCAACTAAAATATATGAATGTTTAGAAAACCAAAAGTTTTTTAATCAAGGATTTGCAATAACTGATAAATATATTTATTTTGTAAATGCTCTATATGGTACTTGGTGTAAGAAAGATGGAACGTATAAGCTCGATAAATATGACTTAAAGGGAGACTGCATTAAAGGAGAATATGGTCCAACTATGTACGTTAGTGGTAATAGAATTATCAGATATACTAAAAGTACAGGAAAATATGTCTATAACTATATGGATATGGGAGGACATGGTCAATCATTTGATGCAATTAGTGGAGATAGTTTATATATCAATTATTTTTCTAAGATGATTTATAATGAAGCTTATGGCTATGGAGGTGGACCTGCCGGAGTAGCAGCAGTTAATTTTACTGGTAATGATAAAGAATATGTTTATCCTAAACTAGCAATGTTATATGAAAAAAATGGATTAATAACTAAGTTTACTTCATCAAATAAATTTGGTACAGAAAATTATTTAAAAGATGTATATAAAGCTGGAACATCTAGTAGTATAGGTGCATGGCTAGAACTTGCTACTGATGAAGCAAATGATTCGATAGCATTATTTGATAGATCTGTTTCATCTAACAAGAATAGAACATTATACATATATAAATTATCTGATTTTAAAAAGGGTAAGATGACATTAAAATCTAAATATTATATTGGATACGTATGTGTAGATGGAACTAAATCTAACTGTGGTAGTCAAGGAATAGAGCTTAAAGGGAATTATTTATATACAGCACAAGAGACAACTATTTATGATTTACATCATGAATCAATTACTAAATATAACTTAGATACTTGTCCAACAACAGATATTAAAACTAAGAAGTGCATGACTGAAAGTTTAAATATACCAATGAATACATTTGGTAAAGATAATGGTAAGATGGTAGGACTTAGTGAAATAGAAGGAATAAGCTTTTATAAAGGTAAATTATATGCAAGTGTAATATCAAATGCTCATAGTAATGGATCTAGATATGAGAGCGTGTTACTTGTGGACAATTTTTAGAATTGTTAATATAATTATGATAGGGAAGTGATACAGGTGGATAACTTAATACCAAATAGTTTTACTTATGAAGAAGTTAAATCAACAATGGATGAAAGATTTATTAACAATCCAGAATATGAATATATGGTAGATCTTGAACTAAAAGATATGTATGCCAAAAGAGAAAGAACAAGAGCTAAGATAGGATATAACTATGTAGTAGCATCTAATGAACCAACTATAGAAGTAGTAGGTGGAAAACAAAGAGTTAGAGAAGAACAACTATCAGCAAGACTTCTTGATGATGGAAGAATGGAAGTAATTAAAACTACTGGAACTTTATTTGAAAGAGATGCTTATTACAAAGATATCAATGTACCAGCAGGAAAACTTATAGTAGATGTTAACTGTGAAAGACATGTATTCAATAAAGATGGTATCGAACTAGCTAATTCTACATATTATAAGGGTGGTATTACTATTTTAGATGATCCAAGTTTTTCTTTAAATGATCTGTTAGATATAACATTATCTCAAAAAGGAGTAGTTGTTCCAAGAGGATGGGACGATGAATCAGGGCCTATTATTCCAAGAGAAAGTAAAGATGCATATGTAAGTGGTTCTTATAGACTTACTGATCTATTTGGTACATATGGAACTAGTGGTGTTCAAGAAGATTATTCATTTGAAGTAGGAGAGCCTACTACTAATGAAAATGGAGAAATTACTTATCCACATAACAACTATATGGCATCACTTTCAAGAGTAAATCGTGACTGGCCTGAAAGATTATCTAGAGATTTATTTGGAATGCTTAAGTTTGCAAAATTAAAAGATGGAGAATTTGTTCCTACTGAAATATATGAAGGAAAAACAATAGATTATTTATGTAAACTTATGTCACATAATACACTTGAAGAAATAGAAACATCTAAAACTAAGAATAGATGTGCTAGACAGTATGAAGCATTACGTAAAAGATTAGAGTTTGAAGAAGCTAATTTTAACTTTGCTCCAGTACAAGAAGAAACATCAATAAGAACTCGTAGATAATATTAAGAATAGGTAAAAACTATTCTTTTTTTATGTTATAATTATATATATATTTAGGTGGTCAGAATGTTTGTTACAATAGATGGAAATAAATACGAAGTAGATATTACTAGAAAGTTTAGTAATAGAAATACTCATATAAGAGTTAAAGATGATATGAAGATATATGTAACTACTAATACTCTTGTTCCTGATAGAGAAATAGAAAAGTTAATATATCAGAATGTAGACTTTATTACTAAGCAATTAGACAAGATGGAAAGAAAGAACGATAAAAAAGATAAGTTCTTCTATCTTGGAAGCGAGTACGATATGGTAAGAACTAATAGTAAAGGTATAGTTCTTGGATCTAGTAAAGTATTTATTGGAAAAGATGTAACTAAAGATGACCTAGATAAATGGTATAAAAAAGAAGCAGAAAAGATATTCTTAGAACATTTAGAGATGTGTTATAAATTATATTCTAGAAATATTCCTCATCCATCTTTAACTATTAGAAAGATGACTACTAGATGGGGAGTATGTAATACTAGAACTAAAAGAGTAACACTAAACTTAGAACTTATTAAGATGCCTATATTCTGCTTAGATTATGTTATATATCATGAATTATCACATTTGATATATGCAGATCACTCAAAGAACTTTTGGGCAGTAGTAGAAGAGAACTGCCCTGAATATAAGAAAATAAGAAAGTATATGAAGGAAGAGTAATATGTTAATAACTAGTTTAAGTAATGAAAAGATAAAAGAATATATTAAACTTAAAGAGAAGAAATATCGTAAGATTAATAATCTTTTTATAGTAGAAGGTGAACATCTAGTAGAAGAAGCTCATAGAAAAGGAGTATTAAAAGAATTATTACTTCTCGATGGAATAGATATCAATATAGATGTACCTAAAACTTTCGTTACTAAAGAAATAATTAACAAGATTACTGATTTAGAGACATGTCCTAATATACTTGGAATATGTGAAATAATTAATAATAATTCACTTATAGGTGATAAATATTTACTTCTTGATAATATTCAAGACCCAGGTAATCTAGGTACAATTATTAGAAGTGCTAAAGCTTTTAATGTAGATACTATAGTACTTTCTAAAGATACAGTAGATTTATATAATCCTAAAGTAGTAAGAGCAACTCAAGGTATTATGTTCCATATAAATATAGTAGTTGGAGACTTAGAACTAGTTATTAAAGAACTTAAAAAGTCTAATATTAAAGTATTTGGAACAGATGTAGAAACAGGAATGCTTCCTAGCGATATACCAAGTGTTAATAAAGATAAATATGCTCTAGTTATGGGAAACGAAGGAGCTGGAGTAAAAAGTAATATTAAAGAATTATGTGATGATAATTTATATATAAAGATGAATAGTGAAGTAGAAAGTTTAAATGTAGCAGTAGCAACTAGTATTATTCTCTATGAACTATCGAGGAGATAATTATGGATGAATATGTATATATTGGTAAAATAGTTAATACTCATGGAATTAAAGGTGAAATAAGAATACTTAGTGATTTTAAATTTAAAGATAAAGTATTTGTACCTAATAGAAAGATCTATATAGGTGAAGATTATCATGAAGAAATAATTAATAGTTATAGACATCATAAAGTATTCGAGATGATCACTTTAAAAGGATATTCTGATATAAATGAAGTATTAAAATATATGAAGAAGAATGTCTATGTTAAAAGAGAAGATCTATCACTAGGAAGTGAAGATTACTTAGATGAAGATATTATAGGACTCGATGTTCTATTAGATACTGGAGAAAAAGGAACAGTACTTGGAATAACTAATAATGGTGGTAATAATAAGACATTAGAACTATTAATAAATGGAAAGAAAGTATACATTCCATATCATAAAGATTTCATTAAGAAAATAGATCTTGATAAAAAGATATTGGAACTAAATACTATAGAGGGATTAATATGAGAATAGATATATTGACTATATTTCCAGAGATGTTTGAAGGATTTTTAAATACCTCTATTATTAAGAGAGCTATAGAAAGAAAACAAGTAGAGATTAATATTGTTAACTTTAGAGATTATACACTAGATCCTCATGGTAAAGTAGATGATACTCCATATGGAGGAGGAAGAGGTATGGTACTTATGGTACAACCTATATACGATGCTGTTATGGATCTAAAAAAAGATGATACTAAAGTAATACTTCTTACTCCTGATGGAGAAACATTTAATCAAAAGAAAGCATATGAATTAAAAAATTATAAACATTTAATAATTATATGTGGTCACTATGAAGGTTTTGATGATAGAATAAGAAGTGTAGTTGATATAGAGTTATCTATTGGAGACTATGTCCTAACAGGAGGAGAAATACCTGCTATGGCTGTAACTGATTCGATAACAAGACTTCTTCCAGGAGTAATCGAAGAAGAAAGCCATATAAATGATTCTTTTAATCTAGAAACTAATCTTTTAGATTATCCTACATATACTAAACCAAGAAGTTTTAATGGAATGGATGTTCCTGAAGTACTTTTAAATGGTAATCATAAAGAAATAGAAGATTATAGAAGAAATATGCAAATAGAAAGAACTAGAGAAAGAAGACCAGATTTATTAAAATAAGGAGGATATTATGAAAGATGATGATTCTAAATTCTTAATAGTTAAAGATAAAGACTCTAAAGAAATTAGATATTTTGATTATGATAAGATTGATGGATATAATCTTAAAGCTAAGAAGAATACTAATTATTTTGATGATATAAATGTATCTAGAGTAATCATTATCAATCCTAGTTTTAGTGAGAAGATTGCTAAAAAGAAGATGGATGCTAAGTTTGAAAGACTACTTACAATGATGAATATTGTCCTTGAAGAAGATGATACTGGTGAAGGGCTTGATATAGTTCTTGATGAAGCAAATAAATTTAGAATGGAAATAATTAATAAATATAGAAGATTTATTGAAGAGAGAGATCTCGAGTTAGTTCTTAAAAAATTAGAAATAATCGAAAGAGAATTAAAATTAAGAAAGAAAGCTATCGATTATACTAGAGGATTTGGTAATTACGATGAAGAATTAACTACTGGAAAGAGTAGATAATTATGAGAATTAAAGATGTAATTAAAAATGTAGATAAATATGGTAGAGTAGTTAGTGCTTATGTAATATTTGTAGATCAAAATGGTAATGAAAGATATCAACCAATTGTAAGTGAAGAACAGTATCAGTTCTTTAGAAGAAGATTTGCAGAACAAGTTAAGAAAGACGAAGAATTAAGAAGACAAGCTACATATACATATAGACCTAGATCAGATAATAATAGGCCAAAGAATACACATAAGAATGTTAGAATAAGTCCTAAAGTATTATCAGCAGTACTTGCTGGTACTCTTGCAGTAACTGGTGCTTATTTTGCACTTAATAGAGATACACCAGACTTTACTGTAGTATCTAAGATACAAACTGAATCAAGAGGAAAGACTACTTCTCTAGATAGATATATCGAAAGAAATGCAGAAGAGTTTGAGAAAGAAGCTAGAGCACTTGCAACAGGAGATTATTCAGAATGTCCTGATATAGATACTTCATTTATAAGAGACTTTATTAGTACATGTTATGCAGCTAATGTAGATGATGTTCTTGCTGGTGGACCACTAGATGGAGCAAGATACGATTTTAGTTTCGATAACTATATGCCTGCTAGTGATATGGCAACATTCAGTATAATAGCAGATGATAATGGTTATGAAACTATTATGAAAAGATATAGAAATACAGTAGATTTAAATGATTTTAAAGCTGTTAAAGCGCATGAACAAGAACTAGAAAAACATTTAAATAAAGTACTAAAACTAGTACTTCAAAGAGAAAATAACGAAGATATGTTTATTAAACTAAGCCCATATACAAGGATAGTTATTTGTGAAAGTGCTAAATCTATGCTTAGTATAGCTAGTCCTGATTATAATTTCTTTAATTATAATTATCCACAGAGAAATCAAACTAGAGATGAACTTATAGCTGCTGTTGAAAAAAGAGAAGATGAAGCGGAATACTTCTTAAAGATGCAAATACATAATGGACATAGTAGTGAATTTATGAGAGAAAAGCAAAGGTAATAAAAACTCTTGCTTTTTTATTTTATATATGTTATTATTTTAAACGTTGGTAATCCGCTTTTCGATTATGATTATGATTGCCGTAAAAACAAAAGAAAGGAATGATAAATCGTGAACGTAATTGATAAGATTACAGCAAAACAGTTAAATCCAAATGTTCCTGAATTTAGAGTTGGAGATACTGTAAAAGTAAATGTTAAAATTATTGAAGGAAACAAAGAAAGAATTCAAGCATACGAAGGAACAGTAGTTGCTAGAAAAGGAAGCGGAATCAGTGAAACTTTCACAGTTAGAAAAGAATCTGCTGGAGTAGGAGTTGAAAGAGTATTCCCAATCCATTCACCAAAACTAGCTAGTATTGAAGTACTAAGAAAAGGTAAAGTTAGAAGAGCTAAACTTAATTACTTAAAGAATGTTGTAGGTCAATACAGAATTAAAGAAAGAGGACAAAAATAAGAGACCTGTGTCTCTTATTTTTATTTAAATAATGAGTAAAGCAAGTGATAACAAAAAGTCTTTCATGAGAGAGTGGGGCTGGTTTATCATCGCTATTATAGGAATCTTCTTATTTAAAGAATATCTATATGCACCAATACTTGTACAAGGTGACTCTATGGATAGTACTTTAAAGAATAATGATTTAATGATACTTGATAAAGTATCTAAGAATGATCTAAATAGATTCGATATAGTAGTAATAAGATATGATAAGAAATACTTAATTAAAAGAGTAATAGCACTCCCAGGAGAAACAATTGAATATAAAGACAATACTCTTTATATTAATAAAGAAAAAATAGAAGAACCATTCTTACCACAAGGAACTGTAACACAAGACTTTTATAAAGAGTTTGAAATACCAGAGAATTGTTACTTTGTAATGGGTGATAATCGAATGATTTCATACGATAGTAGAAAACTTGGTTGTTTCGACAAAAGTAAGATAGATGGTAAAACTAATTTAGTATTATTCCCATTTGATAGATTTGGAACTAAAAAATAAGAGCCTTCAATTGCTCTTTTTTATTTTATATATTATAATAACAGGCATTTGAGGTGATTAATATGGACGATAGATTACATGAAGATATAGTAAGTGCACAAAAGATAGTATCTTCTCCAAGAGAGACTAGTGATATGTTCAATGCTTTTTCTATGGTATATAGAGGTACTAACGAAGCTATATCTAGTGAAGAATATAAAAAATTATTAAAAGATAGAGATAAGACACTAACTATTACTGCTAGTGGAGATCAGCTTATTAACTCTATTTTATTTGGTTCACGTGATATCACTTGTGTAGATATAAGTAGATTTGCTAAATATTATGCTAAGTTAAAACTTGGCGCAATAAAGAGTTTAGATAGAGAAGAATATTTAAGATTCTTTACAGGTAAACTTAATGAAGATCTACTTTCTTATGAATTATATGAAAAAGTAAGAGCTAATCTAGATTCTGATGCAGCACAGTTCTGGGACTCACTATATGATTATTTCGATGAAGTAGAAATAAACGAATCTTGTTTATTTTCAAGAGAAGTAATGAATAGAGGAATCATGGTTAGAAATAATCCATTCTTAAGAGATAATAACTATGAAAAGACTAGAGAGTTAATAGATGGATCTAGAATAACATTTAGAGATGGTAATATATATCAAATGTTTCATAATAGTCCAGGATACAGTCTAATAAACTTATCTAATTTAATTGAATATACAAGAAATATAGCTGGATATAGAGACTTCTTAGAAAGACTTCCACTTACTGAAGAAGGAGAAGCTATGTCATATTTCTTTGGTTATAAAGAGCTTTATGGAAATAATGAAAAAGTAAGAGATATATTTTCATCAGAAGACTATAGAGTTAAGGAAATAGTAAAGGATACGTATAGTAATGGTATTTTAATTTACAAGAGAGTTAAAAGATAATATAATTTATTTATAATTGGATGTGATAATTATGAATAATGAACAAACATATAAGGATTTAGCATTAAGAGAAAATGATGATATTTTAAACCTATATATGTCTAATAAAGAAGGGCTAACTAGCGATGAAGCAGAAGCAAGACTTGAAGACTTTGGAGAGAATATTGCTACTGCAACTAAGAAGAAGGGAGTCCTTTATTTTATTTTAAATAGTTTTAAAGATAAGTTTATTCTTATCTTAATAGTACTTGCAGTAGTAGACTATCTTACTCAAGATAAAGTAGGTGCTTTTATAATACTTGGTATTACTGTTATAAGTGCACTTATTAGATTCGTACAAGATTATTCTACTCATAGATTTAATGAGAAGTTAAAAAGTGAAATAAATATCTATACTGATGTAATTAGAGATAAGAGACAAGTAGAACTTAAACAAGAACATGTAGTTCCTGGTGATATTATCGTACTTAGTGCAGGTAGTGTAGTACCAGCAGATTTATACTTACTTGAATCTAAAGACTTATTTATTAATCAGTCACAATTTACTGGTGAGACTACATCTATAGAGAAAAATGCTTATAAAGAAGTTAATACTGACGATATTACAGATATACCTAATATATGTTTAATGGGTACTAGTGTAGTAAGTGGTAATGGTAGAGGTCTAGTTATAAGAACTGGTAAAGATACATTTATTGGAAAGATGAATAAGAAGACTGAAGTAAAGAAAGATAAAACTACTTTCGAAGAAGGAATGAGTTTAATAACTAATATGCTTATAAGATACATGGTAGTAATATGTGTACTTGTATTTGTCATATATGGATTATTAAGAAATAATCTTTCTGAAGCACTTTTATTTGCTCTATCAGTAGCTGTAGGTATTACTCCTAGTATGCTTCCAATGATAGTTAATGTTAACTTAACTAAAGGTAGTAAAAACTTAGCTAAAAAGAAAACACTTGTTAAGAATATACAATCAATACAGAACTTAGGATCTATGGATATATTATGTACAGATAAGACTGGTACTTTAACTAAGAATAGTATCGTTCTTCAAAAGTATATTAATATCGAAGGAGAAGACGATAATTACGTACTTAAGTGTGCAGTAGTTAATAGTAAGTTAAGTGCTGGATTTAAAAACCTAGTAGATAAAGCAATTATCAAGTATGGAGAAGAACACGATATAGATATAACTGACTACAAGAGAATAGACGAGATTCCATTTGACTATGAAAGAAAAAGACAAAGTATAGTTGTGGAAAACAATTCTAAATATTCAGTTATTACTAAAGGTGCAACTGAAGAGATAGTTAAAATATGTGATATGGCATATTATCAAGATAAAGAACAACCTATGTCCAAAGAGATAATAGAAGTAATAAACAAACAAGCAGAGAAACTTGCTAGAGAAGGTATGCAAGTAATAGCACTCGCTGTTAAGCACGAATATACAGGTATAGATCAGTTTGATAAAGAAGATGAACAAGATCTTACTTTCGTTGGATTAATCGCCTTCCTAGATCCACCTAAGATGGATGCTGCTAAGACTATTAATAAATTAAAAGAATTACAAGTTACAGTTAAAGTACTTACTGGAGATAATCAGTATGCAACTGAGACTATCTGTAGAGCAGTAGGTCTTCACGACGAGATTATTCTTGGTAAACAAATAGATGCACTAGATGACTATGAATTATCTAAAGCTGTTGAGAAATACAATGTATTTGCAAGAATGAATCCACTTCAAAAAGAAAGAGTAGTTAAAGCACTTAAGAAGAACGGTCACTCTGTTGGATATATGGGTGATGGTGTTAACGATGCACCAAGCTTACACACTTCTGATGTTGGAATAAGCGTAGATGAAGGAACAGATATAGCTAAAGAGTCTAGTGATATTATCTTACTTGAACAAAGTTTAGACGTTGTATATGAAGGAGTAGTAGAAGGAAGAAAAGTCTATGGTAATATAGTTAAATATATGAAACTAGCATTATCTCAAGATTTTGGAGACGTATTTAGTATCATGATATCTAGTATTACACTTCCATTCTTACCACTACTTCCAATTCAAATGTTAATTCAAGACTTCATAGTAGAAATATCTCAAATAGGTATTCCATACGATAATGTAGATGAAGAATTTATTAAAAAGCCACATAAGTGGGATACTAAAAACATTAGTAAGTTTATGAGGATATTTGGTATTATAAGTTCTATTACAGATGTACTAGCATTCTTAATATTCTGGTTTATACTTGGATTTAACTCAGTAGATAAGCAAGCATACTTCCAAACTGCATGGTTTGTAGAGTGTATAGTATCTTCGACACTTATAATCTTCTATTTAAGAACTAATAAACTTAATTTCTTAAAAGCAAATCCTAGTAAGATATTAGTACTTTTAACATTGCTTACTATAGCAGTTACTATAATAGTTCCTATGCTTTTATCTGGAGTAGAAGGATTTAACTATGTAGTACTTCCACCAGTATATTACTTATACTTAGTTGGATTAGTACTTCTATATGCACTTGTAACTCAAATAGTTAAAAGAATATATTTAAAAAAGAATGACGAATGGTTATAATTATAATCATTCTTTTTTGGAGGTTTATATGAATATAAATAGTCCTAAAGAATTATTAGATTATATGGATAAGAACTTCTCTTATGGATTTTTGGATAAAGAAGGAAACATACACAGTGTAGACGATGATGACTTTGAAGATGTTTGGTACGATTCATATGTACTTGAAAATTATGATGATGTACTTAGAACTAACATGGGTAACTGTTTTGATATGACTGAATTTGAAAGAGAATGGTTCACTAGAAATGGCTATAGAGTATCTACTTTCTTTGAAATGGTAGATCTTCCATATGAAAATATATATCCAACTCATTCTTTCTTAGTATATGAAAAAGATGATAAATATTATCATTTCGAATATTCAGATTTTTATAATAGAGGAATACATGAATATGATAGCTTAGAAGAATTACTTAATAGGCAGTATGATTCTTATTTAAAATATCTAGATGAGTTCAACATTACAGAAGAAGAAAAAAATCATATAATACTTAAATTATTTAATAAACCAAAAGAGCATATAAGTGCTAAAGAATACTTAGAACATGCTTCTCTTGACAGTGTAAACCTTGTAAAAGGGCATTCAAAGTGATAAAATATTGAAAGACAAGGAGTGATTCTTTTGAAAAAAGAAAAGGACGATATAGTAATAAGAGTTAGTCATGTTAATAAACATTTTAACGTATATTATGATAAAGCCAATACTTTAAAAGAGAGAATAATATTCTTTAATAGAAATAAAAAAGAAGTAAGAGAAGTTCTTAAAGATATTAATTTAGAAATATCTAGGGGGGAAACTGTAGCTCTTATAGGTGTTAATGGTAGTGGTAAATCAACTCTTTTAAAATTAATTACAAAGATTATATATCCTAATAGTGGAACTATTAAAGTAAATGGAAGACTAACATCGCTTCTTGAACTTGGAGCAGGATTCCATCCTGATTTCTCAGGAAGAGAAAATATTTATTTTAATGCTTCAATATTTGGTTTATCTAAGAAAGAAATAGATAGAAGAATAGACGATATTATAGAGTTTTCTGAACTTGGAGAATATATAGATAATCCAATTAGAACTTATTCTAGTGGTATGTATATGCGCCTTGCATTTGCAGTAGCAATCAACGTAGATGCAGATATACTTCTAATAGATGAAATCTTAGCAGTAGGAGATCATCATTTCCAAGAGAAATGTTTAAATAAAATGAAGGAATTAAAATCTAAAGGTAAGACTATGGTTTTTGTAAGCCATTCACCTGATCAAGTTAAATTCCTATGTGATAGAGCAGTCTGGCTATCTAATGGTAAAATCAAGATGGATGGCAATACTAGCGAAGTACTTGATAAATATCTAAAGGAATGTGCATAGGAGGGTTTTATGAGTTTATTTAAAGAATTATTTGTTTATAGAGAATTCTTAAAGACTTCTATATTAAAAGAGTTTAGAGGTAAATATAAGAAATCCTTCCTAGGAGTACTTTGGTCATTTATTAATCCATTATTACAATTATTAGTATATGCTTTAGTATTTCCATTTATTATGAGAGTACAAGTAGAAAATTATACTTTATTCTTAGTAGTAGCATTAATACCATGGACATTCTTTAATACTACTGTATCTCAGTGTGCAGGTACTATTATTTCATCAAGTGGTATTATTAAAAAAGTATATTTTCCTAGAATAATACTTCCAATAGCAAACGTAACTGCTAACTTAATTAACTTCTTTATATCATGCATTATAGTTGTAGCAGCATTATTTATTGGAGGAATTGGTATTGGAGAAAGCATCGTAGCACTTCCACTAGTAATATTAATAGAATATATACTATGTCTTTCTATATCATTCTTCTTATCATCTATAACAGTATATATAAGAGATTTAGAATATTTCGTAAATGTACTTATGATGTTATGGTTCTATATAACACCAGTATTATATGAGATAACAATGATACCAGATAATGCCACAATACTTGGACTAACTATAAATCCAAGAGGACTATTTGGACTTAATCCAATGACACATGTAATAACTGCATATAGACAGATTTTATATTATAAAGAAATACCTGATATGTTAAGTTTATTGATTCTTTTAGGAATTTCATTATTATTACTTGTAATATCATATTTCGTATTTAATAAATGTGAAAAAAGTTTTGCAGAAGAACTATAATAAATACCTTGTTTCAAAAAATAGAAACAAGGTTTTATTATGCAAAGTTTTGTGATATTATATATGTGCAAAGGGGGGATCAAAGATGCACAACTATAGGGCAATCGAGTTATATGATGATTACGAAGAAGAACATGTATCTAGAAGTTATAGTATTCCTGGTGGGTTAGTAATACTACTTATATTCATGATAGTTGTAGCATTCTTTGTAATAACGAGTAAAGGTAATAAATAAAACTTTCTACTTAGAAAGTTTTTATTTTACAATGAAAAAGTAAAAATATTTTAATAATAATTAAAAATACTTGAAATGTGTATTATAATAAGAATTGAAAATAGAGTATTAGGAGAATAAGTATGAAGATATATAATATAGAATTACTATTATTAGATGTTTTATCAGTACTAGCATGTATATTCTTTTGTTATACAGAGAATTATTTAATGCTAACTATTTTAATAGTATTACTAATACTTCTTAATACTGTTCATATTTTAAGTAGAGTAACTAAATTTAGATATAGTTTAATACCTCATAAGAAAGCTATTATTTTAGCTAATATAGATAATCAAAGTATACTTAGACTTTATTATGGAAGAAAAAAAGAAAAAGAAGCTGTAGATAAGATATTAGATATAATAGAGGACAATACTAAAAAAGGTGCTTATATAAAGAAGTATGGTAATAGATTTTTAATAATTACTACTTATACTAATACTCCAGAACTTATAAATACGATTAATAAGATCAATGAAAATGTGTCTAAGATATTTGAAGATGATTTCTTCACTTTAACTCTTAGATTTGGAATACAATTATGTGATGAAGAAGGCTTTAATTCTAATCTTAATAAAGCGTTTATTGCGTGCTCTAATGCCAAAAGAGAGAAGATGAGCTATTTTAGTATTTACGATAATGAAGATGTAGAAACCCATATGAAAGAAAAGAAAAAATTAATAGAGCTAGTTAAATCTTTAAAGAATCATGAATTTGAAGTATTCTTTCAACCAAAATACGATTATAAAGAGAAGAAAATTGTAGGTAGTGAAGCTTTAGTTAGACTTGTTCAAGATGGTCATGTAATACCTGCTGGAGAGTTTATTGATGTAGCAGAAAAACATGGTTTTACTACATATTTAGATAAATACGTACTAAGAGAAGTATGTAAGAAAATTAATGAATTAAAAAGAGATAAAATAGAGTTTAATACTATATCAGTAAATGTATCTAGAAATACGCTATGTGAAGATAAAATGATAGAGTATTATTCTAGTATGTTAGATAGATACGATATAAAGAAAAAAGATATAGAATTCGAAGTAACTGAAAGAAGTGAAAATGAACTTATATCACCAGATGAAAAGATTCATGAAATGAGTAAGTTATTCAATGTATCTATAGATGATTTTGGAGTAGGTAATTCTTCCTTATCTATGCTTGTGGAAAGTAAGATTAAAACTATTAAGATAGATAGACAATTCATAATAGATGAAAGTGAAAAAGGACGAACTATATTAAATAATATTATTAAATTAATAAAAGAACTTGGTTTTGAAATAGTAGCTGAAGGAGTAGAGACAGAAGAACAAAAAGAGTATCTTACTAGAAGAGGATGTAACGTAATACAAGGATACTACTATTCTAGACCACTTACTTTCGACGAATATAAAAAAGCTTTAGAAAGTGAGGACAATTAGTATGGATCTAAGAGAAGTAACAGAGTTTTGTAAGGATTTTATGGGATATATTATTGCTGTAGCTATACTTTTATTTGTAATGCTATTTATAGTAGCAGTACAGCCAGTAGCAGGTAATTCTATGAGTCCTACACTTAAGGATGGACAATTTACATTAGTACTTAAATGTTCATATTTATTTTCACCAGTAGAAAGAGGAGATATAGTAGCTCTTACTAATCATGAGAAATCTTATGTTAAAAGAGTTATTGGACTTCCTGGGGAAAAAATAGAATACATGGATGGAAAATTACTAATAAATGATGAGACTTATTTAGAAAAATATCTTGGGGATAAAGTCGTAACAACTAATTTTACTTTTAGTGATATTTGTAGTAAAGAAGATTGTCCTGATGGTAAGATTCCTGAAGGAAAATATATGGTTATGGGAGACAATAGACCAGAGTCTAAAGATAGTAGAGATAAAGAGGAGTTTGGCTTAGTAGATAAGAAAGATATTAAGGGCAAATTATTCTTTAGTTTAAACCCTTTTGGAGGCATTTAAAAAAGGTAGCGAAAAGCTATCTTTTTTTATGCTTTTTTACCTCTTTAGGTGTTGAAAAAAAGTTGTTGATAATGTTATAATGTATGTGAATATAATATAGGATAGTAGTTAAACTGTAGATTACTATAAGGGAAAGGAGAATGATTACATGTTTAATAAGAAAAGAATTGTAATTTTTGTCGTATTTATAGCTTTAATGTTTTTCTTAACAACATTTGCTGGAGCACCAGCTGAAATAGCAAAAGTTGCAACTCGAGATGTTATATTTACTGATAGTTTCGATGGCGTAAATATTTCGGAACAAAAAGTAGTTGTAGGTACAGATGCTACAGTACCTGCTACTCCAAAACATCAAAATATAGTATTCTCTGGATGGTATGATTATTTAGACCATGACAAAGAAGTAACTAATTTTGATAGAGTAACAGAAGATATACATGTAGTAGCTTTATATGATGCAGATATAAACAATAATGGAATACCTGACGATAAAGACGTTTACTACAATGTTATATTCATGGATGGAGTAAATAGCAAAGAATTAAAGAAGGAGAAAGTATTAGAAGGATTAGATGCAACAGCACCAATTGAACCTTATCATCCTAATTATGAATTCTTAGGTTGGGATCAAGATTATGCTAATGTTAAATCTGATATGACTGTTACAGCAACATATAGATTTACTGGTAATAATAATCCAAATAATCCTAATCCAGAACCACAACCAACAATGTACACAGTTACATTCGTGGATGGTGATACAAATAAGACTATATCTAAAGTACAAGTTGCTGAAGGAAAGAGTGCAACAGCACCAACACCTCCAAAGCACGAAGATAGATTGTTTGATAAGTGGGATGGAGAGTATACTAAAGTAACAAGTAATAGAACAGTTACAGCAGTATATACTGATAATAAGAATCATAACGATGAAAAAGATTACCTTGAAGAGCATTTCAATATTACATTTGCTAGTGAAGGTAAAGGTGAATTAAAAGGTGAAACTAGTTATACAGGAATACTTGTTGGACTAACATTTGAAGAAGCAGGTATCGAAATACCTGAAGTTGTTCCTAACAAGTATTACAAAGCACTTGATTGGGATCCAACAATTGTTACTACAGTTGAAGGAAATGCTGATTATTTAATTAAGTTCGTACCTATTAATGACGAATATAGTCCTGAAGGAAAATCTGATGGAATAGCTGATGAAGAACAAGAGTACAAATTAGTTATCAAGCACGTATTTGATGATGGAAAAGTAACTCTAGAAGATTCAGTTTATAAGAGAGATTATGATAATAGAGATTACGAAATTACAGTTGATCCAGTTGAGTTCTATGATAATGAACCAGCTAAAGTAGTTGGTACTATTGGAGAACCTGATAAAAAGACAACTAAATATGAAACAGTTAACTATACTAGAAAAACTTTCCATGTAAAATTTGTAGATGAAGATGGAAAGACTATATTAAAAGAAGAAAATGTCAAGGCTGAAGAAGCTGCAACAGCACCTGCTAATCCAACAAAAGAAGCTACAGCAGAATTCACTTATACATTTAAAGAGTGGGACACTGACTATAGCAAGATTGTAAAAGATACTACAGTTAAAGCTGTATATGAGGCTACTAAGAATAAATATACAGTTACTTGGATGAACGACGATGAAACTGTACTTGAAACTGATAAAGATGTTGAGTATGGTACTACTCCTAAGTATGATGGAGAAGATCCAACAAAAGAAACTACAGCACAGTATACTTATACTTTCAAAGGTTGGGATAAAGAAGTTAAACCAGTTGAAGGTGATGTAACTTACAAAGCTACATATACAAGTACAACTAACAAGTACACAGTTACTTGGAAGAATGAAGATGGAACAGTACTTGAAACTGATAAAGATGTAGAGTATGGTACTACTCCTAAATACGATGGAAAAACACCTACTAAAGAAAGAACTGATGAGTTTACTTATACATTTGATAAGTGGACACCTGAAGTTAAAGCAGTTGAAGGAGATGTTACTTATACAGCAACATTTACTGAAACAGTTAATAAGTATACAGTTACTTGGAAAAACGAAGATGGAACAGTACTTGAAACTGATAGAGAAGTTCCATATGGAGAAATGCCAACATATGATGGTAAAGAGCCTGTAAAAGAAAATACAGCACAATACACATATACATTTGCTGGATGGAATCCAGGAGTAACAACTGTTGAAGGAGATGCTACTTATACAGCAACATTCGATAAGGCAGTTAATGAGTATACAATCACATGGACTGACGAAGATGGAACAGTACTTGAAACAGATAAAAATGTTCCATATGGTACAATGCCAAGTTATGATAGCGAAGAACCTACAAAAGAAGCAACAGCAGAATTTACTTATGGATTTGGTGGATGGACACCAGAAGTAAAAGCAGTTGAAGGTGATGCTACATATAAGGCAACTTATACTAATACAACTAATAAGTACACAGTAACATGGAAGAACGAAGATGGAACAGTTCTAGAAACAGATGAAAAAGTTCCATATGGTACAGTTCCAACATATGATGGAAAAGAGCCAACTAAGAAAGGTAATGCACAATATACTTATACTTTCAAAGGTTGGGATAAAGAAGTATCTAAAGTAGTTGGAGATGTTACATATACAGCAGTATTTACTGAAACAGTAAATAAATATGTAGTAACATGGAAGAATGAAGATGGAACAGTTCTTGAAACTGATAGAGAAGTTCCATATGGTACAATTCCAACATATAATGGAGAAGACCCAACAAAAGATAGAACTCCAGAATTCACTTATACATTTGATAAGTGGACACCTGAAGTTGAAGAAGTAAAAGGTGATGTTACATATACTGCAACATTTACTAAAGAAACTAATAAATACAAAGTAACGTTTGTAGATGAAGATGGAACAGTACTTAAAGAAGCTACTGAATACAAGTATGGAACTAAGGCTACTGATATAGTTAAACCTGAAGATCCAACCAAACCATCTACACCACAATATACATATACATTTGCTGGATGGACTCCAGAAATTAAAGATGTTAAAGAAGATGCTACTTATAAGGCAACTTATAAAGAAACAGTAAATAAGTACACAGTAACATGGAAGAACTATGATGGAAAAGTTCTAGAAACTGACAAAGATGTAGAATATGGTGCAACTCCTAAATACGATGGAGCTAAACCAGTTAAACCTGGAAATGCACAATATACTTATACATTTGCTGGATGGACTCCAGAAGTATCTAAAGTAGAAGGAGATGTTACATATACTGCAACATTTACTGAAGTAGTAAATCAATATACAGTAACATGGAAGAACTACGATGGAAAAGTTCTAGAAACTGATGAAAATGTTAATTATGGAACACTTCCAACTTATAATGGAGAAGATCCTGTAAAAGAAGGAACTCCAGAATTTACTTATACATTTGATAAGTGGACACCTGAAGTTGAAGAAGTTAAAGGAGATGTTACATATACTGCAACATTTACTGAAACAGTTAATAAGTACAAAGTTACATTCGTAGATGAAGATGGAAAAGTACTTAAAGATGCTACTGAATACAAATATGGAACTAAGGCTGCTGATATAGTTAAACCTAAAGATCCAGTTAAAGAAGGAGATGCTCATTACAGCTATACATTCGCTGGATGGGATCCTGAAATAAAAGATGTTAAAGAAGATGCAACTTATAAAGCTACATATAAACAATCAGTAAATAAATACACTGTAACATGGAAAAATGCAGATGGAACTTTACTTGAAGAAGATAAAGATGTAGAATATGGAGTAACACCTACATATGATGGTGCTAAACCAACAAAAGACTCTACAGTATCAACTGTATATACATTTGCTGGTTGGGATAAAGAAATTAAACCAGTTGAAGGTAATGTTACTTACACAGCTACATATACTGAAGAAGTAAGAACTTATAAAGTAACATTCGTTGATTACAATGATAAAGTTCTTAAAGAAGCTCAAACAGTTGAATACAATAAAGCTGCTACAGCACCAGTTAATCCAACAAGAGAGAACTGGACATTCACTGGATGGGATAAAGCATTTGATCATGTTCAAAGTGATCTAACAGTTAAAGCTACTTATAAAGCTAACCAAATTGGTATTAAAGTAGTTGAAAAACCAAATGTTAACTGGGTATTCCAAAAGGGAACAACAGCAGATCTTAAAGCATTAATAGATGTTTACGAAGTATATGCTGATGGTTCTGAAAAAGAAACAGTTAATTATACAGATGATTTCTCAACTGCAAACTTAGGTGAATTTACATTAACAATTACTGAAAATGGATTCACTGATAAGACAATTAAATATAAAGTTCAAAACGAGGAAGCTGCTCAAACTAAGTTTGAAGTTAGAATGAGTGTTAATAACACTTATAAGAAGTCAAACGATAGTTGTACAACAAATTGTACATCTAATAACAATACAACAGATGTAACACTTCCATATAACTTCTTAGAAGTAATTGAACATTACGATGAGTATATTACTGTTAACAAAGTAGAAGTTAAATACAAAGATAATTCTGAAGAAGTACTTAACTTTGGAGATACAGTTAGATGGTCTAAGAAAGAATGTAGTAAAACTAGTTTCTGGGGAGAATGTACAAATTATGTTACATATGACCCAGTTAGAATAGCTTCATCTAAGAGAATGTCTGATAGAGATAGAACTGATCTATATGAAAGACATGAAATCGATAAAGGTGAGAATTATCCAGAAGGTGCTGTATCGACTAGCAATAGAGCATTAACAGGAAAATGTAACGAAAGACATGGATGCTCATATATGATTTCTGCAACATTACCACTTAAAGCTAGTGGGGTTACATATTATGAATTAAATAGTAATAATAATGGATTTGTAAATGCAACAGTTACAAAGGTAAATGCAGATGTTGCTGACGATACTCATAAGATTGATACTGTAACAGTTACTTACTATAGAGAAAGTAATGACTCATCAATAGCTGGAAACTACAAAGTAGTATTTAGATATACACCAGAAGCTGAAAAAGATTTCACTGCAATAGATGAATATAAAATATAAAGAGAAGAGGTTAAAATATGGCATATATTAAGTACAAAGAGATAACAAAATATTTTAACTTCTCATCTGCTATTGACAAAAAGCGATTACCGAAGTATGTTAATGATTATGTATTCCAAGACGAAACAATCTTGGCTTCATATAAAACTTCTACCGATCATGGAATATTTACAGATAAGAAAATAGTATTATTTGATAACTATAGTCCATTCGGTGCAAAGAAAACAATCTATGCAATACCATATGAAGAAATATCAACATGTTCTGTAATCTTTTATCCAATGAGTGCAGAGTTAAGTCTATTCTTAGAATGCGGATATCCTGTAAGATTAAAATTTGTTAGAATGAAAGCAGAAGACAAGTTGAGATTAAGATTATTGTATTCAGCAATTTTAAAGATTGTTTGTAAACAGACTCTTACTAGTGAAGAAAAACAAAGACTAGTAAATGATAGTATATCGTTTGAAAAGGATGGTGAAAAAAATGGCTGAAAAAGAAAAAGAAACAGTTGAAAAAGACGAGAAAGAAGTAAAAGAAGAAAAGAAAGAAACAAAGAAGAAAAATAAAGACGAAGAAGAATTTTATGAAACTAAAAAAGAGAAATCTACATTCCAAAGAGTAATGAATGTTATTCTATGGGTCGTTCTAATCGTTTGGATGGTAATTTGTTTAATCGATTTCTTCAGAGTACAAGCTAAACAAGATCCTATTATGTGTATTTTCGGTAAAGAGACAACCACTTATACTGAAAAGGATGAATCATCTGCAACTTATGGAGAAGGAACAGTTGATAGATGGACAGGATTAGGTTATAGAGTATATCGTTATAAGAGAGCTAATTATGATGGTATCGAGTATGGACCATTCTGGATTGGAGACAGAACAGCTACTGTTGAAAAGAAATAAAAGAAGTCAAAAGACTTCTTTTTTTGTGTTATAATTACTTTAGGTGATTATAATGGGTAGAATAGAAGAGAATGAAAAGAGACTAGATAACTTAAATAAAGTAGTATTAAGTTTAGATAAACATCTAGATGATTTTGAAGATGTTATTCATGAATATTATGAATTAAATGAGTATTATGGTAGTAAAGAATGGCTTCAAGATAAAGAAGACTTTGAAAACGGTAAAATAAAAGATGTTAAAGCTGGTGTTCTTTCTGAAGATGCTGTATGGAACTTGGATGAGCGAATAACTGATCTTACTACTAGAATGAGTGGAATAATAGAATTACTTGAAAAAGAAAAAGACAATTAATTGTCTTTTTTTAATCTATTTTATATTTAACTATTTTATCTATTTTAGGATCAGCAAAGAAGTATTTATCTGAACTATTTTCAAATAGAATATATAAATATCCATCTTTATAGAACATTCCTTCAGCCATTGGAGGAATATTTTTATTTTCTATTAAGTTATTCTTATCGAATCTATATTCATCTTTATTTTCTTCAAGTACATTTTTATAAATACTTAATCCAGAATTAATTAGATTAGTAAATGAACTAGTGAATACGAATCTACCATCAGGAAGTATTGTCATTCCTTGAATCATTTTAGGTAAATGAATTATATAATCTGGTTTATCATAATCTATTTCATCTATAAGTTTATAACCATAAAGTAGGGGATCATCATTAGGAACAGTATAGAATGGTTTTAAATAGAAATCTCCAATCCATAGTATTCCATCATGATAGTAACAAAAGTCTCCTCTTAGAGGTATTTTAATCTCTTTAATTGGCTTTAATTCTTTATTATCACTATTCATAACAGTATTCATATCATATATATCTAGTTCATAATCATTACTTATCCATACGTAGTTATCATCAGTAGTAACTCCTCCTACATGTTTAGTATTATTAGAGTTATTCATATTAATTAGATGATATTCTTTTAATAATTTATTATTAGTAAAATCCATTACATATAGTTTACTTACTTCTTTAGAGTAAGATGTTTGAAGAATAGTATCATACTTTTCTGAATAAGATAGTCCTTGTGGAACATTAGATCCTTTATTACCATTTATATCTATAACTTCTTCATATTCATCTTTATGAATAAAATATCTTATATTTAGTCTTGCATAGTCTACTATAATGAAGAGAACTATTGCTAAAAGAATTATTCCTAATACTTTTAATATCTTTTTTAATGTATTCATATCATCACCTATAATAATTTTATCAAAGTAAATAGACAAAGTAAAATATCTATTTATTTGAAATATTAAAAATATATTAGTATAATTATATTCATAATAGGATTGAAATAGAAAGGTTGTAATAGATCTTAAGCGCCTGGACCATAATGGTTGACGAGGATTGTAGTTATCGAAAGATTCGGCGGGTTCTACAACGGAGAATAAGCTTCGTTAGATATATTTGAAAAAGTAAAATTAAAATTATAACAAAGAAATATATCCTCTTACATGTTTTTATGATGGGAGGATTTTTTATATGTGTGGAATTATAGGATACATAGGAAAAAGAAATACAGTAGAAGTTCTTCTAAATGGACTTTATTCTCTAGAATATAGAGGATATGACTCTGCAGGTATATGTATATCTGATAATACTACATCTAAGATAATTAGAAGTGTAGGAAGAGTCTCAAAATTAGAAGAAAAAATAAAAAAAGAAAACGATATAGATAGTACTTTTGGTATAGCACACACTAGATGGGCTACTAATGGAGAAGCATGTGAAAGAAATGCTCATCCTCATAAAGTAGGAAAAGTAACTATAGTACACAATGGTATTATAGAAAATGCTGATGCTTTAAGAGAAGATTTAGAATCACTTGAATATACTTTTAATAGTGATACAGATACTGAAGTAGCAGCAGCACTATTAGATAGATTACTTTCTAACCATAGTACTCTAGAAGCAATAGATTTACTTACTAAGAATTTAACTGGTAGTTATGCTTTTGGAATTATGATAGATGGTGATGATAAGTTATATGCTTTAAGAAAAGATAGTCCACTTCTTATTGGAATAGGTGATGAAGAGTACTTTTTAGCGAGTGATATAACTGCTATAGCAAAATATACTAAAAGATATATATTACTTGAAAAAGATGAGATAGCAGTACTATCTAAATATAACTATAAGATATTTAAGAATAGACATGAGATTATTAAGAAGATATTAGTATCTGATTCAAATGGAGTAGTTCAGTCTAAAGAAGGATATGAACACTTTATGATGAAAGAAATAATGGAAGAACCTATAGTTATTAAAAGATTAATAGATAGATATAATAATAAAGAAAAAAGAAAAGAACTAGATTTATCTTCTTATAAAGAGATAGATATAGTAGGGTGTGGATCTGCTAAATATGCAGGTATGGTAGGACAATCTCTAATAGAAGAATTTGCTGAGATTAAAACTAATGTATATTCAGCTAGTGAGTATAGATATAAGAAGAAAATATATAATAATAAGACTTTAGTTATACTCATCAGTCAAAGTGGTGAAACAGCAGACACTATAGCAGCGCTTAGAGATGCTAAAAATTTAAAAATAGACACTTTAGGTATAGTTAATAACCCTGATAGTACAATCGCAAGAGAAGCGGATATTACGATACTTATAGAGGCTGGTGTAGAAGTAGCCGTAGCTACTACTAAAGCATATATTGCACAAGTATGTATATTATCACTTATGGCATATGAAACAGCAGTAAATAAAGAACTAATTAAAGATGATTATAGTGAATATACTTCTTTACCTATTAAACTTAGAAAAGTAATAGAAAGAAAAGAAGACTATATGAGAATAGCAAAAGAGATATTCTTAAGTGAAAGATGTTTCTTCATAGGAAGAGGAATAGATTATGCTATTAGTATGGAAGGTTCTTTAAAATTAAAAGAAGTATCTTATTTACACTGTGAAGCATATGAAGCTGGAGAATTAAAACATGGAACAATATCTCTAATAGAGGAGAATGTACCTGTATTTGCTATAATGACTGATAAGAAATTAAAAGATAAGACAATGTCTAATCTTAAAGAAACTTTAGCTAGAGGATCTAATGGAATAGTAGTAACTCTAGAAGATATGGATACAGAAGATGAACTAGAATCAATAACTGTACCTAATTCTAGTTTATTAACTAGTTCTATGTTAGTAGTACCAGCACTTCAATTAATCGCATACTATACTGCTAAAAATAGAAACTGCGATATAGATAAACCTAGAAACTTAGCTAAATCAGTAACAGTAGAATAATATAAAAATAGATAGTATAAAATAAGTATTAAGGATGAGTAATTCTCATCCTTTTTCATGTTATAATAGAAATGTTATGGAGGAAGTATGAAGAAAGATAAAAAGACTATATTATTTCTTATCATATTAGTTGTAATCTGTTCTATATGGTTACTTCCTAAAGGAACTAGTCCATTTCATGATATAGAATTCCATATAGGTAGAATAGAAGGACTAGCAAACAATATAAAAAATGGTGACTTTTTAGCATATATTCACGATACTCTAAATGGATATGGATATCCAACTGGACTATTCTATGGAAACTTTTTCATATATATTCCTGCTATACTAAATGTTATTGGATTATCATCAGTTAATTCATATAAAGTATTAATTGTATTAATAAATATAATTACTGTATTAATTAGTTATTATTCTTTTTCTAAAATATTTAAGAAAAAAGAAACAGTATATATAAGTACAACTTTATATACATTATCTTCATATAGACTTGCTAATATGTTTGTAAGAGGAGCTCTAGGAGAGCTAACAGCACAAGCTTTTGTACCATTAATAATACTAGGATTATATGAACTTATATATGGTGATTATAAGAAGTGGTATATATTTGCAATTGGATTTGTCTTAGTATTCTTATCTCATAATATTACGACTATTCTATTAGCTGTATTATCACTTATAATTATGCTAATTAACTATAAGAGATTTATTAAAGAAAAAGAAAGAATTAAATATGTAATAATATCTGGTATAGTAGGCCTTTCACTAGGAGCATTCCAACTTCTTCCTATGATTGAAGGAATACTACGCAATGATATTATTATTACTAATCTAGGAAGTCTTGGACATATTCCACATGAGAATAAAGTAGATATATTAAAGTCACTTATACCATCGGTAGATGGTGAACCAACTAGTGGATTTAATATGGGATATAGATTACTATTTATTATTCCAATTTATTTTGTATATAGAAAAGGAAAAAAGAAGAAAGATGATTTAACTAAATATGCGAATATGCTATTTGTTATAAGCATAATAACTTTTATACTATCTGCTAATCTAGTACCATGGGAATTGTTTGAAAAGTATGTTACATTTATACAGTTTCCATCTAGATTATATGTTATTACTAGTCCATGTATTATTATTTCGATGGGTATTTATTATGAACATATAAAAAATAAAGAAAGAATAAATGTTGCTAAAGCAATCTATCTATTTATAATTTCTTTATCTATAATAATGCTTATTTCATTATCTATTTTAAGAGGATTTATTATTGAACATAGAGATTCTCTCAAGTCAGATATAGGAGACTGTGAATACTTACTTATGTATTCAGTATTAGAAGATCCAACTTATAGAACTAATAATAATGATATTAAATATGAAGTTAATAGAAAAGGTAAGAATATTGAATTAGTTTATTCAAATAATAATTTAGATAATTCATATATAGATATACCAGTATATAACTATTATGGATATAAAGTAGAAGGTGCTACTTTATCTAATGGAGTTAATAATACGATTAGATTAAATTTAAAAGATAAAGATGGTATTGTTAAAGTATATTATGGTGGTACTAAAATACAAAAAATATCTTTAATTTATTCGATATTATTCTTTATCGGATTAGTAATATTCTTTATAAAAAGAAAAAAGAAAGTGATATAATATATATGTTAATGGAGGAATATATGAAAAATAAACCAGTAGTATTATGTATCCTAGATGGATGCGGAGTAAGAGAAGAAACAGATGGTAATGCATTTAAGAATGCTAATAAACCAACTTTTGATAAACTTATGAATGAGTATCCTCATTCTATATTACAAGCTAGTGGTCCTTATGTAGGACTTCCTGAAGGCCAAATGGGAACTAGTGAAGTAGGTCATATGAACTTAGGTTCAGGTAGAATTGCCCTTCAACCACTTGAAGCTATTACAGGAGCCATAGAAAGTGGAGATCTATTTAAAAATGAAAAGATATTAGATGTACTTAATCATGTTAAAAATAATAATAGTAATCTTCATATCTTTGGACTTTTGTCTGATGGTGGAGTACACTCTCATATAAATCATGTTTTAGCACTTCTTGAAATGTGCAAAAAAGAAGGAGTAAATAATGTTTACTTCGATATATGTCTAGATGGAAGAGATACTTATGAGAAGAGTGCGTTAACTTATCTAGATAAATTAAACGACAAGATGAATGAATTAGGTATAGGAAAGATTAATACTATATCTGGAAGATATTATGGAATGGATAGAGATAATAACTTCGATAGATTAAAACTATCATATGATGCTATAGTATACGGAGAAGGACATAAATATAATAGTTATAAAGATTTAATTGAAGAGAATTATAACAATGGTAAATTCGATGAATTTGTAATACCAGGTATAATAGATTCTAATCCACTTAATGATAATGATGGAATCATAGCATTCAATTTTAGAAAAGATAGATTAAGAGAGATGTTTACTTTATTTAGTAATCCAACTGCATATGAAAAAGATGCAAATGCTAAAGGATTAGAAGTAAAACATTTCAATAATTTAAAAGTATTAACAATGTATCCTGTTACAGAGACAGTTACATGTCCACATGCTTTTGATGATTTAGATATGAAAAATATTATGGTAGATTATCTACATAATAATGGATTAAGTCAGCTGAGAATAGCAGAGACAGAAAAATATCCACATGTTACTTTCTTCTTCGATGGAGGAAAAGAAGTTGAATATCCTGATATGAAGAAGATTCTTATACCATCTCCTAAAGTTGCAACATATGATCTTAAACCAGAGATGAGTGTATATGAAGTAACTGAGAACTTCCTTAATGAAGTAGGTAATTTTGATGTTACTATAATGAATTTAGCTAATGGAGATATGGTAGGTCATACTGGTGTATACGAAGCAGCTAAAGAAGCTGTAGAGCATATGGATAAATGCATTACTAAGATATATGACAAAGTAGTTAATGAATTAGGTGGAGTACTTATGATTATTGCAGACCATGGTAACTGCGATATGATGTGGGATGAAAATCACAATCCAGTAACTAGCCATACTACTAATCCAGTACACTGTATAGTTACTAAAAAAGGAATTGAACTTAAAGATGGTAAACTAGCTGATGTAGCACCTACAATGCTAGAGTTAATTGGACTCCCAATACCAGAAGAAATGACTGGAGAATCTCTAATAAAGGAATAATCTATGGAACTTGAAAAAAGAGTAGAAAAAATTGAAGAAAGAAATAAAAAAGTAGAACTAAATAAAGCATGGGAAACTAGTATTACTAGAAGAGTATGCATAATGATACTTACATATTTAGTAGTTTTAGCATACTTATTCTTAGTAGATAAGATTAATAATATATTCTTAAGTGCATTAGTACCAGTTATAGGATTTACTTTATCAACTCTTTCTTTAGGACTAGTAAGAAAACTATGGGAGAAAAATAAGAAATAATGAAATTGTTATTGATATGTTCAACAACTTTTTATGATAAAATTCCACCTATTAAAGAAAAACTTGAATCTATGGGACACTCTCTAGTTATGCCTAATTGTTATGATAATCCAGTTACTAATGAAGATAATAAAAAGATGAGTGATGAGGAATATAAGGAGTTCTTTAAAAGAATGTACTATGAAAGTAGAGATAATATATCTAAGGTAGATGGAGTACTAGTAATTAATTATAGTAAAATAAAAAATGGAGTAGAATATAAAAACTATATTGGAGCATCAACTTTTTTAGAGATGTACGAAGCATTTATGAATAATAAAAAAATCTATATGCTTAATGGATATCCAGATAATATGCTATATGATGAAATTAAAGGATTTAATCCAACGATATTAGATGGAGATTTAAGTTTTATTAAGGAGTAATATATGTTTGATAGTGATATTATATGTGGTGGAACAACTGAAGGATATAAAGATGGATATAAGGATAAAATAGAATCAGATAATATTGTAGATTTTATATATATGTGTGGAGAGTATTCTCTAACATGCCATTTAACAGATAGTACTCTTCATGTAACATCTAATGGTGGAAATCATATGGAAAGAGATGGATCTTATTTTGGACTTAAATATGATACTGATAAGTTAGACATATTAAAAGAATTAAATAGAATTATTAAAGATAATGATGTATCTAAAGAGAATGGTTTCTATCATAATACAGCAGGACTTCCACCAGGAATAGGGGATTCTATCGAAGTAACTTATGATAGTGGAGAAAGAATATATAAGATATCTAATCAGTTTCCTGTAGTAGGAGAAGAAATAGGAAAACTATTCTATGATGAATTTCATAAATTAGCTATAGATAATGGTTTTGATTTTACTACAGATAAATCTAATGTTGATCTATATAACGATGCTACAGTAGAATACCTTCAAGGAACATGGGAAGGAAGTCATTTTAGAAGAGAATATAAAATGATATTTGAAGGCAGTCATATCAAGATATATAAAGATGGAGAATTAACTGATGATACTGATTATGTAATACACGAAGGTTGGGTTAAAGTTAACAAATTAGTAGATGGTAAAACTGAAGCTAAGAACCAACATGACTACCAAGAATTTAATGCTTGTTCTAGTATTAGAAAAGTAAATGATTTTACTATAACAGTATATTTCTTTGAGAATGGATGCAGTTCTACAGATCGTTTTTATAGAAAAAAAGAAGATAAATAAGAAACAATATGTTTCTTATTTTTTGTTTAAATAGTAGAAAATAATCTGTTATTAAAAAAATGTTAAAAAGACTATTGACTTTTTAAATACTTTCACATATAATGTAATTGAGAGATGAAGAAAGAGTCTCTTAAAAAAATAGTCTTTGTTAATAACAAACTGATAATAAGAGGAACTAGAGGATCCTCTAAAATTAAAGCCTTTGATATTAACAAAATGATAATAAGAGGTGAAAACAAGATGAAAAAGTACAAAGTAGGAATGTATGGAGGAAAGTTCATGCCACTACATAAAGGACATAACTACTGTATAGAGTTTGCCTCGAGAGAGTGCGAAGTTGTATACGCAATATTGTTCTATGGTGGCAGTGACGAGATCAAGATACTGGAGAATAACAAAGAGGAATATTTAACAGTAGAAGAAAGAGAAAAACATCTTAAGAAAATCTGCAAGAAGTACGATAATGTAATTCCGGTACTAATCGATGTTACAAATTGCAAAGATGACAAAGGTGAAGAAGACTGGGATGCAGAAACACCTCTAGTAAGAGCAGTAACAGGGCCAAGGTTGGATGCAGTATATAGCAGTGAACCATCATATGGACCATACTTCAAAAGAGCGTATCCAGAAGCGGTTCATAGAGTAGTAGATTATAAAAGAATCCACTACCCAATAAGTGGTACAAAAATAAGGAATATGAAAAATGAAAAGGAGAGAGAATTATGGGTAATATAATTAAAAGTTTTAAACAGTTAAAATGGTACGAAATAGTAATGATCGTAATAATGGTCGCTATAGCAGGACTTGCAGTATACAACGCTATAGTAGATCCTACAGGAGCAACACCTCTTTGGTTAGCAATAGTTAACTTCATCAGTGCAATCGCTGGTATCATGTGTATCTTCTTCTGTGCGAAAGCAAACATATCTAACTTCGTCTTCGCAACAGTAAACACAGTAGCATACGCAATATACCTATACGTATCTAAAATCTACGGAACATTCGCACTTGAAGTACTTTTCTACCTACCAGTAAACTTCATAAGCTGGTACATTTGGGCTAAGCATAGAGACAAAGTATTAACAGAGAAGACAAAAGCTAAGAAACTAACGAAAGTTCAAAACATCATCACTACAATCCTAATAGTAGGTGGAGGTATTGCATACCACGCAATACTAGTAAGACTAGGTGGAGAAGTAGCTTGGCTAGATGCCTTCACATTAAGTATCGGTATCGTAGCAGTACTACTAGAAATGTTCAGATTTAAAGAACAATATGTATGGTGGATCATAACAGACATCATCGCAGTACTAATGTACATCGTACACTTCGATCCAGTATACTTAACTAAGAAAACAATATATCTAATCATGGCTGTAATCGGACTAATTAACTGGCATAAACTAAATAAAGAAAGAAATAAAGAAAACGAATAAAAAAATAAAAATACCCTCTCAGGGTATTTTTATTATGTTATAATAGTTCTATGTGAGGTTAGATATGAGTAATGAAGATGTAAAAACAATTAAAGAAATAAAGAGATTAGAAGGATTAAAAACACTATTTATGATATTAACTATCATAACTGGTATTATTACAGTAGTTGATTATATTCTACCAGATCCAATTCTTTTCATAGATGAGGCAGCATTTACTGCTATAGTTGGATTATTTACTTTTATAACATCTACAATAGATTCGAAAATTAAGAGTATTAGAAATGGTGAAAAATTAAAAATTACAACTGAAGATGTAAAAGGATTTACTAATGCAGTTGGTAATACTACTAATACTATTAAGAATTCAAAAAACAACAAATTAAAATAGGAAGTTTAAATACTTCCTATTTTTTTTACTCTACCTTTACTTTCAGTATATAACTTGTCATATCTTTCATTTTTATAAACTAATAACTCATTTAATTCATTAGTAGCTTTTTCAATCTTATCTTTTTCATAATCAAAAAACATATGATCTAAATCTATTATTATTAAATCTCCTTCTTTTAAAGGAATTCTTTTGCTATTTGGATTACTTCTTATACCAAGTGATGCTTTATCTTCAATTGAACTATTGATATGCTCTGCAGCTCTTTTAGTAAGTCTTGCAAGATTATTATTAGTTGGATCAAGCCAAACAACTCCTTGATTTCTAAGCTCTTCATATATAGCATATGCTTCATCATCAGTAGCATCTTTATAACATGGAACATAATCAGTTATTTCTATAAAGTCTGATCCTATAGCACCTTTATAATATGGTATTAAAAGTCTACTATTATCAACTACTTCATGACATACTCTCTTATAACCAGATTTAATAATTAAACCTTTTATTTTATATATTTTAGAATATCCACCATAATCTATTCTTCTAATATCTAATAGAGAAGTATTCTCATAATTAGCAGCATCTACAAGTAGTTTCTTAAGTGTTTCCATATCTTCATCATCTACATGTGGATAGAAGTGTGATAAACATCTAGCAATAGTAAGATTAATCATATCCATATCTTCTTCTTTAATTCTATCTTTATTCTTACTTAGATATCCAAATAAATCATCTGTGAATTTACTATCGTTAGTAACAATCTCTTCAAAGTGACTAATAATATAATCTAGTTCATCATTTTCTACTAATTTTTTAATAAAATCTTTTTCATGTACATATACTGCAAATATGTCTTTAAAAGAATCTCCTGTCCTTTCACATTTTACTTTATAATCAAATGCAACTCTTTCTTTATATCTTAAAGTGCTTCCTAAAGAGTTGATTGTATCTTCACTAAATCTATCAACAAGAACAGGTACCATTTCAACAAGGTTATAATATTCTTTGCTGTAACTCATAATAATACCCCCAAAAAAGTAATGCTTATTATACCACAAAAAACAAAATAGTATAGTAAAACTTGAAAAAATGTTCGATTTGTGGTATAATAGCAATCAATAAATGAGGGGGGATTTAGAAATGTTAGATTTTATAATTGTAAGTTCACTATTTAGTTGGATGACACACTGTGTATTA
>Ga0310691_10000755_pt1 | contig 55785 bp, 80 predicted proteins | sample 176DNAGHGlowgp2_FD_203887 | JGI IMG/M metagenome (GOLD analysis project Ga0310691, IMG submission 203887) | Sheep rumen microbial communities from Palmerston North, Manawatu-Wanganui, New Zealand - 1766 DNA GHGlow gp2 (v2) (version 2) | ecosystem: Host-associated > Mammals > Digestive system >... | reverse complement strand
CAGCCCATTTGTTATAAATTTGTCTTAATTCTTGTTTTGTTCTTGGTTCCTCTTCTCTAATCATTTTTCTAAGAGAGTCTAAATCATCGTCTTTACAAGATTGATTATCTTCAATTTTTATATAGTTCATTCTTTCAACATCAAGTAATGCGTTCTTAACTGCGTTATACTCAACAAACATATAATTATCTGAAATATAGTTAAACATTTTCTCAAAATCTCGTTTCATAGAAAATTGTTTTAAATTATTTTTTTCAATATAATTTTTAATAACTTTCCATAATGGTTCGCTCATTTCATCTTTCATATCTTTTTTCTCCCAATAACTGTTTGCCACAGCAAATCTTTGTTTTTCATCTGGATATTCTTCTTTAGTTTCACTCATAAATCTACTTATGAATTCTTCTTTTGTTTCTCCTTCACGAGGATTTACGTCTTTAATCGAGTCGTTAATATCTGCAGCCGCTCTAACATGATTATATGCATCATTTTCATTATCAGCTCTAAATAATGTTTGTCCTTGTCTCATAATATACCAAGATGACCCAACTTTTTGAGCGTATGTTCTTCCTTGAGTTCCAACTTGAACTATTTTTGTTCTATTGTTAACAAATACTACTTTTGTATTTTTGTCATCTTTAATCGAATCATCTAGTATTACTTTTTTCTCTATAGCTTTATTTAAAAGAATATAATAGTCTTTTTCAGAAATAGAGTTTTGTTTACGAGCTTTTAACACAGCATCATACGCAACATCTGCTTCAAACTTATTTTTTGCTTGTGATATTATTTTTTCTAAAGATAAAGCATTTAATTGATAATCGTCTTTAACTTTTGAGTCGTTTAATGCTTGTTTAAATTCATTATATGATTTTCCATTTTTCCAATATATACCAGAAATTGGATTTGTCACATCATTGTAAGCAACCCAGAAAATTCTACCAGGACTATTAATTGATTTTTGTTTTGCTAAATTTTCTGCATCAGTCTCAGACATTTCTATAAAGTTAAGCAATCCATTATTTCCGTAATAATCTATTGCTTTTTTCTTAGTTTCGTCTTTAACAGTTTGACTATCTGTTATTTTCATATTTATAGTATCAAAATTGATATGTTTCATACTTTCGTCAAATGCTTCAATAATAGATATTCCTATAATTTTTTCTTTTGAATTCATAAATTTAGTTGAATTATAATCTTGCATTAATTTATTTAAAAGATTTTTAGCAGCGTCTTCAGGAGTATTTCCACTCCAGCCTAAAATAGTATTTTCACTTCTATAAAAAGGTTCTTTCGTAATTACAACTCTAAAATAATATTTTTTAGCGTCTTTAACTTTCTTGCTATCTACAATTCTAGCATTACCAGCTCGACCTTCAGCACAAAGTGCCACATGGTTTCCACGAATGTTCCTTTGTTGTGGATTAGCTTCGTCAACAATGTCACAGTCATAACCACAACTCAAATCGGTGTGTTCACCATTTTCAATCTCTTCAATCGTTTGAGCATCAGTGATAACCAACGTTCCAAGAATAACTTCTTGACCATCAACTACTCCACGATGAACATCTCTAACGAATCCTACAGCATAGTCTTTATAGTTTTCACTGTTTACATCTTCATCAGGATGCTCAACCGTTATAGGTTTATTTTCAAAACTTGCAAGAGTTTGAGCACTGAATACTTCTTCAGGACGTCTATCAATTTCTATAATTTCATCATCTCCGTCAGCAAAAACTTCAGAACGTCTATAAGATTGTTTTCCAGTTCTAGCTAAAATTGCATCAATACAAACTAAATATCCTTCAGGAGTTTTATATTTGTGTTGAGACAATTTTTCACTAATCAAAAACTTCATAATTTTCTCCTTTTAAATTTTTTAGACAATTTAATTATATCATAACGTTTTAATATAATTAAATCATTTTACTTTATTATTATATCATAAATTTTTAGAAATGTAAACTAAATTTAATATCTTTTTTAAAAAAATTGCAAATTTCTTTGCAATTATAAGTTTATTTCAATTTCTCCAAAAGTTGACTGTATAATCATGTTGCATTTATATGTCTTATTTTCAATATATGAGTTAAAGTTTTCTACGCTTATCACATCATCTTGTTGATTTACAGTTTGAATAATAAACGAGTCTAATAACAATTTTGTTCTATACTTTTCAAATAATGGTAAGCCAAATGAATACGCATACCAGAGTTCTCGTTGAAAAGTAGATAGTTTTTGTATTAATGCATCTCTAACTGATGATTGTTTTTCTGAAAAGTTATTTGCTTTCTTTGCAATTCCATATTCTTCAGCATTTAACTTAAAACTTTCTAAATATGTAACTTCTTCAGTGCTATTTGTAACTATGTTAAAACTGTCTAATGTTTCGTTTTCTTGTAGAGTAAAGCTTCGTTTATTTTCTCCGGCAGGACAAACTATTGTATAATAATTTGTAATCACTTGAAAGTCTACATTTGATTTATATTCTATATTAAACGATTGATTTTCATGAATTTCATTGAAATCAAACACAAGTTCTTTTTCTGTGTTAAACTCATCTAATTGTTCTTGAGTTAATTCATAAGATTTAGCTTCATACAAAATTTCTTTTCCATAACTATTGAACCATACCATTTCTCTTCGTTCAATGTTATCATTATCAATAAATGTTTTAATTTGTCTTGTTCTCATACAGACCACTCTCCTTCATCCCATTTAGATATTCCCCAGAAGCCAATAGTATCGTAGTTATTTATAATGTTATATGCATAGTCTATTCCTAAAGAATTAACTGATAATAATCCTGCATTCCAGCATTTTTGTAAATTTTCACTTAAACTAGAACCACTTTTTCCTACAAATATAAGTATTGCTGATGCAGATGTATTTACTTGATAAACAATTGTCCATCCCAATTTGTTATAAAATTTTTTAATGTCTTCGTATGTTCCAGTAAAGTTATTCTTAATTATTTGTGCCTTTAATAATATCAATAATTCTTCATCAGTTAAATTAAGTTCAAATGTAGTATCCACATTATTTATTTTATATGTTACAGAAAAGTCATGACCAATATTAAATAAATTAGCTAACTTTTCTAATAAATTTGAAGCAACTGGATTGTCTCCTGATAAATATTTAGTATTGTAATCATCAGAAAATATATCTAATAAATTTAATATTGTATCAAAACTTTCGTTTGAACTAACTAACATATCATACCATATTTTAAAGTGCTGAGTAAAAGTATCGTTTTGCTTGAGATACATAGGGACTTTTGACAAATAATAATCAAAACTCAATAATTTTTCTTCCATAATATTATACCCCGCTTATTGTTATTGTGTATAAATTGTTTTCGTCTAATGTTCCATTGTTGTCGCTTACACTAGTATAGTTGTAATATGTTATAGGATTAGAGTATACTCCGTTTACTGCTCCAATTATAGTTACTCCATTTGAAGGAATTAAAAACGTTCGTTTACTCAAAAACATTGGGTCTGTCGAGGATGCTTCAACTAATATGTCGTCAATTGTTAAGTTTGTGTTTATTTGTAATCCATTAACAAAATCTTTTACTGAGTTTCCGATTATCATAAGCGTGTCTGTTGAAAAGTTATTTAAAGGTTTAACTTTAATTGTTATTGTAGGATGAACAGGTTTACATTTTTTCCAATATACTACGCTAGGAAAACTATCAAGATTTACGCCACCCATTTGAGGAATATAATTATAACTTCTTTTTTCATCAGGAGTTAAATCTTCGTTTACTTCAGATGTTAATATTCCTGGAGTCATTTTTTCATAAAGTATTTTTCCAATAGTTTCATTTTCAATGTTAACTCCTTCATCATATCTTAACGCTACATATACAGAGTGAGCATCTACGCTTGTTCCATCTCCTATGTCTGTGTCATCATCTAAGTTATTTCTTATATACGAATCTCTAATTCCACTTATATTTAATAATGCTCCTTGTAATGACTCAAGAACAGTTAAGCCTCCGCCTAAGTTAGATTGAGCTCTTCTTCTTCTTAATTCTGCATCAGTTTCTTCATTTTGTCCTACAATTGCATCATAAGGTTGAGTTACAGTTAAATAACTTATTTCCAAAGTTTTGTTTATCCATCCTTGGTCTGCTTCAATAGGTCCAATCTCATCACAAGTTACTTGTATACTTGTTGACTCGCCTGAAGCTAAAGTCAAGTTTTGTTTGTATGACCAAGTAATTCCGCTATTGTCAACAAACGTGGTTTCATCTTGATTATATTCAGCATCTCCAATGTTAGTAATAGTTAATGATGCAGTAGAATAAGTTGCAGGTTTCCTAGTAATATTTGACAATGCACAAAGTCTATCAAGATATACTCCTGTAGCAGTCGTAACACTTAAGTTTGAATACATCTGTGAAAATCCTTGTAAAATATTATTTATCATTAAGGACATATCATATATAAATACTCCATCAGCAGTTCCTGTAGATAAATCTATATCCTCACCATAAATTGATTTATATTTTCTTGTTATAGCATCACGTATTTGAGTAAAACTTGCAGTAACTAATCCTGCATTTGTAAATTTAACAAAATCTTTAATGTCAATCGTATTATTTGTTATCATTATTCTTCTCCTTCATTTTCAGTATTTGTTTCGTTTGAGTGTAAAATTCCAATAATTATAGCATAGTCTTTTTTATGTTCGCATCGTTCATTTCCATTTTGTAATTCTTGTCCTAACTTTAATTTTTCTAAATTTAATCTAAAGTCTGTATTCGTAAATAAAACTAATACACAATCATTTTCGTTTACAGTCAAATCTTTTAATTTATAACATGGGTAAATATTTTTATCATTATTTATATCTGAACAATAAATATATTTACTATCAATGCTTTTTACTATCATTACTTCTGCAACATTTGTATTAAACATAACATTTTCTTTAAGAGTTAATAGTAAACTCATAAAGCTTCCATCATTTTTATCTATCATGCTGAACTCACCCCCATTAAATTTTTCATATAACTTCTAGCTCTGCATAACATTTGTAAAGAAAAGTCTGAGTCACGATTAGTCAAATGATATGTCATACTGATTATAATATATAGTCCATCATCATCTAAGTAGTATCCCTTCATTTTATTTTTGGTTGAGTCTGAACTAGAACTAATATCAATTAGACTATTATCAATTTTAATTAAGTCTGCACACATGAATGAAAATGTAGGAGTTGTAGTTAAAGTTAATCCATTATTTGATATTTGAGGATATCCTCCATTAAGTTGTATCATATCTGATGTTACGTTAAATATTCTACTATTCTCTCTTTTCATGTCATACATAGAAAATATTGATTGAGTAGAACTATCTGAATTTCCTCCAATAGACTTGCTATTGTTTAATATACTTTCAATAAAATTTGCAGGTGTGCTATTTCCAACAATTGGGTCTTTTATAAAAACTTTTTTCAATTGTTGAGATATGTTACTATTTCGAATTCCTACTCGTTTACACATAGCGTTTAATGCTGAATACATATTTATTCCTGATCTAAACGATAAGTTTATATTTTGTTGTTGATATTTTGCAATTAACGTAGATGCACATAAAATTATAACTGTATTTGTTTTTCTATCTCCTAATGAATTACTTATATGAATAACTCCACCTTTGAAAACAGTTTTATATCCTGTGTCTTTATATCCTGCTTTAATCTCAACGTCTAAATATTTACCCATTATCAATTGAACCATTTCATTATATGATAAGTTAGATATTCGTATAGTTGCCGTATCTTTTACTGCAGACATGTATTTGTTGATTGAAACGTCTATACTTAAATCAGTTTTTCCTTTTTCATGATTTTCTCCAAAAACTATTTTGCTATTATGATTTTTAAAGCTAACGCTTAATAATCTCATCCATGCTTTCATAATCTCACCTCATATTAAAGTATCCAAAGTATTAGAAATTATTTCAGTTAATTTTTTATTATACTCTTGTAAGTCAAATGTTGATGTGATTAAATAATACTCAGTTAAGTCTTTATTTTCATTTTCTGTAGGTAAAATTAAGTAAACGTAATTATTAGAATTAGGAGTAGTAAATAATACATTTTGATTATTACAGTCATTTATTCCAGAAGGTGAACTAGATATATCTTCTAATGTTTTTACTATCACATCATTATTAAACACATCCAATATAGTTAATTTATATGTATTATTTACATTATTTTTTTCAAATACAAAATCATAATATCCATTATCAATCGTCAATAAACATTCCTGAGGTTCGTTTTTAGATATAGAAAATACTTGAATAACTTTATTTAATATTAACATCTGATTATGAAAACGTTCTACAAATCCACCGTATTTTTTAATTTCTTCATTCATTTTATTAGGGTCTTTGTATACATTAAACAATCTTTTTCTTTCATTTCTCTTTTTAAATAGACTAATAATCGAGTTAACTAACCATCCTACTGCAGCTCCAAGTAACAAAAGTCCTCCTACAACCCATCCACCAGGATGAGATGCTAAAACAATTATTCCTGCAACTGCAATTCCTACTCCAGCAGAGATAAGATTATTTAATGAGTATGAGCTTATTGCTTCAAAGAAATCTACGTTGACTAGTTTTTTACTAACTAATTCGCTATTTAATATTTTATCTAATTCAGTCCAATCAATAAGAGTATCTGTAAAGTTCAATGTCTTAGGGTCAGTGATTGGAGGTAAATTTTCATCAGTTGGGTCAATGCTTTCTTCAGTAATATCTGCAATCAAAACTTGAGTAAACGTAAAACTAAAGTCTAAGCTATTTGTTTTTTCTACCCAATTTATAGATGTTAATGCCATATTTTCACGAAGTTTAAATTTAAGTATCTGAGAACCATCATTTTTGTCCACTAGTTGAACTTTAACAATATTACATAATATTCCATTATCTTTTATTTTTTCAAACAAATCTTGTATATTCTCGAATCTTGCTCCATTACCATCTACGACTAATCCTTTGCTTCCGTTTAAAGAAAATGTTCCTCTAAACGACATTGATACAGGGTCATTATACATGTGATCTGCAGTTTCATCTCCATTTGCCATAGGTTTAGTAGTAAGATTAGACGTTGCTGAAACGTTATTATCATATACTTGTTCTAAAACGAAGACAGTGTTTGTTGCATCATCTTCGTTTAATTTACAAGATATTGTCATTGCATAACTTGACATTAACTTACCTCCTTTTCAAGTTCATTTATCTCATCACGCCATGCTTGTCTTTGAGCCTTAGTTCTCGCATAGTCTTCTTCACTTATTTGTCCTTCGGCATATTTTATTGCTTTATAGTCTGTCTTTGATAACTTGTTTTTTATTGCTTTTATTTGTTGCCATTTATTATATTTTGCTATTTCTTGTTGATATCCTTGAGTTTGAGTATAAGATTTTGTTCTTAATCCGACAGGAGTTTTAACTATTTCATCATCTCGTTCTTCCCAAGAGTCATCTATTTTTCTGTTAGAAAATTTATTTCCTTTTACATATAATTTCATAACTATTCTCCTTTATAATGGTTTCACTCTATCATTTATATAAGCTTCCGAAGTATTCGTAATATTTGCTCTATTTGATACAACATAATTGTCTTCAACTGTATAATACCATATAGTACCATCTACACTTTGATTTGAGTCGCCGTATTTATACAGAAGAAGTTTGTTTATAATAACTTCCTTTGTATCCTCAGGACCTTCACCATATATATAAAGTGAGCCACAACAAGGCATCTCAAAATTGTTTATTATATAAGAACTAATCTCTAGTAATGTTGTAAAAGGTTCTTTTTTCGTTGTAATTATTTCAAAAGATACGTCAAATGAATAAGTTTCAGAGTTGTTATCTTCAGGACTTGCCTCTGCTCCTAAGACTATTTGATGTCTATATAGAGTGGTTGTAATAGGCATTATTTCTTTCCATCCGTTTTTTCCATCTATTGACCAATCTCCATCATATAAAAACATCTCTCCAGAACCTGTCCCATAATAGGTGATAGAGCATGTTTTACTTACTCTAGAACTAAATGTAAACTGTTCGCTTTGTTCAAGATATCGAGTTGTACTTGGAGGTTCAAAATATATAAGGCTAGTACGAGCTTCGCAAACTATTGTATTAGCTATACTAAAGTAGTATATATAAAACGCATTGTCTATTAGTCGCCTTTTTGAAAAATCGTCTATATCTTGTAAAGCTATTGTCTCTGTATAACCAGTAGTTTGATTTGTGTAAGTAACGTTTTGAGTTGTTTTATCGAAAGAAAGTTCTGCGTAACTATATTTGTCAGTACAATCCATTACCATTATATAGTCATTATTTACAGGGGCTGTGCCACCCTCATAACTTGAACCTGATGATGGAACTGCGGTCCAATTATCAAATGTTCCTTTATAAACTCCACTACTTGAGCCACCACTAATAGTTATATTTCCACTACCAAGCAAAGATTGATTGTTTATAGTTTTTATGTTTGTTCCACTGATAAGACTGTCTTGTTTCGCATTCAAACTATTTTTAACCAATCTTTCACTAGGATACTTGCTATTACTTGTTACTGAACTAAAACTTGTAACAAGATTTGACGTTGTTTGCAATCCTGTAATTGCGCCACTAGAACCATTAACCGAAGATACATAAGGTGTATTGCTCGCTAAAGCACCCACATCATTCGCCGTTAGTGTTATATTACTTGTTAGAGCTTTTCCATTGATTGTCCTTGAGGTTGGGACATAGCCACTTAAGTCAATTTGCGTGTCACCTATCTTTTCCCAACTATATGTATAACTGCCCTCTATTCCTGCTCTTGTACAAATATATTCATCATATATGTTCTGTGTTTGAGCAGTTGATTTTGGCGCAAGATAAATTGTTTTACTTGTATTGAAATAATATGTTGGCCCTGGTTCTGGTAAAGTCGAAACAATTTGTAATGAAATTGTCGTAATTGAACCAATTAAATTATTGACTTCAGTTTTTGTATATGTTTCACTCTTCAAATAGTAGTTTGCTAGGTTGCTAACTGTATTTGTAATAAATCCACTATTGTTTGTAAGTTGACTTGTTTGCGTTGGGATTTCATCAGTAGTTGCAATTGTTTTGTCTGTAGTCCAATTAGTTGTATTAGGCAAATTAAGTTTATAGTTTGCATTGTTACCATCTTTAAGCCCTGTTGTTTGCAAAGTGCCTGCCAATATTTCATTACCATCCCAGTCAAGTGTTCTTGCGTTGCTACGAAATGTTGATGTTCCGTTTCCAACAATTTCAACATAAGTGCCTCTATCAGTAGATGTTGTCCCAGATGGCTGGTCTGCTACATTATATTCTCCAAACACATGTTGAGACCTACGATAAGAGTTATTAAAATGCCCTTGAACATGTGAGTAATCACCACTAGCAGTATTACTAGCATTTTCAGCATGAGAGTTATCTCCTGTTGCATAATTGTTATTACCCTCGGCATGTGAAGCAAAACCTGAGGCGGTTGTGCCTGCTCCCAAGGCGGTTGAATTTATCCCACTAGCAGTTGTGTTATTACCAAGAGCAACACTATTTGCACCAATCGTGGTATTTGATGCTCTGTTCAAACTCAAAGAACCTGTCCCTGTTGGATTTGCTTTGTCCATTTTATTTGCAATATCGGTTGTGTTAGTTTCAATTTGTGTTACTAAACTACTTGTTATACCACTGTTTAACGCAGCCATTTGAGCTGAAGTTAAAGCACTATTATTTACTATCAATTGGAAATTCCATTGTCCATTAGGATAAGTTCCTCCTTGATAACTATATCTTGTTGTAGGTAAGTTATCGTATGCAATTGTAGTTCCTGGAGTAATTCCTAAATTATCTTTATTAGAACTTGTTACTTCTATTCCTTCATTATTATATATAACTAAATGTCCTATATAATCATCTGTGGTAGTAAAACTTGAATATCCTGTAACAGTTTCACCTTTTGTTTCATCAAATCTAACATACGTGTAGTCATTCTGAGTAGGTATTCTACTTTCTCCACCACTGTAAAATGTCGTTGCACTACTTAATTGTGCATAAGTGTTAAAATTATCTCCTAATGCTGTTCTTGTTATAAAGAACGCAGCCAATGCATTGATTGAACTATTAACAAAATCTTTATCTGCAAGTTGATTGCTTGAACTTGCTTGATTTGGAATTTTATCATTAATTGTTGTTATATTATTTTGGTTAGTTGTTATTTGACCAACAAGTGTTGATGTTATTCCACTATCAACTGCATCAAGCTGTGATTGCGATAATGCATTTTGTTTTGCATTCCATGTAGATTTTTCTGAGTCTGTAACAAAGTTGTGTGTAGAGTCAGTCAATGCATTTTGTAATTCTGATTTAGTAATATTATCTTGTAAATCAATCCCAGCAATAGTAAGAGTTTTTTGAACATAATTACTCAAATCAATTTCAGTATCCCCAATTTTCTCCCAAGAATAAGTATAGTTTCCTTCTATTCCTGACCTCGTACAAAGATATTCGTCATAGATATTTTGTGTTTGAGATGTAGATTTTGGTGATAAATAAATCGTATGACTATTATCAAACCAATATGTTGGTCCTGCTTCAGGAAAATTCTGAACTATTTCTAATTTTACTTTAGGAATAGCTGCAATTATATTATTAACTTCAGTTTTTGTGTATGTGTCTGATTTTAGATAATAATTTGTTAAGTTATCTACTAAACTCGTAATAAATCCTGTATCATTAGTTAATTCGCTAAGTTTTGTAGGTATTTGTTCTGCTAATTCATCGAAGCTTTCTTTTAAGCTTACTGTTAACTCCTCTCCATTTGATAATGTTATAATTAAGCTTTTTGTCGTATTATTATAATTAATATCACTAATTCCACCAGAGATAACAACAGTTTGAGGAATTCCTATACTTTCATTTTTAATGTTTTTAGTAGTTAAAGTTAATATTGATGTTTGATTATCATAGCTTAAGTCAATGGTTCCTACTGCATTATTTTCAAGATTAGTCACTCTAACTCTTAAACTTGATGGGTCAAAGTCTCCAATTCTTACATTTCCATTTAAGTTTATACTATCATTTGATATATTAGCTGTTATTTTCATTTCTTTCCTCCATTGGCGTAGTGATTTCACTAAATTGAAGAGAAATGTTTCCTAATACTAATCCCTTTATTGTATTGTTTGTAAACTTAACTCTAATTTCAACATCAACACTTGAGTTATCTAAGGCAAATGTTTCTTCTTCAGTTAAAGGAAAATAAAATAATTTATCTTCTGAATTATACGTTACTTCGTTATTTTCGTTATTAGCTTCGTATGTTTTCAACAAATTTCCTACTTTGAATTGAATTTTGCTAATGGTATCAATGTCTAACTCTTCATTATTTACTGTTAAGCTAAACGTTAAATCATATTGGTCACCTTGCATTATTATATTTTTACAACTCAATTTTATCACCTCCTTGTTTAATCTGAGTATACTTTTAACGCATCGACAAATTGTCCAAACGTCATTTCTCCAACATTTTGTAATGCTGTTTGGTCCTTTGTTGAAACGTTATTAAATGTATTATCAAATTTTATGTTAAACGATGTGTTTTTTATAGAGTCAGTGTTATAATTAAGAGTTTGTAAGTTATTTTCATATGCTCGTCTTTCACTTTCTTGTATATTCCCCATACCTAATGCATGAAGAATATCCATCACCACTCCTAATATACTTATAATTGCATTCATTGCATCAACTATAATTCCTTTATTATCCATTATAAGTTTAACAAACTCCATCAAAAAGTCTTGTTTGAATTCTTGCCACTCAATTTGAAAGTCTAAATATTCATCAAAAAATCCTTGGTCATATAACTCATTATATCTTTCTGCATATTTTTCCATGACTTCTTGAAATTTGTTTCTTTCATAATCAGATGCATAAGGCATGTCTTCAATACCAAAACCTAACATCTTTTGAGCTTGTTCATATCCGTATGCCTGTCCACCAGTTAGTCCATAATTAAATGCTAATTCTCGAGTATTCTCGTTCGTTAATCTTGAAAATGAAGTGATATCTTCGATTTCTTTCCATGCATTTTTAAACGTGTTAACAAGAGTTTGTCCTAATGACATAATTGTAGATGCCATTTTAATACCCCATTTTCCGGGTATGTTTTCAAAATAGTTCTTAAACGTATTTCCAAAACTCGATGCCCATTGTTCAAAAAAGTTCTTTGTCTTTTGAGCTTCTTCTTTATCTGCTTTCAAACTAACGAATGCGTTTAACGTATAATCTGTTAATTTTTCAACTGACATTATTTTTTACTTTCCTCCTGTATAATGTATTTGTTATATAAATTCACTAAGCATGTTTCGTATAAATCTAAGACCTCTTCAACCGAATAATCATCTCGTATTTCTTTTAATGTTGCGTATTTATGTGTGATAAGTGTATATATTAACCTGTGTAATCTGTCCACAGATATTAAGTTACTTATATCTCCAACGTAATTTACTTTCGTTTTGAGTTCAATTCGTTGGATTTCGGAAAAACCTCTTTAAAGTATTTCATACAATACTCTGTCAATGCTTTAAGCGCATTCATATCGTTTTCTATTCCGTTTGGCCAATATACATTTTGATTTTTCTCTTTAACTGGAAGCCATTTGTTTTCGATTTCAACTTCCATATTTTCTAACAATAACTCATAAAATCTTTTTGTTTTGTCATAATCATCAAAATTCATTTGAGTTCCAATTGACATAACTTCAATCGCATTCAGTTTTTTCATTCGATAATTATGTTCTTTATATATTAAATCTTCCATTAATTATTCTCCTTCTTTAATTAATACTCGAAGATATTTGACCCGTAATAGTTCTTAAACGAAAAGACGTTTCATTACCTATATTTTTTATTTTTATATAAACTCCGTTATTAACGCTTGTTGTTATGTTTATATTTTGATAAACTGGGTTAGATATTTTGCCTGTAACAAAGTTATACTGCATATTTCCATATTCAAAATCATATGATATCGTTACGGGACATTCTTCTGTTTCTGCTCCTTTATACGTTCCACTAGTATTTCCAACAACTACTTGATAATAATCAAAAGATGCTAGAGCTGTTTCAGTAGCTTCAACAATGTACTTGGGTGATATTTCTGTTCCATATGCATTCAATATTTGTATTTCATATTTATAACTTGAAAAAGCAATATTATTTTCTAAACTCAAATCAATACTTGAAACAGGTATTTTAAAAGTAGCTTCTCCTGATGACTGTAAACTTATTCGTAATTCAGTATCATAAACTACGCTTGAACTTCCGTTTACAAGTTGTATTAAATTCTTATCATATACATCTTTTCCGGTTAAACTTTCAAAAGATAATAATTTATTATATCCGTAATACACTGATTTTATAAATTTAATTCCTTTAAATAATGTTATATTTTTTGAGCCATAACTAAAAACTGAATTATTTACTCCATTATTTGGATTCGAATCAATAGCCATATAATCTCCTTAATTTGTAATTAAATATAAAATTCCATCAAATCTAGTTGCAGGAAGTGTATTTCCAACGTAAATTACTAAATATCCATTTTCAGCATCGCTAGACGTTGGAGTAGTAGTTAATACTTTTATTTTATTAGCTTTTCCAGCAATTAATGAGTTATATGTCCCATTTTGTTTTGCATAAGTATTAACTATATTATCCCCATTTGCATCTTGACTCGCCTTAGTTGAATTAATCGAATTAGTTGCATTTCCAACGGTCATATTGTCATATGTTCCATTTTGTTTTGCATACGTATTTTTAATGTTACTTCCATCACTATCGCTTGTAGCTCTAGCAACATATAATCCGCTAAAGTACGTTTGTAATGCTGATTTAACATCGTTTACACTACTTGTTAAGTCTAATGTATTATTTCCTGTGCATTCCATTAAAGCCGCAATTACTAAGTTTGCTTGTCTTAATGCAGAGTTTACATAAGTAGAGCTTATAATATTTCCACTTTGAAATCCATTTTTGCTTTGACTATTTATTCCATTAAAGTTATCATAATTGTAAACGTTTGTGTTTTCAATTACATTTCCATCGCTTACCCATGGTATGAATTTGCTCATAATTATTCTCCAATTTCATCAGCTATTGCTGAAAGTTTATTTTGTTTTATTGTTTTTAGTTGTGATTTAACTTCTTCTAAATTAACTGATAAGTCCTTAGCAATTTGTTTGTCATTTTCACCAACACTTGTTTCATCTACAACTTGTCCTATTGTGATAATTCCTTTTTCAGCTAATTTTTTAACTGAGTTCCAATTCTTAATTATTTCTGGATATACTCCTTGTCCTTGTTTAATGTTAACTGTTAATTTTGGCCATAACGCTTGAACCTTTAATCTGTCAGGAACGTGTGCATCTTTTTCACTAATGTCCAATGCGTTAAGTCCTGGAGTAACTCCTATGTTAATCGATGATTGAATTTGTATAAATTTTTCTTTGTTTTCCATAATTTTTAATCTCCTTCCTTTAAATCAATTAAATAAACTCGTAATCTTTCTCCGTTTAGCATTCTCGTAAAATGTCCTTCTTTTCTTAATGCTAAGTAAATTTCTATATTGATACGGTTTACATTTTTTCTATTTATTTCCTTCTTTTGGTATTTGAGTATCTCTCTAACGTTGTCAAACATAAACTTTAAATTTTCATCTTCCTCATCATAAAATACAATTAAGAACTTCCCTTTGTAGAAATTATGACGAGTTAACTTAATTTCCACATTGTCTTACCTCCTTTATAAATATTAAAACGTTTGGCGTTACTTCATACTAAATACCTCCCGTCTTAATCGTTTGAGGTTCGTCTATCTTTAAATTTTCCATCTGAGTTTCAAAGTCATCGTCCAATTTATTGATATCTTCCTCTTTTAAGTCAAAGTCAATTGTATCATTTTTTGAGTAGCTGACTATCGCTTTAGCAAATTGTTTTGTGTTTATAACCCCACTGTCTAACAATTGTTGTCCTAACGTAACGAACTGAGATAAGTTATTCATTCGTTTTTCATTAACTTGTTTTGTTAGTAACGAGTTAAACACAAACTCGATAGGTTGTTTTATTCCTAATTTAATAAATAATATATGCAAAAGTTTTTCGTATACAGGTCTAACATAATCTTCACATCTACCGTTTATTGTCTCGTCATATCTCTCTAAAGCTTCAGTGTCATTTGCAAATCCACTTTTTAAGTCACCAAACAATATGCCTTGCATTTCGAGTGCAGCTGAAATTTGCCACATGTTCTTTTCCAATATATCAGACAATCCACTAATTCCACTGAAAGTGTTCATATTATAATCGTCTTCTTTGTCCAAGAATGTTAAGCTGTTGAATGTTCGACCCCAGTTAACCATCTCAAGTCTCTTAGTTAATTGTTGTTCTGAGCCTTTGTCCGTTCCCATGAATACTCCGCGCATACCAGACATCTTAATGACTTCTATCAATGACTTATCAATTAATGATTGAATACTCGTCTTGAGTTTGTCATCTCTACTAAGTTCGTTAAGAATATGAGAACCTTCTGCATAACCCCAGCCTTGTAATTGTCCAGTCTTAATAAGTTTTGGAGCAGTCCTATGTTCATACCTAAGCACGTAATCGTGATGAAATTTTATAGTTGTTCCATCAGGAAAAGTTACATCATAATATTTAGGTTTACCAAAATCTAAACTCGTCATATCTGTAACTGTTTCTGTTGAAGGCTGAACACCGAACCACCTATCAACAACATAATATCGGATGACTTTACTATCGATGAGTTTTTGCTTATTTAATGGTTCAGCATATTCTTTGTCTTCAATTCCGTCAATCATTACACATGCAATAGAACCACCGAACAATGCTCCCCATTTGAGAAGTTGTATCAAATCAAATCTTGCTTTCTTCAAAAGTTTATATACTTTTTCTTTTGCATCAAACTCACCTTGTAAAGTGATACCGCATCTAATCTCATCTTGAGCAGGTTTGTCGATTGCTCGTCTAAATACCCAAGAGTCATTATATAACGCAAGCCACAATGGATAGTTCAGTGTGTCGTTCGTAAAAGTATAGTTAGTAAATTTCTCAACAATATCATCGTTACCTGTACTCGTAACGATGTTTCCATAACTATCCTTGACTGGTTGTGAGTCTTTTATTAAATCTGCAATTTTTTGTCCCGAATCTGAAAGTCTGTCCTCAAGAGTGTTTTGCTTTCCTTTTAATATCATACTGAGCATTTGACCTTGAGCATCCTTCTGAGTAGAAATGAGCTTAATCTCGTCTAAAGCTGAGTTAGAGTCATTGACCTCGACTTTGTCTTTCTTCTCTGACATTAGTTACCTCCTTTTATCTTATATAATTATTATATCAAATATGAAAAGAAAAGTAAAACGAATTTACAACTTTTTAAAAGCTTCTTAAAAGTTTTTCATTTACATTCTTGATGAGATTTTTTTAAGAAGACCAAAAAATTGTAGTTTATATATACATGTATACATATATGTATTATTATATTTTTTATTATTCTTAAATAAATTACTTAAAAAATCTCTAATAAATTAACTAGCTTAATCCGTGTGTAAACTATTTACATTCCACCCCAATAAAGACATACTTTAAGAACCCTTTAAGAAGCTCAAAAAAGTATAAAAATCTTATCTTAGAAATGTAAACTAAAATTTTTTTAAGAAGAAAAAATGTTCTTAAAAGCTTCTTAAAAGTCTTCTTAAACGTCTTCTTAAAAAAATTGACCTCAAATTTTTGTTAGTTTTAGCTTTTAAGAAGCTCTCCAGCTCAAAAGTAACTAGCTTATTAGACTTGTAAATACTTTGACCTCATCCTCGAAAAGTAACTAGCTTCTTTCGAATGTAAACTAAAAACGAACTTTTAAGTTTTTAAGAAGCCACTTTTCTTCTTAAAAAAATTTATTATTTTTGTACACTTTGTACATATAATTTAGTTTACATTTCAAAATAAAAGTGATAAAATTCCTATAAATGTTATACAAGGAAGGTTAACATTTAGATTAAAAGAAGGAGGAAAAAATGGAGTTAAACTCTTTAAAAGACCGCGTTGATACGAAAGTTTTGATGAATAGACCACTTACAGATTGGTATGTAGTTTTGTCTCAAGATTGTCAAGTGTATTCATGCGAAAGTAACTATTTAGCTAAAAGATTTGATGAGATTAATTATAAATTTTGTGGAGTTGATGAAGCTAGAGATATATTAACTGATAATTTATATGTATTATTAACCTATAAATATTTCACAGAACGAAGCGAAGAGATTGATGAGAGAATAACAAAGATAGTCAAGGGATTTACATTAAATTTAAAAAGAGTCCTCAAAAGAGTATCATTTGATGAGAACACTGACTCAAAAAAGATAAACTATTTGCCTGACTGGTGTGTTGCATTTCGTAATGGCGTGTATGACTTTAAAGACAATAAATGGTTATTTAGATATGACGTATGTAAGTTACCTTTATTAAATAATACCATATACTCATACGACACAAACTATGCTATAATGTGGTATTTTAATTATGATTTCCAAGACTTAGGAATAAATGTGAATGAAACATCATTGAAAGACTTTGTTGAAATTATGAAAGACTTGACCAAGACCAATAAAAATTATTGTTTCGAACTAGCGTATAATATTGCTCATGACTCTCAAGATGTGTTTGATTTCAATCGTTTACAACACTTATGCGAAATATTGGGATACATATGTCTTCAATCGTTTAGTCAACATTTTGTCATGTTAATAGGTTCCGGTCAAAATGGTAAGAACTCATTGTTTGACGGATGTTTCACAAATCGAGTTCGACCAATGCCTAGTTCTCTTGACCTTGATACGATAGAAAATGATACGTTCGTTACAGGAACGTTAGAGAACACTTGTCATAATATCTTTTTGGAAACATCACCAAAAACTTATACATCATCAAATATGATAAAAGCTCTTACGGGTTCGATGAACCAATCGATTAACCATAAAGGAGTCCCAGTCTATTCAGGACTTATCAACTGTAAATATTTGTTTGCAGGAAATGATAAAGACAATATTAAGTTCAAAGATAACACTACAGGATTTAGACGTAGATTAAACATTTTTGAAATATTTTATCATTGGGACCCTAAAAAAGAGTTCCTAAAGATGGGTGACTATTATGATACATCGTTTAGTGATGACTTAAGAGAGTTACGAAAAGATACATTCAATACGACTGTGTTTATTTATTTAGCAATTTATGGAATAATGTCTGCAACTAAAAACTTTACAAATAACTTTAAATTTACTAAAAATGAGTGGACTGATAACTATACTGATACTGATAAAGAGTTGAAAGTCAAAATCAAAAATATTACTGTTACAGATATTATTGAATATATTTATAAAGACTTACAATCAAACAAAAATGATGTCTTAGGTCGTTCAGGTCAATCATTAAAGACCGACCCAATTGTTAAGTTCTTCGAATGTTCTGACTATGACAATTTCTTAAGAAAAGCATATTCTGCATTACAATCCACCGACTTAGAGGTCAAAATGAGTATGCTAGATGAACTTGAGAACACTATCCAATATATTTCTATAAGAGCTCTACAAGTATTATCTAATAATAGTTCTATACCATCTGTTACGTTTACTAAGAACTTAAAAAAGACACTTCAAATTGAGAACATTAAATATTTATATGGAAACAAGCCTTATGTTCCATGTATGTTCGTCAATAACAAACTTGTCTTAAGGAAAAGATGATAAATACACTAATCAACTTGACTTAAAACATGTCAAATTGTTATTACAAACTAATCATTATTGAAAAATCACAAAAACTTAAAGTTTTCAAAAAAGTTATTAAATTTATTTTACATTTCTAAAAATTTATGATATAATATATTATATAAATAAGGAAGGAGGATAAGAATGACACAAGGAAAAGTTACTTATGATAAAGATAAGATTTATGTTATTCATTCAACGTCTAATATATCTTTATATAAACTGGATATCGTGTTAAATAAAAAGAGATATACATTAGACGATTTAACTTGGACTCAACTAATAGAATTGACGGATTTATTATTAGACTTAGGACTTAAAGAAAGTTTTAGTTCATTAAAGGAGGAAGAAAATATATGAGTAAAGTATACATATTATATAATCCGGTTAATAAAAAGTGGTTAAGCACAATTCGAGGAAATACTTTTTATTGGACTCAAAAAAGAACAAAAGCAAAATTGTTCGAAGATGAGAAAGAAGTGAATTTTATAGCTGCAATGAATTTATTAGATATAGAGGAGATAGAATATGAAAACTAAAAATCTTACAAAAAAATTAAATGATTTATCTAAAAAAGTAAAAGAAAATCCTACAAAAATTTCATTTAGTATTCGTCGTCATACTAAAAAGATATTTAAAGAACATGTTAATATATTGACTAAAGGTGCAAAACAAGGACATAATATTTGTCATATAACTCTGTATTCATACGATATGATGAACGATGAAAAGTTCAGCTATCCATATTATTTACAATTATTAACAGATAGTGGACTAGAATATAGTGTAAAAGATGTAAATAATGTATTATCACCTAATTTAGACGATGACATTGAAATAACTATAAAGTGGGGTAATGAAGAGTCAAATGAATAGAAGAAAGAAAAAGAAGGAGTTGAATAAAGAAGAAGAACTACCAAAAATTTCAGATAAAGAAGTGGAAGTTCTTACCTCTGAATACAAAGAAGAGTTAGACAACAATCCTGAATTTTCTTTACAAGTTGATCCTGAAAACAAATACAACTTTTCGTTTGAACAAAAACGATTTATTGAAGCATACATTCAATTTAAAGGAATTCGTTCTGCAGCTATTGCTACAAACATTGACGTATCGAAAGCAATGGAGTATTATATTGACTATAATGCACAATCAGAAATACGTCGAATAAATCGAGCGTTAGTTCATAGACAATTCCAATCCAAATTGTTGAGCTTAGACGATATTGGTGGATATTTATCAAGTTTAATAACTGGAGAAAATACAGTATTTGCTGACCAACTCGAAACAACTGATAAATTAAATGTTGTAAAGCTATTGATAGAGTTAAATAAAATTAAAAAAGAGTCAGTTGTCAATCCACAAACAATAATGCAAATAAATATTGAAACACAGCTTAAAGAGTTGTCTGTGGATGCAGTTCAATCATTATTAAACTCTATAAAAAATAATAAAGACAAACAAAAATTACTAAACATAAATAATGATAGTATGACAATTGAAGAAAAAGAATACTTAAAAACTCTTTCTACAGACGAGTTATTGAGTATATTAAATAAGAAGGAGAACAAAAATGTTAACTAAATTTGAAATTCAACGACTTATACAATGCTTAGATAGAGCAGTAAATGAAAATATTGAAAACATTAGAAAAAGTTATTCAAAAACTAGTTATCAAGAAGATAAGTTTAACATGATATCAGACGTATGTAAAGCTATATCAGAAAATCAAATACTTAGAGATAAGTTAGTTCAAATGTTAGAAGAAAAGGAAGGTAAATAAATATGAAGAAAATGGAATTACTTACAAAGAAACAATTAATTGAAATGCTAAGTCAAAAGACTAAAGAATTAAATAAACTCAAAAAAGAGTTAAATAAAGAATTAAAAGAGCATAATGATTTTGTTGACAGAGTTGAAGAATTGTTAATACAAGAAAGGCATGATACATGTGATGAGTTAATTGATTATTTACAATTAGACAAAAATAAAACTAATATAAAATTATCAGAACTCATAAAAATTATAAAATTAGTCATAAAATAACCACTTGCAGAGTTAATCTAGAGACAAAAGTTAATCTTTAGATAAGTATATACTTATTCAAAATGGAGGTAAAAATGAATAAAACTGAATATGCAAATATGTTAATGGAAAGAATTCAATATATGAATGATATAAACGCTAGCGCGTATAAAAGATACAAAGAGTTATTAAAAATTAAAGGAAATAAACCATTACGAGACGATGATTATTATTTATTTATAAGAACTCTTAATGAAAATGATTATAAGATATTTGTTAATGAAGGAATTATATATAAAGAATTAGCGTTTAAAAGACTACGAATAGAATTAAATACAATAATGTTAGAAATAGAAAAGGATGGACAAAGATATGAATAGTAAATTATACGAATTGACCGGAGTAAAAGAAGAGGAAGCTAAAAAGTTTTGTGAAAAACATTTGGGAAAATTTTATAAACCCTCGGTGAAACGAAGATTTTTCACATACATTCAAAATGGTGATATTATAAGAAATAAAGAAGGAGAGTTAGTATGGAAACAATCTTAAAATGTGGATGTAAAATAACAACTAAAACATCTGATGGAAAACCATATTGTTTAATACATGATTGTGATGAAACAATAACTATAGACGAAAGTCTTTTAGTTAAACGACAAGCAAAATGTGCTTGGTGTGGAAGAAAAGTAGAAAGCAATACTAAATTACCATTTTTTAAGAATAAACCAGAAAGTGATTGTGATGAATACTATTGTGGATGTGGAGGTTGGAATTAAAATGAAAAGTTATGTAGAATTAAAAGTTTATTTAAAAGATAAAAAGTTTTCGTTTATCGCAGATAAAAAAGAAAGATTTAACGTATTTTTTGAACAATTGTTTAATAACGATGCAAGATATGTAGAATACAATGATGTGTGCTTTGATAAAAATCAATTTAGATTATATGTTATTAAAGAAAAAAGAAGGAGGAAATAAAATGACAAAGTGGAGTCATAGTAAACTTACAACAATTATTGAGGACCCAATGAGATATTACTTGACGTATATTCAAGGAATATCATTAAAAGCTGAAAAACCTGCATTAAGTTTAGGTTCAGCTGTTCACTGGGGACTAGAACATAATACGAGTGATTTAACTGAATATTATCGACTAAATGGAAAAATTAAAGAAAGTAAAGAAAAATTTATGGCTGAATGTATGGTTGAAGCATTTCTTGACCAAAAAGAAGATATTTATAAAAGTATATTGACTGACCCTGAAACTAAAGAAAAGTTAAGTCTTATTGAGGAGTCACACGAATTATATTTAACTGCAAAACTTCCTACAGGAAGACCATTAGACGTAGACTATCATGAATTCGTAGGTATCATCGACCTATTGTTATTGACAGATAAAGGATTTATTGTATTAGACTATAAAACATCTTCTAGTGAACCTAATTGGGATGATTACTTAGATCAAATTTATAGATATATAATGTTGCTTCAAAATCTTTTTCCTGATGTTCCTATTTGTAAAGTTGGAATAATTAACTTAAGAAAAAGTTCAATACGACAAAAAACAAGAGAAAATGATGATGAGTTTAACAATAGATTGAAAAATGAATATAAACTCAGACCTTTCGAATATATTCAATATCACGAATATCCAATGTCAACTATAAATCAAACTCATGTTAACAATTATATACTTAACTTATCTAAGATGTGTGACGTAGCTCATATGATAGACAAAAATAAAATGTTTTATATTAACTATAGTCAAGCAATCAATAAATATGGAAAATGTGATTATTATGACATGTATTATGAAAATCCTGATGCGTATGTTCTATACAAAATCTCAGATAAAGTATGGGATGATGATGAAAACGGATTTGTTAAATTTAGAGATTGCAAACAACTGGACATGGATGTAATCAATCATGATAATGTCTTAAACAAATACTCAATTTTTAAAAGAGAAAAAGACATATTTAAAGATAGCACGTTAGATGATTTCAATAAATATATTCACAGTAACTATATTGTTGATGAAGATTTATTAAAGTTATATTATAAAACATACGAAAAAGAAATTTAAAAATTTTTAAAAAATTTTAAAAAAGTGCTTAATTTTAATTTACAAATCTTTAAAAATTTGATATAATATAAATGTAAATATAAAAAATATATTTACGAAACTTTACCTAGACGTTTTAGTTTTAAAATAAAAGCGTCATTCCAGTGGTAGAGGTATTTATAGAAAATTAAAAATAATTGATAGTTTTACTTTTAAAACAATAAATGCTTACTTTCCGATAGTATTGAGTATAAAATAATTTTTATGCAGTTAATTTGTAAATATAAATTCTATAAAGCTCCTTATTCAATTACCTCTACCATACAATTGCAAATACAAAATACGTTTTACTCCTATTTTTTCGTATTTGTATTTGCATACCATTGTCATTGATTTAACCCTTATTTTATCAATGACAAAATTGCAATAGAAAAATGAGGAGAATAAAGATGATAGCAAAGTAAATTTTCGTGTCTATTGCAAATTTTGATACAAAGTATAATTCCATATTTCCCGTGCTTTGTATCATTTATGCAGATGTGCTGAAATTGGTAAACAGAACGGACTTAAAATCCGTCGAACGATTGTTCTTGTCGGTTCGACTCCGACCATCTGCACCACTAGGTTGTTCGATATGAGTGCTACCCTATAATGAAGTATTTATACAAACGTCAATTATCTATAAATGAAGTTATAAAAAATCGAAACAAGATAAAGTAACAAACGCTAAATATTGACTATAGCTAGTAGTTACTCTTGTGGAGAATTAGCTTAATTGGAAAAGCAATGAAGTCAGTAATAAGATATAGGTTCGAGTCCTATATTCTCCACCACTAACAAGAATTATCTTGTTAAATACGATAAGGAGGTTAAACATGAAATCATTCAACAATGCTAGAGTGTTAACTAATGACGAGTATAAGTTTTACAAAAATAAATATTCGTTCATAGTATTTGACAATAAGGTTGCAGTTAAAGTTAAAGATTATAATCGAATAACTTTGCACGACGTTAACGAAACATTCAGTATAAACGCAAAACCATATAGAAAGTTATCATTTAGACCTGAGTCAATGAAAATATGGATTGAATTAGAATGTAAGTATAATTTAATTGATGTTCAACAAGCTGTTTCTAAGTTATATATTACGTTCCAAAAAGTAAACAAAGACAATGTTATTAGTATACTAAATGGAAACGACATTAAAATAAAAGTTGAAGAAATTAAATAGGGAGGAAATTATGTCAAAGAAAATTAAAATGTGTATTTATGGAGAACCTGGCACAGGTAAATCTGTATTTGCATCTAAAGCACCAAAACCTTTTTTTATCACAACCGATGGAAACTATTCATGGTTGGAAGATTTTGGAGCTAAACCAGAAGACCACATACAAGTAAGTAGTTGGAGTGAAGCTAAAAAAGCATTTGCAATGGATTTTTCAAATTATGATACAATTGTTGTAGATTTAGTTGAAGATTTATTCAAATGGAAAGAACTAGAGTATTGCACTAAAAATAAAATTGACCATGTATCTGATGTAGGATACGGAAAAGGTTATGACATTACAAGAAACGAATTCTTTATAGAATTATCAAAACTCATTGGATTAGACAAACACATTATATTTATTAGTCATGGACTAAATATCGTTGAAAAAGATAGACGTGGAGTTGAACATGTAAAACACGTTCCATCATCTAGAATTCCTGACAAAGTTTGGGATATGTTAGAAGGACGTTTAAGATACTTTTTAAGATGTTATGTTAAAGCAGTTGAAACTGAAGATAAAAGATTAGTTAAAAAGAGATATTTAAGTTTAGTTCCAAAAGAAAACGAATTCGGAATTATTCGTGGAGTTGATGAGAATAAACTTCCTACAGATATTGATTTAGATTGGAATACGTTTATTGAAACACTAGGAATTGATTTAAAAGAAGAACCTAAAGCAGTAAAAGTTAAAAAAGAAGAAATAGTTAAGATTGAAGAAACAAATGATGTTCCAAAAAACGCTGAAGTAGTTGATGTTGTAGAAATTACTGAAAATAAGGACATAACATCAGATTTAGTAAAATCTGAACCTGTTGAAGAAAAAGAAAAACCAGTTGTTGAAGAAGAAATTACTCAAAATCCTGAGTTAACCCCATGCGATGAACCTGATGATGAAGTAAAACAAACTGATGAAAAAACGATGTCAAATCTTGACAAAATTGCTGAAATAAAAGCAAGATTAGCAAAACTTAAAGGAGATAAATAAAAATGGAAGATAAAAAAGATATGGAAGAAATTTTTAATGAGTTAGATGCAATCATTTCATCTACTGATATAAGTAAAGTTACAGCTGAAGGTTCTGGCTTTGAAGAACTACCTGAAGGATATTATTTAAGTGAAGTTGAACAAGCAGAATTAACTGTTTCAAAGAACAGTGGAGACCCAATGGTTAAATTCGTATACAAAGTTGTCGAAGACGGAATATACGTAGACGAAGATGGAAATAACATAAGTTTAGATGGAACAAAAAATAGAAAAATATTTAAGTATTATGTAATGAAAGATGGAGACTCATTCAAAAGATTTGTTACAGATATGCTTAAATTTGAAAATGATGAGAAACCATTGTTAGAAAAAGAAATGCTGATGTCAAGTCAATTGATTAACGATTGTTTAGACGTTCTTATTGGAATGAGAATTTACATTAAATGCACAGTTAGCGAAAACAAAGATGGGACTGAAGGACGTTGGTATTCTCCAACTTCATGGGAAATAATGAACAAGCTTGAAATAAAACAATAGGAGGCAATTATGATTGTCGAAACTCTAGATAATATTTTAAATAGTTCATTATGTCAATGCGATTATTTAAGATATTGTTTAGTTGATGAAACTAAAAAACCTTATAAAATTGATAACACTTTAGCTAGACCCAATAATGAAAATGACTTTATAAGTCTATCTGATTTAATTAACAATTTAACGTCAACTGAGTATAAAGGCGTTGGAATATCTATTCAAGCAAGTAAAATATGTGCAATAGACGTTGACCATTGTTTTAAAAATCCTTTTGATATAACATCAGTTGATGAAAGAGGACAAGATATAATAAAACTTTTTAAAGGAAAAACATATATCGAGTTTAGTTTTAGTGGCACAGGTCTTAGAATATTATTTAAACATAATATTATTGATAACTATTCTATTAAATACTTTATTAAAAATAGTAAAAATAATATAGAATACTATCAACCAACGTCGTCTTATAGATACGTAACCGTCACAGGAAAATATATCGACAATCACGTTATAGATGTTGTTCCAGATGAAATTCTTATTAAGTTTTTAAATAATTATATGTTAAAACCTGAGAAAAAACTAAAAGAATTAAATAAAATTAAAGAAGAAAAGACTCTTGAACAATTGTTAAAAGATACAAGAAAATTGTATATTAAAAATGAAAACTTTCAAGAAGTATGGTTTAGTAAAGCTCCTGGAAGTGGAGCAGATGAAAGCGAAAGAGATTATAAGTTATTGAGTATGATATATGAAAATATAACTCAAGACAAGGATAAAGTTAAAGAAATATTTGAACATTCTCCATTTTTTAAATCTAAAGACTGGAAACACGTTAAAAAGTGGAATTATGGAAACTTTAGATATTTTGAATACGTTTATTCACAAATAGAAGGAAGGTATATATGAAAAAAATTTATTTTGCTGGTGGATGGTTTGACTCAGAACAAGAAGAAAGACACACTAGAATATATAATGCACTCAAATTACATTCAGATTTAATGATATTTAATCCAAGACTTAGTGGAGAAGTTACTAAAGGTGATACAGATGAAAAGTTTAACTCAATTTTACAAAATAATATTCACAATTTAAATAATTGTGATTTAGTTGTAGCAATTACAGATAAAAAAGATATGGGAACAATTTGGGAAACAGGTTATGCATACGCAATTAAAAAACCAATAATTTATTATTGTGAAACTCTAAACGGAAAACCTTTCAACTTAATGTTAGCAAAAACTGGATTAGTTGCAACAAATGAGGGACACTTACATGCATTACTTAATGACGAATTTTCATACGAATTTAAAGACTCTCATGTGTATGGAGGAGAAATAGAATGATGAATACTTTTTTAGAAGAAGTTTATAAATTAAAAGACATCATACGATACAACACTCGAATAAAAATTACACAAGAAAGTGTTGCAGAACATTCATTTTTTGTAGCTGTAATTACATTACATCTTTGTAATAAATACAATTTAGATGAAAAAACAACGTCAACCTGTATCATAAAAGCATTACTACATGATATGCCTGAGATGGAAATAAATGACATTACTCATGATGTAAAAGAAAAGTTAAACTTAAGACCTTTATTAAAAAAATATGAAGACGATTATTATAAAAAATATTATCCAAAGTATTCAAAAATGTTATGTAATGACGATGAAAACTTAGTCAACACAATTGTTGAATTAGCTGATGTATTATCTGTAATACAATTTTGTAACCGAGAAAAAACTCTCGGAAATACGTCTAAGCAAATTAATGAAATTGTTAATAATTCTAAAGATAGAATATCAGTTTTATATTCAAAGTTAAAGGAGTTAACTAATCATGAATAAATATTGGATGATACAAATTGAAGGAATAGACAAAACTGGAAAAGATTTGTTATGCAATTATATTGGCATAATAAGCAATCATAAATATACCCCATACTCTAGAGGAATAATCTCATTGCTTTCATATAATGAAATTTATGATAGAAAACAAGAATACGAGATACGTGAAACTGTTGGCAAAAATTGGGTGTTTGTATATCTATATGGATATAACAAAGACATTGAAATTAGATGTAAAATAAACAATGAAGAATTTCGTGGAATAGACGAACCAATATTTAAACAAAACGTAGACTTATTCGAACAATTAGGATATAAAGTATTTAGATATAATGTATCTAAAATGACATACTTTGACATTGCAAATGATATAATAAGTAAAATGGAGGATTTGAACAATGGCTATATTCTATAAAGGATATGAAAATATATCAGTTGAATTGAGGTCTTTCGTAGGAAATGACTTAGCAAAACAAGTAGTTATGTTTGGAAATTTAGCTGAGTTTTACACAGGATTAAACGAATATTCAGAAGATAATCCTATTGCTCAGCAAATTGTTGACGACGTTATTGAAGGAAAAACTTTTCCTAGATACGCATTTGACGGACATAACATTGTATTTCAAATAAATAATATTAGTAGAATTAACTTGGCACAATTAACAAGAGAAAGAGGAATATTTTGTTCAGAGTCATCTGGGACTAGACCATTGACTAATACGTTTATAACACCTCTTGCAATTTATAATGACAAAGAATTGATGGGTAAATTAACAAAAATACAAAGAGAAATTGAGTCATTATACGAAGACATGGCTGAAAAGAATTTAACTTACTTAGACTCTAGATATTTTGGATTTCATGCTCAAACTATATCAATTAACTACATGACGTCTGCAATGAACTTTATGAGAAGTTGTAACTCAAGAACAGAAAACAATTTTGCAGACGAAATTAACTACGTATACAGATTAATGTTATATGAATTAAAGAAAGCAATCAAAGAACAAGTTACAGACAAATTATCATTAAAACTTTGGAATTGGTTGTTATCATTTGCTGATAAAAAATCTGCATACACAAGAGATAACAGTTACAACAACGACTTTAAGAGATTTCCTGACCCTGAAGGATGGACTCCTGCTGAACCTGCAAGAAATGATTGGAGAAAATCAAGTTGGAAATTAGAATTAGAAAAAATGTATTATGAACGTCCAGAATTATTGTTTGATGGAGAAAAAGAAATGATTGAAAAATGGTTAACATTAGAAAAAGAAGGAAAAGAATTACCATCTACTTATTCTGAAACTGAAGGACTTCATGATAAAATAAAAGAAATGTATTATTATTTAGATGATAGTCAAGATGCAATGACATATGTATTAGGAGATAAAAATGAGTAACGACTATTCTTATCATGATATTTTAGTTTATGATATGGAAGTTTTTGAATATGACTGGTTCATAACAGTTAACTCTATGAGAACAAACGAATATTATAGAATTCATAATTGTTTGTCTGCATTATTAGATTTTTATGAAAAAAATAAATTTAATATTTGGGCTGGACATAACATAAATCATTATGATAACATTATATTAAAATGTTTGATAAGAGGAATTGAAGGTCCTGAATTAAAAAGAATTAGTGATATGATTATTCATGACGAAAGTGTTAAAGGAATAATGAAAAAATATGACCTTTATAGTATTCAATTATATCCTATGGACGCAATGCAAGATGCAATTAGATATAGCTTAAAAGAAATTGAAGGATACTTCGGAATGAGTATCGAAGAAAGTGATGTTGATTTTGACTTAAAACGACCTTTGACTGAAGAAGAAATCGAAAAAGTATTTATATATAACCAACACGATGTTGATGCAACTAAAGAAGAAATACTTATTCGTTTAGATAGAATGTTAAATAAAATTAGACTTTTATCTGAGTATAATCTTCCAATGTCAATGATAGAGTATACAAATCAACAGTTATGTGCAGAAATTCTTCAAGCAGATTATACTAAGTTTAAAGATGGAAAACAACCTTATGACTTAAGTATTGCTCCAATTGATATCAAAAAATATACTGAATGCGTAGATTTTTTTACAAAGTGTAAAGAATTAGACTATGATAAACGACTAAACATAGACATTGCAAACGTTCCTCATACTCTTGCTGCAGGAGGAATTCACGGAGCAATAAAAAACTATATGTATTTTGGAGAAATATGGTTAGTTGACGTAGGTTCTTATTATCCAAACATGATGATAAACTTTAATTTATGTAGTAGAGCTATGTCAAATCCTGATAACTTTAAAAATTTAGTTAGTAAGAGAATGACAAACAAAGACTTAAAGAATAAGTATAGTAAAATGTTAGAAGAAGCTACAGACGAAAATTTACAAAAAGAATATAAATCTCAAGTAATTATATATACAGGAAAAAGTAATGCGTTGAAGTTACCTATCAATACTACATCTGGAGCAATGAAAGCTCCGTTTAGTAAATTATACGATGAACGAAACAACAACTGGATGTGTATCACAGGACAATTATTGTTAGTGGATTTGCTTGAAAAAATTGAAAAGTATTCTTCAGTTATTCAATCTAATACTGATGGTATAATAATTATACCGAACAATAAAGAAGAATGTGATAGAGTTATTAAAGAATGGGAAGATAAGACAGGACTTATTCTTGAAAAAACTATAGCTACTAAACTTTATCAAAAAGATGTAAATAACTATATTCTTCTTGATAATAAAGGACATGTTAAAACTAAAGGCGCATTTGTAGCACAATATCATAATGAAGAAAGATACAAAGACATGTTAAGACGAAATATGGAAATTGTAGACGATGCTGTTGTGGATTATTTGTTATATGACAAACCTTTAGAAGATACTATTATAAATTACGATGCGCCACTTTTAAAATATCAAATAATTAAAAAATTAGGAAATATGTATGACGACATAGTTTTATATAGATATAACGAAAATGGAGAATTAGTATATAATAGAAACGTAAATAGAATAAATCGAATATTTGCAACTACAGATAAATCTTATGGAAAGCTTATGAAAAAACATTTTAAGAAAGATAAATACGACTCAGTTGAAGGTTGTCCTGACAATTGTTTAGTATATAATTCAGACGTAAGACAAATGACTCCAAAAGATATATCTTTAGATTTTGAGTGGTATATAAATCAAGCAAAAAGCAGAATTATAGATTTTATTTTATCCAATGAAGAAAAAAAGGAATTTAGAAAAAGTAGTTTTGAAGAATTGTGGACTGTTGTATTAGTAAAATTAGGAAAAATGTAAGGAGTAATATATGAAAGAATATGTTATAAAAGTAGTAAGTTATAAACGACCTAACAATAATACTTGTAATTTGTTGATGAAATATCGTTTAAACTGGCAAGTATTTGTTTATTCTTTTGACCCGTTTATCAATGAGTATATTAAAAATTATGGAGAACATGTAAGACAAATTACTGAATTTGATACAGCAAATTTATCTAAAAAACGACAATTAGTTTTAGACACATCAATTGAAGAAGGATACGAATACTGCATCATGTTAGACGATGATATTGAGTTTATGGAGTTAGTTGATTATCCTTCTAAAATTACAAAAGAAATCACAATCGAGGACTCAATAGTATACATGTTAAAGTTAATGATAAAAAACAAAAAATATTTGGCATTAACTGCAAGTTACAATATTTCTTCTGACCCATCTAAAAAAGATATAGAAGAATATAAATGTATATGTAACAATTCAATTTTTAATTTAAACGAATATAAAAATTGTGATGTAAAATATAATCCATTATCTGAAAGCGAAGACACAGAATTTACATTAGAATTGCTTATACATAAATATACTATTGGACGACTTAAAAAATTATGTATTCATAACACATTGCAAGGTGGCACTACTGGAGATGGACTTTCATATAGATTTGAAAATACAAATAGATTTTTAAAAGAAGCAAACTATATAATTTCTAAATATCCTCAATTTAAAAACGCAATTGAGTATGGCGAAAATTATTTTAAATTAAATTCAAGAAAATTAAAAGGATTATTAAAATGAAAATAAAATTGTTTAAAAATGATATTAAACTACCACAAAAATCTCATTTACCAGATGTTGGATTAGATATATTTATTCCTGAAGATTTTGTGTTAGAACCATTAGAAACCAAAACGATTGGACTCGGATTAGGAGTTGCAATACCTGAGGGATGGGCTGGAATGCTTGTGCCGAGGAGTTCAATTGCAGATAAAGGTTTACTTATTCAAACTGCGATTATTGACCCAGATTATACTGGGGAAATACACCTCATTGTTACAAACTGTTCAAATAAAACTCAATACATAGAAAAAGGACAAAGACTATGTTCTTTAGTTGTATATTCAGTTTTAAATGCAAGAATAGAAGTTGTAGATGAATTTGAACAAACTCAACGTGGAGAAAATGGATTAGGGAGTAGTGGAAAATAATGAACAAAACTATTGAAAGAAAAATAAAGAAAATATATGAAAAAGTATTTAGAGAAGTATTTAATCAAAATGGCATTAAAGATTTAGTTGAAGGTAACTCTGATAAAGTTATGGAAAAAATTGTCAGTTTTAGTGGTTCAGAACAATATGACAATTTCTGTAAAAGATTTTCAGAAGAATTATCTAAAGAAGGACTTAACTATCAACGAGGTCTTTGGAGAAAATACTTTCAAGCGGCTAGAGCTGCTCATCATATTGCTTTACCTAATTCTTTCAAAGAGTTTGAAACTCAACAACTTAAACTACTTGTTCAAGAAAATTTTAAAATGATTAAGTCTATACCTGAATATTTAACAGAAATAGTTAATCATAAATATACTGAAGACTTAATAGACGAAGTTGTTAAAGGAAGTCGTTCTAGAGGTAGTTTTAAAAGAGAACTTGCTAAGCATGGCGTAAAACGTGCAGGAGTAATAGCAAGAACTGAAGCTGCAAAATTACAAACGACAATTCTAGAAAATCGTTCTACAAGTTTAGGTTCAGTGGTTTACGAATGGATGTCGTCTAACGACAGACGAACTCGTCCATCTCATAGACAAATGAACACAGTCATCGTTTTTTGGAAACAACCAAAACCACACTTAGATAACATGTATGGACATGCTGGAGAATTTCCAAATTGTAGATGCACTCCTCAGCCTATTCTTGATGAAGATGATTTAACTAAACCTAGATATAAGGTATATAATTATAAAAATGACTCGTTTCTAATTATGACTAGAAAAGAACTTATTGAAGCAATTAGAGATGGTGGCATTGATAATATAAATATTAAAAGGAAATAATAATATGGAAGCAACGATTAATGAAAATGAAAACAAAACTGAAAACGTTTTATACAAATTTGAAGAAATGGCAGAAGCTATGCAAAAATCAATAGAAAACATTGAAAAGATTATCTCTCAACAAGCTAAGCTTATCAATGTAATTGAAAACCACAACGAAGATAAATATTTTGATGCGTTTTTAGTTGAGTCTAAATCTCAAACAGAAAACTTAAATGAACAATTAAACACGCTAAAGAATAGAAAAGAAACATTATTGTTAGTTATTAAAAAATGTAAAGAAGACGAAAAATGTTCTGAAGTATTGTCTTTATTATCTGAAGCTCTTGGAATGTTTTCTAAATAATGAAAGATTTTAAAAATTTATCTGAATTAGAAAGATTATTATATAGAGAATTATATAAGAAGTCTTTTTATGAATTCGTTAAAGAATTTTGGAATGAAGCTGATCCTCAAAAGTATATAGACGGATTGTTAGTTCAATTTTATTGTGAATTTTTTCAATATTTATGTAGAGACTTTTTGGAGTATAATTTAAACGAACCTAAAATAAAATTGCCTAAGCTAAATGATAATATGACAATCATAGACGTTAGACAAAAGAAAAGAAACGGAAACATAAATATTCCTCCAAGACATTCGAAGTCTATGGTATTAAACGTTTTAGCAGGATGCTGGTTATGGATTAACTGTCCTGCTAAAATGGCATCTATCTCTCATACTCGAGGATTAGCTGGACAAATGAATAAGAAAAGACAAACAGTTATAAACTCAGAAAAATTTAAGTTTTTCTTTCCAGAAATAAAATTAGTAACTAACACAAGTGACTCGCTAATCGATAACAGAGGTGGAGAATTATATTCTCAAAGCAGAGATGCTCTTACTGGTTATGGATTTGATATTGGCGTTTGTGATGACTTAACTAATGCTGAAGCTGCTAGAAGAGATAGAGAAGAAATGAACAGTGCTTGGTCTTTCTTTCAAAACACATTACCTTCTCGTGTAAATAACACAAACAAATATGTTATATTAAACATACAACAAAGATTAGCGCCAAATGATATAACTGGACATATAATGAGTGATAAGAAATTAAGTGACGAATATATATTTGTAGTTCTTCCTGCTCAATTTAAAATAGACACGTATTTAGTTTTCCCTATATCAGGAAAAGTCCATTTGTTTAAAAAAGGTGATTATTTATGGCCAGAACGATTTGGAAACTATGAGTCATTGAGAAATCAAGTAGGTGAGTTAGTATGGCAGACCCAATACTTACAAGAAAGTGTTAACAGTGACCAGACAATTATTAAAGAAAATATGATAATTGAAAAAGATTTACCAGATACTCCTGGAATAGAAAATGCAGATATGATTTACGCTTCTCATGACTTCCCAGTTAAAGATAAAGAAACAAACGACTTCTTAGGTTCTGCGCTAGGATATAGACATAACGCAACTTTATATGTTGTTGACTCATTAGAAAAACACTTAGGATTTGTGAAGTCTGTAGAATATGTAAAACACTTAGATAATGTCTACCCTGGAATTATACAAATAATTGAAGATAAAGCTAATGGTTCTCCTATTCTTCAACAATTACAAGATGAAGTTGCTGGAATGCAGGCGTTTAATCCTGGGACTGACTCAAAATCTCAAAGATTAGCAAGTGCATCATTATACATGCAATCTAAAAATGTAGTATTAGTAAGAACTGAATTTAACAAATTGACTCAACGATGGGAATTATCTGAGTCTATGCAAAATTTAAAAAATAGACTATTAGCATTTCCTCATGTTGAACATGATGATATTATTGATGGATTTGACATGATGATATTATTTGTATTTATGGACAGACGTTACATGGTTTATGGACGAGCATTTAACGAAAATAATTTAATTGACTTTAAAGACGAAAACTTATATAATGTTATATTCTTTAATAAAGAAGGAGACATATGGAAAGCTCTTCAGATTGGAGTAAAATATGGAGAAGAAACCAAAATGGTGGTAGAAAAAGAAATTAAGTTTAAAGCATCAGTCGATGATGGAATAAATAAACTTAAACGATTTGCTCCAGACAATACGTTATTTATAGATTGTTCAGAAAACACAGGACTTACAGGAATGTATGAAAATAATGTTACAATTGAAAGATATTCTCTTGAGGACTTTGATAAATCAGTTGCTCAAACAAACTTGGCATTTTCTAAAAATTTAATACTAATTGATAGAAATTGTGTTTTAACTAAATCAGATATAGAAAATTTTAAGTTTACTAAATCCAAGAATGATACAGTAAAATATACAACAACTAAAGATGGATTTGTATCTTGTATACGAACTGCATTACAATATTTTGGTGGAATTATATAAAATTGCAAAAAATTTGCAATTTTTTTAAAAAATATATCAAATTTAATTTACATTTCTTAAAAAATATGATATAATTATAATGTAAATATAAAAAGGAAGGTAAATAAAAATGAAAGAATTTAAGTATTGTCCAATAATTGAAGTCGGAGATGTATTTACTAGAATAGATAAAAATGGTAAAGTATGGAAAGCTGAAGTAATTAATAGAACTGAATATTTTGTTGATGTAAAGAAAACTCAACCCTATCAAATTAAAGTTGCAGATGAAGGAGAAAGAGGACAATTAGGATTTTGGCATTATGAAGATGCTCCTGAAACATTTGAAAGATGTATGTTACATAGATATTATGAAGAAGTAGAAGATGGTGAAGAAGAAACTCGTGGATTATATGGACTATATAAGAAAAAGAAATATAAAAACGTTCCTACAGCTAAATACTATTTAGATTGTAAAGAAGAATATTCAGCTCATTCTAAATATGATAGACCTTACGAACTTGTAAAGCATGAAACTTATGTTGAACCTGCTGAAATTGGATTTAAAAAATTTTGGAATTATTGTGAAACAGGTAAATTTGAATTAAACGATGAGGAAATAAAATGAGTGATATTGAAGAAATTAAAGATTGGCGTCCATCTTGTTTTTATTGTAAATATTGTAAGTTTGTAAGAAGAGATACTTATGGGAATTGGAAAATTAAGTGTGAAAAAAGATTTTTTAGTTTTAAAGTTCCTTTTAGATTTCCACAAGTAGGATGCGGTTATTTTAAAACTAAGGGAGAAAATAAATGAGAGAAATTGAATTTAGAGGTAAATCTCCGATGACAAATAAATGGGTATATGGTTATCTTTTTTTTGATAATGAGAAAAAAGAATATCAAATAAGAGATAAAAAAGGTTGGTTTACATATTTGTGTGTAGACGAATCTATAGGACAATACACAGGTTATAAAGACAAAAATGGCAAGAAAATATTTGAAAATGATATAATTTTTTTAGAAGAAGAAAAATTATACGGTTTAGTTTGTTTTGAATATGGTAGATGGTATGTATTTTGGTATGGCTGGATAGATAAAGAAGGAATAGGATATGTATTTGATATTGTAAACGAAAATCCATTAGATGACGAAAACACAAATGACAATCAAATATGGTTAGCGATTGTTGGAAATAAATACGATAATCCAGAACTTTTGGAGGTGGAGAAATGAAAAAACTTATATTTTTGAGAGATGGCTGTGATGTAAAATTATCAATAGCAGCACAAGTTAGTGTATTAAGTTTAGATATAGAAATTGGTGCGCTTGGTTATAAGAAGGCTGTTGAAAATGCAAAAAAATCAAATTATGATTGGTATATAACAACTTACCCAACGATTTTGCGTAGCATAGATTGGTGGAATGAAGAAGAACAAAAGTTTGAAATTTATATACCAACTAAAAAAGGTAAGTTGAAAAACATACAAGAATTTACTGATAAAGAAATAAGACACGCACATAATATTGAAAATATGTTTTTAGGAGGAGTTTTCGATGATTAGTAAAGAACGATTAGAAGAGTTAATTAAAGAAGGTGCAACAACTTATTGGCTTGTTGGTAAGATGGTGTTAAACATACACTTAGACAGCAGTTATTATGTAAGTGATGCAAACATATTGTGCCATAAGAGAAGCGAAGATGAAAAAAACTGTGTAGAGCATATAGAATATTTATTTGAAACCAAAGAACAAGCAGAATGGGCTTTAAAATACCACGCAACACGAACAGAAGAGTTGGATTTGCCTATGTGGGAAGAGTGGTGTGAAAATATCTTAAATGATTGTGAAACAATTATATTTAGCGATACACATTACAATAAATATGGAATGTTTGTCGATGGTAGACTTGATGAAAACATTATTATAACTAAATATCTTAGCGGAAAATATATTGTTTTTAAACCTAACTCTCAAGAGAACTATATAAAAGCTTGTGATTTATGTTTAAAATTATTTAAGGGAAAAGAAAATGAAAATTGAAACAAAATTCGAATTATGTCAAAGAGTGTGGTATTTAGAATTTGTAAGTCCTTTTGAACCTGTTAAAGTCAAAAATGGAGTTATAATAGGAATTTATATAAATCAATATCATCAAATATTTTATAAATTAAAAAATGGAAAAATGTTTACTGATAATAGTTTATATTCTACAGAAAGCGACGCGTTAAAAAATATTTAAAAACTGCTTAAATTTAGTTTACATATCTTTTAAAGTATGATATAATTATTATAAATAAAAAGGAAGGAAGGTAAAAAATGAATAACTCAAAAGAAAATGAAAAAGTTATTGAAGTGTCTTTATCTTATATGACAAAATTATTGAATGACTTAAGATATTATGAAAATGAGAGTTATTGTGGTTGGCCAACATATCAACGAGAATTAGAAAAATTAACTGAAGAAGATGTGTTAACAATGTATAAAAATGGTTCTTTTGGGACTTATAAAAAAGAAGAGGTTCAAATGCCATTTGAATTGTTAAGTCAAGTAGGATGCTTAGAAGATTTTAATAATCTTAATCATGAACAAAAGTTAAAAGAAATTTCCGATTGTATATCTTCTTGTATAGTTAATATGGAAGAACATCCAGAAATTTATAGTTATTTTGAACATCAATTAGTTAAACTTGAAAAATTTGAAGAATATATTCGAAACAAGGAATAGTCCTTGTATTGCAGAGATGACCTCCTGCAACTGATGAGATAGGTCTTAAAAGGAGATACCAAAATGCAAATAAAAGGTTTAAATAAGTTATGTGCATTATGTAAACTAAACAACCTCAAAACTTTGGGAGAACTTAGAGATTTTTATATGATGCATAAGTTAACGGGTGAAGATGTAATCACTACATTGAAACGAAAACTTGACGAAAATGCGCTAATCATGTTGCAAAAACAAATTAAAGGGGAATAAAAATGGAGGCAAAAGTTATTGCTATTAAGCAATGCAAACCAAAATTATTTTTATATATTTTAGAAGATAATTTTGGAATTTTAAAAATAAGAGATTTTAGACATTGGAAAGTAGGAGACAATGTTAAAATCGAATGTATTGACTATACAAAACACATTTGGAGAATAAGATGATTTACGACAAATTATATAAATGGCAACAAGAAATTGTTGATAAGTTTAAAAAAAGATATTCGTTTGGATTATTCTTAGATATGGGCACAGGAAAAACTCCAATTAGCTGCGCGTTTGCAGAACAAAACTTATGTACTAAAGTTTTGATAATAACAATTAATTCTAAAGCTATTGAAGATGTATCCGTAGATGGTAGCTGGTTGAATTGGATTAGTCAATCTAATATAAATTATAAACTATATAATAAAAGTTCAACAGAGTTCAAATCTGATATACCCGAGTGTATGATAGTTAATTACGAAAGTTTATTTAAAAAGAAAACTAAAAAAGAAAAATCAGAAGAGAATATAAAAAATAAACAATCAAAAGTTGAATTAAAAGAAAATATTTCAAATTTTATTGATAGTTGTAAAGGACATAGCGTAGCATTGATAATAGACGAAAGTCATAAAGTAAAAAATCTTCATAGTATGCAAACTTCAGCTATTTTAAAAATACAAAAACTATTAAACTTCAGGTCTAATTTATATACGTATTTATTAACTGGAACTCCTTTTACTAATGGCTATGAAGATTTATATGTTCAACTAAAAATGTTAGGTTATGAAAATTCTAAAAGTTCGTTTATAGATAATTTTTGTGTTAGAGGAAATGTTCCTGGACTTTTAGGATGGCAGCAACCTATTATTGGATATAAGAATTTAGATAGATTATACAAATTAGTTCATTCTTATGCTATAACTATGAAAAGTAGTGATGTAATAGATTTGCCTGAACAAATATTCGTATATCATAAGTCTAATTATAGTATACATTTTGATATGTTTACACATGAAGTTATGTCTCAAAAAGATTTATTAAAATACGCTAAACAACGACATACTCAAATATTAAATTTAAAAGACTCAAAAACAAAGATTAATAATCCATTTTATTCGAATATCAATTATCCTGAATTAGATTGGATTGCAGAAACAAATGGTTCGTTTTGGTTAAGAGCTAGACAACTATCTATTGGATTTAACGGAAACGCAGAAAAATCAAAATGGTTTGATAGAACTAGATTAAATGATTTAGAAGAATTCTTAAAAAATAACGAAGATAATTATTTGTTATTTTATAACTATACCCCAGAATTGTTAGAAATTTACGATATATGTGATAAGCTAGGTTATAACATTGATGTATATTGTGGAGAAATGAAATCGTTAGTTTTTTATGAAAAATATTGTAGTCAAACTGAAGAACAACAATTAACTAATAAAAGGAATATTATACTTGCAAATTTTGCTTCTGGTTCAACTGGAATAAATTGGCAAAAATATAATAAGTGTATAATATTTTCGATGCCTTTATATAAAGATTATGAACAAGGAATTAAAAGAATTCATAGAATTGGACAAAAAAATACAGTCGTATATCATATATTTATGCAAAATAACTGGTTAGATAAATCTATGAAAAAAGCCTTAGATGATAAAATTCAATATTCAAATGATATGTTTGAAAATGATTTAAAAAAGGAGGAGAATAATGATTAAAGACGAAAAGACAAGAAAAGAAATTTGTAGATTATTTTTTTCAGATATGTATGATATTGAAGAAATATATAATCATTATAAAAAATTATATAATATATCAGAAATTCGTCAAGTTATTTTTGACAAATTAAATAATAAAAAATAAAAATAGGTGGGAAAAATTATGTCAAAATTTAAAATAAATAACAAATACTATAAAAACGATATTTGTTTAGAAATATTAAAAAGATATAAACATTTTGTTATAGCAAAAATAAATGAAAAAATAAAACAATTTCATTTGTGTGTATTTGATAATCAAGAAATTATTTTTACAAACGAAGAAACGTTTATTAGCTCAAATAATAACATTATATATTTAGATACAAGGAGGGAAATATGAGTATAAAAAAATTTTTATTAGAAAAAGGCGTTAAATTAACTTCTAGAGGATTTGATTATATAGAATATGCGTTAGAATTATGCAAAAAAGATAAAACATATCTTTATAAAATAACAATGAGATTATATCCAGCTATTGCTAAAAAGTTTGAAACTAGTGCTTCAAAGGTCGAGAGGGCAATAAGGAGTGCAAAGTCAATGCATGATATAACTAATGGAGCGTTTATTAAGTGGTGTTTAATAGAAATGGAGGAATGAAATGATTAAAAAAGAAAATGATAAAAGAAGAAATCCAGAAAAAGCAAGACAAATATGTGAAATGTATCATAATGGATTAACTATGTCTTCGATAGCTAGAATAATGAACTGCAAAACAAATTTAATAGTTCAATATCTAAATGGATATTATAGTTATTTTTATGGAAATAAATGGTTAAGAAAAAGACAATCATATAATGATAGAGAATTATTTATTAAATATCGAGCTGAGTATGTTCCTGGAATTTATACTAGAAAAGAATTATGCGAAAAAATAGGATGCACAATTCGAGAATTCGAGCACATGTGTAAAACATATAATATCAATCATTTACGTTTACATACGTATAAAAATCAAAAAACTCTTTGTAATGTTCCAGAAGAAATTTTTAATGACGTTAAACTATTTGCTCAAAAACATAATATGAGTATCAGAAAGTTAGCAATGTTAGCTATAAATGAATATATTTTAAGAGAAGGATTAAAATAAATGAAAAAAGATGAACTTATTGAAAAAGAATACAATAAAATAATTAAAAAGTTTATATTGTATAATCCTAATTATGTTTTTGAAGATTCGTTTGTAATCACAAAAGATGCATTAAATTTACTGTTTCGTAATGTCGCTGAATTAAAAGTTGCAAAGAGATGTTTAATAAATATAAGCAAAATGTTAAAGGAGAATAAAAATGAGTAAATGTATTTATTGTGGGAAAGAATTGACAACGGGCGATGCTCGTTGGATGAGTGGAACTTGTAATGAATGTCACACAAAATATTTTGGACCTATAACTACTGTATATGGTATAACAAACGTGTTAATATCACCACATATTATAATACATTGTTTAATCTGCGGTGAAGAAGCAAAACGACTTTATAATCTTAGAAGCGAAACACAAACAATAGACATTTGTGATAAATGTAAAAAAGCAGTTATGAAAATGAGGGAGAAAACAGATGGAAATTAAAACAAAATTTGATATAGGGCAAATAGTTTATGCGATTGATAATTACAAAAGAAAGATAAATATTATACCTTGTGAAGTAATATCTATACAAACAAATAGTTCAGATAGTGATACTGCTATTAACTACTATTGTAATGCTGAAGGTATTTTATTTTGGAGTGAAGAAAACAAAACTTTTGCAACTAAAGAAGAAGCGGAATTAAAATTAAAAGAAACAAAATTTAGAGGTATTTAAATGAATAACTGGAATAAGGTGGTAAAAATCGAATTTGAGTATGTAGACGTAAATGATAGATATTATATGATACTCATATACGAGAATGGAGAAGAAGAAAAGAAAGAGATTACAAGTCAATTATATAAAAAGTATTATTGGAATTAAGGAGATAGGAAATGAGATGTCAAAAATGTTTTGGTGAAATGTATTATAGTCCAGATAGTTTAAGTTATAATTGCAAAAATTGTGATACTCATTTTAAATGCGTTGCGTCTACTCCAACAAGAGACGAGTTATACAACGCTGGAATAGAAATTAAAAATTATGAAAAATTAAAAATTGCAGTTATTTGTGATAATAGACAAGATTTTAATTCATATGTTATGTCGCATAATGACGAAAAATATGAGTATATCTATGTCAGTGATAATTCTTATCCACATGGAATAGAATTTGATGATGTAATAGATTTAAGAGCAATAACTCAAATGATTATAACTAGAATGAAACCTAAGTGGTTAAAAGAACATAAATGGTTTAAAGGAGAATAAAATGAAAATACCAAAATGTTGTAAAAATTGTAATAATAAGAATAAAGGAATGTGTAATTGTGTCTTACCTTATTATTGCAACGAATGGGTTGAAGATGATGAAGACACTCAAATAAAAGTTAGTTATAATGACATAATTTTGATTGATAAGATACAAAAAGACATTAGAATAAAAGAACTAGAAAAACAAGTTGAGGAATTAAAATCACAAGTTAAAGAATTAAATAAAGGTTTAAAAAGAAAGAGTGGAGGAGAATAGATATGAAACAGAATGAAGTATTAGAAGATTTTGTAAAGATGTCAAAAATGATAGAAGAAAAAGACCAAGAACTAGCACTTTGCAAAAAAGCATTAGAATTGGCTTGCAAAGAAATGGAAGCAAACACACGAGGGGCTACACATGCTTGGCTTCAAATACAAAAAATAAAAAATAAATTTGGAATAGGGGATTACAAACCCTATTATGATGTTTTTTTACAAAAAGCGAAGGAGGAAATAGAAAATGGAAATAAAAACTAAGTTTAATATTGGTGACACTGTGTCAATGATTGATTGGGATGGAAAAATAGCATCATTTGTTATTGATAGTATTATAATTAAAAATGACAATACTATTTATTATTGTGATGAAGAATTATTTTTTGAAGTTCCTGAAGAAGATTTATTTAATAATATTAAGGAGAAATAAGAAATGAGTGAATTAAATTTATATGAAAGTTTTAATAAAGAAAGTAACAATGAGTTGAAAAGAATTCAAAGTTATATAACACAAAAAGAAGAATTTATAGAAAAAGAAAAGTATGAAATTAAACTTTTATGTGAAAAATATGTAGACATATCTAAGAATAAAGTTAATTTAGCTCCTTTAATTGATTACGAAAAAATCACGTCTAAAGATACACAAGAATTTAAGAAAAAGAAAAATTATAACAAAAATACTCCTTTTGAAATATTTATGAATTGTTTAAAAACAACGCTAAACGACATATGGGATAAAATAGATAATTTTAGTCTTATTCAAGTGGATATTCCTACGATAGGGTTAAATTTTAGATTTCATTTTAATAGAAAGAAATATGAATTATTTATTCCTAATTATAAAAATTTTGATAGTTATTATCATGCATTAAATTATAACGATTATATTTTATTAAAAGAAGTCTCTCCAGGATGGTGGGATAAAATTTATAAGTTTGAAGATGAAATACAATTAAGAGATAATATTGGACTTGTTATGTCTGAAGAAAAAATTAAATCACATACAGAAAAAATTACTAAAAATTAGTTTACATATCTAAAAATTTATGATATAATATATTATATAAATAAAAAGGAAGGTAACTAAAAATGAGATTATGGCATATTGATTTAATACCATATTTGCCGAAAGGACAATTGTTAGCTCAATGGAGAGAGTTAAATAGTATTTTTAAAAAGCAAGACAAACACATACTGATAAATTATATTTATAACTATCCAAAAGAATATTTGTTAGAGTATAGCTTTGCAGTTATAAACGAAATGCAAGCAAGAAATTATAAAATAAAGTCATTTGAAAACTATAAGAACTATTTTGAAGGTTTAGACTTGTTCAAATTTATACAATATGATACATATAGATTTCGAGAACATGATATAGAGTATTTAGTGATATGTTATTTTAATTTAAAAGAAAAATATTTGCGTGGACAAAAAGACTTTACAAAAGAAATTTTTGAAAAACTAGATAAATTTTTACAAAAACAACTTTATCTTTATCATAGCTCAAATAATACTAAATATGGAGAATTTGAAAGGAGACATAATCATGAGTGATTTACAACAAATAAATGAATTTGTTAAAGAAATAAATAAAGAAAATGGACGTAACTATAAAATAGAAGTATTAAAAAAATATCAATCAAATGATATTATTAGAAAATTTTTGTATTTTTTGTTTAATCCGTTTTTAAAAACTGGAATATCTGATAAAAAGATAGATATGATGTTAGAAGAAGCATTCGTTTGTTCAGAATTTTTTAATATTTTTGATTGTATAAATTATGTTTGTGCATACAATACAGGAAGAAATGAAGATATTGCTAAAGTTCAATCATATTTAAAAGAATTAAATGAAGAAGAAAGAACTCTTGCTAAAAAAATAATAACTAAAAATTTACAATTGGGAGTTGAGACAAAGACAATAAATAAAATATTTAATAATATGATACCTACATTTGACGTTCAATTAGCGAATAAATACTTTGATAATCCTGGAATAGTTGAAGGACAAGAATTTTATGTTACAACTAAAATTGATGGTGGACGAATAATTCTCATAAAAGAAAATGGAAATGTTACTTGTTATACTAGAGCAGGACAATTATATGAAGGATTAGTTGATATAGAAAACGAAATCAAAAATTTTTGGTTAGACAACTTTGTTTTAGATGGAGAAATAACATTGTTGGACAAAGGAAATCTTACAAGTAAAGACCAGTATAAACAAACTATGAAAATTACTCGTAAGGATGGAGAAAAGCACGGAGTTAAGATTTTAGCATTTGACTTTATGATGCTTCCATATTTTAAAGATAAAACTTCGTTTATTCCATATTATAGACGTAGAGAGAATTTAGAAAAAATATTTAAAGATAAATTAACGTATGTTGAAGTTTTACCTGTATTATATCATGGATACGACACTCATGTCATAACAAAATTGTTAGACGAGGTTACAAAAAATGGAGAAGAAGGACTGATGATAAATTTAGCAAATTCTCCATATAAATTTGAAAGATGTGATGGATTATTAAAAGTTAAAAAAATGCAAGATATAGATTTACCTATTATTGGATTTGAAGAAGGACGAAATAAACATGCAAACACGCTTGGAGCATTTTTAGTAAAATACAAAGATAACATCGTTAAAGTTGGTTCTGGAATTTCAGATGATATTCGAAAAGAAGTATGGAATAATCAAGATAAATATTTAGGAATAACAATTGAAATTCAATACTTCGAAGAAACAGAAAATGATAAAGGAGAAAAAAGTTTACGTTTTCCTGTATTTATTGACTTTAGATACGACAAGCCTACTTTCTAAAGTTAATCTAGAGTCAAAACTCATAGTTTAGATGGATATATATTTATACTAAAAAGGAGATAAAATTATGAAATTATATGATTTTTTACAACTTACTCAAATGGACAATCTGTATGTTGATGTTTATCAAAATGGAAAGAAATTTACAGTGTATGAGATGGTTCTTAATTCTAACTCAGAAATAAAAAAGATTTCATATGAAAACGATAAAGTTATTATTGAGGTGTTATAATGACTCCAGAAAAAAGAGTTCAAAATGAAATTATTAAATATTTAAAAGAACTTCAAAATCAAAATCTACCTGTATTTTATGAACGAAGACAAGCAGGTGGATTTTCGTATAAAAATGGAATTGCTGATATTTATGCAGTTATAAATGGATTACATATTGAGATTGAAGTAAAATCAAAAACTGGACATCAAAGTATTATGCAAGAAAAATTTCAACAAAAATGTGAACGTATAAATATTCCATACTTGTTAGTCAATGATATTGAAGATTTTAAAAAGGCCATTCAGATATATCTAATTTAAACGAAAATTTATTTAATATATAAATTTATTAAAATATATATTTCGTTTACTAGAAGTCATTCTAGATATGCTAGATGACATAATAAAAGAGATACTTAATATATCTCTTTTTATTTTATTATGAAAATGTAATTTTACCACAAGTAAATACCCAAGTTTGATTTCCTGCAGATGATGCAAAGTCTTGACTAGGTATTTTTTGGATATAACAGTCTATACATGTAGATATAACTCGTCTGTCAGTATCGTTTGTAGATAATGTTATAGTAAATCCTTCATAATCATTGTCATAAAATGTTTCGCATAGTCTAATAAATCTTTGAACTTCAGGTGATAATTGACTAAGTGTTATAGATACAGTTCCAGTTTTAGATAAGTCTTTTGTGTGAACCCATGCACCAGTTGAAAATCCAGTTGTATTCCACATATTTCTATCTAAGTTAATTGAAACGTTATCTAAATAACTTCCTTCTCCACCAATACTAATTGTTCCGAAATCATTCATTGCACTTGCTAATTCATTAGAAGGTTTAATTGATAAAATATATTTGTTTAAAGAATATCTAGCCATATTATATCACCTCCCCATTAATTGTTATTTTTCGTATTCCATATTGGTCAGCAATAATAACATATATTGGAGGAGCAGAATGCTCTGTTTTTTCTTGGTTAGTTAAACTAGACATAGGAAGTATTTTTATCATATATCCTTTAACTAAAGGAGTTCCTTTTTCAATTATTACATAATCTACTCCATTTCTAGTTATAACATAATCATCGTCTGTCCAAATTTTATCTGTAGTTAAATATCCACAATTCAAGTATTGTTCTAACTCTTGAGACATAGTCGAGTAAATTTTACTAATTCCAGTAGTTCCTTTGATTTTTTGACTTAACAAATTAACTAATTGGTCAGTTAGAGTTTGATGTAAAATTATCTTAACGTATGTGTTTACTAAGTCTTGTCCATTTTTACAATTTCCGCCACAGTTTCGAATTGCATTTGCTAAGTTAAGGTCAACGTTAAAGTTATGAGACATTAAAGATTTAAATGTTTCATCAGTAATATCTTGAGAAGTAACTACTTCTTCTGTAAATGCATAATCAAACACAGAGTTAATTTTGTAAACATTTATCTTAGTTAAGTATGCCGCTATCGACATTTCTGCACCAATTTGAGTAGAATATTTTACAACAAAGTTTTTAGTTGTATCTGAGTTATCTTCTTCAGCTCTAGATAAAATAATTTTTTCGTTTATTCCATATACTGAGCTATCAGAAGCCATTGAAGCTGCTAAAGCTTTTAATGCAGTGTATGTCGATGCAACTGTCGTAGTTCCTTCAATAACAGGAGCATACGCGATACAAATATATTTATTGTCTAATTCTTTTAATGATGTTGTTGTTAAGTTAGAGATGCTAGTGTTATCAATAACTTTAACTTTTAATCCACCATTGTCAAAGAATACTTTTAAATATTTGTAAGTGTTTGTTGTGCTTGCAAAATAAGTAGATACGTTTGACATTGAAGAAAAATATTCTGGTAAAGCAGTTTCAGTTGCCTTTTCTTCCTCAGTATACAAAACCATTGTGTCTCGTATATTGTCAATAGAACTAACTTCTCTAGCGATAATATTTATATCAACAAATTGTCTTAAATCTATTTTTGACATTTACTTTCTCCTTTTAATTTATATTGAGTTATTAGACATTGAAATTTTATTTACGTCTAATTCGCTTAATTTTTCAAATTCTTCAAAATCGTGTATCTGATTTATTGTATGTTTACAACTAATTAAAAATGACAAATCAGTTCTTGGCCACATTACATCGTTTATGAATTCATTTATCTCCATGGGAAGACTTATACTTTCTAAATATATTCCTTCATCTTGAAGAGCAGATAAAACGTAATCTGTGTTAAATCTAGCATATAAAATATTACCCAGATTTGCACTTGAATGACCATATATAATAATTTTAAATTCATAAGATTTATATAAATCTATTGAACTATTTTCATTAACTATTGATACATCTGAGGGATTATCTCTAGTATGCAAATCAAATAAAATTACTGCATCATTTAATTCATACGAATTGAATTTTTTATCTGTTAATAATTTATGAAGAGTTTCTCCATATGTAGAAAGAGCATTTCTTACATTTCTATTAGATATTCCTGTTTCTAATTCAATTTGATGTTTTAGTATCTTATTTATTTCGTTCACATCAGATATAACGTTCATATCAATTTTTCTCCGTTTATATATTTTATATAATCAGCAAAATCTCTATATGCTGAAAGTTGTATCATATTGAGTTTAGCTTCTCTTACGCCATACTCGTCATAATCTTGAACAAAATTAACTCTAAGATAATTGTTTTTATATTTAATAATATCACCGATATCAATTCGATATATACTTTTACAATAAAATCTATAAGACAATTCTTCTTTGTTTCCTGATTTTTCTTGTCGTAAGTATTTTCCATCACTTTGCAAAGAGCCTTGTATTATTGATTGATTATATTGAAGAGTAGTATTTCCATACTCATCTACTTCATTTTCATTTTTAACTGTATATATCTCATAACTAAATGTAAATTCTTCAATCGCATCCCAAAAATATGTAGGGTCGACTAAATGATTTTGATATTCCATTAGTTTGCTCCTGGTATAGGATTAGATGTAACAACAAATATTGATGGGACAGCTTTTGTTTTGTATAAAGCCATTAACGCTTGACCATACGATGTTTGGTTCCAAAACATTGCTTCCTCTTCAGTTACCATAGTTTTATCTAAGTCGTATGTTTTAGAAAAGCTTCCAACTTGCATACTAGATAAAACTCCCTTAGTTGTTCCTCCACCTACTATACTTTGAAGAGTATTTCCAGATGGAGCTTGTTCTTGTTGTGATATTATTGTCATATAATGAGCGATACAATAACTCATAGCTAATTCCCAGTCAGTTCCATAAATTGATGCAAATATTTTATCATTAGCTAAAGGATATAATTTACTAAAATATTTATCTCCTTCAGCTGTATCCATAAACTTTTTGAATTGCGGCATCCAAAACGTAAAATCACATTTAGTAAATTCTGGATTAGTTTTGTCTATTTGAATACCAATAATTGCCATTTGTTTCTCCTTTTAATAAAATTAGCTTGATGATTATTCTTCACCAAGCTAATTTTAGTGGACGGACACAATCAAATAATTGTATTATATATAATAGGAAGGTTGAAAAATATAATACATATCTTGCGAAGGAGGTATAAAATAAAGATTATCACTTAATTATATACGTCCACTATGTCAAATAATTAGTTTGTGAAGTCCCAGTAAGATACAACGCCCATCTCAGAGTTATTTGAGTTATAAGGCATTTGAATTTCAGATACCTGTCCTACGAAAGCACTTGTATAAGACATTTTGTCAATGTTAGGTAATGTGATGTAGTGTTGCATTGGATAAGGCATATCCAAACGAACGAATGATTTATCTTTCTTATATGCAACTATACGTCCTTTTCCAAATGTTCCAAGAGCATTTAATGCAGGTCTACTAAAGATTGTAATTTTAACTTCATCATTAGATTCGTCTCCACCTAAGTTGTGTTCAATTATAAACTTACGTAAACTTGATGTATAAAGAGCTGAAAATCTACTTGATAAATCACTTCCAACAAATGTTGGAATGAGGAATGTATCTGGAAGAATACTTATGTTTCCGTTACTATTTAATAAATAACTTTCAAATACTCCATTGAAGAATGAAACAACTGCAGCGTCGTTTAATCCTTTAAATCCATCACCAGTAGCCCCAGTGTTGTCTATAGTTGTAACTTTAACTTTTCCACTGTTAAATAATCCAGTAGTGTTTTGAATACCAGTATAAGCAACTTTTTGAACGAATAAATCCCATCCAGCAATAATTGCGTTTTGGTAAATGTCTTGAATTGATTTTTGAAGAGTTAATTTCTTCATTTTTTCTAACTCTACAAATCTTAAGTCGTATGCAACTTCAAATGTAAATACATTAGCTGTTTTTTGGTTTAGTCCAGCGTTTACTCTTGGAATGTAGTTAGCATTGTTTCCAACTACGTTTCTAAACTCATTCATAATTCCAGCCCAGTTTACTTCGTAGTAGCTTACATAGTCAACGAATCCACCACCAACATCAACTGGAACGTCATTTGTATAAGTTACAAAGTATTTTGGTTCGTATAGAGTTGTGTGTAACTTTGCAAGAGTAGTTGTTAAGAATGCAAAGTTCGTATCATGAATTTTACTGTCTTGAACAAAGTTTTTAGCTATAGCTGAACCATACATTTGTTTAATTGAGAAAGTTTTTCCACGGTTTGATGCTGGAACGCTATCTGTAAAGAAATTTTGTTCTACAGTACTTGGTTTAAATGTTTCCATAATTTCTAATTTTCTCCTTTATATTATTTAATAAAAATTTCTGCAACCTTTTTGCTGCCTTGTAATTCTTTAATTCCAGTAAATACTACATTAGGAAGTTCTACAATTGCGCTAGCACTTGCATTATCAGATGTAGTCAATTTACCAGTAGCAAGAATAACATATACTTTTGCATTTGGTGTAGCGTAATCTGTTTCAGCGTCAGAACCTAATTTAGTTACCTCATAATATGTTCCAATGTTTGCATCAGTTGGACTTGCAACAGCTGTGTAAGCGTAAGTTCCATCATTTAAGTAACCAGCACCAGCGGCTGAGCTTGAACGAGTGTAGTAAGTTTTACCTGAAACGACTGCGACGTCTGTAGTTTTTACAGCAACGCAAGCAACTGAAGTAACATTTTCAATAGAAGCACCACTGTCAAGTTCAACAGCCATAAAGCCATTAATCATAAGGTTGAATGCTTCTCCAGGTTTAGTAGCAGGAGTTGTTCCTGGAAAACCTTCAGCTAATTTTACGTTTGTAGCTAAAACGAATCCTGCAATTTCTGCAACAGAATTTAAACTAACTGCTTTCTCAAAATATCCAGCAGTTCCACTTACTTTAACAAGGTCACCGAAGTAAACATTGTTAGTTCCAGCTAAAATTCCGCCTGATACATTGTATTTATCAGAAACGGTAGGATAACCAATCATTAATTGTTGTATTTTATCTTTGATAATTAGTGACATTATTTAAGTCCTCCATTTAATCTTTTTTGCCAAGCTATGTCAATGTCATTTTCTTCTAATGAACTATCTTGATAGCTTGATTTTGTTTTTTGAATTGAACCAAAAGCTTTAGCTGAGTCATTAGTCATTTTCTTCTCTTTTTCAACTTCTTCAAGTTCTTCATCAGTATCAATAACTTCTTCTTTCTTTTCTTCCTCATCTATTTCTTCATCTTCATCGATGTCTTCATCTTCAATAGATTCGTCAGCATCAGAATGTATAAGACCCATAATTTTTGGAGCAATCTCAACAAGTTGTTTTAAAACAGCGATTTCATCATTAGATAAAGTTAATGTTTCAGTTTCAGATGTTTCTTCAATTTCATCATCTTTGACTGTTTCAATTTCTTTATCTTCCTCAACTACGTAGCTGTTTCCATCTTCGTCTTTAACACGAAATTTCATTGCCTTTCTCCTTTATTATTATATTTTGCTTTCGCATAATTATTATAACATATATATTTTAAAATATTAAATCAAAAATAAAAGAGAGTTACAGCATAGAACTCTCTTTATATTTAAAATGTTTTTAAATTTGAGGCGTAGAATTATTTTGGACGTTATCAACATGTATTTCCTGAGCTTTTAATTCTCTAATTTTTTCTTGAACTTTTTCATCAAATTCTTTTTGTTTTTCTTCGTCCAATTTCACTTCTTGTTCTTTTATTTCTTTTTTAGCGTCTTTCTTTTTCAACTTTTCTTCTTTCTTTTTAGCCTTTTCTTCAGCTTTAAGTTGTTCAGTCGCTTTTTCTAAAATTGCGTTTTCTTCATTTTCTTTTTCTTGTAGAGTCTTATAAACATTGACTAATTGTTCATATTTATCTTTATTTAATGTTTTTTCTGCAAGACGTAATGATAAACTTTTCATCGTATCATTACCTACGAAAAAGACTGCGCAAAATGCAAGGACACCAGCAACTGTGCTCACCACAATAGCTAGCCAAATTTCCATTGCTAAGAACTTTGGAAGGATCGCATAAACGCCTAAAGCGATAACTAAACCAACAATAAATCCTGTTAATAGGGTCCATTTGTTAGCTTTAATAAATTCACCAAAAGTCATTTTTTCTCCTTTTAACATTCGAGTAGCAGTCCACATTAAACTAAATTTAACCACAGGTTTAGATATAGATTTTAATTTATTTCCTACATCTAATAGTTTAATTGGAATGTAGATAAATTTAAAAATTTTAGTTGTAAACAAAAACGTTAATCCTGCTATAATTGAGATTATTCCACAAAAAATATCTAATGCACTAAATATTACTTGAATTTTATCAAAGTTTGAGCGTATAAACTTTGTAGCTTGATAATATTTGTCTTTAGCCAATTTTCCTGTGCAAATAAATACAATCATTGCAGATGCAATTGTGAATAATAAAGATATATAATCACTTGATTTAAAATCAAATCCATAGTCAAAAACTAAATCACTAACTGTAAACAATAACATACAAGTCAATGCTATTATATATCTATATGTCTTAGACATATTATTCACCTTCGACTACTTGTTCTACAATTTGTTCTACAGGTTGCTCGTTAATTGCAACTTCATCTTCTTTAACTGGAAGATATGACTCAAGTTCAGCAATTTCTGCGTTTAAAGTTACTTCATCAATTGTAACAATTTTGTTTTCTAAAGCAGCTACTGCGTCTTTAAGTCTAGCTAATTCATCAATCATTGATGTTTTTTCGGCAACGAGCTCTTTACGTTTTTCAATTTCTCTTTCGATAATTGTCATATTGATTTTTCCTCCTTTATAATTTTGCCGCTGCCAATTTCTATCAACAGTCAGCTAACAAAATAGATTTTGATTAAAATACATTAAAATGCTTTAACAATACTATAGCGATAATTATTACTCCTAAAATCAAGAACCATTTGATTGTTTGTAAAATAGGTTTATCTAATTTGCTTACATTTCTTCCAAATTGTCTCATTTTATTTACTCCTTTAGAGTAACTAAAATCTTTTGGACATTTATATGTTTTACCTTTACTATCTACTTTTTCAATTAAATTTTCTTCAGAATTATCGTATAAATAACCATATTTTTCTACTAGTTTTCTACGTTTGTCTAACATCTGTTTATGTTCATTGTCTTCTTTTAACGTTGCCATCCTATATTTATGGTCTAAATCAAGTTCAGCTTTTAAGTGTTGTAAACGTTTTTCTCTAGTTTCAGTTTCAAAAAGTGTTTCAGCAGTTTTCATATTCTTTTCACGAATACGAGCAGCTTCTTGAGCAATATCGCTTTTTATTCTTTCTTCACCAGTCTTTTTTGCTATTTCTTTATATTCTTCAGATTGAAGTAAAGTTTGTTCTTCTTTTTTAACAACATTCATTACATCTGTATCTTTAACTACATCTTCGGATTTAACTGGTAAGTTTTCTTCTTCTAATTTTTTCTTAATTTCTTCGATAGGCATAAGTTCTTTATCTTCCATTTTTCACCTCCTTAAACTGTTATCAGTCTACAAGTTATAGACCTTGCTAATTGACCTGTATCAAACAATGGGTGATTTCCGCCTTTAGCTCTTGCAACAGAAGGAGCGTTAGGAGCCAATCTTCCATCATTTGAATAAATAATTTTTCTTGCATAATTTTCTAACCTCATACAAAATTTTTCTAATGAGTTCTCAAATGCCTTTTTATTTCCATTTGATTGAATATATGCTTGAATTGCTTTTGAAATTTCTTTACTAAATTGAGATTGTGCGTATTGTATTGTCATGTGTAATACTGGTCTTCGAGGTATACTCTGTAAAGGAGAACCATTTTCATGTATATACATCAATTCTGCGTTTGTTACTCCTAATTGAATACTTTCTTCTTTTCGACCAGTATCATCAGAAAATACTCCAATTTCGATAACATAATTTCCGAATTCATTTTTAATTTTATAAATTATATCATCGACCATGTTATCTAACATATCTGATAGCTTTTTGTATTTTGACATATAAGTATACCTTTATCTAAATTATGAGTTTTATTTCTGGATTAACTTTAGAAAGCATTAATAATTGCATTAAAATTCAATAATGTATTTAGACATTTCTTCTTCAGAATTAAATCTATTTTCTTTTTTAGGAATTCCATACTTTTGATAAGAATATCCAATAATTCCGGTTGAACCATTTTTTCTAATATATATTATTTTACCATTTTTATCTTTTGCCATTCCCAAATATTGCCAGTCGTAATCATTATCTTTAACTTTATTATCTTTTGTAACTTTTGTTAGAGTAATTGCTTTCATGTGTCCATCTAAGTCTTTCTTAATAACTTTATCTAATTTAGAGTTTAACTCAACAATTGAGTCATTAAATTTAATTGACTTAATTTCGATTGAACCAGATTTAAGTCCTCTCATCTTCAATGAGTCTTTAAATTTGTTAATTGCATCATTTAGTCCTTTTCCACTCAATGTTGATTTATAACTATCTTTACCAGATTTCCATTTTATCTCATACATCTTTGAGTCATATAAAGTTTGAACTTGTTTATACACTCCACTAAGTCTGTTAATAAATAAATCTAATCTTGTTTCGTCTGCTCCTTGAGTTTCATATTGATTTCCTTTTTTAATTATCATACTACTTGTTACTCGACCATCTTTTACTAACAATACTTTGATGTATCTAACAAAATCATTTCGTGGATTTATTTCTTTAAAAATTGCTCCAGCACGTATGTCATAACTGTCTTTAACTTTACTATCTTTAATTCCTTTACTGTTAATATAATCAATAACACATTGTCCATAACTTCCAACAAAGCCAGGAATTTGTTCGTTTAATGCATCTATAATATTTGCTACAGTTTTAATCTTAACTGTAGATATAACATCATCAATCATTTGTTTGTCTGCAGGAGTAAGAACTGCGTCTTTCATTTTTGAGTCTAAAAACTTAATTTCATCAAATTTTACTTCAACATATTCTCCATTATCTAATTTAACTTCAACTATGTCGTCGTAATTAGTTCCTTCATAAGTAAAGATAACTCCTTTTCTATCAACATACTTATTCATTCTGACATCTCTAGGTCTAATAATTACTTTTCGTCCTAAAATATTATCATCATTACATTTTGCATCGTTTAATCCAATTGCGTAATTTCCTTGAACTATATCATCTGGTCCAACATCAACTCTATTTTTGCTTACAACCATAACTTTTTTACCATTTTTCATAGCCCATAAAACTCCATCATAAAATTCAACTTTAAATCCTCTTTGTTCTAGATCTTTTCTCATATCAAATATACTTTCTATAGGTTTAATTATTTCTGCAACTTCACTAACAAGTGGATGAGCATCTTTTATAGAGTCTAACATTTGAATATTTTCTTTTTTAACGTATGCAGAATTTCCATTATTGAATAATATATGATAATATTCGTCTTTATAATCAGATATAACTCCTTCTTTTCCAGCTCTTTCATGATTTCCTATAATTTTTACTTTTTTGCCTATCATATTATCATCTTTACAAGAGCTATCTTCTATTTTAAATTCTTCACACATTCTTCTGAACTCGTCTTCGTATTTAGCTCCAT
>Ga0310691_10000754_pt1 | contig 55847 bp, 81 predicted proteins | sample 176DNAGHGlowgp2_FD_203887 | JGI IMG/M metagenome (GOLD analysis project Ga0310691, IMG submission 203887) | Sheep rumen microbial communities from Palmerston North, Manawatu-Wanganui, New Zealand - 1766 DNA GHGlow gp2 (v2) (version 2) | ecosystem: Host-associated > Mammals > Digestive system >... | reverse complement strand
ATGTAAGGAGGGGGTGTTTTTCGTGTACCCCTCCCCCATGTCCTTTGAAATATCAATAGATTGTTAAAAGATTAATAAATTCTTATGCATGAGAATTGATGCAAAATATCAATAAATTTAAAAATTGTTAATTTGTGTATTGTTTGGTATTAGTAACTATAGTTAATTTGGGTTTTGTTTTAGTTTGTCTAAATATCAATGATTAGTACTTAGATTTAATTTGCATTGTTGTTAAGCTATGGGGTTAACAAATAGAATTGTAATTCTAACTTTGTTAAGGCTTAACTTTCTTTTAGATCTTTACTTGTTAACTTTTGTTTCTATAAACTTTCTTGTATAGGTTAGTGAAATCGTACTTAATAATTTCATCTATAGCTCGTTCAATCTCTTCATCGTTTTCAGCATCAGAAAGTTCTGGAGAAGTTCTAGCAATCCTATCTACATAAGCAGAGGTGTTATAACCTTTTTCTGTGTCAAACAGAAACCAATCTTTAAACTGTGTGAAAGGATCAAAAGGATTGTCAATTGTTGTTAGTCTACATTCATTAGCCATAGTGATTGTAATCTCTTCCTTTCATTAAGAATGGGTAGCCATAAAAGCTTCACTTAGAATATCAATCTAGTGTTTTAATTACTTTTTTGATTTCTACATATTGAGCTAGGTAGAAAGTCCTAAAATATCAATGTTCAATAATGTTGCTTTGAAAGTTTAAGCTATACTAGGGTTACTTAAAAACTTATGGAACACCAATGTTTACTACTACCATAACAAAGAAAGTTTCCATATAGTTCTTTTACCACAAAGTATTACCTAAAATATCAATTATGAACAATTAATAAACCTTTTAAAATAGGGTATAGTAAATTTATTTCCCCAAAATATCAATTGTAATGGGGGGTTGTTTTTAAGCCCTTATAGAAATCACTCATAAAAAGACCCACTGAGAATATCAATCTAGTGTTTTTAAGCCCTTATAGAGAGTACTCCTAAAGGGTTCAAAGCATTATTCCTAAAAACTCACTGAGAATATCAATACTAGTGTTTTTAAGTTTTAAGCCCTTATAGAGAGTACTTCTAAAAAGCTCACTGAGAATATCAATCTAGTGTTTTAAGCCCTTATAGAGAGTACTTCTAAAAAGCTCACCGAGAATATCAATCTAGTGTTTTAAGCCTTTATAGAGAGTACTACTAAAAAGCTCACTGAGAATATCAATCTAGTGTTTTAAGCCTTTATAGAGAGTGCTCCTAAAAAGCTCACTGAGAATATCAATACTACGAATACTTATTTACTGTAGTAGATGACACGCCCAGCGCTTTTGCTATTTCAGCATTTGTATACCCCGAAGTTTTCATGGCTTGAATTTTTGCTTGTTTAGCAGGACTAAGCTGTGAAGTTGCTCTAGGTGTAGCCAATTGTCTAAGCTGATCGGAATCTACATACTTTACAATTTGAGAAAGTTTACTAGCAGAAATTGCACCAGCTTGTATTGCTTCCCATTCTTTTGGAGTAATATCAATGTTTACTCTATGTGCTCCAACTTTAGCTCTAGATGCAGTAAGTGCTTGCTGATTAGCTTTTTTAATCTCCTTCTTTGACATGTCCGGATTAGCTTTCTTTTTAGCAGATACAATAGTATTTGCCATTAATTGAGCTTGTCTTTCTTTCGGTGCGTTTTTAAGAGATAGATTAAGCTTTGCATTAAGAGAAGCAACTTCTTTTTGATAAGTAGCTTTTGCAGATGCCGAGTATTTACGATCTTCTGTTTTAGCTATCTCTTTTCTTGCTTCATTTGCTAAAGATTTCATCTTGTTAGCATACTGAGCATAAGCCTCTTCTTGAGGAGTTCCAGAAGACAATTTTCTAGCATCTGTAACTTCTGCCATTTGGGTACTCTTTTGAGTACGAACTTTTGTTTTTCCGTTCTTGTCTGTATATTCTTCAACTACTTCTTTAAATATCAATGAACCTTCTGGCTTAGACGGATCATACCAATCTTTTCCTTTTAAGTTAACTTTTGGCGTTCCCTTTCTCTTTAAAACATCTTTTTCAGATTTTGCTCTAGTTATCAATGTAGCAGCGCCTTCTCGGTATTTTCCATCTTCAATTCTTCCTTGATACTTCTTTTTTAAAGAAGCTATACCATTATCAATCTCACTCTGCTTGTAATCAAGACCGTGTTTTTCGGCATCAATAACAACCATCGAATGTTTTGTTGCTCTAGCTAGTTCTTCTTCAGTTGCCCCTTTAAGAGTCATGTCCATAATAAGATTGGATATCCGCCCCATCTCATTTTGGGTATTTCTCATTGGTTTAAATGTTCCTTCTGGTTTTCCACCATACTCTAATTTAGCATCAAAATTCTCCAAATCCTTGAGTGGATGCGAAGCTTTGATTTTTACTTTGCTATTAGAACTATTACAAGGAATAACCATAACAGTATCGCCATCAAAATCTGCTCCTGATAGCTGATCTGCTACTTTTTTATTAATACCAACGGCATCCTTAGGATTTTTACCTAAAACTTTTACACCCTCTGGCTGTTTGTTGTTTACCTTTAATATAGGAATCTGAAAAGTTCCTTCATGAGGATATCTTACTAATGCTACGGTCTCTCCATTCTCAAAGTTAGGAGCATAGACTTCATTATCTTTAATGCTTGTCAATGGAAATATCACTTGGTACTTTTGTCTTGGTAAAGCTGCTGCCTGCAAATGAACTGCTGCCGAATCACAATCTTCTGCAAAAGTTTGTAACATTGCTTTTTTAACTGTTGGATTTGTAAGTGACTTAATATCAGAGTACTCTTCCATTTTATCAGCCATAGCCATGTTAAGCTGCTTATTTATCAATTGCATACTTTGCTTTGCTAAAAACTGTGATGGTAATTTATCAGCCCATTCTCCCCAATCTCCTTCTTCTGCTCTCTTATTTATCAATGAAAGTTTTTTCTTACCGTTTTTATCATAGTAATAACTTTGACCACCTTCTTGCTTTCCAGAAATATCAGGGTCAACTATTCCTTCTTTGATAAGAGATCCAAAAGGATTATCAGGATCTTTCTTAATTGGCTTCAAAACAGAATTGTTCTTTGGACCAAGCATCGGGGTTCCAGAAGGTTTGTTAGTGTTAAATATCACATCGACACCATCCGGCATGTCATCGGAATAAACAGCCATTCCTTTAATATAATGAGTGCCATCAACCATAATTCGAACCTGAGAATAATGAGATCCACCCATGTTCAAATCATCAACGCCTCTTCTAATTTCGACAAGTCCATCTTTTTCTGTTCCGCCTTCGTCACCATAACGAATCTTTAATCTTTTTGAATCCATACTTTCAGGATATACAAATTTAGGATCAAAAGTTTCGCCACCATCATGAGAAACATAGTCTTCTGATGCTTGATGAACTTTATCAAAATTATAAATTTCTTTGTGCTCTGTTCCTGGAGGACAAATAACTTTAATGTTTGTTTGTTTGCCAGGATTAGTTACCTGAGGAACTCCTCCGCCATAAATAGGATATCCTTCCATCTCAAGAATATAAAGAGCCTGATTCAGTCTTTCTCTAGAAATACCGAGATCTCTTTCTACTCCTACACCAACATCAATCATTCCCTTTTCATCAATCTGTTGCCTTAAAAAATCGGCAGTTTTCATTGCTTGATTCATTCTTGCTTCTGAATTTTCATTTAAAAGAGATCTGATAGAAGAATCATTTTTGTATCCCATTATCTCTGCAATTTCATTAAGACTTTTACCATCTTCTCTTAAAGATTTTGCTCTGTCAACTTCGAGTTTTCTTCTTTCTGCATTTGCCAAAGATAGCTGAGTTCTAAACTGAGTAGAATTAAGCCCCATAGATTTTGCAATTGCAAGATCTCCGGTATAAGTTCTTCCAGTATCTGGATCTTTAAAAGTGAAATTTTCTTTACGAAGAGTATCAACTCTACTTAAAAAATCTCCACTATGCTGATACGGGTTTTCTCCTGATCCATAAGGATATCTTCCAGATCTTCTGGGCATTCCATAATGCATCAAAATATCATCAACCGTTGAGTCCATGACTTAATCCTCCTCTTTTTGATTTTTCATAATAAATTTATTGTAAGATATAGCTTGCTCAATTATTGGCAGTATTTCATCTGCCTCGGGATTATGAACAATTATCTCTCCTGATTGGTAAATTCTAAGTTCTATTTTAATATCACCAGGTTTAATCTTATACTCTAGACAAAATAAAGCTACATAGATTTCCAGTTGTTCAATATGAGCCGGCATCAGTCCAGTTTTTAAATCGTGTATTCTCAAATATCCATCTCTATACGAGATTGCATCTGCTGTACCAAAACAAAAATCTGAATAATATAAAGGCTGTTCTGGTGTCATCTTAAAACCGATAGCATCATTAACATAGTTCTGTAAATTATCAAAAACCAAATCAAAATCAATGCTTCTTAATACTATCTCTGGGATTCCAGCTTCAAGAATATCTATAATAACAGACTTTTTGTCATGCTTTGTTAATTTGTATCCGTACTTTATTCTCTTTTTTGCAACTTCATGTAAAGCTGTTCCGAGATCAGCAATATAAAAGCTACGAATTCGTTTAAGTTTATCTTCTTGTGAATTATCATTAATCCAGTAGTATTTACTACCTCCAAGGAGCGCGTGCTTTCCTTCAAGATTTAAATGCTTGTTGAATATCATTAAGAACTTCCTCCTTGTTTTCTGGACTTATGAATCTTGAAAAAGACATTTTGTTCATCAAATTTACATAGTATTCTTGGTTTGGTCTTTTTGAGGCGGATTTAGATTTTTTACATTCTAAAGAAGCCCATTTGTCTTTGTATAAAATTAAAAGGTCTGGTATTCCTTGAATATAAGTTGGATCAAGTTTGATTACCAAGCAACCTTTGAAAATATCCTTTAGTTCTTTAATTAGTCTAGCTTGAAACTCAGACTCTTTTTTATTCATAAATATCCATAAACCTCCTCTCCCGCATAAAGAGAAAAAGAGAAAGTAAAAGAAACGCATCTTTTACCTCTCTTCTCTCATAAAAGGGTATGTTTTTTGTGCGAAGCAATTTTTTAATTTGCAATTGGCTGAATCTTATCAGCATAGTTACTCCACATGCTAGCAGCTTTGTAAATATCAACACTACTTTCTGGAACAAAAATATTTACAACTCCATCTGTTCCTGATCCTTTAAATCTACCCGATAAAGTTGGTGGTGTTTCTGCTTCCACAAACAAATTAGTTACACCATTTCTAGAACTAAATATACCAGTTCCGATTGATGTGCAATTTGGGCCAATCCTGAAATTAACAGATTGAGTATGATTAAATGCATTATTACCAATACTGACAATACTAGGCAAAGAAATATCAAAAGACCAAGAACAAAAATTAAATGCCTGTTTACCTATGGTTTTTAATTCCGGAAGATTAATTGATGTAATTCTACTACATGATGCAAATGCACTCTCTCCAATACTCTCGCAAGAAGCAAGATCCAAATCTCCGGCAATATGGGATTCAAAAAAGCACTGGGCACCAATAGTTTTTACTTTCTTTAAATTATGCATTGTAATATTATCATCAAAAGTATTAATTTTATAAAAAGCATAGTTACCTAATGTTTCACAATTTGGAAGCTCAATAGAAGAACAACGTCCATTATAAAAAGCGTATGGCTCTACTTCTTCAATCAAATTTAAATTTATACTTCCTATGTAAGCTTTATAAAAAGTATACTGTCTAATCTTAGTCGCCGTACTATTTAAAACTTCATCAGTTAATGTTAATCTATTATCTGAATTATTTATTGCCAGCATGCTAAGAAGATCTCCTCTTACCGGAGTATTAACAGTGACTTCAGAATATCCATCTGCGTTGTCGTCAGATGCTGCATACGTTCCATTCTCTGTAATTTCTTTTTCAATCAAAGTCGGACCAGCAACATTAACACTTACAGCGGAATATCCATCAAGGTCTTCATCTCGTGGAATATAAATTCCATTTTGTGTGATTTCTTTTGAATCTAGATTAGCAGCAGAAACGTTTACAACCACACTAGAATATCCGTCTGTGTTATCATCAGACGATTGGTAAGTTCCATTTTGTGTGATTGTCTTTGTTCCTAATGTTGCTTGAGGAACATTAACTGTCACTCCAGAATATCCATCAAGATTATCATCCTCCGGATTATAAGTTCCATTCTGTGTAATTGTTTTTGCTCCTAATTCTGATGCCGGAACATTTACAGTTACTTCAGAATATCCATCAGCATTGTCGTCCTCTGCTCTATAAGTTCCATTAGAAGTTACTGCCTTTTCTTCCAAAACAGGCGGAGTGGGCGAAGGAATATCTACCGTAACTTCAGAGTATCCATCTGCATCGTCGTCCTCTGCTCTATAAGTACCATTGCTATCTATCGATTTGGTAACAAGGGTAGGAGTTATTGGAGTTTCTGCATCTCCGTTGCTACGGTATGTTACTTCCGTATCTCCGCTATCGCTCCAAAACGCATTATACCCAAGCCGTGTCGGGATTTCTTGCCCTGTGAAAGTGAAGTCGGTCGGCGTGGCAAGTTCGTACACGATGTACTCATCACCCAAAACTGCAAGCATATCAGATACCGAAGTATAAGCATCATTTCTGAATGTGATAGTCTGTGCGTTCTCGATAGCGGAACATTCCATATCAGCCATGTTTGCCGATAAATTTGAGCGTGAGTGTGCCGTTCTTGTTACATATCCATCGATAACGATACTAGGCATTTCTCCTCTTTCGTATATCTTCATGTTCAGAACATTTATCGCATAGAAAATCGGATTTGTACCGCCTGTGTAATAAGTCCAGTTCAAGTCTGAAATCTTTATTCTAGCGTGTGTTTCTTGCCCCTCGCCCTTGACCACATCAGGAGTACCGCCGTAAATCGTGCGACCTAAATCAGCCGTGTACTGTGTCGGGGCGGTATAGGGTTCATAGTCGTGTGCGGTTGAGCCGTATTCAATCTGAATATGAACAGCCTCTAAATCGTCAGATTTTATGTCCGTCGCTTCATCTATCTTAAATGCTATTCCGACATATTTAGCAGTATTAGAAAAGTCAACATAAAATGTTTGAACCCCAGACCACCCTCTGTACGTTCCTAAATATCGTTGTTCTTGGTCGAAGTAACATAAAAATAATTTGTATGGACTAGCGCATGAAAAAGTATATCGTCCTGCTTTCGGAATCGGAACTAAATCTTCTGTTCTTCCTCTTTTTGTGCTTGCTATTTTTAATTGTGCGTAAGTCGAGCCTGCAGGTTTACTTTCTGACATCGAGCCAATCTCAAACGCCTGATTCATCAGATTTTTTCCTGCGCTTACAACGTCTACTTCCGAATACCCATCAAGCGAAGCGGGCAAAGTGATTTTCCACGACTTTGTCGGTACATCGTCAGCACCATCTTCAAAATATACAATAGATCCACTCTCTGTTTTTTCCTTAAGAGCACCCATCAAATTTACATCTGTCGGCCAATCTTTTGGAGGATATGTTTTTGCAGTACCAAACTTTTTATTAAATACTGCATTCATTTCTTGTCTTAATTGTTGCGGAACATCTCCTTTGATTGGCAAATCAGATATCTTTGCTAATCCTTGATCGTTGTTTCTTACAATCAAGACTTTATCATCTTCAGAAATTGAAGACAAATATGGATAGTCTTGTAGTTTTGACATCTATTTTTCCTCCTTTAATTAATTTGTAGATTCTTCTTCATCTGGAATATCTACAAAAGGTTTTAAATTTTCCAATTTTGTAAGACCCTGACTATTTGGTCTAATTATCAGAATTTTGTCGTCAGCATTAATTGATTTGGAAATATCTGGTAAGTCTTGTAATCTTGGCATAAAAACCTCCTAAAATATACTAAAAATTGCTTCTTGGTCAAAAGCCCACTTTTATAGCCCTTATTTATATAAAATAATGATTTTTTTATCACAATTAATAGAGAAAAAAAGTGGGAAAGTGGGCAAAAAACCCGCAAACCCTACAGCCGCAGGCGTTTCAGCCTGCCCACTTTCATTTTAAAAGTGGGCAAAAGTCACCAAAAGTGGGCAAAAAACCCACATTTTTTCTCATTTTTTATAAATTTTTTTTGACAATTTTTTCAAAACCCAAATAAAAGTGGGCAAAAGCCCGTTTTTAAAAACAAAAGTGGGCAAGATTTTTATGAAATTAAGCTGTCAAAAATTTGTATTTTCTACGAATATCTTCAAACTTTTTCTCGTCAATATCTACCCAAATTCGATAAACTACGCCCTCAACAACATCTTTACCAACTCCAAAAGTTTGAACATCTACACTACCGTTAATGCCTTCTGCTGCCAACAATCTGACAGCCAACCCCAATTGTGTATCATTAGCGGCTAATAAAAATCTATTATTCATAATCCCGCCTCCAAAATATCAAACAAGCCAATTAACGCCTTTAATACACAAGCATGTAACGAGAATTAACAGAAATATCAGGACAATAAGAAACATAAATACTACTGTCACACCAATCATAGTTCCTAATATATTTGCTACCGAATTTTTATTATTCATAATCTTTTCCTTTCTGTTTAAAAATATCACCAATAAATTTTGTTTCATTAAATTTCTTCTTTTCTTTTAAAGCTTTACTTATAGCGCCGTCAATAGGAGATCTACTCTTTAAATGGTAAAAATATAGATCAGAGTATGGCGTATTCAGTCTGTCAATTCTTCCAGACGATTGAACCATAATCTTATAAGAATAGTTTTGTGAATAGAATATAATAGTGTCGGTTTTAATACAGTTCCATCCTTCTGCTCCGGCATTATACTGAACCAAATATACCCAACTGTCACAATCAGGAATCGGTTGGTGTTTATGACCGTTCCACTCCGCTACTTGAACATCTTTTCCATAGTAAAGACCTTTTAAAATATCCAATTCATAATCGTAGTTGTAAAAGATTATTGCTCTGGGATGTTTCTCAAATATCTCAAGGACTGCAATTTTTCTTGATTCAGCCGTATTCACAACTCTTCTCAAAGCTTGACAATATTCGCTGGCGTTTTCCAAAGGCTTATCCTTCCAAACATTCCATCTGTTTTTTGAAACCTCTCTATACTGAAAAGGATCATAATCAACAAATATGTCTTCATGATGAGAAACTGTTTCACGTTTGAAGTCTATGTTTACAAGAATTCTACTTCGGAGTCTAATCAACCTGCCAACATTCAAATATCTATCGATAATAGGAAAGTTAGCTTTTGTACGTTTATACACCACATGCTCATTCAAAAATTGAAATCGGTTTTTATAGAATCCGTTTGCTATGAATACCGGAATATAATCCTGCCACGTATCCCCAGGCGTAGCAGAAAGTAATATCCAATTATTCGTCCGGGCAATTTTTAGAAATGACTTTACCCAAACACCGGACCCAACAACTCGTTGCTCGTCAAATATAAAGAATGCTCCATTTACATCGGCATACTTTTTAATGTTGTTCCACGAATCTATTACGACATTATGGTCATAGATTGAAACTGACTTGTCTTTCGTAATATAAAAGTTAATCAGTTCTCCTTCCCAATCCAGGTCGTCTCTCTTTTTTGCAGTAGTAATAATATACAAATCTTTAGGCTTTGGCCTCATTCGTACGTACGATTCTGTACCGAGCTTTCCACCATTACAAATATAATAGTAAGCTATAGCCGTACGCGATTTACCGCTTCCAACTCCGCCGCATAATATACAGCCGTTTCTCATTTTATTAACAGCATCGATTTGACATTGTCTAAGATTTATTGTACTCATAATTAACCTCATAAAATATGTCTATCGTCCCCGCCAACGTTAAACACTGATACCATCGTTAGTAACTTGCCTTCGGTATCTCCCAAAAATATGTTAATTACTTATACACGTCAAAAGGAATATTGTCATCGTCGTATTTATCAGAGAACTCATCCTCTTCAATTGTAGCGTACATAGTCTTCAAATATGCCTTGATACCAGTTTTGCCATTAACTTCCCACTCGTGAGGTCTGATAGCAATGTCTACGTTCAAAAGAGTAGACTTGTCAAGATTGTTTCCGATAGAGTCCTCATCGAGAAGAATTTTCTTTCTCTTTGTAACGAGATAGATCTTAGGGGGAAGGTATTTGTAACTAACAGAAACCTTCATACAATAATACGGATCTCTCGATTCATCGTTAGGAACCTTAAGACGAACATTCCAACCGTCTTCGATAAGCTTTTTAGCTTCGTCCTCATCTTCAATGACTACATAAAAATTTCTATCTCCAGCTCTGTTATAACGGCTTTCTGTGCCGCTGAAGTTACGAAAAATAATCTTTGCGTTCTCAATTACTAAATTATCCAATCTGTTTTCCATTTTTTATTCTCCTTAAAAATATATGTTGTTTTTATTATTTGTTTATTCGTCCGGCGGTCCTTCAGGAATATCATCAGAAATAAACCATTCAAGATCGCCGTACTTTGAAATGGCACTTGCTGCCTCATCTACAAGATTGTTGTAATATGTCTTGTTTATACAATTTTCTTTCCCGAGATTTTTTACCATTTCAGATTCAAGCCATCTGTATCCCTTTGATCCGGTTGCTGCGCTGTACTTACCTTTATTTTCTCTCAGTAATATGCCTCCACCAGCTCCTTCGTTAATAGGACAGAACTGACCAACGCGTCCAATAAATACATAATCATGCCCGTCTGCAATCTTCTTTGACAGTCTGTTAGAAATATCATCAAACTTTTCTTGTGTGATTATTTCCTTTTTGAGGTCCTTTTCAGCCTTAGCAAGCTCATTCTCGAACTCTGACACATCCGGAAGCGATTCATTCATGTCCAAATATAATGAGCTGCTTACTGCCTTTGTCTCACACAAATCTTCAAATTTGATAGGTTCTTTACAGAATAATGTCTTAAATACAAACGGTACTTGAAACTGAGTGCCTGTTGCTGTCCATGGGGTCATTATCTTTTCTCCGGTAGGAAGCTTGAATTCATGAGGTCCATCTGCATACTTTGCAATATAAACTGCATCGTTTACAAGACAGATCTTCTCGTATGTAGCCTCGTGTTCGAAAGTGTAACCATATCGTTTGCCGAAGTCCATTACAAACTGAATGATCTCAGGTGTTGCGTTTGCAATCTTGATAGAATCTGTCTTAATATGTACAACAGTAAAACCTTTTTCCTGAACAGCATACTTAAGATCAATCATAAACAGAGCACCGCGCTTTGCAACGATGTTGTCTTTATTACGAGGATCACGGAACGCAGTATCAAATTTAGTTGCTGCTGTAAGACCATAGACAGAATTGATTGCTGTCTTTAACGCATTTGCAAGATCTTTGGATGTCATTTCGCCATTAATGACCTTTTGTACATATGGTTTAAGCTTTCCGCCCATCATCTTGTTGACCTTGTCCCACTCTTCGTGCTTAATATAGATTCTGCTTCGTACAAGATCTCTAAATATGCCTGTATACAGAACTCCAAACAGAATCTCGTTTAATGTACTATTCGGATGCATGGAGTTAATATCCAACAACGCAACATTTGAGTAAATTCCCGGTTCAGCGTAAACAAACCCACCCTCTCCGGATTCCTCGCCTCGATACATGGATTTCCCATTGTCGTTTGTATACCCCGGAAAATATGGCAAAATACTTTCTGCCTTTCCGTGAGGCTTAGCCATCATTTCCGGAGAAAGCTCTTCTAAGAACTTACGCTCCTCTTCAGAAATATGATGTACAGGCTTAGACAGATCTCTGTAGTTGAATTGACTCTGAGGATTGTGATTATCACCAAATATGATTTTGGTTGTAAGCGAGTTTGTTGTATCGTTTACAGACATATTAGCCAAGTCTGCCAGGATCTGTCTTGCTGTCCAGTCAGCCTTCAAATAATTGAATGCTGCTTCGGTAGCAATAACATCGTTGTCACAATATTCTGCAACTTTGATCCATTGATCCTCCGGAACGGGCTTATCCCATGGCAAACCGAGCTCCTGATGATGAATTCCCATTTCGATTTCCAGTTTCTTCAAACTCTTTTTGTTTCCGGCAGAAGCGAAATCATACACATCAGTATATGACAAATTATAAGCCTCGTTAAAGAAGCCGTTGCCATTACCGGATATAATTCTCTGAGATAACTTGTATAACTGTTCGTTTGTATAACCCATAAGTCGTGCATACAGAATATGATTATCGTACCTACGACAGTTGAAACCGACTAGACGAAATTGAATAAGATCCTCAATCTCTGCAGATGTTGGGTTTATCATTCGTACTACCGGATTACCGGTTCCTTCAACTTTCCAGTTAACAAGAAAGAGATTCGGAAACACTTCAATATCATAGAATACTAGTTTTGCGTTCGCACCATTCTTTGCGGGTTCGCTAATGTTTTCCGATTTGAAATGCATTTTGTTTACCAAACGGATACAATACTCAGCTTGATTAGTGCTCGATGCTGCAAATGCTAATATACTATTCCGCATGTCTGAAACATCATAGATCATTCCGTCAGAATATGCATCTTCCAAGATCTTATAAATAAAATCGATGCTTGGCTTTGTATATGCATGAATCTCTTTGTTCAAATTTCTTTTAATACTTGTTCTCAGAGCCTTTTCGTTTTTGATAACAAACTGATTAACCATTTTATCTCCTTTCAGTGGCAAACCAGAGTTAATAGTCGTGATTGGGACATTATTACATTTGGTAAGTTTTCTCCGAAGAGAACTATTACCCGTAAACACCTTTATCTCAATATGATCTTCAAATATCCTACTGAGTAGTGACGCATCACCAGGGTAAATATAATGTAAGTGAATCCCTTGACCAGATTTGCTAAGCTCTGCATATGTTGTTGGCCATTTAGAAGCAGCTTCAAGATTCCTCTCAAAACTTTTGTTGCCGGATTCGTCTGGAATATCGAAGTCGATGACAATATGATTTACCGGAACTTTTACATAATGCAGTTTAGATGTATTAAGAGATGATAAGGTTGTCTTTACTTCGTCCCATTTTTTAATCGGCGTTTCTTTCGCTGATGCATACTGGGCAAGACAGTCTTTACATTCTTCATCAAAGATTGAGGATTGTTCTGAGAAATTTAACCACTGGGGTATTTTTGATTTTGGATTTTCAACTTTTACAATATCCTTATCTTTTTTCTCATCAGTTTCAAATTTTTCTGTTCTGAAACCATAATAATAACTTCTCACTCTTGTTCCATCATCTAAAGCAAATCTTTCTTTATACTCTCGAAAATAGTTTTTAAGCTCTTCTTTAAATATTCTTTGAGAGAACGGATAACCAACTTTAGCCTCATCACAATATGTCTTATACATTTCCCATGCTGCCTTTAAAGTCGTTCCGTCTTCTCTCTTAAATACAACGTACGAATCAATTATGAAATTGTAGAAATCGTTTGATGCTCCGAGCATTGTAATCGGAATATAATCGTCATAACTGCCCGGATCATTTAAATATACTTCTTTACAATGATAGGCAATCGCTCCAAGCTCAAATCCGATTTGCTTCACCGTACTCTTATACTCTCTAGGACTGAGTTTATCACCAGTTGGAGATACATCGATCAGTCGTCTAATAAGACCTGATTTTGCATCTGTAATCTTTACCGGTTTATTTGTGCCCATAAATAGAAAGCATTTGAATCGGTTAGAATATGTCGATTTGAACTTCTCGTTTACCGTCATCAATTCGTGAGATACCAAACTGTTAAGTCTCGTGTTATCTTCAATTCTTGACAAGTCACCGTCATGCTGAATAGCAACAAGAGGATTGCTCTTGAATGCTTCCAAAGCAAATGAATTATTTGATGAACCAAGACTTTTTGCATCGAATACAGAATAATATCCCTCAAATAATTGCTGAATTATGTTAAGAACTGTCGATTTACCTGTACCTGCAGCTCCATAAAGAACCATAAACTTTTGAATCTTCTTAGAGTCGCCAGATATAATTGAACCAATAGCCCACTCAATTTTCTTTCGTTCTTCTTCAGAATATAACACAGACATCAGCTTATCGTACGCAGAAGTGTCACCGGGCTCTAAAGGATAGCTAAGTTTTTTACTTGCATAATCTTTTTTACCCGTGACTGTATTAGAAAATATGAGTTTCTCATCCAGCATATGAAAGGAATCTCGCATCTGCTTCTGGCAATATTTGTGCCAGGAATCGATCATTCCGGATTCAGCATCCCACATATGTAGTACTTTTACATTAGAATCGAAATGAGAAGCGTTTTCTTTTGCATAGGTATCGAGTTCGCGATCGATCAACTGGAGAGCGTCTTGCTCATCAGTAGACCATAAACCGCGTTCTTCGATCCAAATTGCATAAAAATCCCCACCTCGAATCATTAAATCGGAGCTCTTTTTTATGATAAACTTCGGGTAGATTTCTACTACACCACGCTTCGTAGAACGTGTTGAAATCATAAGAAAGTCAATCATCTTAATTTACTCCTTCTTTTCGTATTTTACAAATTTTTCATGCCTTTCAATTAGCGATCTGTACATAAATATATCTCCTTTCAAAAAGTATTAGTTTCTTAGAACATTACTTAAGTACCACATCATTTGATACCATATTTCAATTGTGCGCAGATCTTGTCGACAATTTGGAATTGTTACTAAGCCACCTTCTCCGTCTGGCTCGTATTCACGATTAATGAAACGATCAATGCAAAATATGACATAGTCCCTGTCAAATCGCTGATCTGTCATGGAACCGAGTCCAAGATTTACAATCATGTTCCAAAACCACTGACCGGTGCGATTTCCAACATCATCATCGCCCATAATATGTTCTTCACAACGAAGGGAAAGTGCGATCATCATCTCAAGTATGCTACAAGGATGATTGTCCAAATATGTCTCAATTTCACTATCTGGAATATTATTCTCATACCCAAATCTATAACGTAGATTAACACCGTCTTCAAACCTGTTACTATCTTGGCTAATAATATATACAAAGTCAATTTCATTTAGTGTAGTAAGAAGTTTTTCGTAAGACACACCCCGGGAAATTTTTGGATTATAAACCAGATTACACATCCACGCGAAATAATTATTAACTATTCGACTTGGCGTCATTCTTCCTCCCCATCGTCATCATCGTGATGCAGATAGGGCTTTTCTTGCTTCATCGCTTCAGAATATGTTCTGTTGTCTAGAAGAATTTCATAATCGCACATCCTCTGATCGTTTCTGACGTATACCGAATCGTCTTCGTATTCGCCAAAATGATCTAGAGAATCAACTCCGATGACCACATCTACATCGTCGATAACATCGTCATTATCATCGGTAAGAACTCCATCTTTGTAATATGTCAGACTAACTTTTTCATAGTTATAAAGCTCTCCAAATTCGTCTGGAGATATAACATATGGAACTTCTTTACCAAGTTTTTCGTCAGTTTCTTTGTTCGAATACTTTTTATTCAACTCCTCGTACTTTGAGAAAGAAGAATAATCAGTAATCGATTTCTTATTCAACGCTTTTGTTGCTTTAACCGCTTGATTATTACTCTGCTTAGAATCATTATCGCTAACATTTTTTTGTACAAACACTTCCTTTTTGTTTGCTACCGCATTCTTTACAGAATCAATCTCCTCCTGAGCAATTTTTGAATACTTCTTTTTAGCAAATATCCAAGTTGCACCTGATCCAATACCTAAACCTGCAACAAATATGGCGATTCCAAATAATTTATTCATAATGTTTTCCTTTCTTTTTGTTTACATGTCCTTCCAAATATTTCCGTCGACATTAAAGTCAAGCATGATAGAACGTTCGTAACCGTTAATAAAGTCTCTAACTGCCGGTCTATAAATATCATTAATACCAAAGTCGATGTAATTATCGATGTTTGGATTTTCAGGATCATATTCCCAGCCTACAACCTGACCAGCTTTTGTCGTAGGGTATCCAAGGGCTTTAAGAACATCGTTCAGGAAGACTCGTTTCTCAACCTTCAATTTATCATTGAAGAAGCTCTGCTGAGCTCTAAGAAACATCTTATTAAGTTCTGCATCTTTCTGCCAATACGGATTACTCTCGTCAAAGAACCTCACATACTCTTTTAATTCATTTGGATTTTTGTTTGTTACTTCGATCGACTTCTTAACGGTCTTTTCTTTACCGTTCTCATCTGTAACTTTTTCCTTAATGTCAGTAGGTGTAAGACCTAACTTAAGCTGACGATCAACCTCTTCGCCGAAGCGATCAACTACGTTTTTACGATATGCTTTGAATCCACTGTCTACAGTTGCATAAGCTGCAGCCATCGCACCATAACGCTTACGAGAAACACTATTGCTAGCAACAATTGCCGTAATAGACGCTACGCCAATTGCTACCGGTTTAGAATATAACTTTGCAATCTTGCCGGAAGTCTTTACATAGACTGCACGTCGTTCCTTTTTTGCTGTTTCTTCGTCTTTTGTATTGTTTTTGATGTTATCAAGCTCTTCTTTTGCATCGTGTAAAACATCATTTGCTTTAATGGTTGCTCTACAAGAAAGAACGGTGCTTGCTACAACACCTACAATACCAACCCCAATAAGAATTTCAGGGCTATGCTTCTTAAGTCCAAATTTAACATTTGAAATCAGGCTTTTAATTGTACTATTTTTACTCATTTTTATCTCCTTTAAATTCTAAAATATGTCTCATGTTCTATCAATACGGATTGCTCTGGTAGGGAATTTGATTCTATATGCAGAACCTACTCTTAAAATCTTAGCTCCAACCAAACTTGTCCACCCGTAACTGTTGAGATTATAATTGTAAACGTCTTTTACCCCTGCCAAATCATAAAAATCGGCAATACTTACAATTCCAAACTCTTCGATTACGTCATTCATACCGTCTAGTACCGCGTCAGCGTCACCATAAGATACAAATTCCAGTTCGTCGTAGTCTAAACCGTCACGATATCTTGACAAACTGTCTGTCGGTTCGGATCTTTTTCCTTCATAATATCCTCTATAAGAAATTTTAGAAGCACTCGTTTTATGAGCGCTCCCTTTTTCACCGTATAAGAACATATCAAGAGCATTTGTGACTACATCGCTGATTGCTTTCTTTAACGATGGAATAATAACGTTTCCGAAAATATATGTCTTAACACTAGCAGCATCTTCAGCAATCAACGCGTCTGCAATCTTACGAAAACCGCTTTTCTTTTTAGTTTTTACTTCACCTGATACTACCGGATTAACTCTTTTTTCAACAACCGGTTCTTTTACAGGCTCTTTAGATTTATGCGAATTGGACTTGTAATCTTCCAAAATATATCGCCCCTTTCTTTAAATATCTCTTTCCAAAATAGTAATCTCTCCAGGAAGAGTTACATTGTAATTTGGTGATCTTCCGTGTTGCCTCTTCCACTGATATGCCAAATTAGTTCTTGCTCGCTTTTCTGTTGTTGCCATTGTTCGTCCTTCCCAATCTCTTTGGACTACGGTATCAAAATTTTTTACAGATCCTTTATAAACGTATAAATTCATTTGTGCCTCTCCCTTTCTGACAAAATAAAAGAGAAGATACCTTGTTTAAGGGTATCTCCTCTATAGTCAAATATGACTAACTATTTTGTCTCACTCCTCTTCTGTCTTTTCTTCTTCTCCGTCAACTACTACGACCTTAGCCGCATCGATTCTCTTGGCTTCCTTCTTAGCCTTAATCTTCTTGCCAACCTTGACGGCTACGAAAGTTACTCCTGCTGCCAGTGCCAAAACACCAGCTGCAATTCCAACCTTCTTGCCGACACCGTTGCCATTTCTGCCTACAGCCTCAATAGCCTCGTTACCTGCTTCTACGATCTCATTAACTTCGTTTACGTTTTCCATAATAGTTCTCCTTTCGTTAGAACAAAATAATTTTAGTGTGGATTCTCTCCATTAAAGCGTATGTTTTTTTCGCGCGTTTTTACCATGAAGTATCATAATAATACTTTGGCATGTTTCTGTAATTAAGCACAATACATGGCCGATCGTCTTCTGTTAATTGGGTTGACGGATCTATGTCAATATAACCGTTATCAATATTCCAAACCAGCAGATCGCCAATTGAAATCTCTCTAAGACCTATTTCATCATAGAATTCGTTTAAAGAAATACAATTTTCATCTCGCATTCTACGATTTAAATTGTTTTCGGCCTTACGAATATCTTCCATAGAAGACTTAAAATATCGCCCAGATATCGAATCGTAACACAGAACATCTCCTTTACCAGTTACTATGATTTCTGATTCTTTGATTGGGACTTTATTAATAGTCTCTTTAGCTACAGCTTCACGAATAACCTGCTCCTTTTTCTCTCCAATATGTTCAAGAGTTTTTTCCTGATAAGACTTAAATGATGATTCTGACAAAGAATATGCAGCTGCGATTGCGGCATTGCGTTTATTCTTTACGGAACATCCTCCAACGATGCACACAACACCGAGCACACCACTAGCCGTAGCAAACGAATAACATTTACCGACTATTTTTGCAAGTTCACCCGCCGGGATTTTTTCGGTTTTCAATTCTTTCTTTTTCTCCTCGATGAGTGCCATTGCTTTTGGTGTAGCTTTGACAGCTAATATTGTAGACGACACCATTCCAGTAATGCCCATTCCTATCAATATGTCAGGGCTATGCTTCATAATTCCTGCCTTTAAAGCTGTGAATATAGATCCTACATTCTTAGACAAATATATCACTCCCCATCTTTTTTATTTAATATAATTGTAAATACCGGACGAATACCAAAATAATATTGTGCTGGGAATACCGACGGTTTGCCTTCAGATGTTACTCCTGCAAATGACTTGCTATCGAATATCGCTAAGGCGGCATTACTTAACCAATAAAATCCTTCTTCATCATAGATGTCAGCAGTCCTATTTAGTCTTTTTTTCATTAGAGAAAATTGTTCGTCGTTATCTGATTCTAATGTACGTTTGTACCAGTCATCATGACCGAATATCATGCCGTATGAAGGAAGTGTTAAAGACGTTATCTTATCTTTTAATTCTTCTGGAAACAATGGAAATATATTTTCCTTAAGCCATTTATTAGCATCAGATACTTCGAATCCTCCCAGATTTGTGTTCGTGACATTCATAGAATGCTCTGCAATACAGTCATCGAACATACAAGTAACAAACTTAACTCCGTTTGGAGCTTCATGAATTCTCTGAACTGTAGCTCTAAAATTTTGAATATTTGTTAAATATATATCCAATTTGTCTCCGATTTGAACGTTGTCTAATTTGACCTCGATCAATCTATAAACTTTCATTTTGGAATCTCCTTTCAAATATGACTACATAACAGTAAAGTATTCGTACTGATAACACTCTAACAGCTCTAAAATGTCTGAAGTTACATCATAAGCTGCCGAAAATATGATACGAACTTTATCGTCCAGATCGTAGTCTTTTAAATATGTCTCTAACGACTTCTGAAATTTTCTGATTCTTTCTGTCGGTGTACTATTAAATGATGAACATAGCACGCATAAGCTAAGCTCATCCAATGCCCATCTGGAATATAGACATTCGACCTCATCTTCTACTGTTTTTTGTTTGTCAAGATAGGGGAAATTCTGTTCTTTGTATTCGCTTATTACACGAAGCGCTAATTCTTCAGGATTTGCAAACATAATAAAACAAAAAGAAAGAGCCCTAGTAATAGGACTCCTCCGTTTCTCCTTTCTTTTTTACTTTTTCTTGGCTAATGCTTTTTCAACTTCTTCTACGATAGTCTGCTGCATTTTCTTGTCTTCAACCCATCCACTAAGAAGCGTAAGCGCTCCTCCAGCGACGGTTGTAACAACTCCCAATACTCTCAACATCTTTTTTGTTATCATAAGCTGTTAACCTCCTTTCTCATTATACACTATGTTTTTTATGCGAAGTAAATATGTCTTCACGTTTCGTTTAGGAAATCTGTTGATGGAGAAGTGATTCCACTGCATTCAATAACAAAACACTCCAAATTATCTGTGTATTTTGTCTTAAAATGATTAAAATCGATCCAACAATAGTCTCCATTTGATCCTGACCACATCAATACTTTACCTATGTCTGTATGCTCAAGGCCTAGCAGATCATAGAAATCGTTTACCGTAGGTTCCATTCCAAGAACAAAATTCCTGTTCAAATGGTATTCTGCCTGAATAACTTGCATTGGAGTAGCCTCAAAATATCTATTCGAGAAACTGTCATAGAATAAGCAAGTATCTTCCATAATACCTTCAAAGTCAGTACTGCAGTCATCGCAAAAATTGTCTGCGTAGATTTCTACATCTTCTGCTTTTTCGGCTACTATTTCGTTCATGATCTCTTCGTGTACTTCTTTTCCGAACTTCTCCTTAATCTTGGAAATATAATCCCCGTGTGTCTGCTTTAATAATACGTATGCACCAGTTAGAGAAGCCTGCTCTTTTTGGTTAAGAATATTCGCTGCAATTATACAAGCAATCGTGCCAACGCCAAACATAGTCGTAGATTTATAACAGCTCCACGTCGTTTTAAAAGTTTCTTTTTTAGTAAGAGGTCGTTTCTTCTCTTCTGAAACGCTCTCAACACGTCTCATGGCCTCGGGTGTAGCTTTAGCAGCAGATATAGCTGTAAATATGACACCAGCTCCAGCCAACAAACTAAGTATTGCAGGCGCACTTTTTCTTAAAGATTTAGCAAAACTCATTCAATTTATCTCCTTTCAAATATGCACAAAAATTAAAAGCGCCAGAATTACTCCGACGCCTTTCTGCTTTTAATCTCGTTTACCTTTCTTCTGATCTTTCTTGGAACTTCATTTACAGCATATCGAAATTCCGGAACCGCAGCATATAGAGTAACAAACATACCCCCAAGCGGGAGCCATACAGATGTTATCCATAACCTTGTATTCCTAGATCTTTCAATCTGCTTCCACGATTTTTCCCTTCTAGCCATAATTTTATCCTCCTTTAAGATATAGGTTTTCTCATAAAGGAATATGTTTTTGATGCGGATTACTCAATTACATAATGGTATTTGTCCAGATCGGGATTTCTCAACTGCGGTTCTCCATACGGTCTATCAACATACTTAGGGCAGTTTTCGATCTTTCCAAAATATGTATCACATTCCAGTCCTTCTGTACAGATACACGGTTCGTATGTAACAAACCCAGGATAACGGTACATCTCTTTACAATTTCTACAAGTAAGACAGCCTTTTTGTCCCTGTTTGTTAATATACCATAAGAAATATGCCAAATCCCATGTAAAATTAAACTCAGAAGAACATATGTGCGGGGCTAAATAATTTAACTGTTTTGTATTATCTTCCGGAATTTCTGGCATAGAAATATCTTTGATGCCATTCACTTTAACTGGTTCAGAATATGTTCCATCATCACCGAGCGTAGCAAAATAGCAGCCACCAACATTTCCCATAAATATGTCACCCCCACCATACAATTTTTGATCGAGTATCAAGATAAATTTCTTTTAAACCTGGATGCTCGTCAAATATGTTTTTAGACGTATCATCATCTCCTAGATTATTAGATTTTCGGTATTTTACTACATCTTTTTGGTACAAGTCAAACCATTCTCTAAATTCGGAAGCCGTAAACTCAATATCCGGTCCGAAACCGGCATAGTTGAAAATATCTGTGTCTTCAAGTTTTTTATGATCCGACAACCATTTTATAGATTCGAGATTGTCGAGTTTTACATAACCATAAAACTTATACAATTCTATTGCTGATGACTCGCCTTTTTCTTTAATGTAAATATATGGTCTATAACCCATTCTTACTCACCTTCTTTCCAATGCTCACATCTGGCGATAGCATCTTCAAGTCTGTTTATTTTCATTACCTTCTTTCTAATAATCCATTTTCTTGGAATCCTTGCACGGCATTCTTTTCTGTATCGTTTAGAATATTTTTCTAAAATTTTATATAAGGCAATTTCATTTATCTGAGTTTGTCCTATGGGGTCGGAAACATACCAGTCTTCGCCTAACAGATAATTAATCATAAATTGTCTAAATTCGGCATCAGATACACCAACCCCAAATATATTGCCCTTATCTTCACGATTTCTATATCGTTTGTCCATAAACTCTGTTAATGTCATTACACGGCACCCATCACTCTGAAATGCTTTCATTTATCTTCACCTTCTTTCTTAATCCATTCAATTTTCTTGCCACAAACAGGGCAATATGTCGGGATATATGGAATATAGATTATTCCGGTTTTATTTCTTAATTCGTCCATGAGTTCATCTTCTAAAGTTAGCGGTTTAAGTAACGACCTGGAATGGACAATTGCTTTTGTATACATATCAAAACCATGTCCACAGTTTTTGCTATAAAACATTTCACTTCACCACTCTTCCCATCCGTTTTTCACACAACATCTGTGACAGTTTTTCAGTTTTCCACAGCATCCATATTTCTTGCCGACAATTTTGGCAAGTATCGGATAAATCCAATCATTCCAAAAGTTAAATTTATGTTTCATTCTTAATCTCCTCTAATTATAGCATTGCCAATAATATTATTAAAACATTCTCCGGCTTTTTTAAGAGCTTCTTCTGCGCCGTCTTTAAAACCTTGAATATACATTTTGTAAGTTATGCAATCATCACAATATAACTCGTCAAGCAATGCTTTATTTGTTTGTCTTAAACCTATTTGTTGTAATTCTCGCTCTCTGGCAAGACAACTTTCAAAATTTTGACAAATTTTCAAATATGCCATTTTATCACTCCTTTGGTCTAAGTTCTAATTCATTAATTCTTTCAACCTTTCGTACGCAATCTCCCGCAACAATAAATCTAACAAATTCTACAGGAAACATTGCTACTACTTTACTGTCACTATCCATAAACGTATATTGTTGACCTACGCATGCTGTAGTAGCACTATGTACTGCCTCAGTAAGAAAAACAGTTTCCGCTCTGATAGTAATAAGCTGATTACGATCCCTCATGTCAATTGTGTAGTTTCTCATCTTTATTATCCTCCTTATTACCATATGCACGATGTATACGATCAATAACGTCGTCGCAAGTTAAAAAGCCTTCTACAGTATTTCCGATTTTTTCTTCATCTACTATTTTTTCGCCCATAATCTCTAAAAGACCTCTTTCGCCGCCGTAAGAATATTTATGACAAATTGCATCCCAAAGGCGTTCATTCGTTTCTTTATCAAACACTATTAATTGAGGCGTATCAAATAACAATTCTATACCAACCATCCAACCATAATCATCTGCGTGTTCTTTTAACCAAAGGAATAGTTTTTGCATTTCGTTTAACATTATAGAATATAAAGCACTGTTAATAATACTCATAAATTGGAATCTCCTTTCAAAAATCATCCATTTAGTTTGCCTATTTCTTCTCTTCGTAATATACCGGCCATTTCGAATCTTCTCTGCCCGGGATTGCAAGACACTCACTACAAGGTAATTCTTTTTCGCCTTTCTCCTTATGCTTACAAGTCTTGCACATTTCAAAATCTACTATTTTTTGAAAACCGTTTGTCATTCTTCTTCCTCCTTTTCTACTTCTCTATCGATGTCGTTCAATACTTCATCTTCGGTATCGTTCGTCCACCATAATTGCCATTTTCCATTATGATACTTTCCGACTTCCCAATAGCCTTTAGTATGATTTTCTCTATAATAAAAGCCTTTATAACTGTGCATTTTATAACTTGGTCTATATGGCATTTTTAATCACCTTCTTTTTCATTTCGAAATTAGATGTCGTTAATGGTGTCACAAATATATCCTTCAGATGTGTTAAGAAAATCACCAACACGAAGTTCACAACCAGCGTGATATACGTAAATCTTAGTAGAATTATCGAAATAATGAAGTTCTCCTGTTTCCATATTAACTACGGGTTTTCTTGTTTTGTACTTCGGTTCATTATTAAGATCCTTGACCGCCATGTATATTGTCTGCTTTTCATCTCCGATGCATACAAATAGATCTGTCGGTTCCAGCTGTTCTACTGTAAATACACCTCTAGATGTATCGCATCTTCTTGTGATTACGATGTTCTTGTCCTTCATGTTTTCGTTTTCTGTTCTTTTCATATCTTTATCCTCCATATCAATTTTTTGTTTAGCCTGTATAGCATAAAGTAACGAGTCCCACATATCAGAACCCGATGTTCTAGTTGTTGGAATGTTAAAGGTTTTCGGTAAAAAATCGGGCGGTTTATCTTCTTCAAGAATATCATGTTTATTAAAACCACATACCGGACATTTAACCTGACCAATACTTATACTCGTTATTGTACGCACCGTATCAAATTTATGATAACAGTTTTTGCATCTCAACCTACGAGGTTTAAGAAAGTCATCCATCACCATCATCGCTATCGCCTTCTTTCTTTTTTAGAAAATATACTATTGCATCCATACCTTCTGATTCAGATGGTAACTTGTTACATGTAGATTTGTAATTTGCTAACCAATCCTCATACGTATTAAACAAATTCGGTGCCAATTCCTTTGCATAGATCATTGTCATCACCTCACACGCATTCTTGATAGACCATGTCTATGAAATCCCGTACCGTATTCACACTTATTAATGGAATCAACTTAAGATCCAGATTCTCTAAGCGAATATGTTTATAGGCTGTAAGCCACTTTTCTTCAACATAGACCTTATTAGGACAACTGTCTTCATCTTGAGAACTAAGCACAAACAAAGCACCTTTTCCAAGACGCCAAGTGCTAATATATCCCTTGACAAATACGTGCATCCAAGAAAATGACGCCGGATGTTCTACATACTCATCCATGATCTTCTGAAGTTTCTCCGAGTGCTGACAATTAGGATGCTCAATCATATAGTTTCGCAATACGTTCATTACTTCTGCTGTTTTTAAATGACAAAATTCCATGTTTTATTCCTCCTTAAAAGCGTACAACTCTAATGATTACAGGGTTCTTTTTGCTCTTCTGACAAATAACAACTTTACAAGACACACCAGCTACAAAACCTCCAACGAATCCTGTTGTAATAAGAATTGCATCTCTGTGCTTCTTCAAAAACTTAACAACTGTGTTTGGCTTCTTCTTTTCGTTTTCCATAATCAACCTCCATTAATAAATATCGTCATTACGATGTTCTTCATTCTTTTTCTTCATTTCTTCAATTCGCTCGTCTTTAATATCACCCGCTGACTCAAAGCAACAGATAATAAAAATAGCAATTAAACCACCGACGATAGTGGCAATTGCCGCAAATGCTGTTCCCATAATAACCTCCTTACCAATCCAGTCCAAGATCTTGAGTAATATAAAAATACTCGATCTTCTTTCCAAATTCTTCGTTGTGAGCTTGAACCATAGAAATAAAGTTTTCCGCATTTCTAAGACTATTTGTTCTATGAATGACTCTTCCTGTTGCTCTCGATCTAACCGAATAGCTGCTTGTTGAATTTCCCATAAATATGTTCTCCTTTCACATTTTTGATCTCATAGATCTAATCTGCTGATTCTGCATAAAAAGACGACCTTTGTAATAGCCTACGTCTTGACCGATTTCATATCCAACAACAATTCCAATTGTCAGAAAAATAACTCCCTGATGCTTCTTTAAAAAGTCCAAAACCTTTTCTGTCTTTGTTTCTTTCGTTTTAAGTTCCATTCTTATTCTCCTTTCAAAAATAAAAGAGAAGAGCCCTAATATTTTAGGACTCCTCCCTTCGTTTCTTTTCCTAACCCTTTCACATAATCTAGGGTTTCTCCATAATGTAATATGTTTTTTTCGCGAAGAAATAAAGAGCCCTTGTTAGAGCTCTTTACCTATATTTTTAATTTTCTTTAATAAGTCGTCCTTTTCTGCGGGACTTAAAACCATGGATAGCATCACTGCGAATCCAAAGATTCCCAATATGAAGCCAACCATAATTCCTACAATACCGCCTATAACAACTGCCATCATCATAAGTTTATCCTCCTTTAAAATATAGGTTTTCTCATTATAGGACTTGTTATTTTAGCGCAAAAAAGAAGAGGCTATGTAAATTACACGACCTCCTCCTTTTTTAAACTGTAAAATTATCCTTTAAACGGATTAAATTTACTAATGACTCCTTTCATTGTCGGACTTGTGAGAGTTCCGGTCTCTTCAAACTTTAGTCCTTTCTTGTACCAATGTCCGTACGCACCAAGCTGTAACAATGTTACCGCAACTATAGAACCTACTCGAAAATATCGATCAATTTTTACATCTTTGAGTTGTTCTTCTTTAGCAACTTTATCTGCTTCACGCTGCCTTTTAGCCTCCTCAAACTCTTTGTTGCATCGATCTTCCTCGATTGTCAGTTTATACAGTTTCGCAACACTGTCTACTGCATTTGAATGCTCGTCAGAACCTTGTTCAAGTGAATCCAAACTTTCAATCTGACTAGCGATCTCCTCTTCCAACATTTTTCTTAAGTCTTCCATAAATGTTCTCCTTTCAATATATAATTTTATGGTTTCCCATAAAGGGATATGTTATTTGTGCGGAACTATTTTTCGTCTATCAACTTTAAATATGACGTAATCTTTACGCATTATCTTATCTGGAGAGGTGTTTAATTCTAAAAACAGATATGTTTCCCCGTTATCATTCGCTTGCTTTAGATTTCCGGACATGTTTTTAAATGCCCTACCTTTCAAAACAAAAATACTAATGCCAAAACCAAATAAAACACCAGCTATAAAATACAACCAAATCATCTACTCACCTCCCACCAAATAAGACTTTTATTAAAGAATCTACCTTCAAATTGCGGTTTTTTACCGTTTTGTATTGAAACAGAATGCTCTTTATTCATTGTGTGATTGCATTCTCCTCCGCAGCATCCCTGAGAACTACCCTTACACCAGCTTCCTTTGTCGCATAAATACAATTTTGTTACACCCATATAAATCTCCTTTCAATTTGTTTTCTAGAAATCTCACCCCGGGAAATTTTTGGAATATGAATTTCAAAGCAAAAAGAAAGAGTCCTTGTTAGGACCCTCTCTTATTTTTCCTTTCAGCCTTTAATTCTTCCTTAAGTGCATTGTTCTGCACATTCTGGACTTTCATCGCTATGTCACACATACCAAGCAAACCTTCCTGGATCGCATTCTTAACTTTAAGATTGTGGTTTTCCTTTGCAAGTTTGTGAATGGTAATCTGATCCATAACGATCTGGCCCACAAATGCTGCTGCACAACCAACTGCACATACAATAATAACTTTCTGTTTCATATTAATATCCTCCTTTAAGATATGTTTTCTCATAATATGCTATGTAGATTTCGCGCAAAAAGAAAGAGGGGCGGAATTATTCCACAACCCTCCTTACTTTTATGTAATTTGTTCCTTAAAGTAGATTCTTATTTTTTCATGATTTTTAGACCAATTCATCAAATACTTACTTTGTTGTTCTGAACTAAGTTGTTTCCAGATAATACCATCTGATTTCAAAACCTCGATTAGAACACCAATCCAAGCTCTTGTTTCACCATTAGTCATAGATTTCATAATATCATCTCCTTTCATTATACAATATGTTTTTGACGCGAAAAGAGAAGAGGCTTTGTTAAGCCTCCCCTACATAAACATAACTATTCTTACCTCTTCTAAGGTGCTCCTTTCTAAATAAATGTTCAACGCTTTCAAACGCCTCTTTGTTCTTAAAATTAACATTGATTCTGCAGATGTCCTCTGCATAAAACCAAGCTTTAATTCCAAACTCTTTTGCCAAAGACGCCGCTGTTTCTCCGTTATACTTTCTCTCGGATTTCACGGTATCCTCACAATAGGGTTTAAATAAATCCTTGTATTTCATAACAAAATACATCATTTCCAAATCAGTTTTAAAATCAAGAACCCTACCAACGTTTTCTCTTACCATATTTACGTTTTTCATCTTTTTATCCTCCTTTAAGATATAGGTTTTCTCATTATAGGACTTGTTATTTTAGCGCAAAAAAGAAGAGCCTATGTTTCAAGACTCTCCTTTTTGTTTACTTCTTTTCATATAACTCAATGTTTCTACTATCAATAAGATATTGCAGAACTTCTTGTCGAATATCATGAATTCTCTTATCAAATATCCCGATCACTTCTAACTGAACATCTTTTGGTAATTGTAACCAAAAAGCCTTCATAGACTCCTCGTCACAATTATACAAAATGGCGTCAATCAAAAAGCCAACTCGTTCACATTTGTGAAGATCATGATAATCTTCTCTAATTCTTCGTACCTTGTTTGCTTTTTTATTATTAAACATTATCGTATCCTCCTTTAAGATATAGGTTTTCTCATTATAGGGCTTGTTATTTTAGCGCAAAAAAGAAGAGAGAATGTGTAAGGGACTCGAACCCTTTCATCACAACCCGGTAACCTCAATATAGAAATTACCGTTTATAGTTGGTCTGACTTCACCCGAAGCCACGTTCTCATAATATGAAATGTAAACTTCGCGAAAAAAAGAAGAGGGTATGTAAAAACAGCGTATGATGGAAGCAAGGAAGAATATACATGGCTACTTGTATACTCTCGAACTTACTTCCATCACCGCTTTAAAAATTAGTGAAGTCCTCCTCTGATAAAGCTCTTTACCAATAATTAGGTTTCAATAAAACCCGCTTCGAATATGTTTTCTTTAGTGGACACGAACTTCACGCTGTCAATATTAAACTAATTGTTTTTGTCCCCTTCTGGTCCTTCGGGAACTTCCGGGAGACCAACCGCCAATGATTTAAGAATAGATACTACTCCTGCAACAAAAGATACAGAAAACAGCATACCCCAATTAACATCGCTTATGGCGGCACCAACTGTAATAAATCCCAAAGCTGTCTGAGCCATTGTATGCAACGCTCTAATAATAGCAGCTTTAAACCATTTGTAAAAGGGCTTATCTTCCTTCATAGTTATTCCTCCCTTGCTCGCATTGGCAATTTGCTAACACGATCCATAATCATTTTTGCTGATCCGTTTCCACCCATTTTCTGGTACGGGCCATACAAATAGTCATGAAGATTCTCGTATTCATCATGGTAAATATAACCACGTTTAATATACTCCATCCCCAAAAAACAGATTCGATCATGACCTAAACCAATCAGCATTTCTGTTTTAACGTCTTTACGTTCTGACTTTTTTAAAATATATGTCCATAATCCAGTAGATGCTAAAGCCGAACTAAAAATCGTAAGTGTTACTTGTAACCATGGTGGCATATAACACACTTCCTCACTCTGTAATAGATTTTTCTATAGCTTTTTCTGCCGCAGCAAAAGCCTCTTCCTTTGTTGAATATGTCTCAACGCTTTCGTTACTATAAACAATATATGCTGTTTTCTTAATTTTACCCGGTATCATATTCTTTAAGACTATTTCTACCACTTCTACTTCTTCATTTTCTGAAGTTTTATATGTTGTAAGTTCTTTTCCATCACTATCTATAGACTCTGCATACACTTTCCATTCCATTTTTATCCTCTCCTTTTAACTTCCCATAAATAAGATACTAACTTTAACTTTGTTACACGACGCGTTCGTAGGTCTAGCCAATACAAAATTCAAATATGTATCATCCAATCTTGTGTTGATAGGCCAAGCCCATTTGCCGCCTTCCATGGTAACCAACGATGTCCAAACGTCATCTACTGTTTCTAACCCTAGAGTTCTATAATTAACTTTTTGTGCTAGAGAACAATAAATATTACCAAATGTTCTATTTACGGCGATGGTTTCAAAGTAAAGTGTCGTACGCACCCATTTCTTGCCGAGATACTTACCAAATATGCCACCAGATCCCATAAAATTTATCTGATTTCCATTACTATCGGCAGTATAAAAATAACCTTCTTGATTTTGGTTTACAAACATCTCGGAGACTTTTACTCCCTTTTTATTTGCTATGTATACATCTCCTCCGGTACGATATGACAACATACCAGCCGTGCTAACTCCATTTAAATCACATATTGTTAAATTACCACCATCTTGATTTCCATTTCCGTTAATTAGTGTTTTTCCGTTAATATTTCCTATGGCCATCTGACCAAAGTTAGGATTTCCTCCCGATACGCCAATATATGCTAATGACTGAGGTTGGGTTCCATTATAGAACCAAATACCAGATCCATGACTAGCATCATAGCCAAAAGATATTCTTTTAAACCCGTTTTCATCAACTAAAAATAACGACTTCTTGACTTTAAGATTTGTAAATAGTGCGGTACCAGTAGACAGATTCCAATAATTATTATTCTTTTCATCTGTAAGCATTCCAGCTTTAATCAAATTAGCACTAAGCGTTCCAGTATTAATAAAATCAGCTACAATAGAGCCGTCCATTGTCATTGCTAATTTATACGGTCCATTATAACCATGGTTAGAATATCCTAATCCACCAGAATTCCAACGCCAAACTCTAGTAGCTTCTTCTATACTGGGCTTGTCCATTATCAAGATTTCTTGAGGTTGGGTTGAAGGATTAAGAATTACGTATCCACCATCCTGTCCTGTAATAAGATTGGTAGCGTTTTCGATAGCTTTCTCCAAAAATGTCTTTGTTGGAAGTTCTTTAATTGCTTCATCAACATTACTAAATGATGTTGACAAATCAGATCTAGCGTTACCTAATTCAATAGAAATATATCTATTTGAAAGAACATTATACTTTGTAGCTATGCATTTTGAAGTTGCTGAAATATTTAGTTTCGGAAACTCAACTGTAACAGTGTCACATAGATTTACTCTTTCAAGAAGAGCATAATCTTTGTAATCCTCTGTATCCGAAAGTGGAATAAAAGAAACCGTCAAAGATATGTCTGGAACTCCGATTTGATGTGCGTTAATATATAATTGCGCAACGTAGCGAAGTTCATCTTTCGTCGGAACATCGTCAAAATATTCTGACAAGTCTACCGGCAAAATTTTTGTGAAATTAAATTCGCCTGCAACCTTTACGATTTTCTCATCTAGCTCTACTAATATGTATCCTTCCTCATCCTCGTAATAGTAATAAGGATATATAGCAGTATACACATTCGCACAATTTTCGTCTTGGGTAATATCTGTAAGGTTTTTACCGTAACGAATTGTGACGCCTCGATCCATTCCGCGTTTGTTATGTAATTTAACAACGAATTTGTCGAATTCGTATTCTCCGCCATAAGCGTCCAAAATAGAACCTTCTGTTCCACCCAAAACAGATCGCATACTAACCGGTTTATCAAAACCAATGTTTCCAGTCGAAGATTTGTCTGTCCAAAATGTAAATGGACAATTGCCTACGGCCTTTGCCTTAATCCGTTGAAATGCCTCAACTAAACTAGTAGCGTAAAACGGCGACACAGAAACGCCCGACAAGTCGTAACTAATATGCTGAGCGTTTACTGTTATAAGCCCGCTAATAGGTTTAGATATAGCGTATATACGGAATGGTTGGGGTTCCGCATATGGATTTGGTTTGGCAACTATAATTCTATTAAATTTTATTTCTTCATAAGGCAAAGACCGAGAAGCAACTGTTATACTAACACCAGAATTATCCTCTACGGCATCTCTGGAGCTATCTAATAATGTAGGATCTTCCATTGCTACTTCTACATCATCGACAGGATAAATAAGTTCGAGCTCGTATTCACCATTTCGTTTTTCATCTACAGTACAAGATACTGCTTTGTTAAGCGAGCCTAAACCATTTGTGCTAAAATCAGTAGTGTTTGATTCAAACAGCGTAATCAAATTGTCCACCATTTAGGAATCACCTCTACTTTCTGAATATTAGCAGTAAATTCAATATTGTTTCCTCCGGGCATCAATTTCGGAAATTCTCCGCCATTAAGGACTATAGCCGAATTCATGTTCTTATGGCCATCATACACGTCTTGAATCTCGCTGTTTACTTCAATCGACGTGCTTCCAGATGACGGTTTTAATACAAAAGAATATCCTCCGATTCTAACCGTACCAAACTGACTATTTGAAGAATATACTTTAATAATCGGTTTTGATGGAAATACCGTAGGATTTGTAATTGTTCCGGATGATGTAAATTCCACAGCTACATCACCGGTTTTTAAATATCGCTGAGGTCTACAATCAAAATTAATAGTTCCTCTACCGGCTTGGTTAAATATGTTTTCTATATTGTTGGATTCTCTATAGCATGCCATTCTATAGTAATCCGGTTCGTATGAATCTTCCAGTCTGGAATAACCAGAAGCAGAGTGAAGCCACTCTACCACCTCGTTCATCTTCTTATAAAATGGGGTTGATAGAGCAGCAACACTTACTTTATACTGTCTTGGAACATTGCTAAACGTGCCATTATCGATTAGCAAATCTCCGTTTCTGCCAGGAACGTGAATCACATCGTATTCTTTTTCTGGAACTTCATAAGCCGGAAACGTTTCGACTTCCAATCCCAAATCAGAAGACGATATGTTATTAAATATAATCACGCCCATACTGCGTCTCTCCTTTCAATTGTTTTCTGAATCCTACGAGATACTTCATCTGCAACTTCCTTCGGATTATCACTCTGAATATTAAATGTGTTATTAACATTTGTGATTTCATCGCCCTTAGGAGCATCTTTAAGAACGCCCTTAAGTTCTTCGATAGCTGCTGCATTTTGGTTATTCTCTTTAAGATTCTGATTTACGCCCATATCGGCATTTACAGCAAGATTTATAGATTTGTTAGCGGATAGCATACCATCAATCAAACCGGCTCCATTTTGAATATTAGTCAAATCTAGAACCGGGGTAATGGTCGGTTCATAATCAACATCCTGATTAAACTCGTCATAGATTTTAGAAACGATTCCAGACATACTGTTAATCATCTCGTTTCTACCGTCATCCATGGTATTTAAAACTGTAGGTATAGTTTTACGAATACCATTTGCTAATCCGAGCATGGTCCAAACACCTTCCTGCTCCATTACTTTTGAAGGTGAACCAATCTTCATGTCGTCTTCGTATTCGTCTAGTACATTATAAGAAAATGCGCTTACTGCACTGGTTACCCATTTTTTAGCCTTTTCAAATCCTTTTTTGATACCTTTTCCTAGCCATTCACCAATTTCTACTGCCTTTTTCCAAAGATCCTGCAATGCCTTAACCGCATCCATAGCTTTTTCGCAAACCCATGAAATGGCTTTTTTAAGCAAATCTTTTGCCAATTTAGCGCCTTCACCAATCTTATCGCCAATCCACTTACCAAGATCTTTAATCTTTCCGAGTAAACCAGCAACAAGTTTTACACCGTTTGTGGCAAGTTCGATTGCAGAACTTAGGCAAGATTTTAAGAAGTCTCGAGCTTTTCCAATGCCTTCGCCAACACGATTGCCTACCCACTCGCCAAAATCTTTAATCTTTCCAAACAGACTTCCGAGAAGTTTAACGCCATTTAATGCAAACTCAATAACACCGCTTAAGCATGTCTTAAAGAATTCACCCATGGACTCAAGTCCCGCTCCGATGTTGCTAATTATGTCTTTACCAAAATTAAGGAAATCTCCTAATTTATCGCCGATGGCAGAAACAGCATCTCCAATAACTCCAGTAATGTTATCCCACAATTCCTTTGCTTTATTGCCAATACCAGAAATAATATTGCCAATGATCTCTTTACCTTTTGCAAAGAACTCACCGATCTTTCCGCCTACAGCTTTAACCAAATCAATCATAATACCAACGATAGTTGAAATAAGTTTTACTGCTATAGACAGGAGTCCTTTGATTAAGCCAAGAATAATGTTTACACCAACATCAAAGAATTTCTTTGATGGCGAATGAATACCAAAGAATTCCAGAACCGCTTTAAACATGTTCTTAAACAAATTAAGAATCGCATCTCTTAGTCTGGCGGCATTTTTAACCATCGCTTCACCCAAACCATCAATAAACGCAATTACGAGATCAAAAGCTGCCTGAACAATATCCGGCATTTTCTTCTCAAGGGCTTTTAATATCTTAAGAACTGTATCGATAACAAGTTCAACAATATCGCCCATAAGATCCGATAAAATATCGATAAGATGTTTTACAATTTTAACGATCGATTTTGAAAGAGATGGCATGTGTTCCGCCAAAGCAGCAAGAAGTTTATCCAAAACATCAAGTATTTTTGGAACTAATTCCATGACAGTCTCAAGAATTCCAAGAGCAATGTCTTTTGCAGCCAGAATAAGTTCCGGAGCTGCCGCCGCAACAACTCTGATGATCTCCAATATACCTTCTCCGACTCTCTTTGCAAACTGCGGAAGAAGACTAAATAATGCTTCTATTGCCAATACAAACACAGCAACTCCGGCTGTACCAGCTGCAGAGAATACTGTCATCGCAGTAGCAAATAATAGCAAGCCTGCACCGCAAGCAAATACTGCAACACCAAGCAATGCAATAGCTGCTGCTAATCCTAATATTGCTGGTATTACCGGGGCAAGCACATTCGCTGCGACACCAATAACTGTAAATACACCAGCAAGGGCGAGCAACGCTTTTCCGATTTCCATGAGATCCATGTTTCCAAGAATCTTTAATACAGGAACGAGAACCATTAACGAAGTGGCCATTATAAGCATGGCTACAGATCCGCCAATAGTTCCTTTCATAGCATTCAAAGCAACAGCAACTACGGTCAATGCAGCAGCCATAGTTAACAAACCTTTTCCGATCTGTTCCCAGCTTAGGTTACCCATCTGTTTAACCGCTGCACCTAATATGACAAGTGCAGAAGCCATGACTACTAATCCAGTAGCAATAAGACCTGTAGATTTTGGCATATTTTTAATCGCTACGCCAACTACCACCAATGTGGCAGCCATTGTAGCTAAACCTTTTCCAATCTGTTCCCAGCTGAGATTACCCATCTTTTCAATGGCTTTCTGGAATACCAACATAGCCGCGCCAAGGATTACTAATCCGGTAGCCGTAGATGTTACCTTCTTTGCATTGCCTGTAAATGTTACAAATGACGCCAAAGAAGCCAAAACTAATATGACAGCAGAAAGACCTTTTAACAGAACTTCATTATCGAGTTCGCCAAAAGATTTAACAGACTTTCCAAGAACCTTTATTGCTTCTGCTAATACAAGAATTCCAACGCCCTTGTTAACGCTCATTCCGCTAAGATCTGTTGTCTTAAAGAATAGTGCTAACGACGTCATTATAGCAAACACTCCGCCTAGACCTTTTATCAAAGACTTTGAGTCGAGAGCTGCTAATTCTTTGGTAGGCTTAACAAGAAGTCTAATAGCTACTGCAAATGCAATCATTCCAGCAGTTCCCTTTGCGACTTTCTTCTCATTTTTAGACATTGCTTGTGATGTCTTTACCAAAATAGCAGATAAAGCTGCAATTGCGATACCGCCTCTAGCAATTTCCTCATAATCGAGTTCAGATAGAGACTTCATAGCTACAGACAAAATAAGTACTGCAACTGACAACTTAATCATTGTCGAAGAAGCTTTACTCAAATTCTTTCCATCTGCACCGTTCATAGTTTTTGTCATCATCTTAAGTGCAGTCATTAATTCTACAAATTCTGCAGTAATTGCAGCCATTGCAGAACTTAACTTATCTTTGTCAATAAATGACAGAACTACTAATGCTGCTGTAAGAACAGCGATCGCTGTAGCAATAGTCATCAAAGTCTTTGCTTTCAAATTCTGCTGCCAAGCCTTTAACGAATCTTTAACGCCATCAAGAACTCCAGTAATGCCCTTAAGAACACCGCTGGCATCTTTTCCGATTCCGGATAAGGTATCCATAATCTTTTTTATTCCGAGAGCAATAGCTGTGAGGATGCCCCCGTTTACCAGATCTAATAACGAATCCATATCGATGGCATCAATACCGTCACCTACAGCATTACCAAAATGAGTTAATGCTTTTCCAAATACCTCGGCTAATTTAGAAAATAATGGCGCCAATTTCTTAAACAATTTTACTATAGCACCAAATACGGTCTTCAATCCTTCAAATATAGCAGTAATCGGAGCAAATTTCTTGTGAACTTTATCACCAAGTTCGTCCATTCCGCTTGTATCTACATTTTTGAAACCTTCAATAGCTTCTTTTATACTCTGATAAGCACCAGAAATCTTTTCTTTAAGCTTTTCAAATGCGTTCCCAAGATTAACGCCAGTAATCTTCTGAAATGCAGCTTTAAACCTATCTGGAAACTCTTTAACAAATGTAATAAGACCTTCAAGATGATCGACTACAAAGTTTCTTACTTTCTGAATGCCTGTTACAATATTTTCGCTAACTCCGCTGAAATCTATTCCTGTTAACTTAGAAATAAGACTAAACATTCCTCTTACAAAGTCGGACAAAACATCAAATATGACTTCTACAACACCTGTAATTCCACCACCGCCTTCAAGGAAGCTTACATAAATAGAATCTTTAAAATCAAGTATTGCTTGCGTGACCTTAGTAACAATATCCTCAAGAATTTTTGATTCCTTAATAAATGCATCAAAGTTAGCAATCGCTTTACCGATGTTGCCGGTTATTCCTAAAATACCTCCTCCCACTTTCGGTAAGAAACCGAGAAGAGATGTGATAATACTTATTGCAGCTTTACCAATTCTCAAAAATATGTCAAGAATTGCAAATAATCCCTTAAATGTATTTTTAAGGTTTTCTGCTGCTTCATCGCTAAGTTTAAACTTCGCGGTAATATCTCGAATATGTTTTGTAATTTCAACCAATCTTTCAGCAGTCATAGGTGGAAATATGTCTCTAAATGCTTCTTTAACTGGCTCAATTACACTCTTAATACCATTCCAAGCATTAGCAAATGCTTCGAGCATAGCCGTTCTACCGCCTAATTCTTTCCACCCTCCAAGCAATTCGTTTCTTGCTTCGGCGCTAGCAGCAAATACGTCATATAGTTCATTCGCTACATTCGTCCAAAGTTCTTTTGCTTCCTCATAGTTACCAAATATGAGTTCAAAAGTATTCATCCAGCCTGTTGATACTGCATCTTTTGTAGCATCAATAGCTTCCTGAAATGTCTTTGCTTCCTGAGCCGCTTTAAAAGCCCTTCGACCCAAATCGTAAGTTTCAGATCCAAGTTCTTTAAACATTCCTGTTAATTCTTCAACGCTCAGTCCAGTTTGAGATGAGACTTTAGACAAATCGAGAGTACCTTCTTTATACTTATCAGTAGCTTTAATTAACTGAGTAGCAGTCATTCCGGTCTTTTCACTTGCTTCATATAGTTTATCTGTAAATTTACCATACTTATCAAGAGTAGCCATAAGAACATCGTTAGAGAACCACCCCTCGGCTAATGAAGCATTAAAGTTCTTAACGGATACCTCTGTTCCCTTATCGAGTGTTTTATAAAGACCTTCTGATGTTTTCTTTAGCATTCCAAGTTCTACCGCCGTATCCAATACCGTTTGCTTAAATTCGGCAGTAGCCATGTTTGCGTTCTCAATAGACTTCCAGTCAATAAGCTTTACAGAACCAGTACCTAATGCCTGAGAAAGGTTATACATTGCTCGGCTTGCCTGCTCAACATTGGCACCAGATAACGCAGCCCACGTTGAAATACCTTGCATAGCTGTTACTGAATCTGTAAGTTTTTGACCAGCAGAGGTAAATTTACCAATGTTATTGGTCATATCAGTAAAGCTATATGATGTTTCATCTGAAAACCAGTTTAATTTGCCAAGCTGATCGCTTACAAATTCCATCTGAGTTCCAGAATATGACACTTCTTTTAATCCTTCAGCATACTTTTCAAGATCAGATTTTGACATGCCGAGTTTTTTAGATGCTTCAGCAACAGACATAGTGCCATCTGCAATCTGAGAATATGTCGATGCTAGTTTTGTAGCTTGACTCTTGTCCATACCGTCAGCAAGTAATTTGTCGATTCTTGCTAACTCGTCAGCACTCACTTGCCAAGAGGAATTAGTTGCGGCCATAATTGTCTGCACGGAAGAGGTCTTCTGAGCATACTTTGACCAACCGGCAGTTATCTGATCTACAGATAGTGATTTACTCAAAGATATACCGGCGTTAACCGCTCTATTCGTAATATTAGTTAAAGCTGTTATTGCCATAACCTCAAGCGCTGAAAATTTAACTCTCACAGAATCTATGGCTTCGCCAATTGCTTGAAAATTTACATTTTTAGATGCAGATTGAATGTTTTCGAAACCTTTAGCCACACCGTCAAAAGCTAAACTTTTCTTTAACTTTTCAGTTGATTCAATACTTGTTTGTACGTTTTGTTCAAACTGTTTGTTGTCAAAACGCATCTCAACTATTTTTGAATCGATAGTAGTACTCATACTTTAGTGACCTCCTCCCATGCAGATTTTGCTATTTTGTCAAATACGGGTTGTATTGCTGGATTAATATAATCTCTACCTTGAACAAACCCGCCATTTTTGGTTCCGTGACCATATTGAAGAAGGATTGCTACTGGAACGCCATCAACGACATTTGTATTGCTGAACACTATTCTTACAGATTCATTCTTATTGTAATATATGCTATATGTCCAGCTATCTGCAGTTTTTCCAGAATCTACAGGTGTGGCAGACTTTAAAGCTTCTACACCCATTTGACCGTATTTATCCAGCTCTTTTGTATTTATGGAGTTTTTTGTCTTGTTTAAATATCCGGTCAATTTTGAAAAGTCGCCGGTTTGTTTGAATACGATCATTTTAAACTTCTCCTTCTCCATTTTGAATTTTTTAATCGAAAAGCGCAGCCCAAGTAACAGCTCCAACAATTCCATCTGCTTTAAGTTTTCTAGATTTCTGGAATTCGATTACAGCTGCTTCTGTTTTTCCGCCGAATGAACCATCAATCTTAAGATCATAACCATATGTGTTTAATACAGCCTGCAAACGTTTAACAGATGAATCTTTTATTCCTCGCTTAAGAATCGGAAGAATTACCGTGCAAGTTGTTATAATCTGTGGTTCTGGCTTTGCTTCTTCATAAGTAATAAACGGATGCTTAAGCCATTTTTCCCACGGTCTTTCTGTAATTTTGGTCATAACTGTTCCATAAGTATGGCCTCGTTCCTCAATAACCATTTGGTTACCGATGTAAACACCTACATGACCGCTTTTCCATACGATTAATCCTGGAATTTCCGGAATTGTTGAAATAGGACCTTTCTCAGTAGCTCTAGCTTCAAGCGCTGAAGAAGAGAGATCATACTTACTATCATACTTGGCTGCTACCGTCGGATACGATGAGCCTCCGGGCGTCATAAAATATCCTTTAATTAATCCAGAACAGTCATGAACTTTCTTTCCATACTGCTCTGAGAAACTAGCTTTAGACCATTTATTATATTGATCTGGATAAGCTTTTTTCTTTTCAAGATATAAAGTCTCGCTAGCAATTTGACCAAAAGTTCCGTACCAATACGGAGACCTATAATCAAGCATAGCTTTACAATATGCTACGAGACCTTTGTTTGTAAAATCCGCCATGGCAAACCTCCATCAAATATGTCATCCTTTAGTATTAAGTTTTTTCCTTCTAGATGCATTAAGAGCAGCGTTTCTGTTCATAAGTTGCTGCTTGCTCATCTTTTTAGGCGGTCTATTTTTAATGCTGCAAACCTGAATAAGTTTAAGGAGTCTATTTAAATGCCATTTTTGGCATTCAAACGGAATGTTCATTGCAATCATCCAATAATATATAAGTTCAGACGTAATCTTTTCGCGGCCTTGAGGACTCTTGCTGTCGTCATAGATAGTACATGCACTCATAGGGGCTTCAATATACTGATTTATTTCACGAATATTATCATTTGATAAGTATTTATACACGTCTGGACTAACATTTTGTGTTAATGTCATACAACGAATATAATCCAGTACTTCTTCGGTTGATTTGCTTTCCTTAGACAAGAACGGTTTGCACCACTTTGATTCCCATTTTGAAATTGAGACGAGAGAATGTTCTAACGATAACGTTTGCTTTTTAATATATGAGAAACGCTGATTCTTTTCATCCCAAAGTTCAACCTCCGGAATGGTTATCTGCAACATTATTCATCGCCTCCGATAATTAGTTAACAGACTTAATGTTGTTTGGCTTTTCAGGAGCTTCATTCTTAGGTACTACTGCATTAACAAAAGCTGCTGCAGCATTAGCATCTGTAACGAGTTCCACGAATAGCACATTATATGCCTCTGTCTGCATAAATGCGTCCGAAATCTCTTTCGACTTCTCGAAACGAACACCATCAAGACTTTTAATACCATAAGATCTTGAAATAAAATCTTTAAAAAGTTTCATAATTGTCGGGCCATCTTTAGTCTTTACGACTCTATCTGCCCATTCTGTAAAACCTCCGGAAATACCGAGTTCCATTTCTACCATTTCTGCCTTATTAAGATTAAAATAAAAATCTTCTGTTCTTTCAACACCATTGTAATCTGTGTATGTGATAGTTTTCTTAAGCATAAATATGTCTCCTTTCAAATAAAACCAATAAAAGTGTGTTCGCTCCACCCGCAAATGCTCTCTCAACACACGTGAGCCCCGCCCGAGTTTCAAAAATATGAAACTAAATTATTATTCCTTTGTAGAAACAACAGCAACGTTTCCAGCAACCGTATAAGTGCTGCCACTAACAAATGCTGTGCCATTTACAGTAACTGTACCACCAGTTACAGAAATTGTAAGAACATCACCTACAGAAATATCTGCATTATTGGAAAGCTCAACGCCATTTCTTGTAACCGTAACTTCGGTATCTGTACCCTCTGTAATTGTAAGCTTATACGTTGTCGGAGTATTGCCAAAGATCTCGATAAGCTTGTCCGGAAGCGGAAGTGTAGGTTCAGAATTCTCTGTTCCATACAGAAGTGCTTCAAGTGCAGCGATCTTGTCATCATCATTAATCTTTGTAGTATCGATAGTGATGCTGGCTGTAGGTCTAAATCCTTCTCCGATGCTTACCGGAATTGTAGATACTTCCCATGAGAAAGTAATAGCTTCCGGAGAATCGTTAATCGTAGCGTAACCCTTCTCAGAAGGAGCAGCTGTCGCATTATAGATGATATGATACTTCTTACCCTTATCAGTACCTTCTGTATCATTACCAACTTTTGTTACATAAGACATACCAAACGGTACTCTCTTCTGCTGACCAGCATATACACCATTCGCAATAGCTGCAGAGCCATCGCACTCTGCGAACTCGTCCGGATATGTATAAGCTTCGATCGTTGCCTTAAATTCCTCATTAGAAATAAGATTAAGGTACTTGATGTTATCAGCAAACAGCGGGTTTGCTTCTGCTCCCTCCGGGCTCTCAGAAACAGCTGTAAGACCATTCCATGCTACGCCCTTCTGGTAAGCGTCATTCTTATACGGATACAGAACGCCATGCTCGACACCAGTCTCGTAAAAACGTTCACCAATATTATCCCAAGTAAGTTTCATGGTAAAATTCCTCCATTAATAATAATTTATTGTATAGACGAAGTGATTCAGATTATCGCTAGTAAAGAATCGATCAAATCTACATGTAGGTATTCTTGATACTATTTTAGCAATTTCACTATCAGGATCTTCGTCTATTACTGTTACCGAATATTGATTGTGTTGCGTGTAAATTAAATTATCTGCTGAATTGTTTCTAATATTACTTAAAGAATATACAATAGCAGGATAATTCATATGTTTTGAAGCTGGCGGTTGAAAATATACATTTCGACTTTGAATCAGTAATTCTAGAAACTCTTGTAAATCTTGCTGGGTTTTAGCCATTATATACACCCCCAACCGTCAGAATTAAACGTGGATACTGCCCGGCATCGACATTAGTGATTTTCCATTTAGTACCCATGTAAGTAATATAACGCATCGAATGAAAATTTTTTCTGGCAAAGGGGTCTGCTATGATACTGAATTCATTCGAAATGTTAATATTATCATTAAGCTGGTTTGCTTGCTGAAGACTTCTAACGTTTCTTGTAATCTCTCCATAATACGGATAATCAACAATTATGTCTTTCCATATGCCTGGTCTAATTTCAGTACTTGTAGCAAACCCAATATTTTCATAAAACTTTGCCATTTTGAATTTCTCCTAAATATTATTCCCCATCTACCGCTGTAAGATAACGATGAACCAACTCTGTTGATGACGGATAAATATATGTTACATATCCAACACCATTGTCTTCTGCATAAGCAACCGGCTTTGAGTATACGCTATGATCTGTATCATAAATCATGGCACCTTTAACAAATGCCTCTTTTAATTCTTTTGTTGACATAGATGTAGAACAATGTTCATCTATAAATGCCGTATCGGTTGCCCCGTCGCAATAAATAATAGTAGCAACTACCGGAACATCTTTTGCATCTTTATAAATCTTTGTCATTTTGAATTTCCTCCTAAAATATGTCTTAATTACTCAGCAGCTCTCAGAAGAATTGCAGAATACGGTCTTGTCAGGGCGCCAGACTGTCTTGTCTCCATGAGATACAGCTGCTGGTTGTAGTTAATATCGAAATCGTCGAAGAAACTTGTCTTACCAGCATTCTTCATACCAACATTATAGTCATTCAGATCGAGAATGAGAGCATAGAAACCAGTAGGTACTACACCAGCCGGAACCTTAACAACTCTACCAACACCCATTGCAGATGCGAGCTCGTTAACGTTCTTATACAGTCTATGACCGAACTGGTCTTCCATCAGAAGCATCTTAGAAACCTGCTTAGCCTCTACAAATGCAGTTGTGTTACCAGAACCCTGATAATCATCCTGAGCCAGAACAGCTGCTGTGATAAGAGCATGCTCGAGTGTTTCGCCCTGCTGCGGAGCTACGTTTACCTTGATTGTGTAAAGATCTTCGTCAGCAATAGCCGGAATGATGCAGTCTTCCTTGATCTTGTCTTCGTCAGCCACAGAACGACCATCACCAAACAGATATGCACGAGCCTTTTCCTCGTCGAACTTAACGTTCATTTCTTCCTTGATCCACGGAATTACATCAAAATCAGCATCGATAAGATCATCACGATCAAACCTCTGCTTCTTATAAATTGTGCACGGACCAACAGATCTCTTCAGAAGCTTAAATACTTCTTCCTTCTTATACTTACCCTTAATATAACCCTTTGCACGAGCTTCAGCCTCTGTGATATCAGCAAACATCATCTTAACATTTGCGAACGGAGTTGTGTGAACGCCGCTCATTACAATGGATACCCAGCTAGTCGGCTGGTTGTTAATGAACTGCGGACGATCATAAATATTCTTATCTTCGGAATTGATGAAATCAATGTTCTCGATACCATACTCAGCCGCATGCTGCAGATAGCTCTCCTTAAGAGAACCACATCTACGACCGTCCTTAAGAACCTCGTTCAGTGCAGAATGAACCATTACATCATCTGCGCGCTCATCACTGTCAAATACGTTGTGCTTCATTTCTTCATCTCCTTCGTCTTCATCTTCATCATCGTCGTCATCGTCATCGAAATCGCCATTTTTAGCATCTTCTACAGCCTGGCCAATCAATGCATAAACAACATTCTTCTGCTCTTCTGTAAGTTCATCAAATACTTCCTTAACGGTTTTATCTTCAGCCATTTTCTTTTCTCCTTTACTTTCGGTTTTAGTTTCTTCTGGCTTAACTTCTTCTTTCTCTTCTTCTTTGTCGGCGTGTTCCAAAATAAGACCTTCTCCAGAATAAATAACAGCCTCTCCTTCAGAATCTTCACCGTGCACCATTACAGCATCAATATATGCACCGGGATTAGCACCGGCATGTACAAGACTTACTTCACGAATTGTTCCATGAAGAACATCATGCGCACTGGTCTCTCTAAGCTGGTTTGCATAGATTGAAAGCGAAACAATATCGCCATGCTGAACTAATGCTTTCGCAATGGCTCCACTTTCTGTGTCGTTAAAGTAACAATATGAATAAACACCTTCATCTCGATTCTCCAGCATCGCATGGCCCAAGACATTACTAGGGTCATTGTGCTGATGATTCCAAACGAGCGGAACTTTCTGACCATCACACTCTTTGAAAGCGTTCTTCATAATCTTACGACCATCAGAACAACGGAGATCGTTTCTAGTGGCCCAGCCACTAAAATCACATTTTTCCCCCATTTTGAATTTTCCTCCTTATAAATTTTTTACTGCTCATTCTCTTCATAGTTTTCGTCATCTTCATAGTATTGTGGATCTTCTTCATAACCTTCTTCTGGCGGAGCATTCAAATTCTTATTTCTAAGTTCGTCTGCTGCCGGATCCATAGATGGCTTCATTCCAATAACCTGTCTAATTTCATTCGAAGACATGATTTCATTTCTTGTCATCTTATCTGCGATTTCAGCCATTTCAGATACAGGAACGAGTTTGAATGGATCTCTAAAGAACATGATTGACTGTTTCTGGGATCTAGCAGTTTTAGTTAGGAACTTTCTTTTCATCTCACCTACTATAGCAGACAAAATCGGTTCGATAGTTCGGTTAAAATAATTCAACATTGTTTTCTCATCTGCAGAACCGTCTAATACACCCTGAGTGATACCTAACTGGCTATATAGCATACTCGTTAAATATTCAATCTGAGACATCAGTCGATTCTCTACAGGTCGATTAAGCTGAGTTATGTGTTCCGTTCCATCTGTATAAGCAATACCATACTTAGAACCCGCCAACTGCTGTTCAATATCATGACGACGCTGTTCAGCTTGGGCTCTACGAGCTTCTGTCTTAATAATATACGGGAGCTGAATAATAAGATCCAATTTACCAGAGCTATTCTGTTCATCAATAACGTCTAACAAATTAAGCTTTCTAATCAAACGCTGCATTGTTGAGTTTGGTTCATTGATTACAGCATACAATGGATTTTCAATAATTGCTACGGTTCTCTTTGGGACGGTAACTTCTTGTCTTTTTCCCGTTTTTTCATTGTAAAGTTCAACTTTAACATGTTCCGGAAACCACTTTGTGATTTTGCCGACGCGCATAGTTTTAATCTTATATGTGTCTGTAAAATTTGGATTTCCGATTGTATCAACAGGGACAATCGCTACGCAACCTTCATCAAACATTGACATTACAATATCCTGAACAAATGCTCTTCCGGTTTGGTCAATATTTGCTTCTAGAGTTAGGCAATTATTAAGGTCGTCCTCGATTGTTTCGATATAACGATTATTATCATCAAGTCTGACATGTAATATGTCAACAGCTGCAACGTCCATTGCGATTCTATTATAAACAGAAGTTACGATTGTTCTTTCGTTACCTTTGGTTAATCGAATTCTGTCAGGTCTGTAATAAGAACTGTAGCTTTGGTTTACATAACGAGGCGTGGGGTCTCGATTTAAAAACACATTCCAGGCTCGTTTAGCTCTGGAAATTAAAGAATCTGACTCCATTTTGAATTTCTCCTTTTATTTTTTACGGCGCAAAACATCCTTCACACCAATGCCTTGACTTTTAAGATACTTTAAAGATTTTATAGTTGATTTATTATATTTCCTTGCTGAATCTCTAGATTTAGCTTCCAAATTACTAGCCTGTCGTTCAGTTAATGCTATTAATCCTTTATCACCGTGAGCTTTTAATTTAGTCTGTTCTCTCCAACTATTTGCTGTATTTGAAGCTGTATCTAAAACATGCTTTGATGCTGCTGATTTGATACGTTTACCTGGGGTGTTTGGTCTTACATCTACCCCTTGACTTTTAAGATACTTTAAAGATTTTATAGTTGATTTATTATATTTCCTTGCTGAATCTCTAGATTTAGCTTCCAAATTACTAGCCTGTCGTTCGGTTAATGCTATTAATCCTTTATCACCGTGAGCTTTTAATTTGGTTTGTTCTCTCCAACTATTTGCTGTTTTTGAAGCTGTATCTAAAACATGCTTTGATGCCGTATCTTTTATACGCTTACTATATTTATAAGCCCCATAAGCAGCTAATGCTGTACCTGCTACGCCAAGACCAATAGCTACTTTTTTCTTAGTGCTCATCTTTTTCCTAGGACCTTTAGATTTATTGTTTTTTGCATTAGAAGACTTTGACCTGCCACCAGAATTACCGCCTGATGTTCTTCTACTTTTATTAACTCCCGGAGAACCATCATCTGTGTATCTTCCCTGCGCTCCAGATTTGTAAGAGCCATCGGTGTTCTGATACCTTCTAACGCCCCATTTCTGACCTCTTACGCCATGATGATAAAGTTCGTCGGTAAATATGATTTGATATGGCATATAAACCTCCTTTTAATCCTTCAACTTACTACTTACATATAGGGTTCCGAGTGTTCCAATAATTGCTGACGCAACTGCTCTGCGGCCTACTGTACTAACTCGAGCTTTAGTATATGCTGTAGATGGTGTATCGCCTTGCTCAATGACATACTTAGCGGCTCTTTGATGAACAAACGACGGTCCAAGAATTATTTTATCAAAAGCATTTCCGCCAAGACTTCTGTAATTTTTTCTAAGATCTTTTGCGACCTCTTTTCTTGTCGCTTTATCTGCTTTTTTACCGATATGTCTTTTTCCTTCAGAAGTAAGTTTACCATATTTATCTTGAAACCTTCTTACGCCCCACTTCTGACCCTTTACTCCATGATGGTAAAGTTCATCAGTAAATGTAATTTGATATGGCATATAAACCTCCTTTTAAACATTAATTTATAACTTTCATTCGTCCTTCAAGACGCGGGAGAGATGCATCATACTGACCAATCCAATCAAGTATTTTATTTGCTTTATGAACTGCGTACGCTGTTACTCCAACGGCTGCTACAAATTTTGCTGCCGATTTAGCAAGTTCCGTATTTTCAATTTTATTAGCGTATTTCTCGCCTTTTTTCTGAACCATACTATTATGTATCGATCGCGACGCTCTAATGTTTGCCTTTCTATATGCCTTTGCATACATCTTTTTTGTCTTCTTTTCAGATTTTAAATCTGTATAATCTGCTTTTTTATTATAAACATTTGTTAATGCATCATCTGTATCTTTTACGCTTTGCTTATACCTTTTATATCTGTTTTTTCCTATCGCTCCTATGCCAAATATGCCAGCATTTTTTCCTTCTGTTAAACGAGCTTTTTTATAAGTTCTTTTAGCTTCTTTAAGATCATAACGAGCTTTTCCAGCTGCAGTAAGAGAACCGTCATCGTTTCTAAAACGTCTAATGCCCCATTTCTGGCCTTTGATGCCATGATGGTAAAGTTCATCGGTAAATATGACATTGTAACTCATTTTTCGTTAGCTTCTCCTTTCTTTTTGTTAATTTTTCTACGAATAGCTAAACCACTTCCAGCTCCAACGGCGCCAACAGCAGCGCCAGAAGCAAAATCTTCAAGATAATCAATCGGCTTATGATTTACTAATAAGAAATCTTTAGCGTTTTTATACTTTCCGGTTCTAAGTTTATAAGCCTTTCTGGCATAATGATCATCAAACTTTTTTGCAAGTTTTCCATAATACCTAGATTTTCGTTTTTCTTTTATAGCGCCTTTAATATCTCCAGAAGTTTTTAAAAATCTGTAATTCATATCAGATTGATTCTTGGACTTCAAAGCTTCTGTTACTACTTTTTTACCAATTTCAATCTGCCTTTTTGATGCTTTATTTCTAATATGCTGTCTATACTTATGGGTTCCATATGCAGTTAGCGCTCCAGCACCGACTATACCAGCACCAATAGCGACTTTTTTAGCTGTTGACTTTCTTTTTTCATTTCTAGCATATCGCTCTTCGCCTTCTTTAGTAAGTGATCCATCTTCATTGCGATAGCGTCTTATACCCCACTTCTGGCCTTTTATACCATGATGGTAAAGTTCGTCGGTAAATATGACTTGATATGGCAACGAGCATCACCTCCTATACAAATAAACATATTTATCAGAATAATCATGAGGTTCTGTATCTTCAACAAAACCGTGTTTTTTGGCTAAATTTATAGAAGCAGTATTGTTCTTGTCTGCTATCCATTCCAATTCTTTTATGGATTTTTTACCATAACGATCCATCCATTTTGTAACAGATTCTACATTTTTTGATGCTAAACCTTTTCCTCTATACTTTGGATCATTTCTAGTGGCCAACGCGATTTGTCCAGTACTTCCTCCATTTGACCAAACTTCGATAAATGAAACTGGGGTGTTTTTGTATTTGCTAACAAAAGAAACCGCTTTGTTTGAGAGCATTTCATTTTCATGGTTTTTGTCGATCCATTCTTCATTGTCTTCGGCGCCTAAAAAATCACGTTCCTTTTTAGATAATGTTTTTACAATATCATTAATATCATCAGTATATGGTCTATTACGTTTGACATTTCTCCGTAATCGCTCTCTCTGTTTTCCAGAAACTGTAAGAGTTCCATCTTTATTACGATATCTTCTAACTCCCCATTTCTGACCTTTAATACCGTGATGGTAAAGTTCATCCAAAAAATCCATATAACTTTACCTCCTCATTCAAAAGCATCTCTATTTAATTTATAAGCAATATAAGCGTCCATCATTGCTGCTACAGCGTCGATTTTTTGGTCATATCGCTTCTTAAATAATTTTCTATTTCCATTTGTGTCTTCTAATGTTATGCAGTTACCCATCGTAAACGTCATTAATTCTTCATCAAATATGAGTTTACGATCTTCTGCTAAATCTTTAAGTTCTCCAAGTGGCACCGATTCTGTTTTTGCACCCTGAATGACTTTTTCTACGCCGAACGGTCCGTTCTCAGCAGTCCATCGGTCAACAAAGTCTTTTGCATTATACGGGTCGTAACCGAGACAACGCACATCATAACCTCTTTCAGAAATATGATTATCTAGATCTTCATAAACCTGAATCATATCAAGTACGGTACCTTCTAGTACAATAAGACTTCCTTCATCCATAAATTCGTTATACTTTAACCTCATATTAGGTTGAAGTTTACTTAATGTTCTCGAAGAAATATAGTTTCTTGTTTTAATTCCAAAAGATCCATTCGGTAATGGAAATAAAAATGTAAATGCACAGAAGTCGTCACCTTGAGAAAGGTCTGCTCCAAGAGCACATGGCATCTGCCAAAAATCTCTTTTTCTATGACATTTGGTTTCCTCGTAAGTAAAGTAATATGTATAACCTTCCATCGGAATTCCAAATCTTTTTGCTAATATGTCATTACGCTGAGACGGTACGTTTTCTGCTCTTTCTACTTCAGACTGATAGGTTTCATAACTTACGGTCTTTCCAAGATTTGGGTTAGCTTTTAACCACATCTCTGGGTTATTAACTTCATCTATGGAATCAAGTTTATACCACCAAATCGAAACATGGGGGTTAATGTAATCTCCTTTTAAAATGTTTCTTAACTCCATTTTGATTTCGTCACCAGCTCCGTTACGAACTGTTCCTTCAGAACTCATTGCTATAATGACATAGTCATCTATCTTTGATGCGCCTTGTTCAATTGCGCCAATTACATCTTCTCTGATATCTCCTGAAAGCCATTCGTCTACTGTCGAAACTTTAACTCGTAAGCCTTGGAGTTTTGCTACAGACATAGGTCTGATTTCCAACAATGACCCAGTTAAGAAATTCTCAATGCCTTTCTTTGTAGATGCTAGTTTCATTCTTTTAGCTTTTGAACCGGTAGTATTTTGTAACGAACCTTCTGTTAAAAACTTGTAAAGAGGACCTCTTGATCTAATGATCGCGGTTCTTATTGGCGACATTACTTCTTCTGCCTGTTTCATTGTTGGGGCAGTTGTAATCTGATGTGTTGTTGATGTGTCAACATTAATGAAAAAGTTTTGAACACACGAACCATACATTGACTTTGCTCCGCCTCGTCCAAGAATAATAAACTGCTTATGAATAAGTCTCTTCTTGAATCTCTTTTGGACAAAATGTCCACCGTGTCCATCTGCATTTGGTTCGTATACGCTTTTTTCCTCAAAGTAATACCATCCAAATAAATCTTCAGCCCAAAGTTTAAATGAATCCAAAAGTACTAGATCTGAACCGTCTGTTAGTGTTAACTCATTCTCGCAATAAGCTATAAAACCTTCAACAGCTTCATCATCATACCAAATTCCCGGATTAGCAATAAGATCGTCGATTCTATTCATCTGCATAGAGATTTCTTGATTTACTGGTATTTCACCTCTAATTACGGCGTTTCGAAACTCGCCGTAGTATTTTGGTACAGCCGTGTTTGATAACGCCATTTTGAATTTCTCCTTGTTATAATGATTTCTTCAACTTATTAATTGCAGATTCATTTGCTTTTGCCATGTCGTTCCATTTTGTCATTTCATATTCTTTAACTAATGATTGCGCTTTCTGAAAGTATTTATCGTTTTTATAAGTTTCATATAGATCTTTACTATAAATCTTTTTAAATGTATTATTAAATAATTTCTCGTAATCTGTTTCGTATCCTTTTCTGTCAGCAAAGTTTTTTCCGTATTTTTTTCTCTGCTCTCTATTAAACTTATCAATTCCACCGTTATTCATGATATCTGCAGATTTATTATAAGCATTAGCCCATACTTTATTTTGATTGGCAGCAACGGACTTTTCGGCTTTTGTAGCTAATTTTTTATACTTTTTAGATAGTCTTTTCTTTCCAGATTCTGTTAATGTTCCATCTTTATTACGATATCTTCTTACGCCCCATTTCTGACCTTTAATACCATGATGGTAAAGCTCATCGGTAAATATGACATTGTAACTCATTTTCCTCTCAACTCCTTCATAGCTAAAGCAATTGCCAGCGACGATCCTGCTACACCAAGAACACCGCCAGCAACAGAAAGAGTATCTGAAACGATTTCTCTTCCTCTTCTACGATTAGAGTTGTTCGTCTCATTAAAAAGCTGGTCATACTGTCTTTCAAGTAGTTCACGATTAATTTTATCTCTCATTTCTTTATCGCTCATCTTTGAAAGATCCATCTTCTTAGTTTTTCTTCCGGAACCTCGTGTTGTTCTTTCAAGAGTATCAAGATCAGTTACTAAATTTTTTGATTCTCTAACAAGATTTCTAGATCTAGTAATATCTTCTTTTACCCATCTATTAGGATCTGGTTTAGAAGTATCTACTCTATTATCTTTCTTTTTTGATAGATTCTCACGAATATCTCTATCATATCTTCTTTTTCCGGCTTCGGTCAAAGTGCCATCGGTGTTACGGTATCTTCTAATACCCCATTTCTGTCCTTTAATACCCCAATGAATAATATAGTTACTCATGGCGATGTCACCTCCTTATTTTCTTTTGGGTCTACAGCAACGTTAATTCTCCATTCCAATTCTGAAAGTACCTTGTTAATAGACTCCATAACTGAAGAACTAAGAGGAGGATCAAAAAGTATTCTTGTTTTCTTAGATACATATGTCTTTACAAGATTTAAAACTAAAGATTCAGAATCTGAAATATAATCAGTCCATAATGTAGATGCGTCACTAATAGAAAAACCAGTTTCTGGTCCAACTCCTAGCTGAGTTAAAACAGAAAAAGCAGTGTTAATATCCATTATAATGTCTGGATCAAAGTGAGTATAATCTTCAGCTATACCCAAATCTTTCTTTACTGATGTTAATATGCTATCCAATTAATTATCCTCCTTTCGAGTTTAATTTCCACGGGCAAGTGTCGTATTTCTTTCTTTCAATTGGTTCTTGATACAATTCTTCATCATTTCCATAATGTATTGCTCTATGCGTTGCTTCTGAAACGCAAACTAAATATTCAGGATTTATTGCTATTTCATTTTGATTTAATATGTCTTGCAAAAGAATTGGATTCATATGATGAATAATTATCGACCCTTGGATCTGCAGATCTGGAATTGCTAAATCGCAACCGAAATCTCTATCAATAATTTTATCACGTATGTTTCTCCAAAAACTAGAATGATAAAATCTTTGGTTTACATACCTGTCAAATCCAAAAGTCTCTTCACCAACGACACCGTCAATCTTTAAATAATCATATCTTTCTTTGAAAGTTTTTAATGTTAATAATTCTGAATATGTTCTAATCTTCGGAATCATTAGCGACGCCCCCTCCACTATAATTACGCATGGCTTTTAAAGCGTTCTCATATAATTCTTCGACCTTTTCCGCAGACTTTAATGCTTGCGTTTTTGCTTTTAAAAGTTCGTTCTCCCGCTCTAATTTTTCTTTCTCTAGCCTTGCTACTGTTGTGCCTAATTTCAAATAATGAGTTATAACTTGCGATGATGCTGTTCCTTCCATTAATTGCTTTTCTGCTAGGTCAACAGCTAGAGAAATTAATTGGTTTTCTCTAGATTCAGTGGTTAAGGCTGGTCGCATTTTTCTAGGTTTTTCCGAAGACGGTTGCTTCTTTTGTCTACCCATAAAAATAACAGCCTCCTTCCATACAAATCAATTAAATTTTATAGCACTATGAGAGTTCACAAAACGCATGGCAAACTAAAGGACCAAATAATAAACCAATAAATATCTGAAAGGAGATAAAAAGAATACGTGAATATTCGTTTTACGTTCTGTGAACCCTAATAGTGCTATAAAAATATAGTTTAATGTAAAAAGAGGTCCTAGCTAATATGCTAAGACCCCTAATTACATTAAAAATGACTTTTACTACAGAAGTAAAATATTTACATGCTCATTCGATCAATCATGTCCATGTAATTCTGGCGCTCGTCTTCGGTTCTTGCATTTCTAGCCATCATCCTTAAACGATCGACCATTTCGTCATTGCCATGACCGCTATAGCCGGAAGGCATTGTTTCTCTGCTTGTATACCGACCACGCATGTCTCGACCTCTTGCGTAAGAATTATAAGAATTTGTATTCGGATAGTCTTCCAAATATGTTCTGGAATAACCATCTCTTTCTGAATTATGCATAGCCTCGATAGTCGTTATGTCTTTAATAACATCTACCATCTTATAGACGGCATCGAGATCGGACATGCTCATTTCTTCTTTTTTACAAATCTTCTTTAATTCTTCATTGAGTTTATCGTTAATATCGTCTAGAACTCTCATTTGTTATCCTCCTTAAGCCTTTCTATTGATAGAAATACTTCCATCAATAACATTAATACTTGGTGTAGGGGTGGTTGTTCCATCCACTACGCCGGAAACATACTCAGCAGATACCGTAAAACAACATCCTCTCGGGACATCGATCATTGTTCTACTTGTAACGTTTCCATACTCATCAACAGCCGCAGGAGTGTAAATACTTCTACTTCCTAATCTCTGTTCGCCATTTACGGTAATAGCTACAGCAATAGGAGATACTGCTCCTCCTGTAGGAATTGCAATATTTCCTGTAAACTCCACTTCGTATCTGGCAAAGCAATTGTTGGTTTTACCTTTTAGAATAAAAATACCAGACCCGCTTTGGTGATACACATTACCATTCGGGCACGGTATAGAATCAAGAAAAGAAATCGGCGAATTCAGTGGGGCTGTTTCTACCGAATCTCTTGTTAAATATTCCGCCATATAATCACCTCACGTTACATTCCGCAACCGCATCCGCAATTCTGATTTCCCTGATTACATGTGAAAATCGGTGTTCTACCATAAACCGGAGTTGACGGAACTGGGCAATTAGAAAGACGATTATAAAGTGCATCTACCTCGTCACTTAAACCCTTCTGAATGAAAGAATTCTGAGCGGACTGAGAAGCTGCAAAGTTAGCCATAGTAAGCTGTCTCTCAAGGTCTGCAATCTTCTCGTTTTTAGCGTCAATCTTGTCATTGCACATCTGATCTAAGATTCGCTGAGTGGAAGCTGTCTGATTGGCAATAATATCGCGAACGCCTTCATTTACTGCCTGTCTATCAGAGCATGCTTCTCTAGCAATATCGGCACCAAGATTTGCTACTGCAAGACGGTTCTCGCAACAGCACTGAGAGAGCTGGGAACCGAGATTGTTAAATCCAGCATTTACAGTCTGAGCATCTGCAAATCGCTGGTTCATGGCATCAATGGTTCTATTGCAATTTGCTACTTCTGCACTAGAGAAACCATTAACTACTGCATTTTGAATTCCGGACAACTGACTGGACATTGCTGCGGAATCGAATCCGCGATTCACGTCGTTCTGTGTTGCTGTATTCCACATGTATGGAAGAACACCATTGGTTCCACAAGATCCATATGAACCGTTGTTATTGTTTCCCCAGCCATTACCGGCGAGTAAGAGCAAAAGAATAATCCATGCCCAATCGCCGCCGAAACAGCTATTGCCAAAACCGCCAGCATTACCCGAACCATACATTGGTGTAACTGGCATTACCATGTTGCCTGTGTCATTAGAAATCATAAACAATTTCTCCTTCAAAAAAAATTTTTATTCCATCGTTGCGCAACTAATAGAATCTAAATAAAACTGGCGATTAACGCCTGAGTAAATTTTGAATTATGGGATTGTTTCTCATTTGCATCAGATTGTTAACTTGCTGTTGTGAAACTTGATTAGTGTTTAACAAGTGCTGCAAAATTTGATTTGGATCGTTCATCATTAAAGGAAAGTTAAATTTTTGCGATAGCATCCCCAAGGGGTTCTGTTTAAACTGCATAAGCATGTTTTCAAAACCGTTATTAGATTGAAACTGTTGGTATATGGGGCTAGGCATCTATTAAGTTCCTTTCTCTACTTCTTTTTGTGAATTTCTAATTATCCTCGTTCTTTTCATATCAGATCTTATCTCTTCTTTAAAGTCTTCAAATTCTTGTTTTGTAACATAAGGATTTTCGCTTTGATTGGGGTTGTCAATTTTGTTAGAATTTGGAACACGTTCGGTATAATCAAAGATTCTCAATGGTAGAGGCATACCACTTTGATCTGTACTCTTAATATACATTACTGGGTTTTCACTATCCATCAGCAATGCAGATTGACCAGCAGCCACAGGATATGACTTTGCAGCGTTTTCTCCCTGTACCCAATTAATACCGGAATAATTTTGCTGCACGTTCTGCTGATTACCAGATTGCGCTGGCATGTATTGAGGTTGATAAAACTGAGGAATGTAATTGTTATATAACATTTACTTTACCGTCTCTTTCTTAAAATAGTAGATTGGAATTTCTTTTCCGCTGTCCCATGTATCATAGTAATCACCATTAATACAGGTAATAACATGCGATCCAGTTGCCAACACAAATCGACCTGTGCGATTATCATTACAAAAGTCTTCAACTGTGTAACAATCTGGGCATTCGTTTGGTATCATGTACGCTTTGAAACCTTTACTTTTCAGATATGCCATCCAAATAGCATTAGATGAAGGCATGTCTTTTAATTCATAGCCCTTTGAGGTAACCCCCAAATATGTAGAGTCCCAATCTTGATCTAAAGCGAGGCTTAAAGCTCTAATCACACAATCACCAACCAAAATTGACTTTGGATTTGGGTTATAGTATTTCCAACTCATTTTTCGTGTTTACTTTCACCTCACTATCTCTAAAAATATAGGTACTTCACATTTGGTTTAATTGACTTTTACATAAATATCTACAGTGTTTGACAGGGTTTATAGAAGGTTATTATGGGCGTCAAAGCCTACAATATAGGATCTGCGGGAGAGGCATTAAAAATGTCAAGTAATTGTAGGTAACATTCTACAAACCCTACCAAGCACTGTGGGTAAATATGTAAGGGAAAAATCAAATTTTACCCCCGGAGAATTTTTTAAG